>Ga0137397_10001532_pt1 | contig 16170 bp, 16 predicted proteins | sample czorhiz116metaG_FD_106658 | JGI IMG/M metagenome (GOLD analysis project Ga0137397, IMG submission 106658) | Vadose zone soil microbial communities from Angelo Coast Range Reserve, California, USA - czorhiz1.16 metaG | ecosystem: Environmental > Terrestrial > Soil > Vadose zone | place: USA... | reverse complement strand
GTGGATATGTGGCGGCCGTTCAGCAACAGCATTGAACAATGGGCTCTGAACTGCCGCATTGTTTACGACAAGTTTCACGTTCTGCAGCACGCCAACAAGGCCATTGATGAAGTGCGGAGGGCGGAGTTCTTCCGCAAAGGTGGGCGCACGCGCGGTGTAGTGAAGGGCAAACGCTGGCTGCTGTTGACGCGCTGGATGAATCTAGACCACCAAAAACGACAGCAGCTAAACGAGCTGTTCGCCCTCAATCGTCGGGTGATGAAAGCATACCTTTTAAAGGAAAGCTTGGAGCGGTTGTGGACCTACCGCTATGAGGGAGCCATGGTGCGCTATTTGCAGAGTTGGATCGATCAACTGCGATGGCAACGATTGCTACCCTTTCAAAGACTGGCCCAGATGTTGGCGGATCACCTGGATGGAATCCTGAATTACTGCCGCACCAAAGTACGTTTCGGAGTCGTGGAAGCCATCAACGGCAACATCAAAACCCTTCTTAGAAGGGGCCGCGGCTACAAAAATCTCGCCTACCTACTGCTTAAGGCACAGCGCATGGCGGTCACAAAAACAGAATTCGTCGTTCTTCAGAAAGCAGCCTGAAATGCGGGTCTCTACAAATTCTTGTGCAGAGCCGGAATTTTGTACATTGCGTAAAATCGCAAGCGCAGTGCTTCGTTCGTTTTCATCACGTCAACGGTCACCTCATCCATCCACATACGATACTGCTCCCTGTCCCATAGATAAGGGGACGCCATCCGTAGCGCGGTCGGCAGGCAAGAGGGCAGCAACATTCACGCTCGGGTGTTTTCTTGAAGTGCAGTAAACGTGACATTCCGGGGGGATGGAATGCACGAAGGTTCGTAACACATTGGGCATATAGACCAGATCCGTGGGGATAGCCACTGCTGAGAACGCCTCGTAGTCTACGGGTGGCGATGGATTCGGCTTGTTCTTTGCCATCTGTTGCCTTCCCTCAGCTACAGGGCGGATCTCTTATTTAGGGTCTTAGGATCGAGTACCGTCCATAACTGGATTGCTTCAAGGTGAAAGTCAGCCCGAAGGCAAAAGAGTGATTAGTCTTGTTAAATAGAGGCGGAGTACTGCCATATGTATGTTCGAACGTGAGTCCGCCCCATTTTGTAAAGTTATAAGATAGTGTGATATCAAGACTGTGCCGCGGTTGAGTGCCAAGCATCGGTGGGGGATCGCCCTTCTTTCCGGTAACGGGGTCAATGGTCGCAATTTTATCGTCATAGAAAATCTCAGGTGCAGAAGGCAAACGAACGCGCCACGACGAAGTCAACTGGATGGAATCGAAGAAATTCTTTTCAGGAGCGTATCCCGTGACGAATGTCGCCCCCAAGAGACCGCGCGTGTGCCAGCCGCGAGGAGCGAGCACACTCTCGCGCACGTCGACGAATTCGGTTCCCATCTGTAGGGTCATATGAGGGAAAGTGAAACCGGGTTCAATGGGTCCAAGAGGCTTGCCCGATAGGCGAACGGGGAAAGTTACAACCGGGCTGTCGATGAAATTTAGCTGATTACCTGAGCGGTCAAATTCCCATCCAGTGAAACGATAGTTTAGATAGGGTGATTGAAATGGTCCAAGCCATTTTGTCGAATTTCCGATTACTCGCTGGTAGACGACGTAAGTGAGAAAAGAGTCAGGGTCTGCCCGCGTGGATTTCTTTGTCCGAATCTCTCCATAAAACCCGATCTTTCCGTAGTAGTTGGATTGAGACTGGATGGCGTGCATATAGCCGGCGAATGCATCGATGTCGTAAATGGCATCGCCGTCCTTTACTGCGGTATACGAACCATTGAAATAGATATCTGAGTCGCTCTTACTTGTGGCGCCTGTGAGTGGCGAGCCTCCCCCACCAACAGTTCCCAATTGGGCCGGAGTTGTCAGTGGAGGTAGCCGCAGGAGCACTGGAGTAAACATAATATCGACCACGGTGGCATCTTTGGGTATCTCAGTGCCTAACTGAAGGATGATCTTTTTTTCCAGGTCTTTCGATTTCGGATCGAGCGCGGAGGCATCCACTCCGATGATGGCGTGTCGCCGTACGCCTCCGGGCGAGTTGCTATACACTGTCCAGTAGCGCCCCTGATTCACTTCCGAGGGCTTTGGGAATGGAGTATCGAACAAGATCCCAATCAAGCGACGGTCGCCTGGATCGACCCAGGACGCAACCGGTTTCGGGTCAGCGGCATAGGCCATCGTATAGGAGAACAGAAAAAGGATAAGCGCACACCTTAGACGCTGATGCATAAGGGTGTTCTCTATTTGATATTTCATGTGGTGCGAGGAGCGTTCTGAATGACAATCACAACGTCGATGAGTTTCGTGTCACCTGAATCAGGTATGGCATTTATCTGGATTGTATAACCCGCGTCGCGGACGCCGTTGAACACACACGTTTGGAATGAATTGCCGTCAATTCCAAGTTCGTCCAGCGTTCTAGCAAGATTCAAGGGGCTGGTATTAGCGCATGCGCAACTAATCACCACTGCGCGTGCATGACCGAGCATGGGCAGATCAAGGCCTGGATGCGGCGCGGCGATAGCGGCGTGAAGCTCTGCGATCGGCATCTGCTTGGCCTGCAATTCTTCCGGGGAGAGTTTGTTATTGCCTTTCGCTTTTTTGTTCATAAATTACCGCATTTCTCGACAGCCGTTTGCAAGACTAGGTAGTTTGAGGTGCTCCCCATCCTTCGGACCTTCTCCCTTGAGTACCTTCAGGAATCTGAGATTAAAGAACATTGTGGTAATTCCAAACCAACAGCCTGCTTTACGTTTCACTGTGACGTGGACCTCTTCCACAAAATCGCACCTTTCGCACGCTACGAAGTGACATTTCCAAGTCGGACACCATCTTTAATCTGCGCTTGGCGCACACCCTCTTGGGCCTTTTTGAACGCTCTTACCGCATCCAGAGCTTCGTTGAAGAAACTGCTTCCGAAACTAACAAGAACGCCCGCTGCCAGAGAGTTGGCCCAGTCGTACTTGCCGCCTGAAAGGTTGAGGTAATCCAAAGGGGTCAAATGAACGGTATAGGCGATCCCCGCCCCCAACAGGAACGAAACTAAGTGAACTACGCTTTGTCTTCTTCCTTCATTAATTGGATTGTCTGGCGTAGGCGTATCTAGCCACTTCCATCGGCCCTTTACAACATGATCGATGAACGTCTGGACTGCTGTGCTCAGCGCCGCCATGGTTGTTAGAAAGCTAGTAGGATCACCCATTCTGTCCTCCATGTTGTTTTACATAAGCTTTACGGGAAAAGGCGGGCCCACGCCCTCTACAGTCTGCTTTGTCATCAATTTGGATAACTTTAGCCGGATTATAGTCAATCAAGCGATAATGTCAAATACATTATTTATTATGCTTTTGATTACGCGCCGAGGGAATTGGAGAAGTCTTAAATCACAAAAGTCCGCCCTCACTTGCAGACAGCAGTGCCGATGACAATTTGCGGTTGGCCGGACATTTATGCGACAGGGTAGTGTGCGATTTAAGAGATAATTCCATGATTGCGCTAAAATTTGGTTAACATAACTGCCATATCGATAACTCTAATTTCTCGCGAAACACCTACATCGCAGATAGCTGCAACACTGTAGATGATTTTGTAGACGGCTGCGTCTTGCCGACAGCCTCCTCCATATACGCAATTGACATGAAATCAGCTAAATCCCTTTGCCAGCTGTCAGTTAGCTCGGTTCCTATTTTTTGAAGTTCGCTGTAGTCTTCCGTCACAATTCCTTCACAGCCGCCCCTCTTGAACCGCTCGCGCACCATGACCCTCTCCACTTGGTGCACTAAATCCGCTTCCGCGGGATCAGGATCTTCTTCTACAACCTAATCTTACGTTCTCTAGCTCTGACCTGCGGCCTATCGTTTAAATTTCGATTATCGATACCTTTTCGCGGGTTCGCTTCGGGTTGGACTATTAAAATCCAAATCGTTGGGAACGCTAAATTTAACAACTTCCCCATCCGGTCCGATAAATCGGCCGCCGCGGAGCGCGTCATATTCCATCACGTTAATCGGATCGGCATCCGACCGGGGAGTTCCGCTGACTACCGAAAGCACCCAGTTTGCCAAAAGAAGATACCTTGCATCTTCGTCTTTGACCAAGCCCGCGCGTTTCGGCCGGTCGAAGCAGCCGCTCACAATTTTGCCATCTCTGAAGCCGCAGACCGCGAGTTGGTCTGGACTGCAAGTGATTTGACCGCCTGGCGGATTTGGACACTGACACGTGTTACTCATCTAAGCCTCACTTGACTCTTAAAATATAGAACGAATTCTTGAAGATCGCCTTGTACTTTCTAATTGTAGAGGTACCATCCACAATGGCACCGAGCCGCTCCAAGGCTTCGTGCGGTGAACTGCACTCAAGCTCCCATGCCTTCAAAGGGGAAGACAGCTCCTGGGGAGTGAAGCCTTCGTACTCGATGGTAGTTTTGAGGCTTTTCGCGAGCGTGTCTGCGGCGTCTTGAAACTTCCACCCTTTCTTGATGCTGAAATTGAAACCTACGGCCGGTGGTGGGGCCTCAGGCTCTTTCGGAAAGAAAAACCAAATCGCAAACAACACGGCGAAACCGGCGGTACCTGAAACGGTGAACTTCCCTCCAGGAACCTGTCGGCTAAAATTCAAGAGTGCTTCGCCAGAAATCAGAATTCCCGCAATAGCGCCGCAGATCGAGCTCATGATCTTTAACATCAACCACTGGCCCCTGGTCATGTTCTTCGCTTTGAAAAAAGCAATGATCAGAAACACAACGAGAGTGGCCGCGAAACCAAGTCCGATCCAGAACTGATATCGCTGCAAGGGATTCATAGTATTCTCTGTAACTAACCGGCCGGTACTCGGCCCGATAGTCCGCCTATAATAGACTAACGTGCCTGAACTTGTCGGCTTTTCCTGACGTTTGCACTGAGATCAGTTCCCTTGAAAAGAGTCCTTCGCTTCCCATACCCAACCTCTACACGTCTCTACTAGCTCGTCATCGCAATAGGGGCAGCGTCCTTTCCCTCGCTCCTAAAACCCAGTTTTCGAAGGTCCCCCAAAAGCTTGAGTCCCTCCCTTTGGAGGACTGGAGAGCGCGAATTGCCGAGAAACATGCCGCCTACCTTGCCGAGCAGGAGGAGGTCGAACTACGTTCTCGGTCGGTGGGTGTGATCGGAGCGGGGCTCGCTGGACTCTCGGCAGCATACGAACTCCGTAAACGCGGCTACGCAGTGACCATCCTTGAAGCTTTCAATATCCCTGGAGGGCGAACACGGACGGTTCACCATCTTGTCAAGCACCACGGGATGGATGGCGGTGCTGAACTGATCGGTTCGAACCATGCCCTGTGGCTCTGGTACGCACGCATTTTTCGACTTGGGTTTAGTGAGGTCCTGGAATACAAGAACTCTCCCATCATGGTAGGCACGACGCGGCTGTCGCCAAATGCCGGAAAGAGCCTCGTTGGGCAAATGGGCGACGCGCTAGATTACATTTCTGCGCGCGCGAATACCATCGTCGATCCCTTTTCGGCGTGGACAGACCCCCTAGCTGCGACGTTGGACAAGCAGAACGTTCACGACTTCGTAGTTCGCACTGGGTGGTCGCGGCAGTGCAAAGAGGCCGTTTTGCAACAGCTGGAATCGGATAACGGAGTCGTAGCAAAAAGACAGAGCCTGTTGGCTCTGCTCGCCATGGTGAAGGGAGGAGGTCTGGAACGATATTGGCTGGACACTGAAGTGTACCGCTGCAAACGAGGCACCCAGGCACTGTCCCTCGCGTTCGAATCCGCCCTTCAGGGCATGGGCACATCCATTGAGTACAACACTCCAGTCACGCAAATTGACGCGTCCGGAGAGACGGTGAAATTGGCGGCGCGAGACGGCCAAATGTATAAATTCGACGACGTCGTCTTGGCAATTCCGCCGTCCGCATGGACCAACATCTCTGTTTGGCAGCCCGCTCCTCTCGCTTCTTTTGTTGCCTCCCCTCCTCAAATGGGCAAGAACGTAAAGTCATTATTAGCCTTCCGCCGGAGATTTTGGAAGAAACAACGCTTCGGGCCTAACTCCACGCTAAACGGCCCGATAGACCAAACATGGGAAACAACTGAGGCCCACTCTAACCCGGAATTCGGAATGGTTGCGTTTTCCGGAGCAGACCATGCAGACAAGCTTTCAAAGATGACTGCTGCCGCAGTCAAAGCAAGCGTGGTCGCAGACCTACAAGAAATCTACGCAAAGACCGCCGCGGAACTCACAAATTTTGAGTTCATGAACTGGCCGAGGGAGCCGTGGGCTTTAGCTTCTTATAGTTTCCCTGCTTGTGGCGATGTCATTCGGTGGGGCCGTAAATTCAGTGAAGGCTATCAAGGCAAGCTCCATTTTGCTGGCGAGCATACTTGTTATGCCTTCACGGGCTACATGGAAGGGGCCCTACAATCGGGCTACAGACTTGCCCGAATGCTGATCTTTCGTGACGGTCTAAAGTGGTAATACCGGGCATTTCAGAAGAATCTCAAAGACAACGACGTTGGGTTGTTTTTCTTTCGCTGGTCACCGGATGCAGATTGGCGGCGACAACTATCTCAGTCCCATTGGTACGGCTTTTCGGGCCAGATAAGTGCTACTCTCCAGAAAAACAAACGCGTAAGCCGCTCGTTTTCTGTCACCACTGACAGCGTCCCACTGTCCCGTACCCGGAAGTGATCGTCGGACATCGTTCGCCGGTAATCATAGCACGGCATAGTCGCGGATCATCCCCGCAAAGTATCACGCTGGCAAATTCGTCTCACTCGGGGGTTCACTGCCGTATCCTTTCGGTTGAGGCTCATTTAGGAACTTAGTGAAGTTGGACAACATCGGCGATCTTGGGTGGATGTGGCCGTCTTCCTCTGGTCTTTGCGGCTGACCACCACCGGCACACAGATCGTTACTAGAGTTCATAAACCATAACAGTCATTTGAAGGCAGAAGACCAGAGCCAACCAGACCAACGGACATTAAATGCATTCCCTTGCGTTGGCGGCGAGCGCAATGAGATTTATGTGTCAAGAAGCTGGCCTGCCGGGCAAATTATTCAGCACAAAACATAATTCGCGGCCGTGGTGCTACGCGCTCGTGAACCTCTCTTGTCCAAGCGAACCCGGCTAACAACCAGGCGATTTTATTGCGCGAAGTTCCGTTTCCGGGATCAGCAGCGCGAATACTTGGTAGGTACTGTCGAAGGCCTCCAGGTAGAACGCCTCTGAACACCCGGAGATGAGCGAGGCGATGCAGCACCTTCTCGTGAAAATTCGGTGAAATGCGCGAACGGGGAGCGTTGCGGCCAGCGCGTTTTCCCGGCTATACAAGACGCTAGGCCATTCTACTTCTCCAAATTTGGCATGAAACGGAGGGGAGGAGATGGCCCGACGGAGATGGAAGGCGTATCCCCGGCCCAATTCATAGACCGGTTGTTCGAAGACCAGGAGAACGCAGATCCTGTGGCTCTTTGAGACAAATCTCCGAAAGGCCGCGTAGTTCGACGCGCCGTATTTCTTTCCCAACTTCATGGGAGTCTTGATCTTGAACGGGAGATTTCGCGATTCCTCCTGGAAATGAGTTCCCTGGAACAAAACTTCGGAGGCAAATACGCTGGCCTCGCGCTCGAATTCCTGCTGGATTTCCGGATCGAGATTCGTTTCACCATCTTCCATGAAGGAATAAGTGTCTCGCTGCCACGGCAGATAGCCGTGGCCGGTTTCGTGCAGGGACACAAATCGCTGCTTCACGCGCTGCAGGGTCTGGTCCAGATAGATCATGCGGTCCCTGGAATCGAACAGACCGAGAACTTTGTCGAGGGCCTTCTTGATGGTTCTTTTTGCTGTGCCGTAAAGCTTGCGCAAGAAACCGGTGTCTAGAGAAGCGTCTTTTTCGACCGACAGTTTTGCAGCGCCAATGATGTCCGAGATCGGCGTAGGGAAACGGCCGTAGGCGCTGGCTTCACGGAGCAACCGGTCGGCTGAGCCGCAAATGGCGCGATAGCAATCTGGTGTGATCCTCGAATCGTCAGGTCGTCCCATCTGTTTTCTTCGCTTGCGAGCGAATGAAATTGAGATATCCGAGAAGATGAACTTCCTCTTCCTCGGTGATGTCCTCGAACGAGGAAGCGGGGAGCTGCCCGGATTGGCGCATCGCGCCCGTCTGCTCCGATGGTTTCTTCAGAGTGACGTAGCCAGCGCGCTCCATGAGCGTCTCGTAGGGCACTCGATAAACTGTGGCGAGCGCATGCAGGATGTGCGGCGAAGGTTTGGTTACCCTGCCGTTTTCCAGTTGGCTCAAGTAGGCGTTGGAAATGTCGGTCGCGTCTTCGACCTCGCGAAGCGAGAGGCCACTTTTCTTTCGGACTTCTTTCAGATAGCTGCCGAGGGCATGGGTCGCGGTAGATTTCTGGGGTTGTGCGCCCATAACACTCCTTTCCAGGGTTTGGCCCTTCAAAACAGGGAATTTAGCAGATTCTGCTAGATAAATCAAGCAGTGCTGCATTCATGCTTGACAGAGTGCGCAGTGCGTTGTATTGTGAATTTGCGGGGTGTTGTTGGCCCCAAAACCAAATTCTGAGGTGCAACGTGGAACTAAGAAACGAGGGTACGCAGGTTCATCACGAGTGGGCAGAGGTGCTTGATCATCCTCTGCCCCCGGAAATCGAGGGATGCAAGGCGGGCGGGGTTCCCGGGGCTCTCGCAGGGTTGCGAGTACGTCTCGGCGTCCAGCGCTGGCCGGACGGCGCGGAAGTATACATCCACGCCAAGCTGTCGGACACGCTGCGGGAGATCATGGGACACGGAGCCAAGGCGCTCGGCGAAGAGCTGTTGCCGCCGGACGCACCCGTTCCTTTGGACTTCTTGCGGAACCGGCGCGGGCATGAGTGGAGTGAACCGATTCCCGATTTGAAGACTCCGCTTTGGGTGGCGCTTGCTCAGGGTGACTCACGGCATTTTGCAATCGAATATCGCCTCGCCGTTCGAATCAACGCGCGCTGGGGAGTCGCACCCCACGATCCGATTACGCCCCGGCAACTGCTCCAGGCGTTCGAATTCAACCCTGCAGAATACAGCCTCTATCACACGCACAGCGCGGATCCGCTGCCCGCGGATACACCCATCAAAGTGCATCGCGGCGAATGCTTCGAGGCCCAGAAGGATGGACGCTACGGTTGGAACACCGTAGCGTCCCCTCGGGGACTGCAGACGATTGAGGAGGACGTGGAAGCGGTCCAAGCAGCGGGAGTGGTCGCGCGGCTTTTTACAGAAGGCGGTCAACGATACGTGGAAGTCGGAAATCTCGAGATTCCGTCTCCGCCGTGGTCTGGTGGGGTTTGTTCCATCTTGATCGCCGTGCCGGGCACGTATCCAGCAGGCGGCTTGGACGCCTTTTACCTCGGACAAGGCGTAAGCCAAGGCGGTGCCGTACCGAATCAGCAGGCAGCCGTCACGATTGGCGGCCGCACCTGGGGGCTGATTTCATGGCATTACTCGCAAGATCGTCCCTGGAATCCTTCGCGTGATGACCTCGCGTCGCATATCGCGCACTGCCGCGGATTTTTCCTGAAGCGGGGTGTTCGATGAACATTCGAATCTCCGAGAAACACTGGCGTGAAGTCGAACACCTGACGTCGTTGTCGTTCGTGGGGGGCTTAGAGTTCGCGCCAGAAACGGGTTGTATTTTGCTGGTGGCGGAGAACGATCATGCTTTCAGGCCGTGCCTTCTTGTGGCCGAAGTGCTCGAGCCAGAAACGGGGGAGCTTTTAGAGCAGGGCAGCGGCGGGATTACCTTTGCAAGCCGATTTCTGCGGAGGGGGCTTCTGCGCGTGCGGGAGCGGGGTCTTAAGGGATTTCTCACAGTGCACACGCATCCCAGCGCGGACAAGCGCGTTTCGTTTTCCTTATTCGATGATTCCAACGATCCAGAATTGATGGCGAATTTCTACGAACTTGAGCCTGCCGGACTCTTCGGTAGCGTGGTGCTGGGTCGAGATGCCATTTGCGCGCGGCTGTGGCGCAACGGTGCGCCGGTCTATCTGGAGCAGTTGGTTTGTGTCGGAGAGCAGGTGTCGTTCCGGGAACTGAGTGGCAAAGCGCCGAAGGAACTTCCGAAGCCACAGGCGATTTTTGATCGCAGCGCAGCGATTACCGGTGCGGGAGCGTCGTATCGCATGTCGCAATTGCGCATCGCCCTCGTTGGCACGAGCGGCACAGGCTCCTTGATGCTCGAACTGCTGGCGCGAGCCGGCGCTGGTGAGGTCGTGGTGTTCGAATTCGATTCTGCCGACGAAACGAACTTGAACAGAGTCCTGCACTTGAGGCAGTGCGATGCGGACACGAAGGCCAGGAAGGCTGACCGTCTTCGTGACGCCATCCTTGAATCTGGCTTGCCTACGAATGTAACGGTAGTAGCGGGTGGGGACATCCGCGACGTTGCGGTTGCGGATGAGCTGCGCGGCTGCGATCTGTTGGTTGGATGCGTGGATCGCGATTGGCCCCGGTTGATTTTGTGTGAGGTGGCCCAGCAGTACTTGATTCCGTATCTGGACCTTGGGACGGAAATAGGAGCGGTTGCGGATGCAATCCAGAGTCTCGACGCACGGGTCTCCTACATCGGACCCGACCGCCCCTGCCTGAAGTGCGCGAAGATCATCAGCGAAGAACAGATTCGACTGGAAGGCTACGGCGAGGCGGAGAGAGCGCGAGTGGTGGGAATGGGATATTCCAAGGATCTGCCATTGCGAGCGCCCTCGGTGATGGATCTCAACATGAGGACGGCGTCGATTGCGATGCTTTGGATTCGGCATCTTCTTCAACCGTTTCTGAAGACCCCGCTCCCGCATGCCCTGAAGGAGTCGGTCACGAATTTTGCGACCAAGGAAATGTATTACACGCGGAATCCAGAGTGCCGCGTGTGCGGTGAACCATTGCGCGCGGGCAGTGGAGGCCGGTTCCAGCTGACGACCAGACAGAAAAAGGAGAATTTCGTTTCCGATCGGGACCAGCCGGGAGCCGCGGAGGGGCAAGCGATGGAGATAACCTTATAGGCATTCTACGAAGAGCAGCGACGATTGCCCTTGCATAGGATCCGGAGGATGGTGCATAGTGCGCGATGTAACTTGCATTTTTTTTGGGGAATTCCGCATACCAATGGACCACTTTCGTATTGTGCACACCCTTTGCCGCATAGGACTCGGAGCCGAAAATCCTGCGTTTCGGCATCAGGTCGAGCGTTTGGCGAAGGCGCTTAGGGAATCAGAAGACAACGAAAAGGCGAATGAGATCGAGTCATTGCTGACGGCTGAGCGATGCGACCGATCCCTAAAGCCCAGCCGGGTCATTGCATCGAGAGCGTCGATTTCCGGTGAAGAGCTCACGGCGCGGGTAGGACCGCCTGTCGATCGCGAGACAGGCGCGCCTCTCGCTGAAATTCGCTTTCCGGCGGAGGCGCGGTGGAAGCTCGTTTTTGATGGGGCGCTCGCCGGTGCGCTAGAGCGGGTCATGGAAGAATGGGCCAACGCCGACCGGCTCGAAGAAATGGACGCCTCGCCACCGCGGGCCTGCATGTTATTCGGCAAACCTGGCACCGGCAAAACGAAGCTGGCGTACTGGCTCGGAGAGCGATTGGGACTTCCCATCGTCATGGCCCGTCTCGACGGGCTGATCAGCTCCTTCCTGGGGACGACGGCGCGCAACATTGGCGCGCTGTTCGACTTCGCGAATCGCTATCGTTGCGTTCTTCTGCTGGATGAGTTTGACGCTCTGGCGAAACTTCGGGACGATCCGCAGGAGGTCGGAGAAATCAAACGAGTCGTCAACGCCCTTTTGCAGAATCTGGACCGGCGGTCGGCAACCGGATTCACCGTGGCGATTACGAATCACGAGGGACTGCTGGACCCGGCGGTCTGGAGGCGTTTCGAAGTGAGGATCCATGTTCCACTTCCGCAGTGCAGTGAGAGGCGCGAAATCTTCCGGCAATACTTGGAGCCCGTTGCAGTCGAGGACGCGACACTGCGTGTCGTTGCCGCAGTCTCGCAAGGAATGACGGGCGGGGATTTGGAAACGATGGCGAGGTGTGTCAAACGGTTCATCGCCATTGAGGGCCCTGACGACGCGAATTTCATCGATGCTTTGCGGGCATACGCGATTACGCACGCGTCGGCCGACGGAAATGAGGGCGTCAGCCTGCTGCTCGAAGACCCACAGGAGATCGCGCGAACTTTGCTCTCGCGGCAGGAGATTTCAGTAACGCAGGGTGAGGTGGGAGCGTTCCTGGGCAAGGATCAGGCGACCATCAGCCGGTGGGTGAAGAACGATTCGAGTCGCACCAAGCGGGCCGCCGCAGATGCCTAACAATCCTGTCCAAATCGTATTGAACACGAGAGATTTTTTTATGGTGCCCGACCGCAAGCCGCGCGGACCAGCGAAGGATTTTTTCGAGGATCGCGACACGCAATTTGTGGAACACCGCAGTAAGTTGTTGGAGCAGGTGGACGGCATCAAGAGTTCCTTCCAAAGGTCGGGAACTACCTCGGGGATTCTCAAAGTAAGGATGAGAAGGGAAGCGTGGGCCAAGAGCCACCGGCCCAACCGGGCACTATTCCCCCCGAACAAACGGCCCTGTGTAGCGGCGTCGGGAATCGGCGAGCTCTTCTATCTGGTGTCCGCAGATGATCTTCCGGACCTGGAAACGGAGATTGCCAAAGCGGAGGATGCGACGCGTTGGCACACAAGCAAAAAGAGCGAGGAAGAGTACGCCGCGCCTTCCGACCAGCGAAGCGACGTAGGGGCCGTGGAGACGATTGAGCTGCCTACTCCGGCAGATAAGAGAAAGTTCAGTGTAGATCGGGCGATTCGGTGGCTTTCCGATCCCCGCACATCGGGCACGTATCTCGTGGAAGTATTTTCCCTGCCTCCGGCGGCGACCAGGCGTACGTCCGCCGGCTACTACCAGCACATTCTTCATGAAATCCAGGACGTCATTGCTAAGAACGACCTTGTTGCGGAAACGTTCGTGTTGGACATAGGAACCGTTTCGGCGGAGACGACAGCGAACGTCTTTGGAATAAAGCTGGTTCGTTCCGACGCGAGAGGCACGTTCAATGACCGGCCGGACGACCACGAAAAACTACTGACTTTGCTCGATGCGCATCCATACGTCAGGCGAATTCTGCTGCCCCCGATCGTCGTGGCGGGGTGGCTGAACAAGTCCGCCGGGAAGGTAGCTGGATGCGCAACTCCTCCGGCTCCGAATGCGGCCTACAACTATCCGAAGATCGGCGTGATTGACGGCGGAATCGGGCCATTGTTGAACGCGTGGCTCATTGGTTCCCACAGTATCGTAGCGGCCGGAGACCAAGACCTGGATCACGGGACTTTTATCAGTGGATTGCTGGTGGGGGCGCAACAGTTGAACGGAACTCAAGTGTGCGCCGAAGAGGACGGGTGCCGGCTCTTCGATATCGGAGTTTTTCCTGATCCGACCAAACCTGCCGCGTTTGCAAATTATTATCCAAGGGCGTTGCGGGATTTCATCGCGGAAATTGCTTCCGGAGTTGCAGTTGCGAAAGAGCAGCATGGAGTGCGGGTCTTCAATATGAGCTTGAACCTGGAGGATCCGGTTCAGGACGACGACTATGGAATCGTCGCCAGTCTGCTGGACCGCATCGCGGACGCGAACGACATTCTCTTTGTTATTTCTGCGGGAAATCTGGAAGGAGCCGAGTGCCGGCAGGAGTGGCAGCAAAATCCGGACGAGGTTCTGAGATACCTGGCCGCACGAAGAAGCGCCGATACCGTCCTGCAGCCGTCGGAAAGCAGCCGCTCGATCGCCGTGGGCGCCCTGAATCCTCCCGGATGTGCGCCTCGATTGTCAGGGGTTCCGGCAGCGTATTCAAGGAGAGGGCCGGGGCTTCGCGTCGGGGTGAAGCCGGATGTTGGACACTTTGGAGGTGCACAGACGAGAGGGGCAGCGGTCGCGACCGGCCTACAGGCCTGGGACGGTGCGGGCGCGACGATACACGTTCAGGGGACGAGCTACGCTGCGCCGTTGGTCGCGAAGGCACTGGCTTCGCTTGAGGCACAGGTAACGACGCCCATGAGCCGGGAAACGCTCATCGGTATGTTAATCCACAGCTGCAACTTGCCGCCCGCTCTTGGAGAAAAGGCACTGCGAGAGGTCGCCCGACAATTCACCGGGTTTGGAATGCCGATGTGCAGCAAGTCGATGCTCGATACTCCAGATCACAGCATCACTCTGGTTTTTTCCGATGTGCTAATGGCACGGCAGCGGCTCGAGTTTCAGTTTGCTTGGCCGCAAGGGTTGGTGGACAAGAATACCGGCGCATGCCGCGGTGCAGTGCGCATGACGCTGGTTTACCGCCCGCCGCTAAACCGGGCTTTCGGCGCTGAGTTTGTCCGAGTGAACGTGGACGCGCACCTTGGCCAGGAGGAGAAAAATAGTTTCAAGAATCGAACCAAGCAAGCCCATCTCCCTGGTGAGGGAGGCGAGGCACCCTTCGAGCACGAGCTGATCGAGCACGGATTGAAGTGGTGGCCGATCAAATCCTACGAGGCGCGCTTCCCGACAGGGAAGGGCAAGTCTTCGAACTGGCGGCTGTCCATCGATGCCATCGTGCGCGCTGAGGATATTTTTCCTGCGGTTGGAGTGCCCTTTTCGTTGATCGTGACAATCTCGGACCCCAGAAAAAGCGCACATGTATTCAATGAACTTCGTCAGCACCTGTTGAGTCACCGAGTGAACATCGCGGACATCCGGATCGCTCCGAGAGTGCGAGTGCTGGGTTAATCTGGGAAGACTGAAGTTGGGAACAAGTCGGGACTTATCGGGACAAGACTTTCATGCGGTCGAGCCTTATCAGCCAGATCAAGCTTCCGTGATGGTCCGAGCAGGTTTAGAAGTTAGAAGAATGCCGCTGCTTTGCCGCGACGATGCAAGGTGACCAACATGGTTCTTCTGTCGGGTTACGTTGTGGTGTTCAACTCGCTATTCTTTTTGGTGCGTTTATAATATGAATACGTGGTCGAACGGATACGAAAGGAGTTCGCGATGACCGATACAAAACCGAACCCCGAACCAGCAAGCTTCTCGGTGGAAATTACGTCCTCGGGCAACCGTCCGCGACCGCAATTCCGCGCGGATGTGAATGCGGCTCTACAAGAAGCGGCGGACGAGTTTCGTGCCGCGCACGAAGCGCATTCCGTCGAGGTGTCCGGGATTGCAGATGGTGGGCTTTGCGCACTGGGCGCGGCGTGGCCGTGGGTGATTCATATCGGCGGCACGATCATCGGCCACTTGATCTACAAAGCCGGGGAGGAAGCCGCGGGTGCAGTCGGGAAGGAAGGCGGCAAGAGCTTCTACGAGTATCTGAAAGAGGCTCTTCGAAAGCGGAACCTGAAACTAGGGACACCGTACGATCTGCGTTTGTTCCCCGATCCAAACCATCCGCTCGCTTCGCTTCCGCCGCCTCCTCTGAAGCCTAAATCGCAAAAGCGTAAACCGAAGAGCAAGTCTAAGCGGCCCAAAGTGAAGAAGCGCGAAAGCCGTTAGAAATTCTCTCGAATGAGCCACGCGGTCGAATTCTTTGAGGATCCAACGCCGAGCGGCGAGGCGGGTGTGTGGATTCTGCAAGTGCTCGCAGAAGCGATGCATGACCTTCTGTCGCAACATACCGTCCCAGTGATGTTGGATTGCGCGCAGATTGGGATAGGGATCGTCGACCTTCCGCGGATTCTGGGTTTTTTTGTGGTGTACCGGCTTCGATCAGTGGGTTTCCATCCCGAAACACTCGCGAAAGAGCGGGAAGCCGTTTTGCAGACGATCTGGGGAGATTTTCTTGGCGAAGAAAGGATCAAACGGCTTGGTCCCAAAACGCAGGGCCTGCTGAAAGCCGCTGCGGCGAGCACCCAGCGTAAGCTCGAGAAAGGAAAGTTTGAATTTTCCTGGCTTGAGCGATGCCACGCGCGCGCGCGTTCGTTCTTGGACGGGTTGCTGGCGTCCCGGCCGCTCGCGGGCATGCATTCTCTCCCGGAGACGAAGGTTCGGGTCGTTGAAGATCCGTCCGGGCGCAGATACTGCGCCAGCACCCAGCCGGGACACGGCGAGATTCAATGGG
>Ga0137397_10001528_pt1 | contig 16194 bp, 11 predicted proteins | sample czorhiz116metaG_FD_106658 | JGI IMG/M metagenome (GOLD analysis project Ga0137397, IMG submission 106658) | Vadose zone soil microbial communities from Angelo Coast Range Reserve, California, USA - czorhiz1.16 metaG | ecosystem: Environmental > Terrestrial > Soil > Vadose zone | place: USA... | reverse complement strand
ACCACGAAAAAGTCCCTCGTCCTTGGCCGGAATCCAGAGGGAAACAAAGAGTTGGCGAAAATGAACGCAATCTCTTTTGGGAAGTGGCATCGAGAACAGCCTTTGTCGACACCCGCTTGAGGATAACTATTAGTACTAATGTTCAGTCTCTATCGCGGATAAAGGACATCATACCTCAATTCGAATCAACCATGGATAGGGAAGGGGGCAAACCCAGCAGGTAAGTTGTCGAACACTGCACGATGAATGACGTCATACTTAGAAGAGCTTGAAGCTTGAAGAGTAGGGTATTCTTACTACTAGTACGTCCAAATTCGAGGGAGAGCAGCCTCGGAATACCGTAGACTGCAGTTGATCGTGCTCATATGGCGCGGCGACCCTTCAACTTGGCCACACCGATTAGCTTATAAGAGATTAACCACCGGCATGGAGGTCTCGCTCAGCTATTGTAAGTGATCTATCTGAGTAGATCAAGTCAGCCTAAGAAACTGCGCAGAACGGCAGTGGGCAAATCTGTAACGCGGAAACATTCGGACAATGACGGCTGTGTTTGGGGCCACAGCCTTTGTCATGAACTGCGGAACGGGGCTGTACCAGTACGGTACTGTACTGTAGTGCCAGTGCCAGTCGCAGGCGATGACCAGCGCGCAGCAGTCAGAGTCAGCGTCTTATTTTAGAGAGCGGAAGGACAAAAGCCGGGAGCAACTCACTATCATTTATTAATACCCTGGGGCTCGCCACATCACCCGATCACCGTTCCTCCTCTTACGATGCAAGCCATCCGCCTGCAAAAGAAATATCCGGATGTCTCCCAGGATGAGATGTTCGATCTCATGAACCGCTTTAAGTGCGTCTCAGCCTTCGCCGTGGGTTTCCGGTCGCGATAAATGACGTCCGTGTCCGCCGCGCCGCTCCAGCGCTCTTCACACCGACGTCCCGGGGCGCGTAGACAAGGCCACCGTGTTACAAGCCCTCCAAAGCCGTGGCGAATCTTACGATCGCGCACGCGAGACTCTCAAGCACGTTTCCGTGGACGCCAGCGGCAAGGTCGAATTGGAGGATTGGGTCGAGGTGCGCTCTGAGTTTCCATCCATCCCATTCCATCCCCATTTCTCGTCTCGATATCCACATCCGACGATTCACGCAATCCCCATCGGACAGCTCAACGTCAAGCTCCGGTCTCAAACCTCTTCCATCACTACCAAGGCCGGCAAGGTCACCGTGCAAGGCTCCAACGCCAACGTCAGCCACACCATCAATGAAGATGAGCGGCGGGAGTTCACGAATCACATCAACGGCGTGAGTAATAACTCAGTTTCGAGACGCGCCCGCCGCCCCATGACGATTTCGACTTTCGTAGATTCTCGAAGGCGATGTCGATGTCGGTTCACGCATCCCGATCCCCACGGACACGATGCAGCTGTTCGATGAGGCCCGCGACGGTCTGATCCTGTGCAAACTGATCAACGATTCCGTACCGGACACCATTGACATGCGTGTGTTGAACAAGGCCACCCCGCGCAAACCTTTGAACGCGTTCCAAATCACAGAGAACAATAACATCGTCATCACCTCCGCCAAAGCCATCGGCTGCTCGGTTGTCAACATCGGCTCCTCAGATATCGCCAATGGCACCGAACATCTAATCCTTGGTCTGATCTGGCAGATTATCCGCCGCGGCTTGCTCGCACAGGTCGACATCAAGCTGCACCCCGAGCTGTATCGTCTTTGTGAGGATGACGAAACCATCGACGATCTGCTGCGGTTGACACCAGATCAAATCCTCCTGCGGTGGTTCAACTATCACTTGAAGCAAGCGGGATGGCACAGGAGGTATGGATGAATGAGTCATACAGGATGGAACAAACCACTGATCCTGTTCACAGGGTCAACAACTTCAGTAAAGATGTCTCAGATGGCGAGAACTACACGGTCCTTCTGAACCAACTCAAGCCTGACGACTGCTCGCGCGCTCCTCTCCAGACCCGCGACCTCCGTCAGCGCGCAGAGCAGGTCTTGCAAAATGCGGCAAAGATCGGCTGCCGAAAATACTTGACACCCGCGTCCCTCGTCGCTGGGAACCCACGGTTAAACCTCGCATTCGTGGCGAACCTCTTCAACACACATCCCGGCCTTGCGCCTCTCGACGAGCAGGAGGCGAAGGACTACGGCGCGGTCGAGGACTTCGACGCCGAGGGTGAGCGCGAGGCGCGCGTGTTCACGCTCTGGCTCAATTCGCTTGGCGTCGATCCCGCCGTGTTCAACCTGTTCGAGAACCTGCGCGACGGCCTCATCCTCCTCCAGGCATTCGACAGGGTTTACCCCGGCGTCGTGGTGTGGCGTCGCGTCTCCAAGCCCAAGGGCGGGCCCACGTCCCCAACCCAACCGACTTTCAACGAGAACGGAGAAGAGGAAGAGGAAGAGATCGGGGTCACGCCGAACCAGAGCACGTTGTCCAAGTTCAAGCAAGTCGAAAACACCAATTATTGCATAGAGCTCGGGAAGCAGAACGGCATGTCGCTCGTCGGCATTCAGGGTTCCGACATCGTCGACAGAAATAAAACGTTGGTCCTGGGCTACGTATGGCAGTTGATGAGGTGCGCTATTAACTCATTTCCATGATTTCAAATTCAAGGAACCTTTTGAACAGGATGAGTATCACAAAGACCCTTTCGTCGTTGTCAAAATCCGGCCAAGGCCGGCCGATCAGCGATCAAGAGATGCTCAGGTGGGCTAACACGACGGCACAGAAAGGCAAAGCCGGCGCAAAGTCGATTCGCTCGTTCAAAGACCCCAGCATAACAACTGGCCTCTTCTTTTTGAACGTCCTGGAAGGAATCAAACCAGGGATTGTAGATCCATCTCTTGTGTACAACGTCGGTGAGCAAGGTGACTTCGAGGAGCGACGGCAGAATGGTATGGTGGCATGCGCTTTGTGAACCAAGATGGTACACTGACCGCCTCGCGTTCTACCCATAGCGAAATTGGCCATCTCTATTGCGAGAAAGATGAATGCGTTGATATTCCTCGTGCCAGAGGATATCGTCGACGTTCGTCCGCGCTTGGTACGTTTCTATCCGTACACATCCGAACAAACGAACGACTTAAATGCTCGCTTAACAGATCTTGACTTTCGTGGGTAGTCTGATGAGCGTAGCTCAGACTTGAGAAAGTACCTTATTTGTAAAGCACACTGGAAGGACTGGACGGTAACGAAAAGCAGGAAAGATGTTGGGATATTCTAAACGAAGAGTAGTAGTAGTACTGTAGTTTACTGTAGTTCGTGGAATCTACGTGTTTGCGCCTGTTGATAACATCCTCCTCAAGACCAGACACCCACTGCTACGTAGACTCAGACTCTGAGAATGTCTTTTGCAGATATTCGTGCCAAGAGACAAGCCAAGGAAGCAAAATCCCATGTTCGATCTTCATCCACGTCGGAGTCCAAGCCAAACAGTTCCCCTCCATTAGTGGAGGGTCCTCCTGAGGAACTGTTCGAAGCTCTACCATCCTCGATCGAAATTCGAACCAGTCCGGAAAGGGGGCGTGGTATATATGCCGAGGAACGACTGAAGAAAAGTAAATAGAGCGTTGCCCTCCCACGTCTCACGTTCACCCTCGACGCGCAGGCGGAACCATACTCAGTACCAAGCCGCCCGTCTACGTGCTTTCCACCAAAAACCTAGAGCACTTCTGTTCGTCTTGCATCTCTCCCGCCCCACCCACCGGTCTCAAGCGCTGCACGCAATGCAAAAACGTATGGTATTGCAATCCGGTGCGTCGTCGCCTCTGCCTGTAATCTCGGAGCCATGTCGCAGTCGTAGTACTTACCGCGAATCGCCGCCAACGTGTAGACTTGTCAAAACAATGATTGGCCAGTGCACAAGAAGGAATGCGCGGCGATGCGGCGGTGGGCGGAGGGTGCTCCGTCGCCGGACGTCGCCATTCCCGCAGAACCGATACGATGTCTGGGTCGCTTGCTGTGGGGGAGGCAAAAACGGGGCTTGGATAGCGTCTGGGTGCGTGTGTTGGTAGATGGGGGGTGACTTTCACCTATTAATTGTCCTTTCCTACGTCAGACGCGCGAGATCGACGCGATGCAATCCCGTACGTGCCTTCCTCGCCGTGCAGAGCTCCAACCAATGTGACCCTAACCGCTGCAGATAGGACGTCCTTACCCCCCGAGGCCGCCGAAACACACACGCATCTCGCCCACGCCGTGATCCGCTACCTGGGTCTCACTGCCCCCGAAGAACTCGTCCCGTTCGGCATCAACAGCGCAGCTGGCATCGTAGACCTGATATCCCGGGTGCGCCTTGTCTAACTCTAAACGCCCTCCTTCTTTTGTCCATTTTCTTCTTCTTACGAGAACGGAAAACGTTTGACTAGTTTGCGACGAATTCTATCACGCTCACGTCACCGTCATTGGCACCGCTGGGTGTATGCGTCTCTCCGTTAATCGCGCTGCTCAATCACTCGTGCAATCCGAACGCTGTCGTGGTGTCTCCGCGATCCGCGAGAGATCCCGCAAGCCAAGAACCGGAGGCACAAGTCATCGCCATTCGTGATATATCGCCTGGGGAAGAGGTGAGCATATGTGGATTGCTTTTTTTCGTCCCTATCGTTTATCACAAAGGAAGATCTTCACGGCGTACGTCGATGCTACTCTGCCTCGGGTCCACAGGCAGGCAGCCCTCTCTGCCACGTACAACTTTTCATGCCGGTGTGAGCTTTGTTCGAAGCCTCCTAAACTGGACCCCAGAGAGGCTGTAGCATGCCCGAAAGACTGTGGTGGTGCCTGTCCATTCCCATCAGAAGGTAATTGTGTTGTGCGAAATGGCAGAGCTCAGGGTCTTGATGCTTTCCCAGAGGATCCTCTTACTCGTTGTGTAAAATGCCAGTCGGCGGTGGCCTCCACTGATGCGGTGCTGGATGCGCTACGAATAGGCGAAGAAGCACTGCAAAAAGCGACCCATCTCCAGTTTTCAGGTAATGAGACTCTCGCGCTTACTCTATATCGTGTTCTCATTTGTCATTTTCGAACACGTCCCGGCGCTCAGACTTGCCCAAAGCGCAACAACTGACGACTAACATGATCCCCATTCTCACATCGGCCAAGGTCCTTCCTTCATCACACCCTCTCCTGGCCCTCGCTCGCCTCCACCAATCGCTTCTTCTCGCCGCGTTTCCCTCCGATCTGACGCAGGATGCCCTAGACGGGCTCATCCGCGCGAGTTCCGCGTCCATGACAGGGCTGAGCGCGGTACTCCCACCGGGCCACCCAACCCGCGCCCTCGCGCTCGCAGAACTTGGCAAGCTCCTCGCAGTGGACGAACCTGCGCCCCGCCCGGCCGCGACAGCGATGACCGCCGCCGCCGTCGCATTCCCGCCTTCTGGGGCTGCTCGACTTCGCCTTGCGTGCGAGACGCTCATCCGTGCTCGTGACGAGCTCCTGATCAGTTTTGGGGAACGAAATGAGGGCGGCGAGGTCGGACGCGAGGTGCGCGAGATGGTGGTGCGCGTTGAGGGCGAACTGGCTGCGTGGGATCAGGGTGTACGGAATATGATTGAAGATAGACCGGGTTTGAAGAAGGGTGCAAGCAAGTAGTGCAAACTCGGCAATGGCACATGACCGATTGACATCATCGAATAGAGGCGTATAGTCATTACTTGACCCCGAAGACGATGTTGCACATTCTACCCATCGAGTTATCGCTTTCCGTGCTTTCTTATCTTCCTCTCCAGACGCTCTCTTCCTTACCCGCCCTCTCTCGTCAATGGTTCGACTTCATTTCCGCAAATCAGTCGACGATATTTCACAGCGCTGCCATCCTTCACGGATACGCACAACCCGAAACTATACTGCTCGAAGATGCCCTGTCCGCGTACAATGGCAGCCCGTGGGACGGAGCAACCGATTGGAAAGACTTCTGTAAGTCCCGAGTCCCTGTAGCGCTCTGACGGCCTTTTCCGTGCAACGCTAGCGCCCTCTGGGCGCACCGTTCTGATGATCTCTTCGCAGGCCGGAGGTCTTTTCAACTTCGCAAAAACTGGGAGGGCTATGGGCGCGTCGTTGCCCGCTTGGTGACGCCCCCAGGCGGTGACATCCATCGTATCAAAGTCGACGAAAAAGCTGGCATATGCATCACGACTCGCATGTTAGGCGGCCTCGCCGTGACCCATCTCTTTTCTGGCACTCTCCTATGGAGTCTCCCCCTGGTGAGAGAGATACTCCCCTCCACTTCCACATCACACCGCTCAACGGGAGTTCCCAGTACTATGTTCGTTCCAAAGCCCACTGCGAGTACGAAAACGGATATGTCATATTTGACCGCATCGACGGCAACAAAGAAGTCTGGCGCCTCGTCTCCGACGACGACAACGACGACTTTACCGAATGCGATATGGTAGCGAGCCACGCGCCGCCAGACGAGGGCCAACGACGGGTGTCCGCGGTCGCCGCGGCGATGCACCGTCGCTACGCCCCGCGCGGCCACTTCCGACCGTGGGCGAAGATATCATTCTCCGAGACGACGCACGCATACCGCTTCGCGTACCCGACGCTCCTCTGTGCGAACAACTGGCACGCCTTCCTGCACGATGTGCGCACCGGCGCGCTCGTCCAGACCATCGACCTCCGCCTCACGCACCGGCAGTCCGTGTGCTACGTCGACGTCAACGAGCGACACGCGTTCGTGTGCGATCCAGAGGCGTTGCACGTCTATGCGCGGCACGGCGGCGGCGACGGCGACGACGACGGGCCCGCCGCCGGTGCGGAGGTGTTGCGGATATCGAGGATCGAGCTCGTTCAGGAGGCCGTAGAGCTGAACATCGTACCCGGAAATCCGTTTTTCACAGCTCTCCCGCTGCGCTCTGTGACTGATAACATACTTTCGCGCTTCATAGCAGGTGGGTCAACCGCCGTTCTTATTATCCATTTCATTTCTGGCCACGGAAATCCGACGACGACGACGACTTCTTACACATAATTTCCCCCCTCGATGTAGCTCATGTATCCAGGGACGGTCGAGATCTCGTGATCATGGCTTACAGACAGCGCGTCCTTCTCATTCGGGACTTCGAACGCATCTGTCGTGGAGAGACAAGCGTTGTCGCCGCGGGCCAAGTTTTGCGCCTTTTTCCAGGAGAAGAGTGCTGTTATCTGGCGTTTGAGCACGGGCGTATCTGCGTTGCCACAGTCAGTCCGTTTGTTTTCACACACCACCCGCACGCGCTCATGTTTCCCTTTTTTCTCTTAATTCTTTTGGCGCCATAGCTTCATGGGCTTTTCATCGTTGACGTCGACGGAAGCCCTTCCATCGACTCGGCTAAGGTCGTGCTCGTGCGGCCCTACCTCGATACCGTGCGCGGCCTGCATCACGAGATCAGCTGCATGCAGCTCACAGATCGTCGCGTCTACTTTACGTGGGAAGACGCAAGACGGCGGGACGACGTCCCGCTGTTCAAGGACGAGCAAAACGCGCTGGTGCCTTCGTCGCCCGTGACCTCGTCCTTGGCCGAGCAATTGGGTGAGCCGTGGCCGTGGGTGGACCTCGATTTCGGTAGGCTTGATGTGCGAAGCCTGCGAGGTTCTGACTCGTTTTGCCAGATCCGCAAGACGGCATCTCCGTCGGTTGTATTGACTTCAGTTTGATGCCCGAAAGTTGAGCGAGTACAGTTTTGAGTGAACGGACGAGGGCCAATTGGTAGTTGGGCGGAGGTTCAATGGCACTTATTCTTTTCCCTGACATCTTGCAATGTGCTGTACGATAGGATGTTGCTAACTGCACGCTTGAAGGAATTTGTCACCACTCTCAAAAGACGGACTTGCCATGGCGCGGCAACCCTCAGGGCTCTCCTGTCCTCAGACTGCATCCCATGAGATACACAGCAACGTAGTTTTAACAACTTTTAAACAGGTGCCTGCCCACTAGGGGCAGCGCTACATCAGGAAGAGGCCATAAGGAAAAACATAAATACAACCATCTATGCCTCACCCGGCTGTTCATGCGGCTCATCCAAGGAAATTTGGTCGGCGACTTCACGGGCGTCAGCAGCGTCGTCAGTGTCGTCAGCGTCATCAGCGTCGTCGACGTCGACGTCGACGACGCTGATGACGCTGACGACACTGACGACGCTGCTGACGCCCGTGAAGTCGCCGACCAAATTTCCTTGGATGAGCCGCATGAACAGCCGGGTGAGGCATAGATGGTTGTATTTATGTTTTTCCTTATGGCCTCTTCCTGATGTAGCGCTGCCCCTAGTGGGCAGGCACCTGTTTAAAAGTTGTTAAAACTACGTTGCTGTGTATCTCATGGGATGCAGTCTGAGGACAGGAGAGCCCTGAGGGTTGCCGCGCCATGGCAAGTCCGTCTTTTGAGAGTGGTGACAAATTCCTTCAAGCGTGCAGTTAGCAACATCCTATCGTACAGCACATTGCAAGATGTCAGGGAAAAGAATAAGTGCCATTGAACCTCCGCCCAACTACCAATTGGCCCTCGTCCGTTCACTCAAAACTGTACTCGCTCAACTTTCGGGCATCAAACTGAAGTCAATACAACCGACGGAGATGCCGTCTTGCGGATCTGGCAAAACGAGTCAGAACCTCGCAGGCTTCGCACATCAAGCCTACCGAAATCGAGGTCCACCCACGGCCACGGCTCACCCAATTGCTCGGCCAAGGACGAGGTCACGGGCGACGAAGGCACCAGCGCGTTTTGCTCGTCCTTGAACAGCGGGACGTCGTCCCGCCGTCTTGCGTCTTCCCACGTAAAGTAGACGCGACGATCTGTGAGCTGCATGCAGCTGATCTCGTGATGCAGGCCGCGCACGGTATCGAGGTAGGGCCGCACGAGCACGACCTTAGCCGAGTCGATGGAAGGGCTTCCGTCGACGTCAACGATGAAAAGCCCATGAAGCTATGGCGCCAAAAGAATTAAGAGAAAAAAGGGAAACATGAGCGCGTGCGGGTGGTGTGTGAAAACAAACGGACTGACTGTGGCAACGCAGATACGCCCGTGCTCAAACGCCAGATAACAGCACTCTTCTCCTGGAAAAAGGCGCAAAACTTGGCCCGCGGCGACAACGCTTGTCTCTCCACGACAGATGCGTTCGAAGTCCCGAATGAGAAGGACGCGCTGTCTGTAAGCCATGATCACGAGATCTCGACCGTCCCTGGATACATGAGCTACATCGAGGGGGGAAATTATGTGTAAGAAGTCGTCGTCGTCGTCGGATTTCCGTGGCCAGAAATGAAATGGATAATAAGAACGGCGGTTGACCCACCTGCTATGAAGCGCGAAAGTATGTTATCAGTCACAGAGCGCAGCGGGAGAGCTGTGAAAAACGGATTTCCGGGTACGATGTTCAGCTCTACGGCCTCCTGAACGAGCTCGATCCTCGATATCCGCAACACCTCCGCACCGGCGGCGGGCCCGTCGTCGTCGCCGTCGCCGCCGCCGTGCCGCGCATAGACGTGCAACGCCTCTGGATCGCACACGAACGCGTGTCGCTCGTTGACGTCGACGTAGCACACGGACTGCCGGTGCGTGAGGCGGAGGTCGATGGTCTGGACGAGCGCGCCGGTGCGCACATCGTGCAGGAAGGCGTGCCAGTTGTTCGCACAGAGGAGCGTCGGGTACGCGAAGCGGTATGCGTGCGTCGTCTCGGAGAATGATATCTTCGCCCACGGTCGGAAGTGGCCGCGCGGGGCGTAGCGACGGTGCATCGCCGCGGCGACCGCGGACACCCGTCGTTGGCCCTCGTCTGGCGGCGCGTGGCTCGCTACCATATCGCATTCGGTAAAGTCGTCGTTGTCGTCGTCGGAGACGAGGCGCCAGACTTCTTTGTTGCCGTCGATGCGGTCAAATATGACATATCCGTTTTCGTACTCGCAGTGGGCTTTGGAACGAACATAGTACTGGGAACTCCCGTTGAGCGGTGTGATGTGGAAGTGGAGGGGAGTATCTCTCTCACCAGGGGGAGACTCCATAGGAGAGTGCCAGAAAAGAGATGGGTCACGGCGAGGCCGCCTAACATGCGAGTCGTGATGCATATGCCAGCTTTTTCGTCGACTTTGATACGATGGATGTCACCGCCTGGGGGCGTCACCAAGCGGGCAACGACGCGCCCATAGCCCTCCCAGTTTTTGCGAAGTTGAAAAGACCTCCGGCCTGCGAAGAGATCATCAGAACGGTGCGCCCAGAGGGCGCTAGCGTTGCACGGAAAAGGCCGTCAGAGCGCTACAGGGACTCGGGACTTACAGAAGTCTTTCCAATCGGTTGCTCCGTCCCACGGGCTGCCATTGTACGCGGACAGGGCATCTTCGAGCAGTATAGTTTCGGGTTGTGCGTATCCGTGAAGGATGGCAGCGCTGTGAAATATCGTCGACTGATTTGCGGAAATGAAGTCGAACCATTGACGAGAGAGGGCGGGTAAGGAAGAGAGCGTCTGGAGAGGAAGATAAGAAAGCACGGAAAGCGATAACTCGATGGGTAGAATGTGCAACATCGTCTTCGGGGTCAAGTAATGACTATACGCCTCTATTCGATGATGTCAATCGGTCATGTGCCATTGCCGAGTTTGCACTACTTGCTTGCACCCTTCTTCAAACCCGGTCTATCTTCAATCATATTCCGTACACCCTGATCCCACGCAGCCAGTTCGCCCTCAACGCGCACCACCATCTCGCGCACCTCGCGTCCGACCTCGCCGCCCTCATTTCGTTCCCCAAAACTGATCAGGAGCTCGTCACGAGCACGGATGAGCGTCTCGCACGCAAGGCGAAGTCGAGCAGCCCCAGAAGGCGGGAATGCGACGGCGGCGGCGGTCATCGCTGTCGCGGCCGGGCGGGGCGCAGGTTCGTCCACTGCGAGGAGCTTGCCAAGTTCTGCGAGCGCGAGGGCGCGGGTTGGGTGGCCCGGTGGGAGTACCGCGCTCAGCCCTGTCATGGACGCGGAACTCGCGCGGATGAGCCCGTCTAGGGCATCCTGCGTCAGATCGGAGGGAAACGCGGCGAGAAGAAGCGATTGGTGGAGGCGAGCGAGGGCCAGGAGAGGGTGTGATGAAGGAAGGACCTTGGCCGATGTGAGAATGGGGATCATGTTAGTCGTCAGTTGTTGCGCTTTGGGCAAGTCTGAGCGCCGGGACGTGTTCGAAAATGACAAATGAGAACACGATATAGAGTAAGCGCGAGAGTCTCATTACCTGAAAACTGGAGATGGGTCGCTTTTTGCAGTGCTTCTTCGCCTATTCGTAGCGCATCCAGCACCGCATCAGTGGAGGCCACCGCCGACTGGCATTTTACACAACGAGTAAGAGGATCCTCTGGGAAAGCATCAAGACCCTGAGCTCTGCCATTTCGCACAACACAATTACCTTCTGATGGGAATGGACAGGCACCACCACAGTCTTTCGGGCATGCTACAGCCTCTCTGGGGTCCAGTTTAGGAGGCTTCGAACAAAGCTCACACCGGCATGAAAAGTTGTACGTGGCAGAGAGGGCTGCCTGCCTGTGGACCCGAGGCAGAGTAGCATCGACGTACGCCGTGAAGATCTTCCTTTGTGATAAACGATAGGGACGAAAAAAAGCAATCCACATATGCTCACCTCTTCCCCAGGCGATATATCACGAATGGCGATGACTTGTGCCTCCGGTTCTTGGCTTGCGGGATCTCTCGCGGATCGCGGAGACACCACGACAGCGTTCGGATTGCACGAGTGATTGAGCAGCGCGATTAACGGAGAGACGCATACACCCAGCGGTGCCAATGACGGTGACGTGAGCGTGATAGAATTCGTCGCAAACTAGTCAAACGTTTTCCGTTCTCGTAAGAAGAAGAAAATGGACAAAAGAAGGAGGGCGTTTAGAGTTAGACAAGGCGCACCCGGGATATCAGGTCTACGATGCCAGCTGCGCTGTTGATGCCGAACGGGACGAGTTCTTCGGGGGCAGTGAGACCCAGGTAGCGGATCACGGCGTGGGCGAGATGCGTGTGTGTTTCGGCGGCCTCGGGGGGTAAGGACGTCCTATCTGCAGCGGTTAGGGTCACATTGGTTGGAGCTCTGCACGGCGAGGAAGGCACGTACGGGATTGCATCGCGTCGATCTCGCGCGTCTGACGTAGGAAAGGACAATTAATAGGTGAAAGTCACCCCCCATCTACCAACACACGCACCCAGACGCTATCCAAGCCCCGTTTTTGCCTCCCCCACAGCAAGCGACCCAGACATCGTATCGGTTCTGCGGGAATGGCGACGTCCGGCGACGGAGCACCCTCCGCCCACCGCCGCATCGCCGCGCATTCCTTCTTGTGCACTGGCCAATCATTGTTTTGACAAGTCTACACGTTGGCGGCGATTCGCGGTAAGTACTACGACTGCGACATGGCTCCGAGATTACAGGCAGAGGCGACGACGCACCGGATTGCAATACCATACGTTTTTGCATTGCGTGCAGCGCTTGAGACCGGTGGGTGGGGCGGGAGAGATGCAAGACGAACAGAAGTGCTCTAGGTTTTTGGTGGAAAGCACGTAGACGGGCGGCTTGGTACTGAGTATGGTTCCGCCTGCGCGTCGAGGGTGAACGTGAGACGTGGGAGGGCAACGCTCTATTTACTTTTCTTCAGTCGTTCCTCGGCATATATACCACGCCCCCTTTCCGGACTGGTTCGAATTTCGATCGAGGATGGTAGAGCTTCGAACAGTTCCTCAGGAGGACCCTCCACTAATGGAGGGGAACTGTTTGGCTTGGACTCCGACGTGGATGAAGATCGAACATGGGATTTTGCTTCCTTGGCTTGTCTCTTGGCACGAATATCTGCAAAAGACATTCTCAGAGTCTGAGTCTACGTAGCAGTGGGTGTCTGGTCTTGAGGAGGATGTTATCAACAGGCGCAAACACGTAGATTCCACGAACTACAGTAAACTACAGTACTACTACTACTCTTCGTTTAGAATATCCCAACATCTTTCCTGCTTTTCGTTACCGTCCAGTCCTTCCAGTGTGCTTTACAAATAAGGTACTTTCTCAAGTCTGAGCTACGCTCATCAGACTACCCACGAAAGTCAAGATCTGTTAAGCGAGCATTTAAGTCGTTCGTTTGTTCGGATGTGTACGGATAGAAACGTACCAAGCGCGGACGAACGTCGACGATATCCTCTGGCACGAGGAATATCAACGCATTCATCTTTCTCGCAATAGAGATGGCCAATTTCGCTATGGGTAGAACGCGAGGCGGTCAGTGTACCATCTTGGTTCACAAAGCGCATGCCACCATACCATTCTGCCGTCGCTCCTCGAAGTCACCTTGCTCACCGACGTTGTACACAAGAGATGGATCTACAATCCCTGGTTTGATTCCTTCCAGGACGTTCAAAAAGAAGAGGCCAGTTGTTATGCTGGGGTCTTTGAACGAGCGAATCGACTTTGCGCCGGCTTTGCCTTTCTGTGCCGTCGTGTTAGCCCACCTGAGCATCTCTTGATCGCTGATCGGCCGGCCTTGGCCGGATTTTGACAACGACGAAAGGGTCTTTGTGATACTCATCCTGTTCAAAAGGTTCCTTGAATTTGAAATCATGGAAATGAGTTAATAGCGCACCTCATCAACTGCCATACGTAGCCCAGGACCAACGTTTTATTTCTGTCGACGATGTCGGAACCCTGAATGCCGACGAGCGACATGCCGTTCTGCTTCCCGAGCTCTATGCAATAATTGGTGTTTTCGACTTGCTTGAACTTGGACAACGTGCTCTGGTTCGGCGTGACCCCGATCTCTTCCTCTTCCTCTTCTCCGTTCTCGTTGAAAGTCGGTTGGGTTGGGGACGTGGGCCCGCCCTTGGGCTTGGAGACGCGACGCCACACCACGACGCCGGGGTAAACCCTGTCGAATGCCTGGAGGAGGATGAGGCCGTCGCGCAGGTTCTCGAACAGGTTGAACACGGCGGGATCGACGCCAAGCGAATTGAGCCAGAGCGTGAACACGCGCGCCTCGCGCTCACCCTCGGCGTCGAAGTCCTCGACCGCGCCGTAGTCCTTCGCCTCCTGCTCGTCGAGAGGCGCAAGGCCGGGATGTGTGTTGAAGAGGTTCGCCACGAATGCGAGGTTTAACCGTGGGTTCCCAGCGACGAGGGACGCGGGTGTCAAGTATTTTCGGCAGCCGATCTTTGCCGCATTTTGCAAGACCTGCTCTGCGCGCTGACGGAGGTCGCGGGTCTGGAGAGGAGCGCGCGAGCAGTCGTCAGGCTTGAGTTGGTTCAGAAGGACCGTGTAGTTCTCGCCATCTGAGACATCTTTACTGAAGTTGTTGACCCTGTGAACAGGATCAGTGGTTTGTTCCATCCTGTATGACTCATTCATCCATACCTCCTGTGCCATCCCGCTTGCTTCAAGTGATAGTTGAACCACCGCAGGAGGATTTGATCTGGTGTCAACCGCAGCAGATCGTCGATGGTTTCGTCATCCTCACAAAGACGATACAGCTCGGGGTGCAGCTTGATGTCGACCTGTGCGAGCAAGCCGCGGCGGATAATCTGCCAGATCAGACCAAGGATTAGATGTTCGGTGCCATTGGCGATATCTGAGGAGCCGATGTTGACAACCGAGCAGCCGATGGCTTTGGCGGAGGTGATGACGATGTTATTGTTCTCTGTGATTTGGAACGCGTTCAAAGGTTTGCGCGGGGTGGCCTTGTTCAACACACGCATGTCAATGGTGTCCGGTACGGAATCGTTGATCAGTTTGCACAGGATCAGACCGTCGCGGGCCTCATCGAACAGCTGCATCGTGTCCGTGGGGATCGGGATGCGTGAACCGACATCGACATCGCCTTCGAGAATCTACGAAAGTCGAAATCGTCATGGGGCGGCGGGCGCGTCTCGAAACTGAGTTATTACTCACGCCGTTGATGTGATTCGTGAACTCCCGCCGCTCATCTTCATTGATGGTGTGGCTGACGTTGGCGTTGGAGCCTTGCACGGTGACCTTGCCGGCCTTGGTAGTGATGGAAGAGGTTTGAGACCGGAGCTTGACGTTGAGCTGTCCGATGGGGATTGCGTGAATCGTCGGATGTGGATATCGAGACGAGAAATGGGGATGGAATGGGATGGATGGAAACTCAGAGCGCACCTCGACCCAATCCTCCAATTCGACCTTGCCGCTGGCGTCCACGGAAACGTGCTTGAGAGTCTCGCGTGCGCGATCGTAAGATTCGCCACGGCTTTGGAGGGCTTGTAACACGGTGGCCTTGTCTACGCGCCCCGGGACGTCGGTGTGAAGAGCGCTGGAGCGGCGCGGCGGACACGGACGTCATTTATCGCGACCGGAAACCCACGGCGAAGGCTGAGACGCACTTAAAGCGGTTCATGAGATCGAACATCTCATCCTGGGAGACATCCGGATATTTCTTTTGCAGGCGGATGGCTTGCATCGTAAGAGGAGGAACGGTGATCGGGTGATGTGGCGAGCCCCAGGGTATTAATAAATGATAGTGAGTTGCTCCCGGCTTTTGTCCTTCCGCTCTCTAAAATAAGACGCTGACTCTGACTGCTGCGCGCTGGTCATCGCCTGCGACTGGCACTGGCACTACAGTACAGTACCGTACTGGTACAGCCCCGTTCCGCAGTTCATGACAAAGGCTGTGGCCCCAAACACAGCCGTCATTGTCCGAATGTTTCCGCGTTACAGATTTGCCCACTGCCGTTCTGCGCAGTTTCTTAGGCTGACTTGATCTACTCAGATAGATCACTTACAATAGCTGAGCGAGACCTCCATGCCGGTGGTTAATCTCTTATAAGCTAATCGGTGTGGCCAAGTTGAAGGGTCGCCGCGCCATATGAGCACGATCAACTGCAGTCTACGGTATTCCGAGGCTGCTCTCCCTCGAATTTGGACGTACTAGTAGTAAGAATACCCTACTCTTCAAGCTTCAAGCTCTTCTAAGTATGACGTCATTCATCGTGCAGTGTTCGACAACTTACCTGCTGGGTTTGCCCCCTTCCCTATCCATGGTTGATTCGAATTGAGGTATGATGTCCTTTATCCGCGATAGAGACTGAACATTAGTACTAATAGTTATCCTCAAGCGGGTGTCGACAAAGGCTGTTCTCGATGCCACTTCCCAAAAGAGATTGCGTTCATTTTCGCCAACTCTTTGTTTCCCTCTGGATTCCGGCCAAGGACGAGGGACTTTTTCGTGGT
>Ga0137397_10001527_pt1 | contig 16198 bp, 26 predicted proteins | sample czorhiz116metaG_FD_106658 | JGI IMG/M metagenome (GOLD analysis project Ga0137397, IMG submission 106658) | Vadose zone soil microbial communities from Angelo Coast Range Reserve, California, USA - czorhiz1.16 metaG | ecosystem: Environmental > Terrestrial > Soil > Vadose zone | place: USA... | reverse complement strand
TAGATGAAACAGACACATACCAAATAAGGAAGGGGCCCTACACGGGCGATCAAATATGAATGCACAGTCCACGCTCCAGCACGAGGCGCGAGCAATGCTCAAGCACTACTCCGCCTCAACAGCAGGAGCCCCTGCCCGCTCCAATTCCATCAGGACATTATAACACCCCTACATGGAATTTCCAGGGTACATTAAGATGTAGCTACATCCACTGTTGGGATGTTGAAATGGGAGCGCACGGAGCAATTTTGGCGTGTCTCAGCACTCATTATGCCTCAGCGCCTCAGCTCCCGTGCCTGCCCTGGGTCCTGTATTTGCTCATGCATGCGTCCTTGAACCCAATCAGCTATAGGCTTTCTTCTACAAAGAATATGTAAATGGGGATCATCATCTATATTTGCGTGTATTACATGCACACTACCAATGACTACTAAACATCTCTGAATAAAAAAATAAAAAATACATGACTACAACATGAGATTCGGGATCGCCATTTCGTCAAAGTTGTCATGGATTCGCAGAACTCGCAGGTACCATGACGCGTACTCACTCGCGATGGCACCTCTAGTAATCTGTTCATTGGTGACGATGGAGTTCGCGAGATCGTGCGTGCAACACCAACGCAAGGAGGTTAGATGAACACGCGACTCGATGACGGCCAAGTTCAGTCGTCCTCGTCGTCATCGGATTCGTACGCGTATTCGTCGTCATCAGAGTCGAGATGACCTGACATGTATTCCCGCCGGTTCGCGCTCTGCTCTTGATCCTCGAGGCGTCGTCTCTCCACCCAATCCTCGAGCGCACCGGGCATCTTCAACAAACCCTTCCATTCGTGACGCGCGACGATGCTGCCTCCATGTCCGCTTGACCATGCGACGCTCATCAACACGGGCTCCTTATTGTTAGGGGGTGGTTCAGCAAGCGTGCATTTTCGTTGGACACTGCAGAGCGCGGTACGGTACCTTGGTGTGCCAGCTCACATCGCGGACGCAAACGACTCTGGACGGGACATTGGGCCGATCGACCTCTGACGCGGATGGATCCGACGACATGGGAAGTGTCTTACTCCGGTCCAGGATCTGGACTACCCGGCCGTCGAGCGACCAGATCTAAGAGTCGCGGAATCGGGTGAGTGAGACGTCAGACAACCGTACAAGAAAGACGAACGTGTATTCTTCCGTCAGCAGACCCGGAGTAGATGTACCGCCCTCCTGTCGTCTCTGCAGGGCTAAAGTGGCAGCGTATGAGGGTCTGGAGCACAGCATGCCCTCGGTACGTCATGATGCTGCAGTCCAACGGATGCGCTAGGTGCCTTGGTTTCGGATATCGCCCATAACTGAAATACGATGGTCATCAGGATGAGATGTGAGCAGAGGAGTGAAAGCGAGGGAAGGAGGCTACCGGTAATCGTAACCACGAATGCCATAATCATCATTTGCGATTTGCTCGTACTCCAAATTCGTGCGCATTTTGCGGAGGTCCCACAGGCGGAGGGCCTGGTCCTTCCCGTTGGAAATCACGTATCGACCGTCACCTTTCGCTGAAACGTTCGTAATCCCTTCCGTGTGTCCGATCAATACACCCGAGGGCTTCTGAGAAGAGCCTAAAGAGCGACGATCCCTAGTATTTATTGATTAGTACGTAATGCCATGCAAACCAAGTGAGCGACGACACACCAGACTTTCACGAACGTGTCATCTGACGCACTGATGAGCACATTGCCAGACGCAGTATCGGCCCAACAACAGCTGTTGACATCCGCTTGGTGCGCATCTATCCTCACCGTTCGCCTATTTGCAGGCAAATCATATACTTCAATACTACTTGAGCCGCTCTATTTCATCAAATGCCAAGACAGATTACTTGCCAAATATCTTGCCATCGCCGCCAGCGACAACCTCATTACCGTCCGCAGAGAATTTACAGCTCCAGATGCCAGAATCGCTGGAGCCGGTAAAGCGCCTACGGCGCGCAGGCAGGGGATCTGCAAAAGGTATCGGTATTTGGGTTGACGAAGAGTCCAGTGTCGTCGCCATGTGCACGGTTGAGTCCTGCGTACAATCCCGGTAAGGCTAAGCTCAATGGCTGAAAATGGCTCACAATAGAGGAGTAGATGATCCTGGTTGGATGTTAACCGCATGCAATATAGGACCAATGACAAAAGGACCTTTCATTATCTGGGCTCAAGTGGGCGTCAGTGATGGTCCACCCACCCGTTACGCCCTGAATAACCTTGATGACCTTCAGGGTCGTCGGCTCATCATACGCTGACCGTCGAGAGAGCTGTTCAGGTGACCGTATAACCCGCGTCGGGCTTGAGAGTGGCGCAGTCATGTCGTATATGTGTAAGCGGAAATCTAGCAGAGTTTTGTAAGCAATCGGGAGGGCGGAACGAAACCCACCTCTGCAACACGTGTAATAGAAGGAAGAATCTAGAAGTCGCATGTCAAGCAAAGCAAGTGTGAGCTGAAGGCGTGCACGAACTCTCGGAGTATTGGCCACAGTATATGTTGTCGCTCAGTGACGCGACAGCTGTACCACTGGTGTTCGGTATGATTGCCTATTTTCATGATCGAGAGAAATCCCAACTGAACATACAGCACGTACGTTGGCGATGTCCTGCTTGGGAGTTGGTCGAAGCTTACTCCCTCTTGACAGAATGACCTTGGAAACATCGGTGCTACCTTTCCAAGATCGAGCTTCGATACCGACTCTGCCAAACTCCCCGCCCATGAGAAGCTTCAGCCCCGCCTCTTGAGGCGTGGTGACAGGCGGAAACCATTTAGGGGTCCTGGCGTGTGAACGACCCCAATAGCCGTATTCCAGCTCGTCGCCGTCTCCGTCCTCATCATATTCCTGCGTCCCCGGTTCACCATCTTCGACATTCGGATCGTTGTCGTCGCCGCCAGCACGCCGGGAAGTCTCCGCTGGCAAGTCATCTCCCGACATGCGCAGCAGGGGTAACGACCCCGCGGATAGTAGCTGTTCCAACAGTCCGTGGCTCGATGTATCATTATCCTCACCTTGGTGAGTTCCCTGAGTACGAATTTGTACAATTGCTATGTTGGGGTTAAACCAGTAATGCCGGAATTCGATATTGGATGCATACTTCGAAGGAGCTCCCCGATGCTCACAGTCTGAGAACGTTGATCTTCATCCCTCTCCGTCGTTGAATTTCCGTTATGCGACATTGTGCACAGAACTGAGCTGGGTGAACATCAGGTCTGCTCGCCTGCGGGACTGACTGATACGGGAGACCGGATCGGGAGATGTGGGCCATTTTCGGGACCCGGGACACCCTATTTCTTACAAATCTCCGGGGTCTTGTGTTTGCCCAATCAACGCAGTTTGGCCAGTCGTTGCATGGTACCATGGCTGCACCTCCAATAGCCATCAACGCGGACGAAGTGAACTGCCTCATTTACGCGTATCTCAAGGATTCAGGTCACTCCCACTTACCCTTTCCTTTGTGTACTCCTGATGCCTATGCCTAGGCTTCCAGCACACCGCTTTCAGTCTTCTCAATGAGGGTCATCTCCACCACTCCGTCCACTTGGAAAAGCACATTCCTCGAGGAGAGCTCATAGAGCTCTTGATCAAAGCACTACTTTACACCGAAGTTGAAGCACACTGGAGAGGAAACAATGACATGACTGGTAACTGCACCACCGGCTTCTCGTTGTTAGAAACACACGTCTGCTCCTTGAATCCAAGTATCAAGCCGACCGTCAAGCTGTCTGCCAACCCTCCACCTGTGCCTATCATCGCAGGTTCCCAGCCGCCGTCGGCCTCCGAGCCATCTGACTCCGCGCCGAAGCGTAAGGCGAGCACACCCGTTGCGGAGGAAGGTCACTCAGAAAAGCGACAAAAAACGGATGAGGGTAGTAACGTGGAGGTCGAGGAGAAGAACCTTGACGGTGCGTCAACCCTACTCTAGTGACTGCGTGTTGGCTCTCCTGTAAGCGCCTTCGCTCACGCGGCCTGTGCTAGTGTCCACTTCACGGAGAGCTAGTACGCGGGGGGCGAACGGCGAGGGTTCCGAGTCAAACAAGAAAGGAGCAAAGCGTGTGAAGTCGCCCAAGTCCAAGTCGCCTGCACCTGCAGTGCCTCCGTCAGCACCATCATCAGCAGTCGAGAATGAGGATGTCAGTGACTCCGTTGTACAACTAAAGGGACACGAAGCAGAAGTGCGTGGTCATGTGTAGCAGTGAAGCTGGCTGCTAACCTTGAATTGATCAGGTTTTCGTTTGTGCTTGGAACCCTACCCAACATAATATATTGAGTTCAGGGTAGGTTCTTGTGCATAAGCCGACAGTGCACCTCTAATCCCACCCATTACACAGGTCAAAAGATGCCGTCATCCATCTATGGGACTTGCCACAAAACCCTGGCGCAAAAATCAAAGGCCTGAAACCCTACCAAGCAATAGATTGCTCGTCGGCGAAAGCTGACGCAGACCTCACGTCCCTGGACTGGAATTGCCATGGGACACTTCTGTCAGTGGGGTCGTACGATGCTACGCTGCGTATCTACACGGTTTCTGCCGAATTGTACTTCGAAAGTTGCTTGCATAAGGTAAATATTGATGGTTGCCGAATTAAAAGCGCTGGAAGTTGTTGACCACTGTCAGGGCCCAATATTCGCTACGCGCTTCTCTAGAGACGGGAAATGGCTCGCCACTGCCAGTTTGGATAATACAGTATGTCTCTGGGACGTTGAGAAGAAACAGAGGCGTATGCAGTATAAGCATCGAGGTAAAGCTCTGCTGCTTTCTGATAGCTATTTCTGACGAGAACCCACCTGCTAGGAATTTGCCTGGATTTGGACTGGCTAGATGAAGAACTGTTCGCAAGCTGCAGTGCCGATAAAGTGATTCACGTCTTAAGCATCCATCGCGCAGAGCCTGTTGCTATCCTCACGTGGGTACATGTCTCATGACCTACGCTGAACCACTGCTGAAAGTTCAGTAGAGGACACGATGGCGAAGTCAACCAGATCAAGGCAAACCCTTCGGGAACACGTCTCATGTCGTGTTCCGATGACATGACAGTGCGCATATGGGAGATGAAAAGAGTAAAGCCGTCATCTGAATCCGATCGAGTGGCCATCAGCGGCGAGATGACTGTGCTCGAGGGTCACCGCAATTGGGTAACCGGAGTAAGCTGGAGTCCTGTGAAGTTGGCTAATGGTCATGAACTCGTCGCTACGTATGTATTCCTCTAAAATTTGTTCCTCCCGCCGCTGACAATGTGCAGTGCATCATTCGATACCACAGCGCGGCTCTGGGATGCCGACACGGGGGCATGCTTAAAAGTCTTTACACATCACAAAAAGCCGATCTACGCAATTTCCTTCAGTCCTGACGGGAGATGGCTCGCCACCGGCGGTGGCGATGGTTGGTTCCACCTTTATGACACAAACGTACGCTCTCGACTTCTTCCACTTCTCTTCATTCGGCTAAGACGTACCAGGAGAAGGAGAAGGTTTGGTCGTGGTTCTCTGAACACTCAAAGCGTGCGATATTTGAGATGTCTTGGCAACAGGACGAAGATGGTGTCGACCGTGTTGCGCTTTCCCTGCAGTCGCACAAAGTTGGTTTGATCGATTTGACGCGAATACCTGCGTTGCAGAAGTCACGGGCAGCCTCCTGAGGCACACCGTCACACGTCTTTTTTGGTTTTATAACTTATTGACTCTGTGCTCGTATGTTGTCTATTCCTCAACCCTGTGTCTACTAGTATTTTACACAACTTGACTGTTTTTCTTGGTTGATCGATAAGTTCAGTTCAGTACTGGGTCTGTGCGCCGAGCGACCGCCGTTGCACCCTACGTTAAAGCCCTTTCGGGAACTCATGGCGACTTGGATGGTTGACGAACCAGGAAAAAGCGTCGTTGTGGTTGGCGAGACTGTCGCGGTGGTGCATTCCTTCAATGATCATCGACGATCATCGACTATTCAACTCCCCCTGGAGGCGGCCCGACAGATGAGAAAGGGACTAAAGAAGCGCAGATGGATGAGACAACTTCATTTCATGTATTATACATCTCTAAATCCCCGCCTGGGCCGCCTCGAGCGAGGAGCGCCTAGTAGTAGTCGCCAGCGCCTCTCAATGCGGTGATTTTTTCCCTCATCACGCGAGTGGCTTCGAGCGGAAGGAGTAGTAGACGGACAGGTGGTACTCAGCCAATGCCGCCGCGGAACGGTGACCCCATGACGAAACCTGTTGGAGGTGGGGCAAGCCACGGCCGAATACCCGTCGGCAGTGGTGGGGCAAGAAGGAACAGAAGCCACGTCACTGGCAGTTGTGGCCTAAGAACATGGCAACGTCACAGGCGGCGGGGGTAAGAACCCATTGAAACTCGTCATAATTGGCACCGTGACAAGGGATGCGAGGAGGCCCTGGTTTATGGGCGGGTACACGAGCCATGCGGGCCAGTGGCGGCCTGCCTATGCACGAATGGCAGGTGCAAGCCAAACTGTTGCGCCCGCCGCGGTCGCTGACTCGCTGTCCAAGCGGCGACAGCGGAGCCCAGTGTGGTGCGTACTGACTGCCAGGCGACCTTTGTCGCCATAGATAACGGATATTGCCCGTGGGCACATCCAGACTGGTGCCAAGCAACTATGTAAATAGTACCCTCGTCCGACTCGCTCATCATTGGAAAGCGGTCACACCGGCTTCTTTCCAATAAGGAAAAAACCTGTTTGAGCTGAACAACGAGCAATAAAATGGAAGTGAATAAAAAAAAGGACACTGAACGGGAGTCAATCCCGTACTACTTGCTCGCTTTAGAGGCGAGCATGAGGGGTTAGTCACGTCCTCTCGTCGGACAAGGAAGACGGAATGAGATGCATCTGTTGAAGTCACAGTTCTGTTGAACAGCTTTCATCGGATAGTCTATTGAAAGCTCGTTGATTTCATTTGCGGTGTGATCGATGCGACGAGAGCTACAACAGATCTGTGACGAAATTGAGGCGAAGACGAGCGGTGGGTCCATACTCGTCATACCTTTTGCGCGCAATGATGAACTGGGCACCTGAGAGCCATTGAACGACCGCACTGGAGGAACAGGATAGCAAGCAGGGGAAGGCGGCGTAGATGCCAGGAAGCTCACGCCCTGCATATCTCTTCCCATGTCTATAGGTTCATATGATAAGGGTTACGCAACTTATAGTCTTGAGCAAAGGCTTCCATCGTTGGCGATGAGGATGTGGTGAATATGACAAAGATGTACGGATCAAATGCAGATCTGAAATTGAAGCCTTGGGGGCTAGGAAAACGCCGCCTTCTACAAACAGATACCGGTAGTGTTCATAACACCAAGAAATGGACTCCTTTCGCCAAGGGGTCGACGGACGGAATAAGTGATCCGGTAACCTTCCCCTTTGCATGAAAGGATCGATGAGAATGAAGAGTTTATAATGAGAGGGGAAGCACTCACCGATGCCGGGTTGCCTGTTATAACAACAGGCGGTGGGAGCTTTATGACAGCACTTGGAGCATTGTCGCAGTGAATCCTGCAATGATCATAGATATGTATATATTATTTCTGTACCCAAAGTGTTGGGCCGTCAAAGAATCGGTTTCAAGGTCCAAGGCGAAGCGACCTGGACCAACTTCGCTTCCGTCAGTCTCCTCGAGCAGTCGAGCTGGCCTCCAGGCTGCGTCTCCTGCCATTTAACCTCATCCAAGAGGATATCCTTGCCCCAAAACTTGGCATGGAGCTGAAAGAGGTGTTCAAGAGCGTCTAGTTTGGGCCACGGACTCTCGGGCTGACGTTTGAAGACATGGGCCGCATATGGCGCCGGCGCCGACGAGTGATCCGTTGAGAGTGGTTTTGCGAGAGGGTTGGCATATGAAGTGACTGACGTTCTATAGATCTAAAACCGTCATGGTGGGGCATTACAGTACCGTCAGACCCACAGCTCCTGGTAGTGGCAGTTACACATCGAGTCCATCTCGTGATTACTTATTAAATAGAACCGGCCCGCTTGCCGCGTTCAGCCATGTCAGCGTCCACGACCCGACGTCGTAGCACAGTCCACGATTTCTCTACACTCCGCTTACATTCAGATGGAACTCGTGTTCAGATAAACCCTCCTACACGGGCTGGGCTTCATGACTCTCGAACGCGCGACACCGGACGCGACATTCGCGGTAATCGAGTGGCGCGAGATGCTGCCGGTCACGGGGTGGTTCCGAAGCGCGCGGTGATGCGCGAGGACGATAACGACGAAGTGCATAATGCCAGGCCTCGTGTGCCGCGGCGTAGGAAGAGAGGCCGCATAGACGACGACCAGGTCGAGTTCCTGGGAGCTTCCGGAAGTGGCGCGCGTCGTCATATTACTACAAGTACGGGCGGCGACGCGACGACTATCGACGCTAATGGCAAGGGGGAGATGATGAACTGGCCTGTGCCTTCCTCGGTGCGACCCGGTCCAGCCTTTTTTTTTTTCTCTCTCATTACACGCGACACCTCACCATTCGTTCCTTCTGTGTTTCGTAATACAGGACTTGCTGAAATGCGTGCATCACTTCGCGAGCCAGTATTATTCGGCGCGGGGTCTGTTGACAGACCGATCACGCGAATACAGACGTGAGGTCAGGCAGCGGATAGCCAAGCGTGTACTGGCCCAGGCCGCGGCAGGAGGTGCGGCGTATGCTGGACCCGGGGCCAATGCCGACACAGCTGCGGACGACCCCTCCACCGGAGACGAAGAAGACGATGAAATTGATTATGAAAAAGAGGGTTGTCATGATGAAGGAGTTGTCAAGGGCAGAGGGGTGGGCGAGAGGAAAGGTACGCCCTCGGAGGACGTTCCAGACATGTACAGGACATTCGACGGGCCAGCGCTTATGGCCATTGGTACGTCCATCCCGTTATTACTACCCAAAGTCGAACGAAGGAGCTTTTACCAGGCATGCTTCTCCAAGAGCACACATCCATGCTTCTAAAATTGAACATCCCGCTCGAGTGGAAAAAGGAATTGGAGGCCGCCGCCATCGTTCCGGAGGACAGAAGCGCGGGTCTAGACGACGACGTTGAAAGCGAAAAGTCAGACGAGGAATAAATGCATTCATCCGAAAGTTTGCGCACGGACACAAAGTTTAGCTATCGAGGAATTCTCCGAGTACAGCACCCCGATGTATATTATCGCTTATGTGCTTATGTATCGTCTATTATGAAGAAGCCATTTGTCCCCATCCAAGGTACCGAATATCCTGGATCGCATCATGACGCACCGACTCCGATGGGCCGCATATTTTGTATTGAGAACTTGGAATCATTTGCCAGCAAGGAGGCAATTCTACACTGGCGTCCTCATTTCGTTTCTCTGTGCAAATTTTATTTGTGGTTCCACATAAGTGGCGACTCTGTCATTCCCATTCATTAGTCACAGGCTGTGTACACAGTATCTATATGCCGTTTTAGTCAACGTATATTCGTATGGTCGATCTTTACCAATCGATCTTAGAGAAACTTGGCCTCCAAGCGAGAGACGGTTGAATAGAACGTAATGAGAACAGATGTGGACGCTCCTTCACAAGGACAGGTCCGATAGTGAGGACGAAAAAAAACTACACACGCTCGGAAGTAGTGGAAGCCACGGGGATGCAGGGACTGACGACTTTAGTAAACCGAAAGTAGTTGAATACGTGGATAGTCTAGATATGTTCGTGGTGGTGTAGCGAACATTTTTCGGCAAAGGGGATATCTCATGAAGACGGTGTACTGTTGAGGGTCCCATCCTCCCATCGCTTAAGGATGTTTTTCTGGAAGATGCCCATGTCTTGACCCTCAAATATCCGCAACCTCTCCAATCGTCGTTCACGAAGTTTATTCTTTGGTAACATTCCCGAGACTGCCTTGCGAATGATCTGAGAGTTATCCGTGTCAAGGGCAGTTGGCAAAATAAGAGGGGCGACGTACTTCATCGGGCTTCTTGCTCATCATGTCCTTGTATTTAGTCTCCTTCAGGCCTCCAGGGTAAAGTGTATGCTTCCGGTACAGAATTTGATCTGCTTTCCTCCCTGTAACCTTGACTTGACTAGCGTTCGTCACAACCACATAGTCGCCGCAGTCAACTACCGCCAACAGTCACATTTCCAAACCCCCCAAAAAAATAAGGGAGACGTACCACTGGGGTCGTAGATGGGCTTATGCTTCCCCATGAGCACAATTGCTATTCTCTCCGCTAATTTTCCAAGGACACGTTCTTTCGCGTCTGCATGGTGCCATACGCGTGCATAGGCGAGGGCGGTCTGATTAGGTGGTGCTAACTGGTTCAATATAAGAGCGAAGGCGATATGAGAAAACGTACGTTGCCTATTGCTTGAGACATAGGAAGCTGTGTCACACGCCTGGGCTGGCGGTTGTTGGGTGAGCTGGCGCCAGCTCTGGATCTACATCAGTCCTACATCTTATCTTATCAAATCTTGTGCCGACCCCTCAGCCGCGTTTCCGCGTCATAAGTCGGCATCCATCGCTCACTCCGCTTTTCAACCTCGACCACCAGTATCTCCCTCATGCTTCGTCTCAGCCTTTTTGCATACACAAGGCCGTTATTTGGACCTACCGTTTCTCGGTCAGGTCCTCATGTTTTGCCTCTATGCTCCTTCAGCAGCGCCGTACGACCACGGATTACAGAAGCGCTTCGAAATCGACCTCCCAACTTCTTTACTAGGCCTTTCCAACAATCATCCCGAGGAATTGTCGATTCTGCGGTTATATCTCGTCCATCGCAGACGGAAGCTTGGAGGCGCTATGCAGTCACGGCTGTATGTCGAGTCGTAATCGGCATAATGTTGTTCGAACCTATACTCACGAATCCGCAGGCCACTGTCGTCGGTACCATTGTTGGCGTTGAAGTGTTCTTGAACAGGGATACTCGCGATAGCCTTTCTGTCGCCGAGCGGTCCTACCTGCACGATTCGTTCAAATACACAGGCGGCGGGCTCGTCTTGACTGCGTTGGCGGCTCGCAGCATGTTCAGAGCTGGCCTGCCATTCCGCATCATGGCCGCAAATCCTTGTGAGCACTTTGGCACAGGAGGTGAGACACTCTATTGACAAGCGTCTTTCAGGGCTCGTGCTTGGCGTCAGTCTTGTCGGCAGCATCGGTAGTATGATGGGAGTGTACTACACGTCACCTGAGAACTCTGTTCAAAAACATTTATTTTGGCTGGTTGGTATTGCGCCTTCCCACTCGTAGAACAGGTTCAAAGGAAGTTTTATTATAGGCTTTCAACGCTTGTCAAGCCGCAACACTTAGTCCGCTCTTTTTCCTCAACCCGGCCATACTTTCGCGAGCGGCATTGTATACATGCGGCGTCGTTGGTTCGCTTTCTTACATCGGAGCCACTGCTACGTGGGTCATTTGGGTATCTCTAAACGAAATTCCACTTAGACATGACTCGCAGTAACGACAAGTATTTGTATATGGGTGGTCCCCTGCTTGCTGGGGTCACCGTCGTTGCGCTGACATCGCTGGCACCAATGGCCCTTCCTCTGGGTATACGCGCTTTGGCCATAACCGAGTCTATCTCTTTATACGGTGGCCTAGCCGTCTTCGGTGGTTTTGTGCTCTACGAGTATGTCAGCAGTTTATCCTGACTACGTACAGAATTTATCTCTTTCCTCATTTCGCAGTACGCAAAAAATCCTCCATCATGCTCGCTTAGCTGAGCGCGGTGTTATCGCGCGTGATCCCATGAAGGAGGCCATTGGCCTCGAGCTTGATATGCTCAACATCTTGTAGGCCCGAACCTATTCTTCTCGACTGCTAGCTCTGCTAAATGCGCCCCCTTTTCAGCGTTCGTATTGTGCAAATCCTCACTATGCAAAACAACAGGCGGAAGTAGCCGTGAGTCCTGTCGGGTTACCACTCATAGCTGGCCATGTGTATTGTTCATGCCGACTGGGATTCGTATTTCCTCTGCAGTTGGGATTGTCCCCCGAATTGAATTGTCTGTTTAATCCCTGTGAAAGAGTGTGTGATTATGTGTGTATTTGAATTAAGACTACCAGTGTCAGCGCTATATGAAGTCTAGGCAATCCATTTCCATCTACCCTTGGCTCTAGCGTCAAACCACCTCACGAACACAACACATATCCCAGCCACAAGTAACAGCACCCCATCGTAACCAGCTATTTCATTGAATTTTCTCCTTAGCTCTGCTGAGGACATCTTTCCCTCGGCAGCCTGTGACTGAGTGCCCAGCAGGGCACCAGCGACAGGTGCACCCAGCATTGCACCGAGGCCCCGGACAAAGTAGATGGCAGCGTTGGCAGAGGAATAATGCTCTTTCCCATAAATTTCCGCTATAGTAGTGGGCAAGAGGGCGCTGTAGCCTCCAGAGGCCACGCCATAGAGCATAACGAAAGCAAGGAAACGCGCACGCTCGGCATAAAGCCAGAACGCGAACGGTGAGATACCAGAGAAGAGGACCTGCATATGGGAAGCAACACAAGCGTTAAAAAGAGCGGCACAGCGAGTCGAATGGGGGAAAAAATTGAGCGCACACAGAAAATCATGGTGTTCTGCCGTCCAACGTAATCGCCCAGCAGGCCCATAGATACGCGTGCCACGCTGTTAACGGCATTGTTTGCTGCCAAGAGCATGCTGGCCGTGCTAGGCGAGAAACCTAGCACATAAACCGAGTACGTGGTCAGGTAGTACAAGGGTATTATGTTCCCAGCGGCTTGCATGAACGCTGCGAGCAACTACAGACCTAAGCAGATGGGCGGGGGCGGATAAACGCGGTTGTACGTACCTGTAAAAGAAACGTTCCCCTTTTGGCGAGTTCCAGAGAAGGACGGATCGGCCGAAACGCCGGGTGGTTTCGAACCACGAAGGAGATAGGAACACAGACTACCAAGTTCCACACCCCAAGAATACGCAGTGTCGCGGGCGCACCAAAGTGCGACAGTAATAACTGTGTAACTGGAGCTAGAACCAGACCACCTGCGCCCGAACCAGCCATAGCAATGCCCATCGCAAAGCCGCGGTGACGATTGAAATATACTGGTGTCAATGAAATGACAGGGTAGTACAACATCGATGAGCCGATGCCGACAAGGATTGCCTGTGTGATGAAGAGATGCGCAAGCTGGCACAGAAGAAGATCAGTCGAAGGCAAGGACTGAGAAGCCGGCCGCACATACCCTCGTTGCGAAGCTCGCGAGAATGAAACCTAAGCTCATGAGAGCTGATCCGGCGAGGCACATAAGACATAGGTCGAATCCCTTGGAGATGATCAGGCCGACGAAAATGCTCCCACTCCACGTAAGACCACTTCCAATCGTCCCGATGAGCGAGGCCAGAGCGTATTGACCGGGACCATCAACAATTTTGCTTCCAGGTGAGGTATAGTACTCCTGTTCAAAAAAGTACCATTTATTTAGAAGGTCATGAAGATATTGGCGCAATGGCCCAGCTGAGGGACTTGCCTGGAAGATTCCATATGTTTGGTTCGCACCAATCGTCTGAAATGTCGCCATGAAACCGGCAAGAACTAATGCGCATTGATACAAGCGCGTTGGGCGTGGATAGTCCGGATCCTCATCCACTGTGCTGAACGACCATATCGAGGCGCGCTCCTTGTCATCGTTGCCGAGGTACGGCGGTGTAGATACTGAAGCGAGCGAATGTTGTTTGTAATACCATTCTTCAGAGGACGAGTTTGTCACTGCAGATAATGCAGGAGGGATCGACATAGGGAAAGGAGTGGATGGTTCCTCGCGTTTATCGTGGGCAGGACCTGACCCGAGATCGAATGCTTGCTGTCAAAAAAAAAACCTCTTCAGAGACTCAAAACTCTGGGTCCACTACAAGGCGTGTTGGCACAAGGCGAAAAGTTTAACGACGTCGTGTGCGTGTCCATGATCCTTTATCAAGGGGCACACCAATGGAAAAATGTCTGGAAACTACCGCAGTTCTCCCCAAGAATAAGAATAGATTTCTCTGCCCCACAGGGCAGATTGGAAAGAGGCACCCCCGTTTAGAACTCCGCATTAGTTTCCGTACAGTGGTGCCGTGGAAACAAAAAGCGATCTGGGTAAAAAGGTCACAGATCTAGACTGGAGGACATCGCGTGACAGCGAGATGACGGTGGAAGATCCCCATTTCCGCGAGTCCGGGAAGAAAGCGGCCGCGGTTACGCAGAAGTAGCGACATCCAAATAAGACACGGCCGGCCGCGGGTGCATCCTCGAATGCTATCGATAGGCACAACCTAAGTACGTATCATTGGCTGTTGTCGACTGAGTAGAGGGGAGGTCAGTGCAGACGTTCGAGAGGAAAGGTGCACTAAAAAATAAAATAAAAAGGGATTCCACTAAAGTTGAATGGAGGCTTTATGATTACCATCAACCGACTTTTACTCTAGGTTTCTTGGACTCGAATGCCCTGGAATTCATATTGGGTCACATTAGCCTCACAATGGGGGAAATGGCGCAGGTGGAGCCCCAGACGCAGCTAGAGCGCACGATGTGGCAAAACTATGGCCAATCGAAAGAGAGTTGCGCACGGTGCCAGCGTGGACTGGCTGCTCTCCGACGGGTCTGGAAGGGTCATCTCATATATTGTGACCTCTTGTGACCACAGACCATTTTCCTGGGGCCATGCCCGCTAAGACTGTGGCGGTGGAAGCCGAGGAGAGGCCGAGGATGCCAGCATACCAATTCATATCAACTTCAACTTTGATCTTTAGGTAGAGATTATCTTTAAAGGAACGTTGTGCGAGGACCACGGCGCTGATGTCGTCAAGGATGTCGTGCGTGAACCGAGTGAATGACGTGTTGTGTTTGATTGGTCGTTCGCCGATACGCCCGGCCCAGCCTCCCAGGCAGAGCCCTCATGTCTCCGAAGGTCGTCCTTGTTACAGGTTGCTCCGAAGGAGGGATAGGGTTTCACCTGTGAGTCGTCTTGTAACGTACGGTTGGTGTATAATTCAAATTCTTCAACAGGGCAAAGGAATTCGCCTCCCAGGGATGCAAAGTCTATGCAACAGCCCGGAAGATCGAAAAGATGCAAACTTTACATCCTTTAAAAATTGAACTTCTCTCGCTCGATGTTACCGATGACACCGCAGTCGAGGCTGTTATCAGCACAGTCATCGCGAACGAAGGTCACATAGATGTCGTTGTCAATAACGCTGGAGTAGGTTGTTATGGTGCGCCAACTGAACCTTTGCGATTCGCTCTTTCGCCTGATGAAAATTTCTCAAGGGCCAACGTTGGAATTACCGCTCGAACAAGTCCAGGCTGCCTTTGACGCGAACGTTTTTTCGGTTCTCCGGGTGAATCGAGCAGTGTTCCCTCACATGGCCGCTCGTAAGCGAGGGATGTTCATAACCATTGGCTCCGTCGTCGCACAACGGTACGGCGCGCCCCACTCTTGTTGACGCTACTGAATGCAGATTTCCCCCTATCTAGCCCCCTACCATGGGGTGGGATATATGCCGCTACCAAGTCAGCAGTACACACTATCTCCGATGCGTTGGAGATGGAGTGCCGGCCTTTCAACATCAAAGTCCTACTTGTCGCTCCGGGTGGTGTCAAGTCCAACATAGCTGCAAATCAAAGTTATGACCCACCTCCGGACGCCCTTTATCGGAAGTACTTGGATAAGATTTTGGCCCGACGGGACATTAGCCAGGCCTCCCCTATGCCCACCGATGTATTTGCGAAGCAGGTGATAATGAAAGCTCTGGCACCAAGTCCCTCAAGTTACATGACGCTGGGTAAAAGTGCTATCCTTTTCTGGTTTCTGGCATGGTTTCCTCGTAGATGGGTCTTGTCGTACTTTTGGAAGCGTTTTGGGGACATTTCATAGATTTAAGTGAAAAATGAATTTCACAGTCCGTGTAGACAAATGGCTTTTCTTTTCTGGTGCTGTAGTTCAACGCACTGGCACAGTATCGTTCCCTTGGTATATTTAACAGCTCGCTATCCCGTGGAGATCGTCGGGGTTTCTGGTCTCGTGCATATAAAAACATCGATAGCTCTTTCGAGCGAGTTGCCATCTCAGTTGATTCCGCAATTCATCTCCTCTGGGACTACTGGCCCATCCTTTAGACCCTCGAGTGTTGGAAATGACACTCCCGATGAGTCGATGACCGCTGGTCATTGCTCAAGCCCTGCATCGTTATTTCATGTCTGTCGTGAAAACGGTGCCAGTGTCGACAAGTCTGGTGACCT
>Ga0137397_10001526_pt1 | contig 16201 bp, 14 predicted proteins | sample czorhiz116metaG_FD_106658 | JGI IMG/M metagenome (GOLD analysis project Ga0137397, IMG submission 106658) | Vadose zone soil microbial communities from Angelo Coast Range Reserve, California, USA - czorhiz1.16 metaG | ecosystem: Environmental > Terrestrial > Soil > Vadose zone | place: USA... | reverse complement strand
GATCTCGTTCGACGACCAAGCCGACCCGAAGGTCGGCACCACGGTGGCGCAGAAGCTCGTCGACACCAAGGTGGCCGGCGTGGTCGGGCACCTCAACTCCGGCGTCACCATCCCCGCCTCGGCCGTCTACAACGGGGCGAATCCGCCGATTCCGATGATCACGGGCTCGGCCACCAATCCCAAGCTTACCGAGCAGGGATTCAAGAACGTGTTTCGCGTGGTCGGCCGCGACGACCAGCAGGGTCCCGCGATCGCCAATTACCTCGCCGCGACGGTGAAGCCCAAGCTCGCCGCGGTCATCGACGACGCGACGGCCTACGGCGAGGGCCTGGCGAACGAGGTGGAAAAAACGCTGACCGCGGCCGGCGTGAAAGTGCTGCCGCGCGAGCGGGGCACCGACAAGACCACCGACTGGAAAGCCGTGCTCACCAAGGTCAAAGGAAGCAGCCCCGACGCGGTGTTCTACGGCGGCATGGACGCCACCGGCGGCCCCCTGCTGAGGCAGGGACGCGAGCTCGGCCTCAAGGCGGTGTTCTCTTTCGGCGACGGTTCGTGCACCGACAACATGAAGCAGCTGGCGGGCGAGGCCTCGGACGGGCTGCTGTGCTCGCAGGCCGGCATTCCTCCCCAGGCGGCGTCGAAGAAATTCCTCGACGCCTACAAGAAGCGCTTCAACATCGACCCGATCCTGTACTCGCCTTTCACCTACGACGCCGCGAACCTGCTGATCGAGGCGATGAAGAAGGCGAACTCGGCCGACCCCGTGAAGTACCTGCCCGAGCTGCAGAAGATCGACTATGCCGGGGCCACGGGAAGGATCGCGTTCGACGCCAAGGGCGACCGCAGCGACGCCGAGATGACGATATTCACCATGAAGGCCGGCAAGCTCCTGCCGATCGCGATCATCAAGAGCGGGAAAACCGTCGCCTACGAGGACTTCGTCGCGCAGGCCAAGAAGTAAGCGCGCTTGAACGGCGTTTCCAGAAACGGCACCCGCGGGTGCCGTTTTCATTTCGGCGCATGGATATCTTCATCCAGCAGCTGATCAACGGCCTGACCCTGGGCGCCGTCTACGCCGTGGTCGCGCTCGGCTATACGATGGTCTACGGGATCATCCAGCTCATCAACTTCGCGCACGGCGAGGTGGTGATGGTGGGCGCGATGGTGGCCTACTCGGTGATCGGCGCACTCGCCGGCACGGGCATGCCGCCGATCGCCATCGTGCTGATCGCCACGGGCTGCGCGATCCCGGTGTGCATGCTGCTCGGCTATGCGATGGAGCGGGCGGCGTACCGCCCCCTGCGGGGCGCGCCGCGGCTCGCGCCGCTGATCACCGCGATCGGCATCTCGATCATCCTGCAGCACGTCGCGATGATGGTCTGGAGCCGCAACCCCCTCGCTTTTCCGCAGATCATCAAGGTGGAGTCGTATCACATCGGCGGGGCGACCATCACCAGCGTGCAGATCGCGATCATCGCGATCTCGATCCTGATGATGGCGGGGCTCGCGGCGCTGGTGTATCGCACCAAGCTCGGCACCGCGATGCGCGCCACCGCCCACAACCCGCAGGTCGCGGCGCTGATGGGCATAGACGCCAACCGCATCATCGCCCTGACCTTCGTCATCGGCGCCGCGCTCGCCGCCGTCGCGGGAGTCATGGTGGCGAGCTACTACGGCATCGCCCACTACACCATGGGCTCGCAGCTCGGCCTCAAGGCGTTCTGCGCAGCGGTGCTCGGCGGCATCGGCAATGTCCCGGGCGCGATGCTGGGCGGCGTGCTCCTCGGCGTGGTGGAAGCCCTGGGCGCCGGCTACATCGGCGACCTGACCGGGAACATGTTCGGCTCGAACTACCAGGACGTGTTCGCCTTCATCGTGCTGATCGGCGTGCTGGTGCTGCGGCCCTCGGGCCTGCTCGGCGAGCGCGTCGGGGACAGGGCGTAGATGCTCGAGGAATTCGCAAGCCTGAAGCGGCATCCCGCGGCGCGGTGGGTCGGGCTGGCCGCGGTCGCGCTTGCGCTCCTCGCCCTGCCCTTCGCGCTCGCGGCAGTCGGGACCACGTGGGTGCGCATCACCAACTTCGCCATCCTGTTCGTGCTTCTCTCGCTGGGCCTGAACATCGTGGTCGGCTTCGCCGGCCTGCTCGACCTCGGCTACATCGCCTTCTACGCCGTCGGAGCCTACGTCTATGCGCTCCTCGCCTCGCCGCACTTCGGCATCCATTGGCCGTTCTGGGCGATCCTGCCGATCGGCGCCGCGGTGGCGGCGCTCTTCGGCGTCCTGATCGGCGCCCCCACGCTCAAGCTGCGCGGCGACTATCTCGCGATCGTGACGCTGGGGTTCGGAGAGATCGTGCGGATCTTCCTGAACAATCTGTCGCGGCCGGTCAATATCACGAACGGCCCGCAGGGGATCGCCCGCATCGACCCGATCCGGCTCGACGGCGTCGACCTCTCGAAGGCGGACGCCGTCCTGGGCCTGACGTTCAGCGGGCCGATCAAGTACTACTATTTCCTGCTGCTCGTCATGCTCGCGGTGATCTTCATCTGCCTGCGGCTGCAGAACTCCCGCATCGGCCGCGCGTGGGAGGCGATCCGCGAGGACGAGGTCGCCGCGCGCGCGATGGGCATCGACACCACGCGCCTGAAGCTGCTCGCTTTCGCGATGGGGGCGACCTTCGGCGGCGTCGCGGGCGGCATGTTCTCGGCGATCCAGGGATTCGTCTCCCCCGAGAGCTTCGTCCTGGTCGAGTCGATCATGGTGGTTTCCATGGTGGTGCTGGGGGGGATGGGCAATGTCTGGGGCGTGATCCTCGGCGCGGTGCTCCTGTCCTTCGTGCCGGAGTTTCTGCGCTTCACCGTCGAGCCGTTTCAAAGGCAGATTTTCGGGAGAATGCTCATCGAGCCGGAAGTCATCCGCATGCTGATTTTCGGTCTTGCGCTGGTGCTGGTCATGATCCTGCGCCCCGGCGGGCTGCTGCCTTCCGCCGTGAGGAAAAGGGAGCTCGCGGGGCGAGACGGATCGCCGGAAGGAAGCGCCCGGTGAGCGCGCTGCTCGAAGCGACCAACGTGAGCAAGCGCTTCGGCGGCATCGAGGCGCTCTCGGAGGTCAGCTTCTCGGTTTCGCGCGGGCAGATATTCGGCCTGATCGGGCCGAACGGCGCCGGCAAAACGACTCTCTTCAACCTGCTCACGGGCCTGACGCCGCCCGATCGAGGCTCTTTCGCGCTCGATGGGGGCAACATCTCGGGCCTGAAGCCCGACCGCGTGGCGGCGCGGGGGATAGGGCGCACCTTCCAGAACATCCGCCTGTTCGCCAACCTGTCCGCGCTGGAGAACGTCATGATCGGCCGGCATGTGCGCACGCGCGCGGGCGTGCTCGGCGCGGTGCTGCGCGATCCGGCGACGCGCGCCGAGGAGATCGGAATCGAGCGCCGTGCCGCGGAGCTGCTCGACTACGTCGGCATCCGCTCCCGGGCGAACGAGGCGGCGGGAAGCCTGCCGTACGGCGACCAGCGCAGGCTCGAGATCGCGCGCGCCCTCGCGACCGATCCGGTCCTGCTCGCCCTCGACGAGCCCGCGGCGGGGATGAACGCCTCGGAAATCGCGGCGCTGAAGGTGCTGCTCGAGCGCATTCGCGGCGACGGCACGACGCTGCTCCTCATCGAGCACGACATGCGCCTGGTGATGAGCGTCTGCGACCGGGTGCTGGTGCTCGACTACGGGCGGCGCATCGCCGAAGGGACGCCGGCCGAAGTGCAGCGCGATCCCAAGGTCGTCGAGGCCTATCTGGGCAGCGCGGAGGAGCAGCCGCAATGACGCTCCTCGAGATCCGCGGGCTGGACGTGCGTTACGGCGGCATCCGGGCGGTGAAGGGGATCGACCTCGACGTCGCTCAAGGCGAGCTCGTCTGCCTGATCGGCGCGAACGGAGCGGGAAAATCTTCCACGCTGCGCGCGATCGCAGGCCTCGCGCCGGCAACGGGATCGATCCGGTTCGGCGATCGGGAGGTCTCGAAGGATCCGGCATTCCGGCGCGCGCGCGCAGGCCTCGTCCTGGTTCCCGAGGGGCGGGGCGTGTTCTCGCGCCTTTCCGTCGAGGAGAACCTCGCGATGGGCGCGTATTCGAGGTCCGATTCCTGGATCGCCGCAGACCGCGCGCGGGTGTTCGGTCTCTTCCCGCGTCTGGCGGAGCGGCGCGCGCAGGTTGCCGGAACACTCTCGGGCGGCGAGCAGCAGATGCTCGCGATCGGCCGCGCGCTCATGAGCCGGCCGACGCTGCTCGCGCTCGACGAGCCGAGCATGGGGCTTGCGCCGATGGCCGCCCGCCTGATCCTGGAGGTGATACGCGGCATCAGCCGCGACGGAGTCACGGTGCTGCTGGTCGAGCAGAATGCCCGCGGCGCGCTCGCCATGGCGGATCGCGCCTACGTGATGGAGAGCGGCGAGATTAGGCTCTCTGGGCAAGGCCGCGCGCTGCTCGCCGATCCGCGCGTGCGCGAGGCCTACCTGGGCGAGGTTGCCGCGTAGGCGTCAGGCCGCCTTGTCGGCGGCGGTGGTGAAGGAATCTGAGAAGAACTCGTTCTCCGGCAGGCCGCACTTCCCGGTGAAATCGCGCCGCGCCGAATCGACCATGATCGGGACGCCGCAGGCGTAGACCTGGAAAGCCGCGAGGTCGGGCAGATCCTCCATCACCGCGCGATGGACGAACCCGGTCCGGCCTGCCCAGCCGTCCTCCGCGAGCGCGTCCGAAATCACCGGAACGTACTTGAAGCCCGGGTGCTCGGCGGCCCAGCGCGCCGGAAGCGCATCCAGGTAGAGATCCTTCGGACGGCGCGCGCCCCAGTAGAGCGTCATCGGCCGCGACGAGCCCTTCCTCAACGCGGCGTCGATCACCGATTTGATCGGCGCGAATCCGGTACCCGAGGCGACGAACACGATCGGCTTTTCGGATTCCTCGCGCAGGAAAAAAGTGCCGAAGGGCCCCTCGAAGCGCAGGATGTCGCGCTCCTTCATGGTCTCGAACACGTGGCCGGTAAACGCGCCGCCGGAAACGTGGCGCACGTGCAGCTGGACGAACTCGTCGTCGTGCGGCGCGTTCGCCATCGAAAAGCTTCGCCGGGTTCCGTCCTTGAGCAGGATGTCGATGTATTGCCCCGGGAGGAACATCAAGCGCTCGTTCGCGGGAAGCTTCAGGTAGACGATCATCGCGTCGTCGGCCGCGCGCTCGAGCCTGTGCACGCGCGCCGGCAGCTTCCGCACCTGGATGTCCCCGGCCTTGCGCACCTCGCGCGCTTCGATCACCACGTCCGACAGCGGCTTCGCCTGGCAGAAGAGCGCGTGCCCCTGCTCGCGTTCCAGGGGCGTGAGCGCCTTCTCCGAGTAGCGGCCGTAGTCGATCCGGCCCTCGACGAGCCTTCCCTTGCAGCTGCCGCAGGCGCCGTCGCGGCAGCCGTAAGGCAGCACGAGCCCCGCATCCAGCGCCCCCTGCAGGATGCTCGATCCTTCCTGCACCTGGAACTGGTGGCCGGTATTGCGGATGGTGACCTGATGCGTCATCTCGGTGCGGAGTAAAATTCTCTCGTGGAAACCCTGCTCATCGTCGGCTGCGGCGACATCGCCCGTCGCGCCCTGCCGTTGCTCGCGCAGCGCCATCGCTTGTGCGCGCTGGTGCGCTCGACCGATCCCGGACTCGCCGCCTCCGGAGTCGAGCAGATCGATGGCGATCTCGACGCTCCCGAATCCCTCGATCGGCTTGCCGCGCGGGCGCAGCGCGTCGTCCATCTGGCTCCGCCCGCGCGATCCGGCTCACGGGATTCACGCACGCGAAACCTGATTGCGGCCCTCTCCGCCAAAAGCGGCGCCATGTTACCACGGCGATTCGTGTATATCTCCACGAGCGGCGTGTACGGGGACTGCGCGGGCGAACGCGTCGACGAGACGCGCCCGCCGCGCCCGCAAACCGATCGCGCGGCGCGGCGCCTCGACGCCGAGAGAGCGCTTTCCGAGTGGGGCGCGCGCAACCGCGTCGAGATCGTGATACTGCGGGTGCCGGGCATCTATGCGACCGATCGGCTGCCGACCGATCGCCTGGCGCGCGGCACTCCAGTCTTGCGCGCCGAGGACGACGTCTACACCAATCACATTCATGCCGACGATCTCGCGGCGATCGTCGTTGCGGCACTGGAGTCCCCGCGGGCCTCGGGCGTCTACAACGCGAGTGACGACAGCGCGATCAAGATGGGCGATTGGCTCGACCTCGTCGCCGACCGCGCCGGCCTCGCGCGACCGCGGCGCGTTTCGCGCGCCGAAGCCCCGCGCCTCGTCCCGGCGGACCTGCTCTCGTTCATGAGCGAGTCGCGGCGCCTGTCCAACGAGCGCATCAAGGCGGACCTCGGCGTGCGCCTGCGCTATCCCACGGTCCTCGAGGGGCTCGCTTCGAGCGAGATCACCGCGTGAGCCCGGCCGACGCGTGCCTCGTGATCACCAATTTGCCCGACCGAGACAGCGCCGGCAGGCTCGCCCACGCGCTCATCGAGCAGCGCCTTGCAGCCTGCATCAACATCCTTTCCCCTTGCCGCTCGGTCTATCGCTGGCAGGGGAAGACCGAGGACGCGGAGGAATTCCCCATGTTGATCAAGACCACGCGCGAGCGCTACGCGGCGCTCGAGGCGGCGATCCGTGCGGGGCATCCGTACGAACTTCCGGAGATCATCGCGGTCCCATTGGCGGGAGGCCTGCCCGCCTATCTCGAGTGGGTCGATTCTGAAACGAAACTCGCCTAGCTCAATGCGCCGATTGCTCATCGCCCTCCTGTTTTTCCCGGCGACGGCCGCTCACGCCGAGGACCAGCTGCTCGAGCCCGACAAGGCGTTCCGTTTCTCCGCCCAGGGGCTCGATTCCGGCACCGCCGAGATCCGCTACCGGATCGCCGACGGGTATTACCTCTACCGCGAGCGATTCCGCTTCGCCGTCGAGCCCGCTTCGGTGACGCTCGGTTCGCCGCAGTTTCCTGAGGGTGAAATCCACGAAGACAAGTTCTTCGGCAAGCAGGTGACCTATCGCAGGGAAGTTCGCATCCTCCTGCCGCTCGCGGCGGCGGGTGCGGACCAGGTGAAACTCTCGGTGACTTCGCAGGGTTGCGCCGATATCGGCGTGTGCTACGTCCCGCAGGTGCAGAGCGCCGATCTTCGCCTGGCTTCCCTGGAAAGCACGCGCTCGCCGATCTTCCGGAAAGACGATTCGCTCTTTTCCTCGCCCGCCCCCAAGGGAGCTGCGAGCGAGGACCTGCGTTTTGCGGGCGTGCTCGAAGGCGGCCGCCTGGGGGCCGTGGTCGCGGTGTTCTTCGTCGCCGGGCTGCTGCTGACCTTCACGCCCTGCGTCCTGCCGATGATCCCGATTCTTTCGGGGATCATCGTCGGCGAAGGCCGCGAGGTGACTCGCCGGCGCGCCGGGCTGATATCCGTCGCCTATGTGCTCGGCATGGCCGTGACCTATACCGCCATCGGGATCGCCGCGGCGTTCTCGGGAAGCCTGTTCTCGTCGGCGCTGCAGAACGCATGGGTGCTCGGAGCCTTCGCCGCGGTGTTCGTCCTGCTCGCCCTGTCGATGTTCGGTTTCTATGAGCTGCAACTTCCCTCGGGGTGGCAGTCTCGGCTCAGCGAAGCGAGCAATCGCCTCGGAGGAGGGAACTGGGGCGCGGTCGTGTTGATGGGAGCGCTCTCGGCGGCGATCGTCTCACCTTGTGTCGCCGCGCCGCTTGCGGGCGCGCTGCTGTATATCGGACAAACGCGCGACGCCGTGCTCGGCGGAACGGCGCTCTTCTCCATGGCGATGGGCATGGGCGTGCCCCTCGTGCTGGTGGGCGTCTCGGGGGGGCTCCTCCTGCCGAAGGCGGGAACCTGGATGAGCACGGTGAAGCGGTTCTTCGGAGTGATTCTCCTCGGTCTGGCGGTCTGGATCGTCTCGCCGGTGATTTCGGTGTCCTTGCAGATGCTGCTATGGGCTGCCTTGCTCATCGGGTCGGGCGTGTTCCTGGGCGCCCTTGAGTCCCTGGGCAAAGACGCTTCCGGATGGGAGCGACTGGGCAAGGCGGCAGGCCTGCTCGCGCTCCTGGTCGGCGCTGCTGAAGGCATGGGCGCGTTCTCGGGCGCGCGCGATCCGCTGCGTCCTCTGGCCGGCATCGCCGCGGGCTCGTACGATACGGCGCCGCCCTTCGAGTCGATCACGACGTCCGCCGACCTGGATGCGCGGCTGAAGACGGCGGGCAAGGCGACCCTGCTCGACTTCTATGCGGACTGGTGCGTCTCGTGCAAGGAAATGGAGCGCTTCACGTTCAGCGATCCGAAGGTGAAGGCCCGCCTGGGCAAGATGGTGCTTCTGCGGGTCGACGTCACCGCGAACACGCCGGAGGACAAGGCGCTGCTGAAGCGCTTTCGCCTGTTCGGGCCGCCCGGGATCGTGTTCTTCGATGCGAACGGGCGGGAGATCTCCGGCCTGCGCGTGATCGGCTACCAGCCGCCGGAGAAATTCATCCAGTCCCTCGACGTCGCCGGGGATGTCCGTCTCTAGGGAAGCGGAGCCGGGCGATCAGCGCGCCCCTTTGATCCATCCCGCCGCGTCGAGCGCGAAGTAGGTGAGAATTCCGTCGGCGCCGGCGCGCTTGAACGCCAGCAGGGCCTCCATCGCGCACTGCCTCTCGGTGAGCCAGCCGTTCTTGAACGCCGCCTTCAGCATCGCGTACTCGCCGCTCACCTGGTAGACGTAGGTCGGCGCCCTGAACTCGTCCTTCACGCGCCGGACGATGTCGAGGTAGGGCATCCCGGGCTTCACCATGACCATATCGGCGCCTTCCTGCAGGTCCAGGCCGACTTCCCACAGCGCTTCGTCGCTGTTGGCCGGATCCATCTGGTAGGTGAACTTGTTTCCCTTGCCGAGGCTCGCCGCCGAGCCGACCGCGTCGCGAAACGGGCCGTAGAAGCCCGAGGCGTACTTCGCCGAGTACGCCATGATTCGGGTATGGATGAACTGATTGTCGTCGAGCGCGGCGCGAATCCGCCCGATGCGGCCGTCCATCATGTCCGAAGGTGCGACGATGTCCACCCCGGCCTGTGCCTGAACCAGCGCCTGCTTTTCGAGAATCGCGAGGGTCTCGTCGTTGAGTATGGTGCCCTCGTCGTCGATCAGGCCGTCCTGTCCGTGGCTGGTGTAGGGGTCGAGCGCGACGTCGGTCATGATGCCGAGCTCCGGAAATTTCTTCTTGAGCAGGGCGATCACGCGCGGGATGAGCCCGTCGGGGTTGGTCGCTTCCTTGCCGTCAGGGGTTTTTAGGGACGGTTCGATCGATGGAAAGAGCGCCATCGCCGGAACCCCGAGCTTCAAGCAGCGCTCGGCCACCGCCAGGAGCTTGTCGGCCGTGTGCCGAAAGACCCCGGGCATGGAGGGGACCGCCTGGGTCCGGCGCTTGCCTTCGATCATAAAAACGGGGTAGATGAGATCGTCGGCGGTAAGCGTGTGCTCTCGCATCAGCCTGCGCGAAAACTCATCGCGCCGCATGCGGCGCATGCGCACCGCGGGAAAGCTGCCGTACACCTGCATGATCTCTCCTTCTTTCGACGATGGATCAACCGGTTATGGCTTGAGTGATCCGCTTTGGGAACCTTTCAGCCACAGCCCTACTCTATGCTACAGACGGCTTCGGTCGTCTCCCGCTTCTCCTCCCTGAGCGGGGTGCCTTAAACCTTAAGGCATTTTGCCCCGGGCTGATTTCCCCTTTTAGCCCGGGGGCTTTTATTTCCAGACCCCCGGTTTTACCGGGGGTTTTCATTTCCGGCTCACCGAGGGACGCGCTCTGCCTCGGTGAGCCCTCGGCCAGCCAGCGAACGAGAACCGCCGCGGCTTCTTCGAGGCCGGTCTTCTTGGGGCTTGAGAACAGCTGCACGGAAGCCCCGGGGGCGAGTGCGGCGACTTCGCTTTCGACTCGCCGCAGGACGGTCCGGCCAGCCTCTCGAGAGAGTTTATCCGCTTTGGTCAGCAGCACGTGTATGGGCTTCCCCGTGGGGCGAAACCAGCCCAGCATGCGCCGATCGAGCTCTGTCAGCGGATGGCGCACGTCCATCACCAAGGCAAGGCCGCGCAGCGGGGCGCGTGTCTGGAGATAGCCGCCCAGCAATTCCTCCCAGGGAGCCCTGACCGCGTCCGGAACCCTGGCGTACCCGTAGCCGGGGAGGTCGACGAGGAACCGCTCCCCGCCGATCGCGTAGTAGTTGATGAGCCTCGTACGCCCGGGGGTCTTGCTCACCTGCGCCAATCGGTGTCCGGCGAGCGCGTTGATGGCGCTCGATTTGCCCGTGTTCGAGCGGCCCGCGAAGGCGATTTCACCGGCGCTTGCCGGAGCCTGCACGAGCAAAGCTACGCTCTTGAAAAAGTTTGCACCGCGGAAAGGCAACATAGGCAGGCGAGCCAATTTTGCTAGAATATCAGTCTTTTGAGCGAGTATTTCGCGGGGGAAAACGGCATGAGGGGAGCATGGGCGCTTGTGGGCTTCATGATTTGCACCAGCCCGCTTGCCGGCGCGGAGCCCGAAGCGAAGGCCGATACCGCCAAGGGACAAAGCATCGCCAACAGGGTCTGCGCCGCCTGCCACGGCGCGGACGGCAACAGCCCCGCTGCGGCCAACCCGAAACTCGCGAGCCAGGTTCCCGAGTATATCCAGAAGCAGCTCGGCAACTTCAAGTCTGTCGCAGGAAAGAAGGCCGAACGGGAGAACCCCGTCATGGGTGGAATGGCCGCGGGACTCTCCCCCGAGGACATCCGCGACGTCGCTGCGTACTACGCGTCGCAGGCGCCGAAGACCGGTGCGGTGAGACATCCGGAGACCCTGGTGCTCGGTCGAAAAATCTGGCGCGGCGGTGACCTGGCCAAAGGCCTTCCCGCGTGTGCCGGGTGTCACGGGGCCACCGGCGCGGGCTTGCCCGCGCAGTATCCGCGCCTGGCGGGTCAGCATCCCGAATACATCGAGGCGCAGCTCAAGGCGTTTCGCGCCGGCGAACGCCGGAACGACGCGAACAAGATGATGCAGTCGATCGCCGCGAAGATGAGCGATCCGGAAATCCGCGCCGTGGCCGACTATATCTCCGGCTTGCGCTAGCGAGGAATAGCTGGCGCCCGGTCCCTGTTTACCCCCGCGCCGCATCGCGGGAGTCCACGTTCGGAGTCAACCTGGAATAAACCCGCCGGGCAGCGCGTTTGTATCGGGGATTGCTCTTCCAGGGAGGGAACGGTGAGCCGGAACCGGGTTGCGGCTGGAGCGCGCTTCGGACAGGAGGACTGTCCGCGGGAAATTTTGCCGCGCGCTAGAATGCGCGCTGCATGGATCGTCGCCTCATCATCGAGCACATCCCCAGGCTGCGTCGCTATGCTCGCGCGCTCGTCGGCGACCGCTACGTCGCGGACGACCTTGTCCAGGACACTCTGGAGCGGGCGTGGAACAAATTCTATCTATGGCGTCCCGGAAGCGATCTGCGGGCGTGGTTGTTTACTATCATGCACAACGTATTCGTGAATCAGGCAAGACGCCGCCGCTACGAAATCGAGCAGGCCATGGACGACCTGCCCGCGGTTGCCGTTCGCGCAACCCAGGGTGAGCACCTCGAGCTGGAGGACGTGGACCGCGTTTTGCGCGCGCTTTCAGCCGAGCAGCGTGAGGTCGTTCTCCTGGTCGCCGTGGAGCAGCTCACGTACGAGCAGGTCAGCCGGACTCTGGACGTGCCAATCGGCACCGTCATGTCGAGGCTGTCGAGGGCGCGCGAGCGTTTGCGCCAGTTGCTCGGCGGCCAGGCGGTGATGCCATTGAAAGTAGTGAAGTGAGACCGGTTACCGAGGCCGACTTGCACAATTACGTCGACGGCGGGCTCTCCGAAGGCGCTAAGGCGGAGGTCGAGGCGTGGCTGCGCGCGCATCCGGAGGACGCGGAGCGCATGCGGGCGTACGCCGACCAGAATGCCATGCTGCGCTCGCTCTACAATCCGGTGCTCGACGAGCCGGTCCCGGCCGCGCTTCTCGCCGTGCACACTCGTGCGTGGCGCCGCTACGCGGCGGCGGCGGCGATATTCGCGCTCGGCATCGGTTTGGGCTGGTTCGCGCGGGGAGAGTTCGTCGCGCCGCAGGTCGTTCAGCTGTCGTTCGCGCGGCAGGCGGCGACGGCGCACATCGTGTACGCACCGGAGGTGCGCCATCCGGTCGAAGTGCCGGCCAGCGAAGAAGCGCACCTGGTCGGGTGGCTGTCGAAGCGGGTTGGCACCACTTTGAAGGCTCCGAAGCTCGCTCCGCTCGGCTACGATCTCGTCGGAGGCAGGCTGCTGTCCGGGCCGCAGGGTCCCGTGGCGCACTTCATGTATCAGGATGGACGCGGCCAGCGACTCACGCTTTACGTTTCCAGGCAGCGAGGGGAGCCGCGCGACACCGCCTTCCGCTTCAGCCAGGAAGACCGCGTGTCGGTGTTCTATTGGGTCGATGGAAACTTCGGTTACGCGCTTTCCGGCGAGATGAGGAGGGACCAGCTCCTCCAGGTCGCCGAAGTGGTCTACAAGCAGCTCAATCCGTAGGTTCTAGTCCGCGGCGCGAAGCTTGGCGGGATGCACCACGCGCCGCTGCGCCAGCCGTTCCTGGAGGCGCTCGAAGTAGAGGTAGATCACGGGCGTGATGTAGAGGGTCAGGAACTGCGACAGCACAAGGCCCCCGACGACCGCGAGGCCGAGCGGACGGCGCGCTTCTCCGCCCGCCCCGAAAGAAAGCGCGATCGGCAGGCTTCCCATCAGCGCGGCGAAGGTCGTCATCATGATCGGCCGGAATCGGATCAGGCACGCCTGGTAGATGGCCTCGGCGGCGGGCTTGCCCTCCTTGCGCTGCGCCTCGATCGCGAAGTCGATCATCATGATCGCGTTCTTCTTGACGATGCCCACCAGCATGATGATGCCGACGAAGGCGTACATGTTGAGCTCGATGTTGAAAACCCACAAGGTCACCAGCGCTCCAAGGCCCGCGGTCGGCAGCCCGGAGAGAATCGTGAGCGGATGGATGAAGCTCTCGTACAGAATGCCGAGCACCAGGTAGATGACGAGAATCGAAAGCACCAGAAGCAGGCCCATGCCGTTGAGCGAAGCCTGGAACGCCTGCGCCGTGCCGGTGAATCTCGTGTTGAGCGTGGGCGGCACCTGCAGCTCGAGCGCAGCCTTCTGAATCAAGTCAATCGCCTGCGACAGGGCCACGTCCTGCTGCAGGTCGAACGAGATTGTGACTGAAGGTAGCTGACCCAGATGGCTCACGCTCATCGGGCCGACGCCGTAGGTGAGCTTCGCCACAGCGTTGAGTGGCACCAGCGCGCCGCTCGAGGAACGCACGTAGAGCATCGACAGCGCCGCGGGATCGCGCTGATACCTGGGCTCGAGCTCGAGAATCACGAAGTATTGGTTGGTGGCGGTGTAGATGTTGGAGATCTGGCGCGAGCCATAGGCGTTGGCGAGCGCCGCTTCGATCTGCTGCGGGCTCACGCCGAGCGCGGAGGCCTTCTCGCGGTCGATCTCGACGTTGACTTGCGGCCGTGCGATCTGGAGATCACTCGCGACGTCGAGCAGTCCCGGCACGGTCTTGAGCTTCTCCTCTATGATCGGCACCCAGTGGTACAGCTCCTCGGTGCTCGCGCCTTGAATTACATATTGGTACTGGCTCTTCGTGAGTTGGCCGCCGATGCGGATCGCCGGGACGTTCTGCACGAAGACCTTGACCCCCATCATGTTGGAGAGCTTCGGACGCAGGCCCCGGACCACTTCGTCGGCAGATTTACGCTGTGAGCGCGGCTTCAAGGTCATGGTGGCGCGGCCGACGTTGAGCGAAGGGTTGAACGAGGTCGCGCCCAGGAACCCGGTCACCGATTCAATGTTGGGATCGGCGCGGAGGATCTCCAGCACGGAGCGCTGGTAGGTCACCATGGCGTCGAAGGAGATGTCCTGGGGTGCCTCGATGAAGCAGAACAGCTGCCCGGCGTCTTCGCTCGGCAGGAATCCCTTGGGCATTTTCACATAGAGCCAGCCCGTGGCCACGATGATGGCAAGGAACACGATCATCGTGAGTTTCTGGCGTTGGAGCGCCCAGTTCAGGCTGGTGCCGTAGGCATCTCTCACCGCGTCGAACGCCCGCTCGCTCGCGAGAAACAGCCTGCCGTGCTTGACGTCGCCGTGCGGCTTGAGGATGCGGCTGCACATCATCGGCGTCAAGGTGAGCGAGACGAATCCGGAGATCAGTACCGCGACGATGATGGTCACGGCGAATTCGTGCAGCAACCGTCCGAGGATTCCGCCCATGAACAGCACCGGGATGAATACGGCGGCGAGCGAAATCGTCATCGAGAGGATCGTGAAGGCGACTTCCTTCGAACCGTCGAGCGTCGCCTGCAGCGGGCTCTTTCCCATGTCGATATGGCGCGAGATGTTCTCCAGCATGACGATCGCGTCGTCCACCACGAACCCAACGCACAAAGTCAACGCCATCAGCGAAATGTTGTCCAGGCTGTAGCCGAACAGGTACATCAGCGAGAACGTTCCGATGATCGCCATCGGGAGCGCGACCGTCGGAATGATGGTGGCCGGGATATTGCGCAGGAACATGAAGATGACCATCACCACGAGCGCGAGCGCCAGGATCAGGGAGAACCGCACGTCTTCGACCGATTCCCGGATGGTATTGGACCGGTCGTACATCACGTTGATGCCGACCCCCTCCGGAACCTCGGCGCGGAACGTCGGCAGCAGCTTTTTGACGGCGTCCACGACTTCGATTGTGTTGGTGCCGGGCTGGCGGAAGATCGCCAGGATGACGCCGCGCTGGTCCTTGAACCACGCGGCGAGCTTGTCGTTCTCAACGCTGTCGATGACGCGGCCAAGCTCGCTCAGGCGGATCGGCGCCCCGTTGCGATAGGTGACGATGACAGGCCGGAAGGCGGCGGCGTCGTAGAGCTGGCCGGTCGCCTGTACCGCGAACATGCGGTCCTTGCCGTACAAGGTACCGGTGGGCAGGTTGACGTTGGCGCTGGCGACCGCCTGCTCGACTTCATTGATGCCGACGCCGCGCGCGGCGAGCGCGTTGGGGTCGACCTGCACCCGCACCGCGTATTTCTGCTGGCCCTGCACCTGAACCTGTGCCACGCCCGAAATCGTCGAGATGCGCTGCGCGAGAAAGGTTTCCGCGTACTCGTTGACGGTGGACAGCGGCAGGGTTTCCGAAGTGAGCGTCAGGTAGAAAATCGCCGCGTCGGCCGGGTTGACCTTCCTGAACGAGGGCGGCGTCGTCATCGTCGGCGGGAGCTGCTTTGCCGCTGCGGCGATCGCCGAATTCACGTCCTGCGCGGCCGCATCGATGTCGCGCTCGAGAGCAAATTGGATAGTGATGGTGGAAATGCCCTGGCCGCTGAGCGAGGTCATCTGGTCGATGCCGGCGATCGTCGAGAACTGCTTCTCGAGCGGCGTCGCCACCGCTGCGGCCATGGTCTCCGGGCTTGCGCCCGGAAGCTGGGCCGAGACCTGGATCGTTGGGAAATCGACGTTCGGCAGCGAGGAAACCGGCAGCAGGCGGTAGCTCGCCAGCCCGAAAATCAGAATCCCCGCCATGACCAGCACGGTCATGACGGGACGGCGGACGAAAAGCTCCGATAGATTCATGTTGGAGAATCTACGATTTGACTACGACCTTCGCGCCGGCACTGAGACGCAGTTGGCCTTGCGTCACGACCTGCTCGCCTTTTTCCAGACCGCTCGCGATGACGGCGTTGTCGCCCTCGGTGCGCGCGACCGTGACCTTGCGCAATTCGGTGGTCATGTCGGGCTTGACCACGAATACGTACTGACCGCTTGGGCCGGTCTGCACGGATCTGGATGGCACGACGAGGGCGTCTTTCTGGTCGTAGAGCGTGATCCTGATGTTGACGAACTGGCCCGGCCACAGCGCGTTTTCGCTGTTCTTGAACTGCGCCCGCAATTTGATCGTGCCGGTGCTCGGATCGACTGCATTGTCGACGAAGACCAGCGTTCCGGAGGCGGCAGGCTTGTCCGAACCGGGCATGAGCGCTTCGACCGCGAGCGGACCCGAGGACATGTAACCGCGAACGGCCACAAGCTGCTGCTCGGGCACGGAGAAGTTCACGTAGATTGG
>Ga0137397_10001524_pt1 | contig 16212 bp, 13 predicted proteins | sample czorhiz116metaG_FD_106658 | JGI IMG/M metagenome (GOLD analysis project Ga0137397, IMG submission 106658) | Vadose zone soil microbial communities from Angelo Coast Range Reserve, California, USA - czorhiz1.16 metaG | ecosystem: Environmental > Terrestrial > Soil > Vadose zone | place: USA... | reverse complement strand
GATCGTGTGCGGCTCGCCGCGCAGCGTAATCGATCGTCCGATCGCTCCGGGATCGCCGTTGAACAGCCGCGTCCACAACTGATGGCTCAGGATGGCCGCGGCCGGACCGTTCGGCCGATCCTCATCGGCAGTGAACTCGCGGCCGACTGCGGGCGCCACGCCAAGCACGCGGAAAAATGCCGCCGACACGCGCTGCTGCTTCACGGTACTCGGCGCGATCGCGGACCACCATGTTCACGCCCGTCGATCCAAATCCGCCCGCCGTCGTCGCCACGTCGAGCGACGTGACGCCGCGCTGCAGCACCTCCCAGACGCCGCCGGACTGTCCGTACCTGATGTCGCCGCGCGAGAAGCGCGTGATGACCTCGGCCAGTCGCTCGGGCCGCGGATACGGCAGCGCCCGCAGCAGCACACGGTCGACGACGGTGTAGATCGCGGTGTTGGCACCGATGCAGAGCGCCAGCGTGAGGACGGCGGTCGTCGCGAAAACCGGCGCCGTCAACAGGAGGCGGACGGCGAAACGCAGGTCACGCATCTGGTGCTCTTAGACGGAGGCGTTGCTCCCACGGTTGACTGCCGCAGCGTGCCCGTGAGCATGCAGTCGCCACATCTGCCGATCGCCGCCTCCGGTTAGGAGGCTGCGCCGAGGCCAACATGTCAATACCGGCGCGATCCGCTGGTCCAGCATCGTCATCGGCAAGCATCGCGCGGTCTTATTGTATCGGGCGCGGTGATGTCATTCCAGAGCCAGACTCTCCGGGCCGCACGATGACCCGCAATGGATCGCATTGCTGGCCTTCGTCGCAGGCGCGAAAAGCGTTGTCGACGTCGATGAACATCTTGTGCATCGGCTGATTCGGTAGCGCGCAGCGTTTCTCACGATGACCGTGAACGTCGGACGAACCAACGGCGTCCTCATTGCACTGTTCCTGAGAAAGTCACCGACCCCTTTCCGGCCGGTCCCTCCCACTCGAGCGCCATGCGCCACGTCCCAGCCATCTCGAACTCGCCATTGGCTGTGTACCGTCCGGGAGTGTCGGTTCGATGAACCTCGATGTTCCCAAACATCGCCATCCCGGGCATCGGCATGTTCGCTGACGCGCGGACACTGCCCACATCCACGAGGTTCCCGTTGGTTTTGAACTCGATCATGAATGCGTCCTTGCCATGCCGGAGCGCATCGTGAGGCGACAGCAGGGCGACGTCAAGCGTTCCCGATTTCACTCTCTGCAACTCGGTCATCGTTGTCGCGTCGCGCGCGTCGCCGCATCCAGCCGTTACAGTGACCATCATGATCGCCAATCCCGACGCCCACCGGAGAGTGCGCGTCATCTGGTCGTCCTCGTTGCCGGAATGAGCATGATCCTCGCGTGGTGACGTGCGCCACGAATGGCCGTGCCGGCGGGAAGCGAGAGCGGCTTCCGAAACAGGAACGCATGGCGGTAGACTAACGGTTCTCGCTTACGCACCCCTCTATTGCCGATGGCAGCCCCCGGCTGCAATTCAGCCTCGTATCCCCGCGTCCGCGCGTCTATCGGGTCTGGGTGCAGTTCCAGCGAAACGGCGTCGTGAACACCGCCCATTTTGAGGTTCCCGTCACCGCGCCGGAACCTGCTGCCGGCAACTACGCAGAAGCCCGTACCCTCTCGCGTTGCCTGGAGCGGCGCGCCCACCAGCCTCGAACGTCCTCCGCAATCACAAACAGGCATGGCGTCATGAACAACACGTGGAGGCTTGACGTCACCATGCCTCCGATGCTCGGCGCGGCGATCGGCTTCATGATTTCCATGCCGGCGCCGGTCGAAAACATGACTGGAAGCAGGGACAGAACGATCGCGGCTACGGTCATGAGTTTCGGCCGTAGCCGCGCCGCCGATCCATCGATGACGGCATCGACGTACGACTGGCCGCCCTCGCGATGATCGAGTGCGGCGCGGATGAAGATGACCATGATGATGCCCGTCTGCACCGCCACCGCAAACAGCGAAATGTACCCGACGATTACGGCCGTCGTCATCGAGTAGCCGAGCATCCATTGCAAAAACACGCCGCCCACCATCGCAAACGGTACGGACAGCAGGATCAGGATGCTTTCCGCCGCCGATTTGAACGCCACGATCAGCAGCCCGAGAATGATGACCAGCGTGAGCGGGACAATGAAACGCAACCGGGCGCGCGCGGCTGCCGCATATTCGTAGAGCCCTGTCCATTCCACAGAGTAGCCGGCTGGCAACGACAGGTTCTTCGCGAGAAATGCCCGGGCGCTGTCCACATAGTCCGGCCCTGTGACGTTCTGTAAATCGACGTAGATGTATCCGGCCAGCCTTCCATTGTCGTTCCGGATCATCTCGGGCATTTTCCGGATTGACACGTCCGCGATGTCGGCCAACGCGACCGAGCGGCCGTCACCGGTCACCACGGGCGCATGTCTGATTTTGTCGAGCGTATCGATGTACTCGGGCGAGTACTGCACGGCCAAGGGGATCACCGTGTTGTTGGACTGCTTGACGCCAACGATGTTGTCCCCCCCTATGGCGTAACGAACCGTCGCCATCGCCTCGTCAACCGTGACGCCGTGGTCCGCCATGCGCTGCAGGTCATTTCGCACGTCCACGTAGTAGCCTTCCGAAATGCGCTCGGCGATGACGGATTTTGTCCCGGGCAATCCGCGGAGCAGTCGCTCGATCTGCCGCGAGATGTCCTCAATGACTGCGACTTCAGATCCTTTGACTTTGAGTCCGACTGGCGTCTGGATGCCGGTGCTTTGCATCATGACGCGTCCGCGGATCGGCTGGACCCACGCGTTCACGTACCCGATTGTCTCCGCTGCCTTGTCCATCTCGGAGACCAGCTTCTCCCTGGTCATGCCCTTGCGCCATTTCGATCTCGGCTGAAGGAGCACGGTCGTTTCGATCATCGTGAGCGGGGCGGGATCGGTTGACGTATCCGCCCTGCCGATTTTCCCGAACACACGCTCGACTTCCGGAAACGCCTTGAGCTTTTTGTCCATCTCCTGAACAATCCAGCCCGCCTCTCTGTTCGGCAGCCCTGGCAATGTCGTCGGCATATACAGGATGGAGCCTTCATCCACCTCCGGCAGAAAGTCCTTCGGGAACCTCGTCAACAGCACGGCAGCCGGAATGAGCACGAGCATGCCGGCCGTCGTAAAGGCGTAGCGGTACCGAATCACCACCTTCAGCGCGGAACGGTACACACGGACCGCACGGCTCTCCTGAAAGTTCCGTCGGGCGATCGTCTCACGCTTGAATATCCACACCACGATGACGGGCAACAGAAAGATCGTGAGCAGCGTCGAGAACGCCATCGCGAACGTCTTGCTGTACGCGAGCGGATCGAACAAGCGAGCTTCGCGCTCTTCCAGGAAGAACACCGGCAGGAACGACGCGAGAATGATGAGAAGCGAAAACAACAGCGGCTTCGTCACCGATGCTATCGACCGAATGAGGATTTCCTGCCTCTCCGACCGATTGACAGGACCTCTCATGGACAATTCCGCCGTGCAGTTCTCCACGATCACAATCGTGGCGTCGGCGATCTCGCCGATCGCTATCGCCAGACCGGCCAATGAGAACAAGTTGAGCGTCTGCCTGAAGCCGACGAGTGGCACTGCCGTAAAAAGAACGCTCAGAAGAAGAATCGCAATCGGGCCGACCGCGGTGCGGACGTTCCTGAGGAACAACAGCGTCACGACGATGAGGACGACCAGCTCGATACCCAGCGTTTCGAAGAACTGCCTCAGCGTCGACCAAATCCAGGCGGAGCGATCGTAGGTTGTCACAACCTCGATCCCCTGCGGCAGGAGTGAGCGGAGCTGATGGAGTTTCTGTTGCAGCGATCGCGTGATCGCGAGGACGTTTTGGTCCTGCTCCATGACGACGATGCCGCCGACCACTTCTCCAGCTCCATCCAGGTCGACGGTGCTCCGCCGCTGGTCGTACCCGACCTGGACATAGCCGACGTCCTTCACGTAGACGGGCTTTCCATCCGCTGAACGCCCGACGATCACAAATTCCAGCTTGTCAATCGCCTCGTAGTTGATGACGCCACGCAGTTGATAGTCGCGGTTGGTCACTTCGATCATGCGGCCGCCGGCCTCTTGAAAGACGCTCTGAACCGACGTGATCAACTGCTTGAGCGAAATTCCCGTCTTGGCGAGTAGCGGCGGGAAGATCTTTATCTGGTACTGCTTCTCCAAGCCTCCGACCGAGGCGACTTCCGCAACGCCAGGAACGGTCTCGAGCGCCGGCTTCAATTGACTTTCGTTCACCAGGCGGAGCTCGCGAAGATCGTGGCCACCCTGGCGATCGATGAGTGCGTATTGATAGATCCATCCCATGCTACTGGCGTTGGGCCCGAGCATCACGCTGGCGTCCGGCGGAAGTTGGGGCCGGATGGCATTGATCCGGTCGAGCACCTGCTGCTGTGCTCTGTCGCGTCGTGCCGATTTGCTCAAGATGACGTAGACGAACGAATAGCCCATGTGGGAAGAGGCGCGTATGGCTTGAATGTCTGGGGACCCCACGAGGGCGCTGACCACAGGCTCTGTGACCTCCGTTTCGAGCAATTGCGGACTGCGTGGCCATTTCGCATAAACGACGATCTGTGGGTCGGAAATGTCAGGAATCGCGTCGAGTGACGCCGTCCGAAGCGCATACGCGCTGAGGAGCACACCGGCTCCCATCAGAGCCCAGACGACCGCCTTCCAGCGAATGACGGTCCTAATGACGCTTATGATCATCAGGCTTGGCCCCGGGGTGGACTCTGTTCAGTCCCCTTCAATTTGTGCTCGGCGTCGATGAAGAAACTGCCGAACGTGACGACTTGAGCGCCTTCCTTGAGTCCGTCGAGAACCTGCGTGTACAGTTCGCCCTGGATACCAGTGTGAATTTCCTGCGGGACGTACTGTCCGGACTGCTGCCGGACGTACACGATATGTCTGTTGCCCTCCTCGATGATCGCCTCGTTCGGAACGGACAAGAATGGGCCCCGCTCAACGACGATTTCCATCACATAATACGGGGCGTTCTGACGTCCTACGGCCGTCAGTGATGCCTCCACGGTCGCTCCCCCGGCGCGAGGAACGACGCGGATGATGTGTGCCTGGTACATGGACGACTTCGAGCTGGGTGGAAAGGCGCGGACACGTTGTCCGAGCTTGACGAGTAACGCCTCTGCGCCGGACAGCGACGCGCCGAGTATTTTGCCGGTCGTGTCTATCGTCCCGGCTGTGCGGATCCAGGTCTGAATCGGGCGGAGCGAGGCCGTGCTCAATGTCAAAGTGAGAGCCGCCGCCTGCGATTCGCTGATCGTGGTCCCACTTGGACGTGGCGGCCGGGTGCGCGCTCGAACATCTTGCGCGCTGGTAGTGCCTGCAACGAGTAGGGTGTTCAGCAGCAGGAAGGCTGACTTGAGGGTCATCGCGATATGTGCGGCGTCAATGGTGCCGACGACCTTGCCGCTATCGTCGGCACCAGCCGACAGATCCGTTTAGTGGCAGTAGTTGTCCTTGCTATCCATGATGTGCGTGCCCCAGGGAAAGAGACCGACGTTGAAAATCTTCTCGACCGCTTCGGTCTTCGCATCGATGATGACGACCGCATTCTCGGTTGAATCCGCAAGATACAACTTCTGATCGGCCGTGTCCGTCGTCGCGGTTTCGAGCTGTATGTTCGTCCCAATTTTCAGCCGGCCGGCCGGTCTCAATGTTTTCATGTCGTAGACGTACACGAACCCACTGGTCGAGCTGATCACGAACGCCTTGCCAGCCGCGAAATTCACGCCGGTCATGTTCTCTCCGGCTTCGAGCGTCGCCGCAACCTTGTTTGCGGCGAGATCGATGATTGAGATGGTCTGATCGCCGTTATCGGGGGTGATCGCATACCTCCCATCGTGGCTCATATAAATCCGCCACGGGTTTTTTCCGACCCTGATGACCTTGACGACCTTGTCCTCTCGAGGGTCGATCACACCGACGACTCCTAGATCTCCATCAGCCGCGTAGAGCCATCGGCCGTCGTTCGTGGGAGCGGCGATATTGATGCCCTTGATCTCGCCGAGATACTTCTGAGGGTCCAACTTCGCCACGCCGGGCACCTCCGCGATTTGGATCTTCTTCAGGAGCTCATGACGCCTGACATCGATCACCCCGACCCAATGGGCCCCATAGTTCCCGACGTAGGCCTTCGCTCCGTCCGGTGAAAAGGTAACGTTGAGCGGCTCCACGAGGCCAGGGATGGTCTTGATCTTCGTGAGCGAAACCATGTCAATGACCGAAATAGAATCGCCTTCCGGATTGCCTTGGTAGTACCAGCGGCCGTCTGGCGAAAAGGCGAGATGTTCCGGCGCGATGTCCACGGGAATGATCTTCACGAGCTGCAGAGTGCGCGCATCGATGATGTACGCCTTGTTGGCGCGTGTCCCGCCGGTGACGACATAGCGGCCGTCCGGCGACATCATCACCATGTGGGGGTTGACGTTATTGCCCAAAAACGTTTTGCCGACGATCTTCTTGGTCTTGATGTCCATGAAGGCGATGTCGTTCGAGTCGCGATTGACGATCATCACGACGGAGGTTGGGTCGGGGACCTTCGCCTCCGCTGCGCGCAAAGCGACACCGGTCATCACGGCGCCGGCCAAGGCGACCGCTATTCCACCGGCAGTGAGGAGACGTTTGGCATTACGCATCGGTCCTCCATGAATAATCCCATCGAGCGGACCCTAGAAGCTCGCCTGCAACCGTACCCCAGGCAGGAAATATCCGAACGTCGACGCCTCGCCACCGGAATCCATAACGCGCTGAAGGTGCAACGAGAGTCGGAGCCGTTCCGTCAATCGGAAGTTGTAGTAGCCCTCCGCCAGCTTCTCGTTGCGTCTGAGCGCGGTGTCGGTCTCGGCATAGCCGATGCCCCATGTATCCAACGGATTGAACACCCACCCATGCTGAATCTGGATGCCGGCGCTGTAGAAGTGATCCCTGCCAGTCTCGGCGTCGGCCGATCCATAACGACCAAATACCGTCAGTGTCGGAAGCAGCTTTTGATCGATGCTGACGCCGAATGCCTTCTGAGCCGTGTCCGAGCTATTGTTCCAGCGGTACCAAATCCGATAGCTTCCCTCGCCCAGCGTCGGCGGCCTCGCGACATAGCCGGCTTCCGCCAACGAGTAGATGGACTGCGACAGATTCGTGGCGTTCGGATTGCTCTGCTGAACACCAACCTTGAAGTTCACGCCATTCTTGGGATCGAAGACTGCGGCCGCGCCCGCGCCGTTGACTGCAAGTCCAAGCGTCGGATTGTTGACCAGAGCGTCGCTGATGAATTGTGTCGTTTCATCGTTTGCCGCGGCGTTGTGATCGAAATAGTTCGTGAGGTCCAGCCGTCCGGCCACGAGCGCCAGCCTCTGTGAGAAGACCTCCGTCCTGACCCAGGCTTCGCGGAGGTTCAACTCGTTCTGCCGAACCAGTCGCGCCGTATAACTGTTGAGGAGCGTCGCTGAGGGGATTTCGGCATCCGGCGGCGAGCCGGTGAGTCCGACGACATCCGCGAAAAACACCGTGTTTTGAGCCAGACCAGCCGTGAAGAACAGGTCGGCTGATGCCAGTTCGTACGCGTGACCTCTTGTGGTTGTCCCATCACCCTCCGTACGATTGGACATCTGTGTGACGGTCGCCGCGCTCACACCTATCTTGACGTTTCTCTTCTCCGCATCCGACAAGGCTTCCTCGAGCTTCTCGTTGATGTTCTCCCGGCGGTAGACCCGCTCTCGCTGGTAGGTCACGGCCTTTCTCGCGCCGGGCACCTCGTGGTCGTATTCGTTACCGTTCTTGTCAACCCAGACTTCAATCCGCCTGACCCGGGTAACTGGCTCAGACAGAACCGTACTGGATTCGAGGTCAAAAATGCGTTGCTCGAGAACTTTGATGCGATCGAGGAGAGCCTGCGTATCAACACCGGGCGCTGCGGCCACCGCCACGGGGAGGGTCTCACCACCGGGAACTTCGAGTGGCTCGAGCGCGATGGCGAACGTCTGCGCGCTCGGCACAGCGATCTCTTGCGATGAACGCGCGAGCCCCGGCGCATCCGCTTGGAGGACATATCGACCCGCCGGCACCTGGTCGAAGGCAAACGTGCCGTCCGCCTTCGAACGGACGGTGCGGTCGGGCGAGGCGTTCATCCGCATCGCGGGCATTCCCGGCATCGCCGGTCCAGGAGGGGCAACCAATGCGACCTCCGCGTCGGCGACGGCGCCGCCTTGCTGAGTCGTCACTCGCCCACTCACCGATGAGGTCTGGGCGGACACGGCCCAAGCCGTCAGCAAGATCACGGAACTCGTGATCCACACTCGAACTCTTTGCATATTGAGCACCTTAGGGCCAGACTGCAGACATCTGCAGCCGCGATCGCGAACCTGAGCCCTAGAATGCGGCGGCCGCAACCTCAGGTTCTACCGCTGTTCAACCACCGCGCTGTCCGTCCGACGCGCGACGAATTGAGCAGTGTACACGCCGGATTTCGGACCACCAGCAGTCGCGCAATGCCGCGCCTTGGCGGATGGTAGCGCAGAGCCGGCGGCGACGCTCCTGAAGAGTCTCTGACTTCTGTGTGAAGAAAGTGTAAGGCCAGAACCGATGCCGATTCGCAGATCAGCGAACCCGAGTTTTATGTAGCTCGTCTTGCCGTCATTGACGCGCTTGAGTGCTCGACCGCGCCGCCGGCAGGAGTTGGGTTCGATCGAGCTTGTTGACCTCGTCGATGATTCGCGCGTACGACCGCGCGACGGCTTCCAGGCCTGCAGCCGGCACCCACTCCGGCCTGTCATCGTCGGTGTGCTTGGTCACCGGCGAGCGGATGATTTGAATCGAGGGCACGTCTTTCGCGACGATGCCCATGTCGCCGGACGCGTTGGGATCCATGTCGGCAATCAGGCCGACGCCGAACGTCGCGTACGACTTGAGCACCGCGTCGAACAGGCGCTCGCTGCCGTGGATCCACCACCGGCGTGGGGCCACCACATTCGCCTTGCGCAGTGTGCCGTTCCAGTACTTCGTGTCCGAGACCGACACGTGCTCGCAGTTGATCATCAGGACCGTCCTGGCGAGAACGGTTGCCCGATTGTCGTGCATCCACTTCGTGCCCGGCGATCCCACGTGATGGCCGGCCGTGGCGACGAACGTGATCGAGCGCCGCCGCTCGTCCTTCGGAATCTGCGAGAAGTAATCGAGCAGCGTCATCATCACCGATTGTCCGGACGCGTTGTCGAGCGACGCCTCGTAATACCCATCCTGATGTGCGATGACGATGATGTTCTCGTCGCTCGTCCCGGGAAGCGTGCCCCAGATGTTCGAGCTCGTGAGACCCTCCCGCTCTTCGACGACGACGCGCATTTTGAGCCTGACCGGCTGGCCGGCGCCGATCAGATCGCGGATCACCTTGCCGTCCTGGAAGCCCATGAAGAATCCAGGCGCTGTGATCGGCCGCTGCGGCCCGGGCCCGCCTTCGCCGGCGCCGCCGAGACCCTGCCAGATGGCGAAGTTGTCCGAGATCCCATAGACCACGCCGATCGCAGCCGCGCCTTTCTCGAAGGCGCGCGCCATGGCGCGCTCGTACGCCGCCGAGTGTCCCATCGAGCCGGGCGCCGGAATCGAATGGATGAGCACCGCCTTGCCTTTGACGTCGCGTCCCGCGAAATCTGCTGCCGTGCCGGTGCCAACCCACACGACGTCGAGATCGAGGCCCGCCGCGGGCGTGCCCGGTGAATTGAGCGACGGATTCACCGACTTGAAGGTGTAGGACCTGCCGCCGGAAGTGAACGTGTAGTTCCAGTCGGTCGGGAACCACTGCTTCGGCAGCGTGAATGGTTGACGATGCACGTCCTGCAGGCCGTACTTCTTGAATTTGGCCTCGGCCCAGTCGTGGACCATCGCCTCGTACTTCGTCCCGGCAATGCGCCCCCAGTATTTGTTGCCGTCGTCGCGGCTCTTGAGCGAGATCGCCACGACCTCCTTCATCGTGTCCTTCATCTTGAGACCGTCGATCTTCAGATACTTCTGGTCGGCCGCCGGCACGAGAGGACGGGCGTACGCAGCGTCGCGAACGTACCCGTTCGGATCGAGCAATCGCCGGTCCTGCGCCAGCGGACCACTCGCCCATCCGAGGACCAAGAGCACGGACACCAGGATCGCGCGTCTGACGCCGACCGATGGTCGCTTGTGCATCACACTCTCCATCGCCATTCGAGTCTGTCTTGAAATCGCCGGCATCATAGCGGGCCCCCCTGACGGTGACAATCCCAAAGTTGCCGCACGTTCACGTGCGCCGCGGAGAGGTAACGAAGCTTCGCCTGAAACCGACGAGTAAAGAAAGCGGTCGCGACGCGAATCTTCGTTACTAGACAGCCGCCGGCGGCATGGTGTTGGCGAGCTCGCGCAACCGGAACCGCTGGATCTTGCCGGTCGCTGTTTTCGGCAGCTCCGGCAGGAACGCCACCCAGCGCGGACGCTTGTACGCGGCGAGCTGCTCGCGCACGAAATGCCGCAGCTCTCCGGAGAGATCGTCCGACGGGGCGAGCCCGCTCCGCAGCACGACGAACGCCATCGGCTTGACGAGCCCGTCGCGATCCTCGCGGCCGACGACGCCGCATTCGAGGACCGATTCGTGAGCGACGAGCGCGTTCTCGACTTCGATCGGGCTCACCCACTGTCCGCCGACCTTCAGCATGTCGTCGATTCGCCCGGCGTACCAGTAGTAGCCGTCCTCGTCGAGCGTGTACTTGTCGCCGGTGCGAATCCAGTGCCCTTCGATGGTGTCCTTCGTCTTCTCGTGCTGGTTCCAGTAGCCGGCGCAGACCGAATCGCCGCGGACCCACAGATTGCCGATCTCGCCGCGCGGCACCGTCGCGCCCTGCTCGTCGAGCAGGCGGGCCTCATATCCCGGCACGATCTGTCCGCTCGAGCCGGGTCGGATCGCTCCCGTCCGGTTGGAAATGAACATGTGCAGCACTTCGGTCGAACCGATCCCGTCGATGATGTCGATGCCGAAACGCTGCTTGAAGCGCTCGTAGATCGCCGGCGGCAGCGCCTCCCCGGCCGAGACGCCGAGCCGCACGGACGACAGGTCGAAATCAGCGCGGCCGGCGCGCGGAGGGTCCGGCGTACCGTAGGCGAGCAGCATGCCGTAACTGGTGGGCACCGAAAAGAGCAGCGTCGGCCGGTGGCGCTCGATCGCGTCGTAGATGTTGTGCGGCGTCGGGGCCCCGGGCCACAAGATGGCGGTCGCGCCGACGAAGAACGGAAAGTACATCGCGTTGCCGAGTCCGTACGCGAAGAACAGCTTCGCGACGCTGAAGCACCGGTCGGTTTCCCGGATGCCGAGCACGCCCCGGCCGAAGAGCTCGGCGCAGATCATCATGTCGTGATGCAGGTGCACGCAGCCCTTCGGCGCTCCGGTGCTGCCGGAGGAGTAGAGCCAGAACGCCGGCGCGTCGCGGCTGGTGGGCTCGGCGTCGAGCTCGATGGATCCCTGCGCGAGCAACAGGCTGAACTGGGTGTGCGTGTGCGTCGCTTCGGCGCTGCCGACGACGATGATGTGGCGCAGGCAGCGGCGGTCGGCGGACGGGAGCCCCTCGATACACGGCAGAAACTCGGAGCCGACGATCAGCACGCTGGCGCGCGAGTCGCGAATGACGTACTGGTAATCGGCCGCCTTCCACAGCGTGTTCAGCGGGACCACCGCCGCGCCGATCTTGATCGCGCCGAAAAACGCATACACGAACTCGGGGCCGTCGCTCAGCAACACCAGCACGCGCTCCTCCGGCCGTACTCCGAGGCGCCGCAGCGAGCTGCCCAACCGGTTCACGTGCTGCAGCACTTCGTCGTACGTGATGCGCGCATCGCCGCATTCGATCGCGACGCGCCATCCGCGACCCACCTGCACGTGGTGATCGACGAAGCGCGTCGTCACGTTGAAGGTCTCGGGGACGTTCATTGCAGCGGCGTCAGCGATGGTCATGATCGGGGTTCGTGGTTCCGGCTTCCGGGTTCGCGCGCGGCCTCGTGCAGCGCCAGGATTTCCGCGGGAAACGATCGCGGCTCGAACGTCCTCGCGTCCACGCACGCGATGCGGTACGACGCCTCGCAGATGAACCGCCCGGTGCCGCGCTCGTGGACATCGAAGGCGTAGCCGATCCGCCGTTCCGTCATCTCGGCGACACCCACGCCGACCGAGAGCTCGTCGCCGAGCCGCGCCGGCGATCGAAAACGCGCTTGCAGCGATGTGCGCGGCGCGAACACGCTCAGGGACCGCAGCAGCTTCGTGCGGTCGCTGCCCAGCCATCGATACAGCTCTTCTTCGGCGTTCTCGAAGTACCTGCAGAAGACGCCGAACCATACGATGCCAGCCGGGTCGGTATCGGGCCACATCACCCGGACGTCGATGTGATGGAAGAGCGCCACGGCCGCGACTTTAGATGCGGCGAGAATCCGCGTCAAGCGCCAGCGTACCGCTCATCTTTGGCGAGCTTCGTCCCGGCAAGCCGCAACAGGCGGAGCATCCTCGCGCGAAGTCTGCCGCGCCGAAATGCCGAAGCGGCGAAGGCGGACCATCTCGAGCGCGTTCGCTCGCCATGCCAGCCACGCAATGGGGAACGCCGCGAGGACGTCGACGACGTAGTGGTAGCCCAGCACGAACGTGCTGCAGACGATGGCGGCCGCCGCGATTGAGAAGAGAACGTGTCCACGCAGGCGCAACCGGCGCGCGAACAGGGCGACCAGCACGGCGATCGACGTGTGGGCGCTGGGAAACGCGTCCTGGGGCGTGCGCTCCAGCGCGCCAATGCCGCGCCGCAGATGCCTCGACAGCCCTCCACCCTGTGCGACGAGATGCAGCTGCACCGCCGACGGCACCTCCGCGGCGCGCATGGGGCCGACCACCGGCATCACGACGTAGAGTGCGTAGTGAATGTAATAGGCAGCGAGCAGCGTCCGCATGGCGGCCCGCGCGTCGAGGATCCGGCCGCGGCGGACGAGGGCGGCGAGCAAGACCACCGGCAGCGCGAAATAGACGATGTACGCGACGCTGAAGACGTCGATGATCCACGACGGCAGCGGCGCGGGCGTCAGCGGCGGCCACCGCCCTCGCGTGAGCGTCGCCTCCGCGGCAAGGATCCACCGATCGCGAGGCGCCGGTCCGATCGCGGCGATGATCGGCCCGAGCGATTCGTATACTGATACGAGGACGACGGTCGCGGTGATGAGGTGCGTCCACGCCTCGACGCGTGTGCGCCACGCGACACGCGCGGCAAGGATCGTCGCCATCAGCAGAACCGCGAACCAGGCCTCGCCGCTCACAGACGGCGGCAGGCGGCTTCGCGCCGCCGCGTGCAGAGCCACGACGATCGCGAGGGCGCCGAGATTGAGGCGCTCGATCGACATCACGGCTGCGCCGGCCCGGACGCGCGCAGCGTGGCAACCGTGAAGCCGTAGCGCTCCAGGCCGAAGAACGAATGGAAGACGCGCTGGTCGGGCACGCAGTACGCACTGAGAGCCGGCTCGAGCCGCCGGCGCTCGCGGTTCGTGTACGAAATGAGCACGGAGCGGCCAAGGGTCAGCAGCTTGTCGATTGCGGCGCGCACCGACGGGACGTAATACAGCACCTCCACGGCGAGCACGACGTCGAATACCTGATCCGCGGCGAACGCGTCGAGCGTCGCGCAATGAAACGAGGCGCGAGGCACCAGCCGGCGCGCGCGTCCTATCGCCGTCTGGCTCGCGTCGATGCCTGCGATGTGCGTCGCGCAGCCGACGAGATAGCGCGTCAGGGCGCCTTCGCCGCAGCCGACGTCGAGGATCGATCGGCAGGGGCTGAATGCCGCCACCGCTTCGACCATCATCAAATACCGCTGCTGCGCGATCGGCGAGACGAGGACGCCCCACGGATCGGGACGCCGCGCGTAGAGCGCCTCGAATGCTTCGGGCGGCGTGCCGGGCTCCGGTGGGAGCACGCGATCGGTCACGATCGGCTTCGACAGTGCGGCGAGCGTCTTCAGGAGGCTCATACCTGGATATGCGCCGAACCTCTGCGATTCGGCTCAGGGGCCGATATACTTGGAAGGATCGATGGCCCGCGTCATTCCGCTCACGCCCGCTCAGCCCGCGCCGCACGCCTCCGCCAAGGCTACGGCGGGTCCGCCGAAGCATCGCGAAGGCGGAAAACCCGAGTGGCTGAAGGTGCGCGCGCCCGGATCGCCGAGCTATCTGCGCCTCAAGGGCCTGATGCGCGAGCTGAACCTCCACACCGTCTGCGAGGAGGCGCAGTGCCCGAACATCGGCGAGTGCTGGAACCACGGTACCGCGACCTTCATGATCCTCGGCGACGTCTGCACGCGCGCGTGTTCCTACTGCGCCGTGTCTCACGGACGTCCCGGCGCGGTCGATCGGGCCGAACCGGAGCGGGTGGCCGATGCCATCCGCACGCTCGATCTCAGCTACGTGGTCATCACGTCGGTGGACCGCGATGATTTGCCCGACGGCGGCGCATCGATTTTCGCGGACACCATCCGCGAGACGCGCGCCCGCCTGCCGGAGTGCCGGATCGAGGTGCTCATCCCCGACTTCCAGGGCGACGAAGCGGCGCTGCAGGCGGTGCTCGATGCCCGCCCTGACATCCTCAACCACAACACGGAGACCGTCCCACGTCTGTACCGCATGGCACGATCGGGAGGCCGCTACGCGCGCACGCTGGAGCTGCTCGATCGTTCGCGGCGGTACGCGCCCGATATCCCGACCAAGAGCGGGCTGATGGTCGGGCTCGGCGAGGAGCGCGACGAGCTGGTCGCGACTTTCAGGGACCTGCGCGAGACGGGCTGCGGGATACTGACGATCGGCCAGTATTTGCGGCCCTCGACGGCGCACGCTCCGATGATCCGCTACTACCACCCCGACGAGTTCCGCGATCTCAAAGGGGTCGCGCTGGATCTCGGGTTCGTCCACGTCGAGTCGGGCCCGCTCGTGCGCAGCTCCTACCACGCTCACGAAACCGCCGATGCGTACGCGCGCGCCGCTCTCTCGCAGGGATTGGGGATTAGGGATTGGGGATTAGGGATTAGGGATTAGGGATTAGGGATTAGGGATTAGCGATTGGAATTCGATTACGGGTCAGTTCATAGGTCTGGGTTCAACGAGCGCGCCAAACCGTGCGTAATTCGCCCGACTTCGTCGATGAGTTCTTTGAGCCTGGCGATATCGTGGTCTTGGATGAAACGCCGCCGGGTAGCCAGTTCACACTGGGTATCGAGTTCGCCATGCGACCCAGGCGCGATGACGACATGATGGGAGTAGCTCGGTATCTTGAGGCGACTGCCTTCAGCGATATTGGACGGAATCGAAACGGCTGACTTCCGCATTTGATGCGCCAATCCGAAGCGTTCACGCGCTGGAAAGTCCTCGGTCAGGTCATAGACCATGTCCGCCAGGTCCATCGCCTTCTGCCAGGCGACGAGATCGCGGAAGCTTGTTATTTTCGACACGCCATAGAGCGTCGCAAGAACTGTTCCCTAATCTCTAATCCCTAATCCCCAATCCCTAATCCCTAATCCCTGTAGACTCCCGGAGCCCGCGGTGTTACGGTTTCCTCAGTTTCAGACGGCTCGGCTACTCGCTGAAGGGAGCACGTGATGCGGGCATGCGTATGGGGCGGTCTTTCGCTCGGCGCGGTGTTGGTTTGCGCCGGTCCAGCGCTGGCGGCCGACGCCGCGAAGGCGCCGACGTTCACCAGGGACGTCGCGCCGATCTTCCAGGCGAAGTGCGAGGCGTGCCACCGGGCCGATTCGATGGCCCCGATGTCGCTCGTCACCTATCAGGAATCGCGCCCCTGGGCAAAGTCGATCAAGGCGCGCGTCGCGGCGAGGCAGATGCCGCCGTGGCACATCGACAAGAACGTCGGCATCCAGGAGTTCAAGAACGATCGCTCGCTGACCGACGAGGAAATCGACACGATTGCGCGCTGGGTCGACAACGGCGCGCCACAGGGCGACCCGAAGGACATGCCGGCGCCGATCCAGTGGCCGGACGTGTCGGTCTGGAACTTCGCGAAGCTGTTCGGCGGCCCGCCGGATCTCATCGTCAAGTCGCCGTCCTTCACGATGCCGGCGCATGCCCAGGACGCGTGGGACAAACGCTCGACGCCGTCGGGCGTTACG
>Ga0137397_10001520_pt1 | contig 16228 bp, 15 predicted proteins | sample czorhiz116metaG_FD_106658 | JGI IMG/M metagenome (GOLD analysis project Ga0137397, IMG submission 106658) | Vadose zone soil microbial communities from Angelo Coast Range Reserve, California, USA - czorhiz1.16 metaG | ecosystem: Environmental > Terrestrial > Soil > Vadose zone | place: USA... | reverse complement strand
GTGCGCAATCCCAAGCAAAGCCTGCTGCCCGGAATGTTCGCCACCGTGGTGATCGCCTCGGGCGGACCGCAGCGCTTCCTCACCCTGCCGCAGACCGCGGTCTCCTACAATCCCTACGGGGATACCGTGTTCGTCGTGGAAGAGAGCAAGGGGAAAGACGACAAAGTCGCGCTCGTCGCGCAACAGAAGTTCGTCACAACCGGCGAAGCGCGCGGCGACCAGGTCGCGATCCTCTCGGGAATCAAGGAGGGGGACACGGTGGTCACGGCAGGGCAGATCAAGCTGCGTTCGGGCTTCCCGGTGGCCGTCAACAACTCGATTCAGCCGACGAACGATTCGGCGCCGAAACCCCAGGAGCAATAGGAGGGCCGATGAGGAAATTCACCGATATTTTCATCGAGCGGCCGGTTCTCGCGACGGTCGTCAGCCTGACCCTGCTGGTGCTCGGTTTGCGCTCGATCGGTCTTCTTCCGGTTCTGCAATACCCGCAAACGCAGAACGCCGTGGTCACCGTGACCACGACCTACTTCGGGGCCGACCCGTCGCTGGTCGCGGGATTCATCACGACGCCCCTCGAGAACTCCATCGCCCAGGCGAACGGCATCGACTTCATGAGCTCCTCGAGCCGCCAGAGCGTGAGCACGATCACCGCCGCTCTGCGCCTCAACTACGACGTCGACAAGGCCCTCACCGAGATCAACACCAAGGTCAACGCCGTGCTGAACCAGTTGCCTCCCGGCTCGCAGCAGCCGGTTCTCACGGTGAAAGTCGGCCAGACCTTCGCCGCCATGTACATCGGTTTCGCGAGCGATGTGCTCACGCCCAACAAGATCACCGACTACCTGATCCGCGTCGTTCAGCCGAAGCTGCAGGCGGTCGAGGGCGTGCAGACTGCGGAAATCCTGGGAGGAAAGCTTTTCGCGCTGCGTGCCTGGCTCGACCCGGACAAGCTCGCGGCCTATAGCCTCACGGCGGCCGACGTGAGCGCGGCGCTCGCCGCCAACAACTTCCTCTCGGCGGTGGGCGCGACCAAGGGCCAGATGGTCCAGGTGAACCTCACGGCGTCGACCGACGTTCGCACGGTCGAACAGTTCAAGAACCTCGTCATCAAGCAGCAGGGCGGCGCGGTAATACGCTTGAGCGACGTCGCGAACGTGACGCTCGGCGCAGAAGACTACGATTCCGAGGTCGGCTTCGACGGGAAGAAGGCGGTCTATATCGGCATCAATGTCGCGCCCGCGGCGAACCTGCTCGACGTCATCGCGCGCGTGCGCAAGGTGTTTCCCGACATCCACTCGCAGCTTCCCCAGGGCCTGCAGGGCGAGATCGTCTACGATTCGACCAAGTTCGTGAACAGCGCGATCGAGGAGGTCATCTGGACGCTGGCCGAGGCGCTCATCATCGTCACCCTCGTCGTCTTCGCGTTCCTCGGCTCGGTGCGCTCGGTGCTGATTCCAACGGTGGCGATACCGCTTTCGCTCGTCGGCACCTTTACGGTTATGTTCGCGCTCGGCTACTCGATCAACCTGCTGACGCTGCTCGCGCTGGTGCTCGCGATCGGCCTGGTGGTCGACGACGCCATCATCGTCGTCGAGAACGTCAACCGCCACCTGGAAGAGGGCTTGAAGCCCGCGCAGGCGGCGATCCTCGCGGCGCGCGAGCTCGCCAATCCCATCATCGCGATGACCATCGTGCTGGTCGCCGTGTACGTCCCGATCATATTCCTGAGCGGACTCACCGGAGCCCTTTTCACCGAGTTCGCCGTCACTCTGGTGGGAGCGGTCACCGTGTCGGCGGTGGTCGCGCTGACCCTGTCGCCCATGATGTGCGCAAGGCTCTTGAAGCCGCACGACCCCGGCGCGCGCGGCTGGGACGCCAAGCTCGTCGTGGTGCTTGATCGCGGCTTCAACGCGTTGCACCGGCGCTATGAGAATTTGCTGCACGGAACGCTCAACTGGGTGCCGGTGACGGCGGTGTTCTCGCTCATCGTCCTGGGAAGCATCTATTTTCTATGGATCACCTCGAAGGATGAGCTCGCCCCGCCGGAAGACCAGGGCGTTCTCATCATGTCCGCGCAAGCCGCGCCGAATTCGACGTTGCAGCAACGCCAGTTGTATTCGCGCGCCGTCTACGAGACTTTCATGAAGCATCCCGAAACCGAGCACGTGTTCCAGCTCGACATCCCCGGGCAAACGCTCGCCGGGATGGTGCTCAAACCCTGGAACGAGCGCAAAGCCACGTCCACGGCGCTCCTTCCGGTCGTCCAGGCGGAATTGGGGAATATCACCGGAGTGCGCGCCGCGCTGTTCCCGCCTCCGCCGCTTCCCGGAGCGTTCGGCTTCCCGGTGCAATTCGTCATCCAGACGACCGAGCCTTTCGACAAGCTGAACGGGGTCGCGTCGGCGTTCGCGCAGGAAGCGCAGAAAAGCGGCATGTTCTTCTTCGTCGACAACGATCTCCGCTACGACCTCCCGCAGTCGACCGTGGAGATCGACCGGGAGCTCGCCGCGCAGCTCGGCCTGACGATGAAGGACGTGGGCGGGGCGCTGTCCTCGCTCCTGGGGGGCGGCTACGTCAACTACTTCAGCTTCTTCGACCGGGCCTACAAGGTGATTCCGCAGGTCCAGCAGACGGACCGGCTCAACGCCGACCAGTTGAGCTACACCTATATCCGCACCGCGAGCGGCGACTCGATCCCGCTTTCAACGGTGGTGCACATCACGACGAAGACGATCCCGCAATCGCTCAACCGCTTCCAGCAGCAGAACGCGGCCACGATCTCCGGCGTCCCCTTCATCGGCGTGACCCAGGGGGACGCGATCGTGTACATGCAGAACCTCGCCAAGCGCTCGCTTCCGCAGGGTTATTCGGTCGACTACGCCGGGCCGTCACGCCAATACATCCAGGAATCGAGCGCGCTGCTGATCACGTTCCTGTTCGCTCTGGTCGTCATATTCCTCGCGCTCGCCGCGCAGTTCGAGAGCTTCCGCGATCCGATCATCATCCTGATCTCGGTGCCGATGTCGATCTGCGGCGCGCTCATCTTCGTGAATCTTTTCGGAACGCTCGGCATCGGCTCGGTGAGCCTCAACATCTATACCAAGGTGGGCCTAGTGACCCTGATCGGACTTATCAGCAAGCACGGGATCCTGATCGTCGAGTTCGCCAACAATCTCCAGAAACAGGGGCTTGCCAAGCGCGATGCGGTCGAGAGGGCAGCCGGGATCCGGCTCCGGCCGATCCTGATGACCACCGGCGCGATGGTGCTCGGCGTCGTTCCGCTGCTCATCGCGAGCGGCGCGGGCGCGGTCAGCCGCTTCAACATGGGGCTGGTGATCGCAGCCGGCGTCGCCATCGGAACGCTGTTCACGCTGTTCGTGGTTCCGGCGATGTACGTGCTGCTCGCCGAGGACCATTCGAAGCGGGAGACCGGCGAGGCGCTCCCGGCGCCGGGCGGCCACGCCGGCACGCTGCGCTAGAGCTTTCGGATCCCGGTGCAGGCGCGGGTCGGGATCGTCGGCGCGGGCCCCGTCGGCGTCGTCGCGGCACTCGCCTGCGCGAGGCGCGGCATGCGCGTCTTCCTGTTCGAGGCCGAGCGCGAGATCGATCACAGTCCCAGGGCGGCGACCACCCACCCCTCCACGCTCGAGATGCTCGCCGGGCTCGGACTTCTCGAGGAGTTCGAGTCGGTCGGCCTGGTCGCCCGTTATTTCCAATTCTGGGACGGTGCGACCAAGACCCTCATCGCGGAATTCGATCACGCTGCGCTGCGCGACGAGACGCCTTACGCCTACGCGGTGCAGACCGAGCAGCACAAGCTCTCGGAGATCGGGCTGCGGCGACTCTCGGCGATCTCGAACGCCGAAGTGCGGCTGGGAGCCGGCGTGGTCGATGTGGCGCAGGACGCGAACAGCGTCACCGTGACGGTGGCGGGGCCGGCCGGGGAGGAGCGGCACGCATTCGACTACATCATCGGCTGCGACGGAGGGCGCAGCACCGTGCGCAAGTGCCTCGACGTCGAATTCGAGGGTTATACCTGGCCGGAGCGCTTTCTGGTGCTCACGAGCTTGTTCGACTTCGAGTCCGCGCTGGGATGCCGAGAGCGCAGTTATATCTCGGACCCGGACGAGTGGACCAATCTGTTCAAGGTCATGGGCGACGATCTGAAAGGGCGCTGGCGTGCGGTATTCCCCGCCGGCGAAAACGAGACCGACGAAGAAGCGTTCTCGGAGACCGCGGTGCGGCGCCGGATGCGCAAGCTCTTTGAAGATCATCCGATGGAGTTGCTCGTGCATCGCAACATCTACCGGGCGCACCAGCGCGTGGCGAAGACGTTCCGCCGAGGCCGGGTGTTCCTCGCCGGCGACGCCGCGCACGTCAACAATCCCGTGGGGGGGCTGGGACTGAACTGCGGCATTCACGATGCGATCGAGCTCGCGCAGACCCTGCATCTGGTTGCGAGCGGGCAGGCCGGCGCGGACCTGCTCGACCGTTACGAGCGCCGCCGGCGTCCGCTCAATATCGAGTACGTCCAGCAGCAGACGGTGGCGAACAAGAAACGGCTGGAGGAGCGCGATCCCGGAGTGAGGCAGGCGAACTTCGATGAGCTGCGGCGAGCCGCATCGGATCCTGGGCTCCACAAACAGTTCCTCATGCGTACTTCGCTCATCGAGAGCGCGCGCAAAGCCGGGAAAATAGCGTAAGGCTATTTGCCGCGCGGCTGGCGGTGCTCGGTGAGGGCGCCTGCTTTGCGCTCGACCGTGTCGCGCAGGCGCAATCCGCGGGCCTGCTTTTTGGTGAGAAGGCGGCGGTGCCGCAGGTCGTCGAGCGTGGCGCCGACGTCCCAACAGTTCTCGCCGTTGGTGATCCAGATCCCGGGATCGAAACGCCGCAGATCGAACGGCCCGGCGTAGCTCCGCAGGGTTTTCTGGCTGCGCTTGTTCGCATACTCGTGCAGGTACGACATCGCGAGCTCCCGCAGACTGCGGTATACCGGGTCGCGCCAGCGCAGCAGCGCGGGGTTGGTTTTCGAAATGGCACCCCAGCAGCCATTGCGACGGAACAGGGCGACGACATGGTCGTAGTCGCGCTCGGCGCGCAGGTCGAGGAGCAGCGGCGGTTCTCCATGAACCCACAGCGCGCAGGCGGCGAGCATCGCGCCTTCGATGCAGTGCGCGCGCCGCTGCCGCAGCACTTCGCGCACCGAGAGGCAGGTCTGACCGTCGATCTCGAAGTTCGGGGACATCTTGTTCAGAAAATCCTGGATGCGCTGCGGCGTGCTCAAGCGCTTCAGCACGGCGAATTCGGCCTTGCTGAGTCCCAGATCCTCGCGGCGGGCAAAGCGCGGTCTCAAACCAAGCCTCCCTGAAGCGGCGCCGGACGCAGCGCGCCGCCTCATTCTACCGGCAGGCGGTGGGCTCCCGCCGGCCGAACGCTTGGGGCAGCCTTCAGTCTAAGATACCGCCCTGCGAAGGGTAGGACCCGGCAACGCGTCGATGTTAGGCTCCCACACCATGGTCAAACTGCTTTTCTCCAGAAGGATCGGCAACCTTGCCGGATTTCTCGCCTGTGCGGGAATGCTCGCCTTCGGCTATTACCTTCAGTTCGCCGTCGGGCTCGAGCCCTGCCCGCTGTGCATCCTGCAGCGCCTCATGCTGCTTGCCACCGGAATCGCATTTCTCCTCGCCGCGATCCATCACCCGGTGCGCCGGGTGGGGGCGGGGATCTACGCGGGGGCGATCGCCCTGTGCGCGGTGACCGGAGCCGCCGTCTCGGCGAGGCACACCTGGATACAGCATCTTCCGGAAGACCAGCGCCCGGCTTGCGGGCCGAGTCTGGACTTCATGCTGTCGACCTTCGGACCCGTCAAGTCGCTCGGGCGCATCCTGCGAGGGTCGGGAGAGTGCGGCACGGTGGATTGGACGCTGCTCTCGTTCAGCATCCCGGAGTGGACGCTCGCCGCGTTTCTCGCGTTTGCGGTATGGGCGGTCGTGCTCGCGCTGCGAGACTGAGAGCGCGTCCGATCAGGGGGCTTTGCCGCCGTAGGGATTTTCCAGCTGCTGCACCAGGTTTCCGAGCACCTGCTTGAACTGGCGCTCGTCGCATCCCATCAGCACGGCGTCCTCCAGCGCGTCCTGGCAGAGTTGCTGGATCTCCTCCAGGTTTTCGCGCAGAACTTTCAGCTTTTCGACGCAGGACACGAGCTCGCCCTCGGGCGAGCGCCATATGGTTTCCGGAAGGGGGCGTGAGCTCATGGACCGGTTTCGGGAGAGTCTTGCAGATCTGACCCGGGGAGGCTGCGAAGGGGTCCTCTTCAGGCCCGCTTGAGGAGGTCCTCGATGTCTTCAGCCGATGCCGGGCGATGCTGCAGCTCGAGCGCGCTCCTCAGGACTTCGCCGAAGAGAACCAGGGTCGGACCGCCCTTCGTCGCCTGCGCCAGCGCGGGAAGCTCGGTGAGCGTTCCGAACAGCACCCGGCGTCCGGGAAGCGAGGCGTTCTCGACCAGCGCAATCGGCGTGTCCGCGGGCTTGCCGCGCCCGATCAGCTCCGTGCTGATCGCGTCCGCCAGGCCGGCGCCCATGTAGAGGACCGCGGTGTCGGCGGCAAGCACGCTCGTCGCCCAATCGTTGCCGCGCTCGCCCTCGGCGGCGCGCGGCGTGACGAAGACAACGTGCCGACTCAAGCCTCGTCGCGTCAGCGACACGCCGAGCTCGGCCGCGGCGGCACTCGCCGCCGTCACCCCCGGCACGATTTCGAAATCGACGCCGGCGCGGCGCAGGGCGTCGATCTCTTCCTGCGCGCGGCCGAAGAGCATGGGGTCGCCGCCTTTGAGGCGCACCACGACCGCGTGTCGGCGGGCAGCGTCGATCAGGCGCTTGTTGATGAATTTCTGCGCGGTCGACCGCCGCCCCGAGCGTTTACCCACCGGAATCTTCTCGGCGCCGGCGGCGAGGGCTAGCGTTTCGGTATGGACGAGCGCATCGTGGAAAACCACATCGGCGCGGCGCAGGATGCCCACGGCGCGCAGCGTCAGGAGGTCCGGCGCCCCGGGACCGGCGCCGATCAGATAGACGCGCCCGCTCATTCGACCATCCCCGCCGCCAGCGTCTGATTGCTCACTTCATCGACGAGGATGAAGGAACCTGTGGCGCGATTGGTCCGGTAGGGGTCGATGAATATCGGCTGGGCGAGCGCAAGGGCGACATGGGCGATATCGTTGGTTATCAGCCCTCCAGGGACGGCCTGCTCCTCGAGAGTGTTGACGTCGATCCGTGAGTTGAGGGAAATGAGCCTCGCCGCCAGGCGGCGGGTGGTGTGCTTGAGCACGAGTCGCGTAGAGGGGAGTGCGCGCACCTCCAGGGGCTTGGAGGAGAGCCAGCAGATCCGCGCCTCGAGCGCTTTCGCCGCCCGAGGAGGGAGATCCGGGTCGGCGATCATGTCCCCGCGGGAGACATCGATGTCGTCGCCGAGAATCACGCTTACCGAGGCGCCGGCGACGGCGATGGGGAGCGATCGGCCCAGGGAAACGATGTCCTTCACGACGGTGCGGCGCCCCGAGGGCAGCGCGAGCACCTCCGCTCCGCGGAAAAGCGCGCCCGACTCGACCCGCCCGGCGTACCCGCGGAAGTCGGTCCCCGCTCCGGCGCGCACCACGAGCTGCACCGGAAAGCGCAAGGGCAGCGCGCCGGCCTCGTCCGCAGCGTCGATTTCCTCGAGAGCCGACAAGAGCGCAGGCCCGGTATACCACTTCATTTCGGGGCCGCGCTCGACGACCAGGTCGCCGCGTAGCGCGGAAATCGGGATGAAGCGCACCTCGGGAATATCGAGCGCCGAGACGAACGCCAGGTAGTCCTGCCGTATCCGCTCGAAAACCGCTTCGTCGAATCCGACCAGGTCCATCTTGTTTACGGCGACGATGACGTGCCGCACGCCGAGCATATGGGCGATATAGGTGTGGCGGCGCGTCTGCGGCAGTATCCCCTTGCGGGCATCGACCAGGATCACCGCCGCATCGGCAGTGGAGGCGGCGGTAACCATATTGCGCGTGTACTGTTCGTGGCCAGGCGTGTCGGCGATGATGAATTTGCGCCGCGGTGTGGCGAAGTAGCGGTAGGCAACGTCGATGGTGATGCCTTGCTCGCGCTCGGCTTCCAGCCCGTCGGTGAGGAGCGACAGGTCGATGTCCTCGTGGCCGCGCTTTTGCGAGGCGCGCGCAACGGCCGCGAGCTGATCCTCGAAGATGGCGCGCGTGTCGTGCAGGAGCCGACCGATCAGCGTGCTCTTGCCGTCGTCCACGCTACCCGCAGTGATGAATCGGAGCACGCCGAGGTCCTGGGGAGCTTGTGGCCGCGCCTCGATTTTGTCGGGTAGCGCCATTTCAGAAATATCCCTCTTTCTTGCGGCGTTCCATGGAGACCTCGGAGGTCTGGTCGTCCATGCGAGTCGCGCCGCGCTCGGTGACCGTCGTCAGCACGGTCTCCGCGACGATCTCGGCGGGCGTGCGCGCCGTCGATTCGACCGGGCAGGTGCAACTGATGTCGCCTACCGTGCGGAAGCGCACCGACAGCTCTTCCGCCTTTTCGCCCTCGCGCGGCGGCGTGATCTCGGTCACCGGAACGAGCAGCCCGTTCCTGCGCACGACCATTCGGCGGTGCGCGTAGTAGATCGAGGGTACCGCGAGCCGCTCGCGCTCTATGTACTGCCAGACGTCGAGCTCGGTCCAGTTGCTGATGGGGAACACGCGCATGTGCTCGCCCATCGCGACCCGGGTGTTGTAGAGATTCCACAGCTCCGGGCGCTGATTCTTCGGATCCCACTGACCGAACTCGTCGCGGAACGAAAAAATGCGCTCTTTCGCGCGCGCTTTTTCCTCGTCGCGGCGCGCACCGCCGATCGCAGCGTCGAACGAGAATTCGGCGATCGCTTCGAGCAGGGTAATGGACTGCACGGCGTTGCGACTGTCGTCGGGCCGGCGCAGCTTCACCGTGCCCCGGCGAATCGAATCCTCGACCGAGCGCACGAGAAGGCGCTCTCCCAGCTCGGCCGCGCGCGCGTCGCGAAACGCGATCACCTCGGGAAAGTTGTGACCGGTGTCGACGTGAAGCAGCGGGAACGGGAACCGCGTCGGGCGGAAAGCCTTCTCGGCAAGGCGCAGCAGCACGATCGAGTCTTTGCCGCCGGAGAAGAACAGCACCGGGTTGGCGCATTCGCCGGCGACCTCGCGCAGGATGAAGATCGCCTCCGACTCGAGCCAGTCGAGATGGCTGAGAGCGGGCCGTGCGATCGGCTCCGGGCCGGCCCGCTGGAGCACCGCGCTCATGCCGGCTCCCTGGTGCGCGCGAGTCGCCCGTCGGGCGTCAGGTGCAGGCCGCATTCGCGGGCGTCGCGCAGCTCCCACCACCAGCGGCCTGCGCGCACGTCCTCGCCGGCGACGGTCGGGCGCGTGCACGGGGCGCAACCGATCGAGCGGTAACCCTGGTCGTGGAGCGCGTTGTAGGGCACGTCGAAGGCGCGAATGTATTCCCACACTTCGTCCTCGCTCCAGTCGGCGAGCGGGTTGAGCTTCGCGATGCCACGCCCGTCGTCGAATTCCTGGAGCTTCAGGTCGGCGCGCGTGGCGGCCTGCTCGCGGCGCTGGCCGGTGATCCAGGCTTTCTTGCCTGCGAGCGCACGCTCCAGCGGCTCCACTTTGCGGATATGGCAGCAGCGCTTGCGTAGCTCTACGCTCTCGTAGAAGGCGTCGCGGCCGAAGCTCTCGACGTATTCGGCGACGGCGCGCGGATCCGGACGGAACACCTTCACGTCGTAGCCGTAGCGCGCGCGGATCGCGCCGATCACGTTGAGCGTATCGGCGTGCAGCCTTTCCGTATCGAGAGTGAAGATCTCGATGCCGAGCTTGTGCCGCAGGATGGCGTCGGTGATCACCATGTCCTCTGCAGACAGGCTCGAGGCGAACGCAGCCGGGGCGTGCTCGAGTGCGACGCGCGCCAGGATCCGCTCGAGCTCGGTGATTTTCTTCGTCGCGGACTCGTTCATGGCTTCCCCGCGGACAGCCGGCGCCGGAACAACGGGATCGGCCTCAGCACGGAGGTCTGATAGCCCTCGCTGAAGGTATCGAGCGCCGAGAGCGCTTCCTGAGGGTCCTGGTCCCCGCGGAGCAGGAACGCGTCGAACCCGCACTGCTTCATGAAGTGAAGATGGTCGTGCAGCACGTCCCCGATGGCGCGGAGCTCGCCCTTGTAGGCGTAGCGCTCGCGCAGAAGCCGCGCGATCGAATAGCCGCGCCCGTCGCCGAACTTGGGGAAGTTCACCGCGATGAGCGGGAAGCGTTCCACTTCACCCGCGAGCGCTTCCGGCGCCTCGTTCGCATCCAGCCACACACCGAGCTTGCCGGGGTAGGCGAGAAAGTCCCCGCGGCGCTCCAGCCAAAGCGCCAGCGGAACGACGACATCGCCGCGCGCCGGGACCTCGGGCAACTCGCCCTTGGGTCCGCGCTCAAGCAGACGCCAGCTGTCCGCGACGATGCGCCGCTCTTTGATCAGCGTTGCCATATACGGATTCCTTGAAGGGTTCGGCGCCGACGCGATGCACCACGTCGATGAAGCGCTCGGCATCGCTGTCGCGCCGCGCGAGGTAGCACTCGATCAGCTTTTCGAGCACGTCGGGGATTTCGGCGCGCGCGAACGAAGGCCCGATCACCTTGCCCAGCGACGCTCCGACGCCGGGCCTGACCTCGCCCTGGTTGCCGCCGACCTCGATCTGGTACCACTCCTCGCCGTTCTTGTCGACGCCGAGAATGCCGATGTGGCCGACGTGATGATGGCCGCAGGCGTTCATGCAGCCGGAGATGTTCACGTCGATCTCGCCGATGTCGTGCAGGTAGTCCAGGTCGTCGAAACGCTGCTGGATCGCCTCGGCCACCGGGATCGACTTGGCGTTGGCGAGCGAGCAGAAGTCCCCGCCCGGGCAGCAGATGATGTTGGTAAGTAGGCCGATATTGGGCGTGGCGAACCCCAGCGCCCTGACCTCTTGCCACAGCGAGTGCAGGTCGGAGAGCTGCACGTCTGAAAAAATCAGGTTCTGTTCGTGCGAGACGCGCAGCTCGCCGAAGGAGTAGCGGTCGGCGAGGTCGGCGATTTTTTCCATTTGTTCCGCGGTGACGTCCCCCGGCGGCACGCCGGTCTGCTTGAGCGAAAGCGTGACGGCGGCGTAGCCCGCTTTCTTGTGCGGGTGGACGTTGCGTTTGTGCCAGTTCGCGAACGCGCGGTCGGCGACGAGCGCGGCGTCGAGCCCGGAATCGGTCGCCGGCAGGTGGAGGTAATCCGGGCGCGTAAACCGGCTTTCGATGCGGGCGATCTCCTCGGGAATGAGCGTCGAGGGGCCGTCCTTCAGGTGCGCCCACTCGGCATCGACCTCCTCGCGGAATTTCTCGGGTCCGCGTTCCTTCACCAGGATTTTTATGCGCGCTTTGTGGATGTTGTCGCGGCGCCCGTAGCGGTTGTAGACCCGCAAGATGGCTTCGCTGTACGTCAGCAAATGTTGCCAGGGCAGAAATTCTCGGATGACAAAGCCGATCATCGGTGTCCGGCCGAGTCCGCCGCCCACGAGTACCTTGAAACCGACTTCACCGTTGGCATCGCGCACGGCGTGCAGACCGATGTCGTGCACCGCCACCGCGGCGCGGTCGGCCGTGGATCCGTTCATCGCGAACTTGAACTTGCGCGGGAGATAGGAGAACTCGGGATTGAAGGTGGACCATTGGCGGATGACTTCGCACCAGACGAAGGAATCGACGATCTCGTCTGGCGCGACCCCGGCGAAATGGTCGGTAGTGATGTTGCGGAAGGAGTTGCCCGAGGTCTGGATCGCGTGCATCTGCACCGTCGCCAGTTCCGCCAGGATGTCGGGCGCGCGCTCGAGCTTCGGCCAGTTCAACTGCAGGTTCTGGCGCGTGCTGAAGTGGCCGTAGCCGCGGTCGTACCTGCGGGTGATGTGCGCGAGTTTTCGCAGCTGTTTCGTCGACAAGAGGCCGTAAGGGATCGCGATGCGCAGCATCGGCGCGTAACGCTGGATGTAGAGGCCGTTGCGCAGCCGCAGCGCGCGGAACTCGTCCTCCGAGAGCTTGCCGGCGAGAAAGCGTTTCGTCTGGTCGCGAAACTGCACGACCCGTTCGTCAACGAGCTTCTGGTCGATTTCGTCGTAGAGATACATGATTGTCCGGTGTTGTTGTTATAGCGCGAGCTTGCCGCCGATCAAGACCAGCATCGCGGCCAGGGCGGTGCGCAGCACCCGCTCGGGTATCTTCTGGCTGAGCGAGCTGCCGAGCCATATGCCGGGCAGCGACCCGACAAGAAGCGCGACGAGGAGCTTCCAGTCGACGACTCCGGCGGCCGCGTGGCCGAGGCCGGCCACCAGGGTCAGCGGGACGGCGTGGGCAATGTCGGTGCCGACGATGCGCGCAGCGGCCAGACCCGGGTAGAGGAAGAAGAGTGCCGTCACGCCGAGCGCTCCCGCTCCGACCGAGGACACCGTGACCAGCACGCCGAGGATCGCACCGACGATCAGGGTTCGCCGCGATGTAAGCCTCCGGTCGATGCTCGCCGGGGCACGGCGCGCCGCCCACGCGTGGAGTTTTTCCCGGAACACGAGAGCGCAAGCGGTGAGGATCAGTGCGACGCCGAGCGCTACGCTCACGATCGCCGAGAGCTTGTCCGGATGCGGAACGAACAGATGCAACATCACCACGGTTGCCGCGGAGGCGGGCACGCTGCCCGCCGCGAGCCACGCGACGATGCTCCAATCCACGTTGCTGCGCCGCGCGTGAGCCCAAGCGCCGCCGGTCTTGGTCAATGCGGCAAAAAGCAGGTCCGTTCCGACTGCGGTAACGGGGGCGACCCCGAAGACGAGCACCAGCAGCGGTGTCATCAGCGATCCGCCGCCGACGCCGGTGAGGCCGACGATCAGACCGACGGAAAATCCCGAAAGCGTAGTGAGCCAGTCCATAAGAGATTCGCAGGGAAAAGGCATCCTAGCTTCCCGCCCTAATACCTCAAAAGACTTTTGTGTTAGAATTTAATAACCCTGGTCGATATGATGTAAACCAATGAATTTCCAGCAGTTAAGGTACGTCCGCGAGACCGTCAGGCAGGGCCTGAATCTCACGGAAGCGGCGAGAAAGCTGCACACCTCCCAGCCCGGGGTGTCGAAGCAGATTCGCGAGCTCGAAACCGAGCTGGGCGTCGAGATCTTCGTGCGCCACGGCAAGCGCATCGTCGCGGTCACCGAGCCGGGCAAGGCCGTGGTCGAGGTCATCGATCTGCTGCTGCAGGAAGCGGAAAATCTGAAGCAGGTCGGCCGCGAGTTCAAGGATCAGACCTCGGGCACCCTCACGATCGCGACCACGCATACCCAGGCGCGCTACTCGCTGCCCCAAGTGGTCGGTGAGTTCAAGCGGCGCTACCCGAAGGTGCACCTCACCATCAAGCAGGGCAGTCCGCCGCTGCTCGCGGAGATGGTGATCGCGCGCGAAGCCGACATCGCGATTGCCACCGAGGCTCTGGACGGCTATCCGAAGTTGCTCGCGTTGCCGGGTTACGAGTGGAGCCATTGCGTCGTCGTGCCGGCCAAGCATGCGCTCGCAAGGAGCGAGCGACTGACGCTCGATGAGCTCGTGCGCTACCCGATCGTGACTTACGATTCCGCGTTCGCCGGGAGGAGCCATATCGACGAGGCGTTCCGCGCGCAAGGACTGGCCCCCGACATCGTGCTCTCGGCGGTCGACTCCGACGTCATCAAGACCTACGTGGAGCTGGGACTGGGGGTCGGCATCATCGCCGCGATGGCGTTCGACGAGAAGCGCGACCGTGGATTGCGCGCGCTCGACGCCGGGCACCTGTTCGGCACCATGACGACCCGCGTCGCGGTGCGGCGCGGCGCCGCGTTGCGCGGGTACGCCTACACGTTCATCGAACTGTTTTCGCCGCGGCTGAGCCGCAAGCTGATCGAGACCGCGCTGGCCGGCAAGGCGGAAGCGTACGAGCTCTAATCGCCGGTCGGCGAGATGCGGAACGCCATGACCGAGGGGATGGCGTTCAGCGCCTCGGCGAGCTCGCGAGTCTTGTCGCGGTCGGGCGAGTGGATCACCATGTTGTACTCGAAGGTTTTGCCGTCTCCCGTCACCCCGTAGTTCATGTTGGCGATCACGAACGCGTGCCGCTCGATCAGCGCGCGCAGGTCGCCTTCGGGCAGGTTGCCGCTGCGGACGAAGGCGACCGTGAGATTGGCGTAGAACTCGATCGGCATCTTGCGCTCGATCCAGCGGAAAAAGGAGAGGACGCTGAGCGTCATCGCCGCGGCGATCCCCGCCGGAAAATAGAATCCCACGCCGATCATGATGCCGATCCCGGCGGTGGTCCAGATCGACGCGGCGGTCGTCAGACCGCGCACCGTCAGGCCCTCCTTCATGATCACGCCGGCGCCGAGAAAGCCGATGCCGGTCATGATCCCTTGCGCCATGCGGGTCGGATCGACGTTGGTTTGCTCCAGATTGAACGACGAGAACCAGGTGTCCTGATATACGGTGAGCACCATCAGCATGCACGAGGACAGGCACACCAGCGCGTGCGTGCGGAACCCGGCGGGCCGGCCGTGGTAGCTTCGCTCCAGGCCGATCATCCCGCCCACGGCGAGGGCGATCACGAGATGCAGCGCGATCGCCGCGTAGTTCTCCTGCCAGATCGTGTGCATTGTCATCCTCCTGCGACCGCCACACCGAGCGGAATCTCTTTCAGTAACGGTAGTGATCCGCCTTGTACGGGCCTTGCTTGGAGACGCCGATATAGCGCGCCTGCGCGTCGGTGAGCTCGGTGAGCCGCGCGTTGAGTTTTTTCAGCTGCAGCCGCGCCACCTTCTCGTCCAGGTGCTTGGGCAATACATGCACTCCGATCGAATATTTTCCGGAGCCTTTCTGCGATTCGGTCCAAAGCTCGATCTGCGCGATGGTCTGGTTGGCGAAGGACGAGCTCATGACGTACGAGGGATGCCCGGTGCCGCAGCCCAAATTCACCAGCCGCCCCTTGGCGAGGAGGATGATTCTCTTGCCGTCGGGGAAGATGACGTGGTCGACCTGCGGCTTGATCTCCTCCCATCTGTATTTTTCGATCGAGGCGATGTCGATCTCGTTGTCGAAGTGGCCGATGTTGCAGACGATGGCCTGATCTTTCATTTTTTTCATGTGATCGTGCGTGATCACGTGGAAGTTGCCCGTGGCGGTGACGAAGATGTCGGCCTTGTCGGCGGCGTAGTCCATGGTCACCACGCGGTAGCCTTCCATCGCAGCCTGCAGCGCGTTGATCGGGTCGATCTCGGTCACCCACACCTGCGCCGAGAGCGCGCGCAGCGCCTGGGCGCTGCCCTTGCCGACATCGCCGTAGCCGCACACCAGTGCGACCTTGCCCGCGATCATCACGTCGGTGGCGCGCTTGATGCCGTCGACCAGCGATTCGCGGCAGCCGTAGAGATTGTCGAACTTCGATTTGGTGACCGAATCGTTGACGTTGATCGCCGGGAAAGCGAGCCTGCCCTCCTTGTGCATCTGGTAGAGGCGGTGCACGCCGGTGGTGGTTTCCTCGGTCACGCCCTTCACCTGCGCCAGGCGGGTCGAATACCACTTCGGGTCGCGGGTGAGCCGGGCCTTGATCGCGGCGAACAGGAACTTCTCCTCTTCGCTGCTCGGCTTGGCGACGAGCGAGGCGTCTTTCTCGGCGCGGCTGCCCAAGTGCAGCAGCAGCGTCGCGTCGCCCCCGTCGTCCAGGATCATGTTCGCGTAGGCGTTGTCGGGCCACTCGAAGACGCGGTGGGTGTAGTCCCAGTATTCCTCCAGCGACTCGCCCTTGTAGGCGAACACCGGCGTGCCCTTCACGGCGATCGCCGCGGCGGCGTGGTCCTGGGTGGAAAAGATGTTGCACGAGGCCCAGCGCACCTGCGCGCCCAGCGCCTGCAGCGTCTCGATCAGCACCGCGGTCTGGATGGTCATGTGCAGGGAGCCGGTGATGCGCGCGCCGCGCAGCGGCTGGGTCGCCGCGAATTCCTCACGGATCGCCATCAGCCCCGGCATCTCGGTCTCGGCGATGGCGATTTCCTTGCGGCCCCAGTCGGCGAGCGCAAGATCGGCTACGTGAAAGTCCTGCTTGGATTTGAGTACGGCGCTCATCTCGCGCCCTCCTTGGTT
>Ga0137397_10001518_pt1 | contig 16233 bp, 17 predicted proteins | sample czorhiz116metaG_FD_106658 | JGI IMG/M metagenome (GOLD analysis project Ga0137397, IMG submission 106658) | Vadose zone soil microbial communities from Angelo Coast Range Reserve, California, USA - czorhiz1.16 metaG | ecosystem: Environmental > Terrestrial > Soil > Vadose zone | place: USA... | reverse complement strand
GAGGGGGGTAGGGGGGCGCTTTCCGCAGAGGAGAAAGAAACCTTGTGGGAGACAGACGCCAGGCAGTCGACTGACGGGTCTGGGGAGGATGCTATCTTGCGTCGTCGTGGTAGCAACCAGATTGTTACCGTTGTGACTACTTGTAGAGTTCAGTTCCTGTCGATGCAATTCTGTGGGGGAGGGGGGATTCCGGACCCATGTGGGAGGGGGAAGGAGGAAAAAGTAAGGCCAGTAAGTTAAAAGGAAAAAAAAAAAAAAAAAAAAAAAAGAAGTCGGAAGTGACGGTGGCAATCAGCACCACTTGACATGATTGATCCATCGCTGCCAATTGGCCGACCCCGGTGCGGTGCCGTCGGGCATCCCGTGAGTGTGAGAAATGAAGCGGCGGTAGGTAGCCATCCCTCATTAACTGTTAGGCGCCCGCGCCGCTCTGCAGTTAGAACTCTGAGTTTCGACATAAGACCAAACAAGGAAAGTAGACCCGCAAAAGCTGTACTTGTAACGAGGGGGAAAGGGTGGGAGGGGGGTAGGGGGGCGCTTTCCGCAGAGGAGAAAGAAACCTTGTGGGAGACAGACGCCAGGCAGTCGACTGACGGGTCTGGGGGGGATGCTATCTTGCGTCGTCGTGGTAGCAACCAGATTGTTACCGTTGTGACTACTTGTAGAGTTCAGTTCCTGTCGATGCAATTCTGTGGGGGAGGGGGAAGCTCTATCATACTCGGAATTCAGAGCGAGCGTGGGGGTCGGTGGCAGTAAGGCTCTCAAAATCCATCACAGAGCCCGACTCGGCGAGCGTCCATTATGATGAAAGGTTTTTAAAAATATGGGTGGGCAATTTCGGATCGAGTCTGGTTCGACTGAGCCCTCGGCGGCTCGGGGACGGACAAGCACTGGGGCAGGCAATTAAAGCTCAGGCGTGTGACGGGCAGTCTCCAGGTCTGGAACTTTTCACCCGCTCCCCATGGCTGTACACTGTAGCTATCTCTTTGCTTCTGCTGCCGCTGCGAGAGCGGGGGGTCGTGATATACTGGTTGGCAAGCAACGTCGTGTCAAGGATACGGGGCGACGACGACGAATAACGAAGAAACGAAACGAGTTGAGTTGACCCAAACGGGACGCGTCATCGACAAATGGTCGCCTCGGTCGGTCGGAGAATGCATTGATCGCCACTAGTGCGAGCTCCCTCCATGGCCGCCCATGGCATGGCCACAGGAACTGAGGAAATTGGATTGGATGTCAGACGCAGATGATTTCCGGGGTTAGGAAATAAAGTCGAGCTTACTCGTGACGAAAAGCTCGACACCCGAATTCGTTTTCGATGTTCAGGCGCGTCAGTCGGTCGCACCAAGTCGATAACGGAACCTCTCCCCCCAAAGTGTCATCATGGAACGCCGTCATACCCGTTTCCCTTATCCTCAGGTGGCTGGGCTGAGAATGAAAATATCCCTTGCAGAAACACTGTACCCGTGAAGGCCAGATCCTTGACAGAGGGAATAACTGAGACACCCCTAGTGGCAGACCGGGGCCCTGCGGGGCAAGGTGGGTCACTGAGGTGCTGCCTCGTGCTCGAGAGAGACAAGCTTCTGAAAGCCTAAGTTCAGCAATTTGAAAAACATGTGTTGTGCGTCTCAGCCCTCAGCCTCCAAAACCAGCAGCTTTTTTGTTCTCTGATTCAGGGGATCACACACGCCGTACAAGTGTGCTCCACCGGCCAAAGTTGTGCTCATCATCGAGAACCTTAAAAAAAAAAAACTACTACAGTACCACCACCTTTTTCTGTGCTCCTACTTCGAGCTATTACTCTCCGTCCTCTTTCCCCTTCGATTCAAATTGCATTCTCTCAGTTTCCCAATCGGAAAGCTTTTTGTTTGAGGCGTTTCCCGGCGTTCCCGCGCTTCCATGTCCTGTTATCCCATACTTTTGCGATTTATGGATGAACCGCGCTCAGTCATCCACATTTCGCCTCGCCTCCGTGTTGCCGCAGCCACCCCAATCCAGAGAAAAAAAAACCCCGGGGATGATGGGTCACGCAAGCGCCCGGATGAGCCTGGGATGGGCCGTGTTTTGTTTTGTCGAACGAAGGGATTACTTGTACGGCGAACATAAATTTTGATTTGGATGATGCCGTCAACGATTTAACTGCCGACTCGGCGCAAAACGGAGGGGCTTGGCCGGCCACACATGTCGCCAGGAGAAAGAACTTCCCAGGATGCGATCTCTCGTAAATCCATCAAAACGACCCATAGGCGCGCGTCGCGCGCAATCAACGTAACCGATTTGATATACTGTAAGCGTCCGCAAATGATGAACTTTACACGCACGCAGGCTGCCATCGACCTGCCAGTCCTGCATGTACAGAACAGAAACTCCTCGTGTGACCATGCGGTGCTTTCTTTATTCCTCGCCGTCCTAGGTTAATCATCATTCACCTTTTGGCATTTTCCACACTCCTCGATCGCAGATTCGAACTTTTACATTCATTATTATTTTTTGCCATAATTGCCGACGTTTAACCTTGTACTTCACTCGCTCAGAGAGGCAATCTGAATTTTTGGGGATGAGGATGCGTGGGAGGGCCGTTCCTTCTCATCTCTCTCTGGGCTAAGTGTGATGGAAGCAGTCGGGCTCCGCTTCGGGAACATCGGCAAGGCAAGGACAGGCCGACGACAATAAATAACGGGAGTTGCTAAGAGCACGTAGAATGGATTACTCAGCCCTCAGCCTCAGCCCCATGGCTTTGTGGGAGGTGTCTGCGTACAATGTTGATGTTGCTCGTGGTTCGAGAGTTGGATCAGTGATCGATCATTCCATCATCCACAAAAAGTTTACCCCGTCACCGCATAACCGGCGTCAACACTCGTTCTAAATCATCGCACATGCCAATTCCGGATTACCCCGTAAAAGGAGCACGCGGAAATCAGATAGTCGGGGAACATCTACTGCGCAATATGTTGTTCTCTTGGATGGTTCAACATGGGATCGTCTCGAAGGAAACGGAAACGCCTCTGTAGCAGATGGAATGAGTCACGGGATAGTTTAATGCAATGAACCGTATGTTTCAGTACAAAACTCCCATATCGAAGCAAAAAAACTGAGTTCATAGGTAGAAGCAGCGTTCACGAAGTCCCCGTATCCCCAAGAGGTCCTGGAAGGATGCGTAAGCGCCGATGCATTGAATGTGCATGGTTTGGCTTCTGAAGCTTACCCACTCGGCGGCACTCAACCAGAGGTCTGAGACGCCATCCATTTTCCCAAGCACTGCCGCGCCCTTCCACACAAGGACACGCGGATCAACACCTTTGGGTGGGGGGATGATCTGCACCTTATCCATATTTGACACCAATGGCGTCGCGATGGCCTGTAATCTGTTGGCCGCGGCGTCAACAATCTGATGGCCCCAAGCACAGCACATGACAGAAGCTGCGAGCGCGCACCTGCTCTCGAGCGCATGCGATATGCCCGGTATCAGTGCCGTCCCCCCGACGACGAGTACTGCCTGCAAATACTTGCGAATCTTCTCATCTCCGCCTGCAGCACGCGCGCTATTAAAAATCGCCACGTCCATAGGCAACTTGCTCGCTTCAAATGCAATATCGAGGTTAAAACCACCCGGCGCGGTCCCGGCGCCTTCGCCCGTCCCAGGACTGGCTGCGGCAGTTTCGGGTGCGGCTTCGTCCGCACCAACGGTCGACGACGGGAGCGGTGGCGTGGGTGCCTTCGAGGTTGTTTCTCCCTCGTTGGGGGTATCGGAGGCGGAAGTCTCGACCGACTTCGATGGGGCAGGCGCCTCGGACAGCACGTCGCTTGCTTTTTCTGCAACGGCTGAAACCAATGGGGTCCGTTGGCCAGAAGCAGGGGCATCATGGTTCTCGGACTGCGCAGCGGCGTTCTCCAGGGCCGCAAGGTTCCGGGAAGTGAAGAGGTGCTGCGTGGAGATAATCATCGCTTGGGTCTGAGAGCTGGACATCAGTAACCCATCTGGAGCTCAGTCAAGATCTACGAACGTATCTCTCCATCAATGCATCGCGTGGCTCGCGTATTTCGATGATGTCCTCCGAGACGCCTGGATCCTGCGATGGTCGCATACTCTGCTTCAAGTCTTCGAAGTCAATCACACGCGGCTCAAACAAGCACTGCACGAGCGTGTTGTCAGAGCATGCTCGACATAAGGGACAAACGGAAGCAGACTTACCATAGGTGCGAGGATGATTTCATCGTAAGCACGTAAGCCATACTTTTCCGCAGGCCTTCTAGGGCGCCGCACGACGAAATCGTAAAGATTGAGCGCGACGTTTTCCTAGCTTGCCACGTCAACAATTCCTACCGAGGAACAATATCATAAGGCTTCAGTCTCACCTCCGTAAGAGTGCAGAGTCGGCTTTTCAAATCCTCCATCACGTTCCAATCGTAGGATCGAGCAAGATCTATATCTCTGTACGGGAAGCAGATCCTCTCCAGTAGGACGTACAGGAATTCGGTGATATAGTCTCCTCCCATATTGAGACAGATCCTGGTGAATTCAAAAATCAGATCCGCTCACAAACATAAAACGGATAGCCTCACCTCGTTTCAGGTATGACCATACCTTCATCTACACAGGCAATACTTACCGTCGTGGCGCCAATGTCGACGACGCAAGCGCTAGATATCCCCGCACCATAAGTAGCAGCCAATGATTCCTGGCCGGCTCGTTAGGCGTCTCTTACTGAGGAAAATCGGGAGTTACCTGCTGAACGCACAACTGCTTGAATCCCATACGAACTAGCAACAATTGAATCATGTCGCGGACGTATGGTCGATCGTGGTAGTCAGGTATCACCAGCACAGCTGAGTAGTCCTTGGATGTCACTGAATACATATGCGCACTCCTGTCTCGAATGGAAAAATACCTTGTATGCCTGAGGACTGATATCAAGTCCTTGCAAGCTGGTCTCAAGTATGGTTTCCATGTCGTCGATAATCATCGCAAACGACGAGTAGTCTCTCGTGTTGAATCTGGAGCCCAAGATCGGCCACCTCACAATATACCCTTGTTTTTCGGGATCAGCAAGCCGGAGTGCCTGTGATACACACCATTAACAACCCTCCGCTCAAATATGGCTAAGCGCACCTTCTCCCCAACATAATGGGGTTCAGTTGCGATGTCATGAATCCAGTCTACGCAGAACGGGTCATTCTGTTCTGGTATGAGCTCCGGTTTGAGTTGCTCGTTGAACGTCGCCGCCTTGATCCCCGCATCAGGCGTCACGCGAAGCTTGTAGAAACGCATGCGGTCACGCAGCGACACCTGTATCACCTCGACTTTTTCATCGAACTACCGTCGCGTTAGCACCGCCGAAAAAAAACGCGTTCAAAAAGGGTGGGGTTATGGACGCACTGGATCATCGGACCCGCGGGCCACGGCGTACTCGTCATTGTTGGCCGACGGTGGCGGCAGTGCCCGTGTGTGACTCTTCCGCGATTGACAGATTCCCCTGGTGAACGTAGGTGCGGGAGCGTTGATGGTCCTGCGCGCGATGACATTTGGTACGGTGACGGGTGTAACGTCGGACGCGCGCCCTACGCGTAGATAGCGCGACCCCGGGTGAATAACGACGACATGCGAACCGCGGCGTCCCTGCCCGGAACAAAACGCACAGATTAGCACGTTATGAGTTCTTCATCGTGTAGAAGATGGAGGTCGGACGGTGAGGTCCCAGACTCACCTCTGGTGGCGGCTCATCCGCCGTCGTTTTGCTCCGCGCTGCCTTCCGGCCCCATATGGTATTCGTATCGGCTTTGAGATACGACGTGCTCATGTGCTTTGGATTGAGTCTGGAGGCGCCATTTTGGGTGGGGAGTTATTGTGTGAGCGATCAGTCACATACTGTGGAGGCACATGGAATGTCGTGTAGCGCATCCCTTGCGATTCATCGCGTTTGGCGTTGGGGATACCACGGGGCATTTTATAGGGCGTTTTGCTACACTTGGAGTAGATACGTGGCTTTCCGAATGTTTTGGTGAGATTTGAACGGATTGTGGTGGCGAGGTGGGAAGAGCGGCGAGAGAACGACGGTTTTCATCGTGGAACTGAGAATTCGATATTTTGCGTTTGGGTGGCTGCTGGCTCAAGTGATTGTTCCGAGTTGATAAACGAAAATGGATGCTCAACCAAACCATATACACAGGCGATACGGAATACAAACTACCAAATAATTGGATGAAGGGAGGTAAGATGTCTAAAATATGCTCGTTCATGCTCGCAATCTCTCAAGAAACAACTTCAGTGGACTTGATAATCGGTGCTTGCGGCTCCCACTTTCGCTGCGCGACGCACGCCGAGCGGCATTCTCGTCGACCTCTGTGTTCCGTCTCGCGCGTCTCGGCGTACGCAACGCAAGAGGGCTGTTCTCCTTCTCCTTGTCTTGTTCCTTGGCAAGTAGCGAGAGTGGCTTCACTGTGCGAGAATTGCTGGAGGGCGGGTATTTGTCGGACAACGCAGGAGTAGCAGAGGAAGCTCGCGAGTTGAACATAGAGCTACGCAAATTTACAGTCTGAGGAGCCAGCTGAACAGAGTTGCGTCGGTTCAGCGTAAGGACGCGCGTGGATACGTCTGTTGTTGGATTTGCTAGTGGCTGTCTTGACGAGGTCTGGATGTCCGATTCCTCAGACACGAAGCTCGCGCGCAGAGGAGACGGTGGAAGCGATTGTGGGCCCCCCATGCCTTTCGGTGTATTCGTAAGAGACTGGTTTGTTGATGGGGTATTCTCCCTGGCGACGCCCAGCTTCGGCATATCGGCGAAGCGGACACTCTTCGCGTGCTTCAATATACCTGGAGGGCGTTTGGTCGAAAATTCGCTCCTCGAGTTAGTAGGAGAGTCAAACGCGAGCGCCTCCGTGTGACTGGGCGTGATTGGAGAAGGTGATCCGAATAGTGGACTACTAGGACTCGAGTCCGGATGGGGAACGTAATTCATAATTCCGCCATTCGGCGTGGTCTGGCGCGAACCCTTAAGTTGTCTTACGATACTACTATTGTATCTGGGCTTGGCAAGGTCAGTGCGGGGGGCCGAACTCGATTTCGGTCGATTACGTGGAGTAGAAGCAGCCTGGGGGACTGAAGCACGTCGCACTCTGCTCGTTTGAACCGCTGAACGCGCCTTGTGTGTGAGAGACTTCCTTTTGGAAGGGGCTTGTTGCTGGCGATGCTTTGCTTGGCCCGACGTCTTATCTTGCGCTTGGTCGCCGTAGCGCGACATCAAGTCCTGCGCAAAGGCCCAGTCATCCTCGCTGACGCTAGGGACGATGTCCGAAGATGCCGCTGAAAGAGAATTTGCTGAAGAGGGCGATACGTCAAGCAAAGGAAGACAGGCTTCAAGTTCTACAGGTGTTGAAACTTTCAAGCTAGAAGCCTGGGACCGTAATGTGTTAATCATGTCACTGATAGGGGGAGAATCGGCGTCGAGTCGCGCAATTGATGAAGTAAGCCGGAAATGGGGCGAATATGCTGATGGTGTGCCAAGAAAAGCGGTAGGAATTCCCGGATACTCCTCATTCGCAAGCTGGGGTGAATCCAGTGTAAGGGGAGCAAGCATCTTCTGCCCACGCCGGATGGCAAGTGGTTCAGGAGTAGGAGTAGGATGTTCAGGAGAACCAGGAAAAGATATCGCAATGGTGGTAGTAGATGTAGATACCTTGATAGCGGGCAGAGGCAGGGATGGAGCGTCAACCACCGCCGCATCAGATTGAGCGGAGTCACACCCCGTGATAGTGTTGATACGCTGTGACTCGAGGCGACGAGTAATAAATTCTGTACTGATATAGCTCGGCGGGACACTAAGAGACCACCGGCGTGGTTTCCTGCGGATGCGGGCAGGCGGAAAAGTAATCGGAATATATGCTGGCGTGCAGTCTGGCGCGCGTGTATGATGCGTGATGTGTGAGGCGCAACGACGAAGAGGAAAAGACCGAGATGGTGACCCAGGACGCTCGATAGGCTTTGAAGATACAGCCAGACGAGAATCAAAGGGAGAAGGTGGCAAGTGTTTGTCGATAGGACCATGAAGCTCGCGGAGATAACGCTTAAGATATGACGGAGGAAAGCAGGAACCCTCAGGGACCCAGACGTAGTGAGGCCTCTCACGAGGGGGAGCCCAAGGTGCCATATCAGGAGGATTTGAGCTAGGGATGGCAGACTAAAGAACTAATCAGCACTGTGGGCCAACAACGGACCAATGCTCACAATCCAAGTCTTCAAGGCAGGTTTGAGTTGCGGGACGTTCTTAAGGCGTTGTGGCGTAGGAGATGAAACGAGTACGTTGGCATACTTTCGCTTGGAGCGATTTCCCTTTGGAAGGGCAAGAGAGGCCATAAGCGACAGGAAAGTATGTTGAGTTCTTCTCCGTCGAGGTGTAGTCTGGGGACATCGGGGAGCCCTAACGGGTTCAAGATCGCAAAGAGGCAAGGAATCAAGACTGCGCGAAGGCAAAAGCAGAGAAGGATAGTTGTTGAGAGACGGGATGTCATCGATGTTGAGCGAATCGGTTGAAGAGCGCGAAGAGAAGTTATTCGAGGGAGCAAAGAAAATCGAGTCGTCAGAGTTGTCCAACCAGAAAGAGGCGGACATCCTCAATAGCACAGTGCATGGGTGGCGGACAAGAGGAACAGATCTCGTTCAAGTAAGCTGCAGTCACCGTGACTCGCAACGGAGTGCCCGGAGGCTGACAATTGGCGAGCTTTCCATCTCAGCGAGCAGCAGGTTTGTGTGCATCAAAACCAAGCCCCTATTATATTGGCCTGGTGGTCTAGTAGTATGATTCCTTCTTAGGGCAGAGGTCATTTGGAGGAGGTCCCGGGTTCAATTCCCGGCCAGGCCCTCTCGTTTTTTGTTCGTTGTTGCAATCCCGTTCCGGGCGAACGACGCAACCCGCACGGCACGGCAGCCATCAACGGTCACTATTATTAGTCACTGCGCAATGATGTGGCTGTGCGGCGTACCATAACTATGGCACTACTACGGCACAGCATCCGCAGCAGGTAGTCAGCGGGTCTTGCTGTGCAACGCACAACCACTGTACAGTTATATAACGAACAACCACGGAAACAAGCCCAGCCCCTGCATCAACTCACTCGAGCTTAGTACAAGTCTCCTCCACACAATACATCCAGCACATCCGTCTTCCCGAACATGATTCTCGACACTGGTCGACCCTTAAGTGATACCGCCTCAGACCGCGACAAGTTGGTATGTTCGCCCTCGTTCTGCAACAGTGATATGGCTTCTGACACTTGCGTGATATAGCTTCCGACACCGCCCCCTGAGCACGAGGATGCTCCCCCTGCATACTCGCGGGGTCCCCCGGGCCAGACTGCCCCCTCTGCGTCCTCGAGAACGTTGTCCCTCTCGAGAACAAGGCAAACAGTGGTACCATTTACCACACCGATCAATGGCTTAAACATGTTCACGAAATCTGATGCAATTCGAGGTGGGTTTAACGGGTATTGTCACCATGACAAGGCTCTCATATACCATACAGGTTCTTGGTCACTTGATCCACTCGCTCCTCAAGTGCCTGCGCCGAACCTTGTGCAGACGTTCCTCGATGGTCAACGAGAAAAGAAGAAGTGTCGCCGCTCTCGCTCCTCAAAGACAGCGCCACCGACCGCAAGGCTTGCTACCCGTCAGGGCGGCATACATGCATCATTCCGCGTCCTCGGAGACTCATTTGTCCCTTCAATCGCGACGATTCGCGCAGAATCGCGCAAAGGTAGCATCGTCCTTGAACTGGTCAGCCAATAAATTGCCCATCATGTCCCATTGTCCTGACCCAATCCCAGGTCTCTATCGCTCCGTCAAGGACGGTACATATTGATGCACATTCACGCAAAGGTGCGTTTGATCCCTATACCTAACTTTGGGTTCCTATGCCATCTCGTGTGACGACTTTGAGATTGACTATCTGACGCTACAGGCAGCGTCACTCTTCTCGTTCCACGGAATTTCAGCGGCCTTGTCCAGCTCTACTCTCGCCATGGAGCGGTGGAGGTGCTCCCAGCGCTGGCGGCCTCCGGACGCGTGATAAACACGAAGAACAAAGAAACCACGGTTCTCCTGGGCGATGGGCCGATGCCCGAAATGGGCTCTGATTCTATCACTGATGCTGCTCGGATCCGTTCCCGTCATGGGCGTGTGAGGTTGGGGTTCAGCGGGGAAGACTACTTCACCGAGCCACCCAAGCTAATGGAACAAGCCATCCAGTTTGTGCAGAAACGCTTGGTACCCTCGCTCCAAAAAGCCATCTCACAAAGATAGTCATGCCTCGACAATCCGCTTTTATGACAATATTCCTGCTTTCGAGACCAGCCATCCTTTAGACGGCGCTTCTCCTTCGTATGTGTGTAACGTTGTAATATGATATCGTACGACTCTTATACTTGTACTGCATGTGCTATCTGGATTTCTTGTGTTGGGCGCATCATTATCTGCATGCAAATGCGATGCGGCGCTTGCCGGTGAGCCAAATAGCCGAACAACCCACGCGTACACCCTGTTTGTGTGACCGTCGATGGGAATTCCGTGGTGCCTAGCCGATATTGACGGTGCTATTCAGCGCCATGGAAAATTACATGACCCCGAATCGACGTCTACTACGGTACTGGACGATTATTGGCGGCCTTTACTAACTGACGGTGTGGTGTAGAAGCACCGACTTGGGTTTCTCCAGCCCCACTCATGTATTAGCGACAGTCTTCTTCATCCTCATGCTAGCAACAACATCCCGTGTCTTTTAACTTGCGTTCCCGCTGAGCGCGGAACTTTGCGCAGAAAGCGGTGACATGCGCCGCTTCGCCTCGTGCCAGTCCCGGGGACATCATTTCCTTTGTCCCGAACTCTTGACTCAGTCCTTGTCCTCGCGGCTCGTCTATATTTCCGCGACCCCGAGTCGCCCCGCGCCTCCGAGGCTCTCTGCTTTCCCGCCTTTGTCTAAAGAGCCCCGCGTCTGACCATGCTACCTGGCCTCGGCTCTCGAGCTCTCCTCCTGCCCAGACGATGCAATTGGGCGTGGGGCCGACAATCCTGTATCTTCCCCTTGTCGCCCTGCTTGTTGCCCTGGCACTCATGCCATGCTACAGTACAATTACGGGGTTTCTGTTCCTTTACTTTGTCGCCTCTCCTTCCTTTCTACAGTATGGAGAATACTCCGAGTTGCCACCTCGACAGGTGACTTGTTTCCCTTATCAACAGATCTGACTCTTGAGGCTCCTGCCTTGCTCCGGCTCTCATCTTAACCTCGCGCCCTCTGATCCCCGGGCGAATCTGTGTTCACTCGTCCGTTCCTATCAAGTTATCAAATCTAGTCTACGTACGAACTCGCTTGCATGTAAAAGTCTGAGCCATGTTGTAGTCTTGTCAGCATCGAGAGCTTCATGCCACTGCAGTGGTAGTAGATCCCGTCCTGAACACCTCCATTTCGAGAACCAGAGTTCTGGGAAGTGAAGGTCCTTCTTGACGACGTGCCGTCTCCTCTGTGCAGATAACATCCTCACCAAAATTTGTACTTCACATCCTCATCAGGAAAGTGCTGTTTTCACTTTTTCCTACTTTTCTTCACTTTTCACAAGCAAGAAAAGGAAAATATATTCACTTATAAAAGGTATCCCCTGTACTTTTTGGCTACTTTTTGTACTTATATATATATAATTTTAGAAGTTCAAGTTGATAGACATTTGTACTTTTTTCTAAAAAGTACAAAAAGTAAATACAGTGTCTTCGATGTTGACAGGGACTCCGAGGAAACTTGAAGGCAGATAGCAAAACGATAACAAAGGAGGTCTTGAGGGCCGATTGCCTAGTACCAGACTAGAGCCCCACGGTAAGTATTGTATTGCCAGCAGCCCACCTTTTAAGTTGCTGTTGGTGTCAGCTGGAAGGAGACACAACCGACAGGCAAAGCACGTTCGGAGGTACAGGCCCCTGGTGATGCATGGTGGTGAGCCCTGTGTCGGCTACCCGCGTGGCTGTGCCCAAACCACGAGAGTCATGCTTCTGAAGGGCCGCAATTAATCCATGGACTGCGGCGCAGATCGTTGGCTATTCGTCTTGCCGAAATTGCCGCGGTGCGAGAGTGGCATCTGCCGCCCCATCAACAAGCATCAATATTTCCATTTCCATAATACCAATAATAACCTCGCTACTACTCGCTCATGATGTCAGTCAATCGCAGCTTGGCTACTACTACACTAATTTAATAGTTACCTCTGGAAGCAGTGTCGACTAGTTTCAAAACTACTCCGTGACTAATTCAGGTCTAAAAATAAGCGTTGGAGTCGGTTCGGGTTGTACAGTATAGCAAGCGCGGCACCACCGCAGCCGCGTGTGGCGCTGGCAACAAATGTGATCCAGGGCACAGGTTCCCAAAACCTCAAGTTGATCTATTTAAATGGCCCGGGTCCCATGTTCGTCTCCACCTCGCTATTCTCCAAAGGACACTCACAACCATCTAGCTTCTGTCTCAAGCTTCCGCTATGATCTTTGATCAAGAAGAAGGCTACACTGGCAAGGGCGATCGCAAGGAGAAGCTGGGACTCGATGAATTCGTAGGCTATGATGTCTAAACGTGCCAGCGCAGCGGCTAAGTCACCCATGCAACAGCGTGCCCCCGACTCTGAGCCAAGCCCGCCTGCATATACCTCAACGAGAGACCCCGGGCCATCCACTTCGTCGGCTGTTATAGTCGCGTCTCAATCGGGATACATGCATCCGACCGCAGCTCCACAATCCGGCATTCCAACTAATGGTGTAGACGTGTCCACGATGCTCGAACCCATCAGAGGTCTGTGAGATTGTTACATCAGAGGTGAGATGCCTAATCCTGACTACACGTTGTCCCCCCAGGTTCTTGGCTGCTCGACCCATTGGTCATACGATCTTCCAGTTCCTCCATTTTGCAGACAATGGTCGCAGGCCGTGCTGGGCGGAGACCACGTCGCATGCGCAACATGACGATGGGAGCTCCAACTGCCAAGTTAAGCTCTCGAAATGGCGGCATCTCTGCGACCTTCCGTGTAGTTGGGGTATCGGCCACACCTGCGACTGCGACCATCAATGCGACCACGCGCCACGGCAACATCGTTCTAGAACTTGTGCGTCGATCTGTCACCTGTCCACGCTCTCTCCACCTGACGCTGCGATGTAGGTCTCCAAGGCACCCGTGAGGACGGTCCACTTTGACGCGCATTCTCGGACGGGTAAGTTCATTGCCCTTTGATAGATATTCAGTCTGAATATCCAAAATGGGCGCTGTGCTCGCACCATACTGAGCTTCTCCCTTATCTTCGGTGGATTAAATAAAAGCATCCATGCTGACTTTCCTGTGTTGTAGGTAATGTCTCTCTTCTGATTCCGCGGAACTTTTCGGGCGTCGTGGAACTCCGGGCGCGTAGTCGCAACATAGAACTACTTCCGATGCTTGCGTCGGTTGGGCGTATCGTGAGCACGGGAAACAAAGAAACCGTAGTCCTTATCGGGAACGACGCAGTCCCTGGAGCAGGTTTTACCAGCGCTGGTGACCTTGCTCGGCTGTACTCGCGCTCCGGGCGATTGAGGTTGGGCTTCAGCGGGGAGGACTCTTTCACAGAGAGTGAAGGTGTCGTAGCAATGGCCACGCAGATGTTCCAGAAACTCGCTGTCTAGTCGGATACACCCTAATCGATGCTTATCGCGTTCTTATCTGCTAAACGCTCCAAGTCCTGGGTCAAGGATTGCTATACGTACTCACCTGTGCTTCCGGCTACACTGTGCTTTGGTGTTCACGACCGCGGGCGATCCTGCTGCGTTCTTATTTGCGTTGCCGTGCCTAGAAATCGTACTATAAATGCTTTGGTGGTCCATCCGTTCCCTTTTAGAATGATATCTGAATTGACAACGCCCCACACTACGAAGCCGGAATAACGTCCGACGACCACGGAGGCGCGACTAACACACCACGCGACTGCGCCCCACTCTGGTTCTTAAAAGATGGCCGAGATTCGCTTGATCCTAGATACCCACCATCAACACCGTGAACCCTTGAGAGATGTCCTCGCACCTTTCTCGTGAGTGGTCTGGGTGTTTTTCAGGGCTTTTGTCCGGTTCACGCCGCCAGCGGGGGAGTCAGCAAGCCCTACCTCAAGAGGAAAGCGCCATACTTGCTCCGAGGGACCCATCTCCTGAATCTTTCACATTTGTCTGTGCCATCTATACCGGCTTCCGAAGAGCCTTTCGCGCTGACGATGATACAGCCCGAATACGTGCGGATTGTAAGCAGCTGCGACTTTGGTAACGTACAAAGAGAGAGCGGTCCGCCCCCTCCGTATTATTGGACTACTACGTCTGAGGAAGATCATATTCCGGACGTGATAAGGACCGTTGAAGATACACTCCGTGAACTCGACCCTGAGTTGCGGCGGTTGAGCTTGGATATTCACGGTGAGCAAGACTGCACCCGACAGACGCCAAAAGAGACAGACACGCGCTTCAGGCCACCCTGAGCTTAATTTCGAGGAGAGGTTGGTTTTCCCCATTTGAAACGGGCTGTTGATCCGACGGTGACACCTGCCCCACAGATACGCACATGACCGCCTGACCGAGTTCATGTCCTCCCGGGGTTTCACGGTGACCCGCCATTATCTCGGCCTCGCGACCGCCTGGCGCGCAGAGTTCACGCGCGGCACGCGGGGGCGCGTCGTCGGCGTGAACGCAGAAATGGACGCGCTACCGGGGATCGGACATGGCTGTGGGCACAACCTTATCGCGATGGCAGGGGTGGGCATCGCGCTCGCGCTCCGAGCTGCCCTAGAGCGGCATGACGTTCCAGGAACGGTCATCTTACTTGGCACTCCTGGTGCGTGGTCAGCTGGCCTCCGGATTCTGCGATACATCGCCGACCATGTGTCTCGCCCCGATGGCGCTGGGAAACTGCAGCCGAGGAAAGTGGCGCCGGTAAGCAGATCCTCCTCGAGAGGGGCGCCTATAAGGATATGGACGTCTGCGTCATGTATGTGGCATATGCCTTTCGAGTTCTTGCTCGCGCGCCCCTTCTAATTGAGCAGCGCACGCTGCGCAACAGGTGTCACCCCGTGGCAGGCGACGCGCTCGAACTGGGCTTCGTCTCCTCCCTCGCCATGCAAACCCTCTCGATGGAATATTTTGGACAACCGTACGCACTCGTGATCCTCCTTACCTCACGGAACCTTCTCCCCCCCCCCTCTGCGGTCGCTGACATTAAAGGCCCGCAGCGCTCACGCAGGATACGCGCCCTGGGAAGGCGTGAACGCGCTCGACGCAGCCTTCGTCGCATACGCAGGCATCTCTGCGCTTCGCCAGCAGATCCGCCCCGAGCAGCGCGTGCACGGCGTGATCTCCGGACGCGATTGGACACCAAATGGTTCGTTTTTTTTTCATTTTTTTCTTACCCCCTCTCGTTTTACTTTCATTACACCCCCTTCCCTACGGGAGAGAAGACCAAAAAAAAGGGGGGGAGGCAAATGAAAACAACAACAATAACCAAAACAAATTTGTGGTGTGGACGTACAAGCGACAAGCGATATTGATTATTTTTTTTGCGTACTTGGTAGTCATTCCGGATTACGCCAAGATGTCGTGGTCCGTCCGCGCGGACGCGTGGGACGCGCTGGAGCCGCTGCGCGATCGCGTAGTGAAGTGCCTCGAGTGCGCGCGACCCTCGAAACGTAATTGACCTGACATGTGTCCTCAACTAACTATAAATCGATTGATTTCCCCTTCTGCTTTTACATAGATCCGGCGCGAGCGCAACTGGGTGCCGCCATGAACTCAACCTGGACAGACGCTACCTCGATTTGCGCCAGAATCCCGTCCTCGGTGAGTGGCCAGTTTTTCACCCCACGGCCAAGGACAGACGACGTTTTCTAAATAAAAAAAACAAAAAACAAAAAACATTTCTCTCTACCTTCGGTTTTGTTAGCGGAAGATCTAGCCCTGACGGCTCGCCGGTGCTATGGCATCCCCTCATACTGGACTAAACTGCCCGCACCCGCCTCGACCGACTTTGTACGTCGTGGCTACAATATGATTCCGATTTCGTTCACTGCTCATGAATCACACACACACACACGATATCTTCTGACACAGGGAAACGTCTCTCACGGTAAGCACCACACTCCCACAATCAGATACAGAAATGCGATCAAACGGCGACACGGCTGACTCGGATCTGATCATTTGACTCACTTCCG
>Ga0137397_10001517_pt1 | contig 16245 bp, 22 predicted proteins | sample czorhiz116metaG_FD_106658 | JGI IMG/M metagenome (GOLD analysis project Ga0137397, IMG submission 106658) | Vadose zone soil microbial communities from Angelo Coast Range Reserve, California, USA - czorhiz1.16 metaG | ecosystem: Environmental > Terrestrial > Soil > Vadose zone | place: USA... | reverse complement strand
TCAGGCTAACCATCGCGCACCGTCAATGACCACCCTCATGTTACTCACAAGCCCATGGACGACATCCAGTGTCTGCGCGACAGTCATCCGTGCTTCGTCCTGCGTCAATCTGTCCAACCTCTGCAGAACAGACTCGACCTCGCTCTCTCCCAACAGCTTCTTCGCGAATTTCTCTACCGCACCATGAGCCTTGCGTAGGCAGGTATGTGTGAAGTGGCGAACTTACTGAACCGTCCTTGGTTAATTTGTTTCGTCGCAAGGGCGAGGACAGACAAAAGTTCAACCATGATTTTGACGATGATATCTGTCATCTCATGGGTGGGCGGAATCCGGGTATAGACAACGAGACGCTGAAGGAAATTGCCGATACACTCGAAGAGGTCAAGGAGAGCGTCATAACTTGAACTGACGCTACTCGCAGCCTGACATATTGAACGTCAGAGGGATCTGGTTGATGATAGGAGGGTACGCACGGCAAGAAGAACATCGATACCAACGAAGATTGCTTTTGCTGGTGGGAAAGGGACCTGAAGAAGTGGCATCATGACATCAATGTCAAGGAGTCAAGGCGGTGCTGCTCACAAGGCTAAGCGATTCACCGAGAATCCCCCCAAACGCATGAAGGACCTGTACGGCTGGGGTAAGCCAGTGGATGAGTTTCCGATTTCCTTCCCGATATTCCTTAAATGCCTTCTCTCTGTCATGAAGCAACTCAAGTATGGCATCGGGTAAGTCGGAATGTTGGAGCTTATCGGCGAAGGGATTGGTAGAGAGATCTATGCCTGTTTGGTCGGCATAGCTGGCCAATGCGTGGAGGATTAGTTGATAATTAGATTGGGGAGTATGTGTCACCGAGGACATGAGGACAAGCTTGTTGGTTTCTGATCACGAGAATAATAGACGCAGCTGAGTGTGTAGAACTCCGACGAAGCAGGTGACCTGGGCGGGGCGGCCATGAAATTGCTCAATGGCATCAGGTGAGTTGGAGTGTTGGAGTTTGTCGGCAAAGGTTGTTGGAGAGATCTATGCCCATCTGGTCGGCATAACTTGCCAACGCATCGATGATGAGCTGGACCTAAAGAGAGAGGGGAGGGTATCAAAGACGGATAAGCAAAGCAATGCATACAGCCACCTCCATGATGTCCGTACTCAACGACGCGCAGAATGCCAATACCGCATTTTCAGAGATACCAATCATGTCTGTTCGCTCACTGTATAGCATAGACTACACTCATCCATCTCGATTTCCAGAGACTTGAAGGACATCGGCAATCCGCACCCCGATGTTCAACGAGCTCTTGCAAAGCAGATAAGGGACGCATGCATCCACGTTGGCTTCTTCTACGGTGCGATACTCGCCAGCTCCCATAAATACCTGCTGACAGCTATATGCAGTCACGAACCATGGTATCCCCGAAGAAGTCATCACATCCACTCTCGAGTCAATACAGACGTACTTTGCGCTTCCGCTAGAGACCAAGATGGAGGCGAGCGTCCTTTCATCCGACACCGACATTTAATCCCCCTGACACGCGCACCAGCTCCACAATACGAAAACGCCGAACTTCAAAGGCTACAATGCCGTGTTAAGCAGCAACATCGATCCGAATGGCGCGGGAGACATGCACGAAGGATTTGAATTAGGATGCGAGGCCTTGGATGACGCTTCAGGTGTGCTCGATGCCCACCGATCGAACGATGGCTCCATGGCGGGCGCGAACGTATGGCCGGATGTCCCGGGTTTCAGGGAGTCCTTGCTGCGCTACTAGTGCGTCCCCTCATCTTCCATCTGGTCTGGAAGATTCACGGGTTTATCCCTTAATTATCTTTTTTCCCCAGCCATGCCGCCGTTGGCCTTGGGAAAAGCCTCTTCCCGCTTTTTGCGCGTTCCCTTGACCTTGCCCCGCACTTTTTCGATAATAAGGTACGCACGCGACAGGTGACCTGGACTATACTGTATGGAACGGCCGATGACGCGGCATAAACCAGACGCGAAACTCGGCTGCGATAATGCGCGCCCTACATTACCCGCCCCAAGCGGGACCCATCGACGAGCGTGTGATTGGCATAGGAGACCACACAGAGTAAGGCTTGACTCTGTCCTTCTCTCCGTCTCGTTTCGTTCTCAGCGCTCTGCCTCATAGTTTTGAGGTACATTCATTCGATGCCGCGTCGTATGTGCAGTTGATCCTGAGGCGGCCAATCTTCAGTGCTTCACGATCCTGTGGCAACAACCGGGCATACAGGCCCTGCAAGTACGCAATACGCGTGACGAGTGGATCGATGCGCCGCCAATTCCAGGAACTCTCGTCATCAAGTGGGTTCTCTACGCTCTGGGCTCGGTCGTCGTCGCTCACGTAGGGTTTCGTTGTAGTTTGGGAGACCAATTTGCCAGGTGGACCAGTACGTCACTTCAGCCACCTGGGAAATAGAGATCAAAATCCAACCAATCGGTACAGATGACGTTTTCAAGAGTACTGTGCATCGTGCGGCCAATCGCTCGGGGGCTCGACGATACTCCATTCCTCTTTTCTTTGGCACTAACTACGACGTCCTTCTCGAGGTGGGTCATCACTTTCTTTTCCGTGAGGGGCTTTAAAGGGTCTGCTAGCCGATCGCTAGCTGCGTAAGTGCTGACCGGCCGCCGCGCTATGAGATTGTGACCGCGGGCGACTACGTTAAGACGAGACTTCAGGCGATGTACGGTCATTCAGGTTAAAAGCGGGTTTGTCACATCCTGCTTTACATGCTACAATTGAAATGTACTTTGTATTATCATTCTTGTCCTTTCTCAGAAGTCTTCCTGTGTCAGTGGGTGTCGTAACTCAGTACCTCACTCCCACTAGACTCCTCATCCCATTTCTCAAATACTAGTACCAAGTTCTTACTGAGGCTGACAGACACACGGCGGATCGGCTGGGCGTATCATGCATACCCTTATCCACCGAACCATGACTGCAATTCGCATTATTTCATATCCTATGAACGGCTTGCTTAGAATCTTGAGTCCTGAGTGTGGGTATTGGGTGCCAGGCTAGAATGGCGTGATGGCATTAGTAACGATAAGATCCCTACGTTCGCCACTGTACTGTATAGTCGCGGCAGCAGAACCTTCTGGTCAACATCTCACAGTCACCCATAACGCAAGTGACCCGACGGGTTGGGTGTGATGAGCGTGTTCGCTTCTTGGCCGCCGGATGTAACAACGGAACAGCTCGAGCAGCTCACGCTTCTTGCTGCCACGTACGCGCTCTCTCATTCTCTTCTCTACCTCCCTTCTGCTTCTCCTGAAATTTCTCCTCCGCCTTCACCCGAATCTGCCATCCATGCCCCAATTTCTCTTATCCCGACCCCCATCCCGCGCCACATCTTTGCCCAAGCGTTGACGCTCCAGCGCGCTTACAACACTTTGTATGCCCGCATCGCCCTCGATGTTTCCTTCCTCGATCATGTCATGGGCCCTGGCGGTGTCGCCGATGTTGATGATTTCACATCCGCGTTGTGGTCCGCGTGGAAGAAGCTCAGAGATGAAGGTGTCCCTCCAGTGCGTAGATTGGTGTCCGATTCGTTGTTTTGTGCTGACGAACAGACGTATAAGCCGCTCCACCTTGGCCTGTTTCGCTCTGACTATTTGTTACACCAACCGACTCCCGATGATTCTATCTCACTCAAACAGGTCGAATTCAATACTATCGCATCGTCTTTCGGAGGTCTTTCGCCGCGAGTTGCCGGAATGCATCGGTGTGTGGCTCTGATGCTTTTTGGCTGTCACACATATAACCTTTATTTAGCTATCTCTCAGAGTCTACTGGCTACTTTGGCATATCACCCCTTCTGTCACCAAGTAATCTCCCGAGTAATAATACCACCGAGGGTCTCGCCCAGGGACTCGCGGAAGCTCATAGAGCATATGGCGTCCCCGAGTACGTCTTGCTGAAATATTCGAATTTTTTTGGCGAGTAAGCCCATGAAATAGTGCACACGTACTCTTCGTCGTCGAGCCCCACGAACGGAACGTATTTGATCAACGCCTGCTAGAATATCAACTTTTAGAGTCGTGCGTCACAATGTCTCTCTCATCTTTCTTGAATATAGATCAGAGACATAGTCACGGCATCCACGTTACCCGTCGAACATTTGCCCAGCTTGCCACAACTGCGTCTATCTCTCCACCCCGCGCTCTTCTCATCGCGTTGATCTCACCTACACTCAACGCCGCCCCCGTAGAAATCTCGGTTGTCTATTACCGCACCGGATATGCGCCCAAGGACTATGCATCATCCGCAGACTATGCAACCCGTGCGCTCTTAGAAAGATCGCGCGCAGCCCAGTGCCCGAGTCTCGCCCTCCAGCTCGCCGGGGCGAAAAAGGTGCAAGAGGTGCTCACGCGGCCAGGCATGCTCGAGCGATTCCTCCCCCCCTCGGAGGGAGCCGCTGCGGTGCGCGACAGTTGGGTGCGCATGTGGTCACTCGACGCAAATGGCGGCGCGGGCGCGGAGGAGGCGGTGCGGCGCGCGCACGAGCTCGTGCTCAAGCCCCAGCGCGAGGGCGGCGGGAATAACATTTACCGGGGAAACATCCCGCCGTTCGTCGCGCAGCTGCCAGAGCAGGAGCGCGCGGCGTGGGTCGCGATGGAACTCATCCACCCGCCGCGAGGCGTCCGCGCGTACCTCGTCCGGTCTGGCGCCGGAAGGGTCGGTGCGCGTGCGATGAGCGAGCTGGGCGTGTTTGGGTGGGCGCTGTTTGGAGAGGGAGGGGAGGTGAGGGAGGAGCAGGCTGGATGGTTGGTGCGTACCAAAGCGGACGATGTGGATGAGGGCGGCGTCGCCACGGGGTTTAGCGTGTTGGACAGCATCCTGCTTGTGGATTCGTAAGAAGGTGAGTTGCCACGAGTGGATGTTGGCCGTTTGATTGACGGGATCTGTCGCAGAATTATTGGGGTGTAATACAAGACATGAGATGTTGCCTCGCGTCCATAGAAGTGCTTGGCGCCCGAAGGTCATGAAGCAATCACGTTTAGATTCCCGAGAAGCGCGAGACATGCGGATCTCTATTCGAGCCACCTACTAAGTAGTCTCCCATATTCACGCCTTGTCTATCTTTTCTAGCTGGCATCACTGCGGCCATGCGTCGTTTGGACCTTTGAATCAGCCCAGTTTGCATGACCCTCAGGGAGCTCCTACTTTATGTGAGTCAAGGCGTGAAGAGGTTTTTTTCGCCGCACTCTACTTTTCTTGTACAGTCAAAGCGAATCGCCCTCCGAGTCCAATCTCTCTCATCCTAGGAGGTATGTGCCTCTGGCTTCTGCCAATGGCGCTCACAGCGGACCGCTAGTAATCCCAAAATTCATGTATGCATAGACTGTCGTTATTGCTGATGACGAAAATGTTGCATCCGCCATGACGCCTCCCGAGTGCTAAGAAAGGTACATGCTATTCAGGTGGCTGGCGCGATGTTTGTGCTCATAACATTTGTTGCGCAATCGAAATACAACATCTCAGGCCACAGTTAGGAACCGGAATTATCACCAAAGTCCAAAAGCTTGAAGTCTCTTATAATCCGCAGTTTGAGACAGCTGAGACTTGTGTCCAGTAGCGGCGCCATTGTCCGATGTCCGCGGTACTTCTCAACCAGAGAAGTTGCGCAACACGTTACCCGAAAACCGCCGCGGCGATTCTGATTGCTACGGGAACGGTAGGTGCAGGTCGACTATACCATGCGGACGACTTGGATGTTCCGTCTTCGCCTTTGCGCCGATGCTCGCGCATCCCTATGCCAATACTTACCTCACGAAGCTGAACCACACTAGAGCGCCCCACCATTGCCAGCGAATAAGATTATGCCAGATCGATTGACTTCCTGGCCTCGACAGATTCATTTACTCGGATATGACAACGGTATATAAAGGGTGCGACGAGTCGCTTTACGGAGCTACAGTGAGAGATGTTGTGTTCCGTCGTCGCCTTTGCTCTTTACTTTGGGACCTTCGCCTGGGCATCTCCTGATGTTCTCTGGGAAGGGCGTGCACCATTCAACTATACAGCGGACGACATCAACATATCTCTTGGTCCATATTTGAAGTGCGTTGTTACGTCCATCATACAAATGATTCCCACATGAAGGATCGCAGTGTCGTGAAGGGGAAGCATAAAGCCAGTTACGTATGTGGACTCAGTCAATCTCCCGCGCCATGAACCCCTGCGGCACGTCTGATTTGACTTTTCCTCTTATAGTATTTTCGCTTTCTGAGCTACGAGTGGTACCTCGCCGCAACGCCGATATGGCCCGAACCAGAGCAGCCCATCAGCATCTTCATCGACAAGACGTCCGTTTTCACTCCCACAGGCAGTGCACCGCAGTCGGGCTTCCGCCGCAGCGAGCTCATCGCGCAATCACCGGAGGGTGGAAACCGCACCGCGTTCAACGAAATGCTCGAGAGTGACGTAACTGCCTTCCACTTCTCAGTATACGCGGACACGAAACGACCGTTGAATTATACGCACGAGTATCAGGCCGTGTTTGTCGAGAAGCCGGATGGGTCTCATGTTTTCGACCTCCAGACTGGTATGTTGCAGGCTCGCGAGTCCAAAAAGCTCGGATGGACAAACAATCTCAGACTGATGATGCGTGTTGCGGCGCTTACTTTTTATAGGGACACCTTTCAATACGACGGCGTCCAGTAGTACCTCTACCACCACTCCGACACTCCGCATCCGTGCGCACGATGGCACCGTACTGTTCCACACACCGTTCCCGGCAGCCACGTGGCACAACTTTGCCATTATCGTCGACTGGAGCAGTCTCACTCTCCAAGTGTTCTACTCACTCGATGCTGACCCACTCGAAGCCGTAACAAAAGTCCAAGATAACTCGAGTGCTGGCCGTGGTCCACAAGGACAGGGGGATTTCCATTTCGGCGTGCTCAAGGTTTGTCTCCAGGCTTTCTGTATTGCCACATCTCTATCGCTCATCACACCAATTAGCTTCCTCTGATAAACCCATCGGATACGCCAGCAGAGCAGGCTGATGTTGTACATTTTGGTATACAGGAGCGTTTGCACGAGGCATTGCTCTACTCGGGGCTGTTCGTCGAGCGCGCCCATGACAGTGTTAGTATTGGTAACGAAAAGACGTCCCCCGTTTAATATTAGCTCTATCCAGCCGAATACATACGACACGGTATACTGCATTACCGAGTACATATGAAAATGTAGTGGTATCGAGACATTACTGATACGCCTACTCTATAACACCCAACAACCCTTCCACATGTTCTACAAGATCGCTCTTTGCCCACCCTTTGACCCAGTCCAGCCGATTCTTTCTTCTGGCAGACTCAAGATCATAGCAGTCGGGAACCAAGACAACGCGGCCCTCCCGCCGTTGCCAGTACAAAGCGACATCGCGAACGACTCGATTCTCTCCCTGATTTACAAGCGCTTCAAATAACTTGCGTCCGCGTTCATCAGCGATAGGGGGAGGCAGGTCCTCGCGCAAGTCCGGCCACACATTCGCCGCGACATGATGCACCGCCATCCAGCGTACGAAGCCCTCAACTTGTACTCGTGCGCGGCGGCCCAAGAGGAGGCTGAGCATTGCGCCCACGATCTGCGGTTCCTGTTCCGCAGGCCACAGGAACGCACCGGCAGCTTCGCCGATGACTCGCTCGATCGGGGTGCGTACAGTGCCGAGGACGTGTGCGGTATCGTCATACAGCAATTTTCGGTAATCAGACGCGTAACTCTGTGCAAGTGGGGGGAGCAGCAGTGTGGAAAAGAGCGGATGTCCGAAGGAGATGGCGTCGTATAGCGTGACGAAATCCGTGTAGAACTGGAAGAAAGGCGTTCCGGCGCCAAGAAAACGAGCAGCGGCCAGCTCGAGATTGTCTTGCTTGTTTGGGGCGGAAGCGGCGGAAAGGCCGTTCGGTGACGCACCGAGGGTGAAAGGGAGAAGGAGGGCCTCCATGAGTTCTCCAACTACGCTGTCACGGAATACTTCTTCACGACCTTCGCCACTTGCGGACGGGGCCCCTTGCCCTTGCCCATGCTCAAGCATGAAGACCTTCATGCAACCGAATGTAACATTCGCACGATTCATCGCGAAGGCTTGTGTCCCATTCGCGAGGACTGCCTCACTAACAACGCGTGTAAGTAGGAGCGTTGAGCGAACGATGTCAGTTTCGCTCGCATCCCAGTCCGCTGGCAGGTGCCGCCAAACCGGAGATGTGCCAGAATGTAACAGGTGATCCAGGGGAAGAAGTAACCAGTCGCGCGCAAACAGAAATGTAAAGCTGCGAATGGATGGAAGACGTTGTGTTGTTGCGGGCTTGAGGGAGCGAGGCGTAGGGAGCAGCGGTGCGACACGAACACGAGGAGTTTCATCGCCCCCTTCCTTGGCATCATCTACGCGTGGCACGAGATCATAGGCAATAAATGGCGCAAGTATACGGAGTCCACCACGGGACCACACCTCAGGCGGGGCGCTCCAGCCGAAGTCAAGAAGACATTGCTCATCAACCAAATTAGCGATAGCAACAAAAACGCGGTGCGCGGCGTCTTCATCACCCGGAAGGAATCGTATCATGATGACGCTGAGCTGGGAAAGCCAGAGACTACGCGTTGTGTTTGGTAGGTGGCGCGAAAGCCAGATGTAGTTTGTGGTAAAGGAGACCAAGGGGCGCAGGACAGGTCGCGAATGTGGTGGAATGCGGGATGGTTCGGAGAGAAGGTGGTGGGTGGCGCTATGTATCGCCAACATGCCAAGGAGGGAGAAGGGGAGTTGGAAGGGGGGCTCAGTGAGCGGTTCATGGTCCCCAGGGAGGCAAGCTAACCAGAGGCGAATCGCAGAACTGAGGACCAAAGCGGATTCTGCAATCTCGCGATAGAAGGCAAGGCCTCTACCGGCGTCATAGCCCATGGGTATCTCACTTAGCAAACGCTTCAGCGAAGATACTGCACCTAGGACCACCTCTTTCTCTGTCCCACCATCAAAGGCGGGTCTCAACCGCACTAATGAGATTTCCCTCTCACCGGCACCACCACGTACGCAATTATGCCGTGCGCCTTCAAGCCATGCAGCCTCCGCATTCCACAACGCTGTCCACGTCCCCGAATCTGAAGGGTCTTGCGTGAGCTTGTGGGCTATAGTGGCAAGATCTGATCCCCAACCCCAACCAGAGACTTGACTCCAAAGTATGTCATGCGGCGGCGTTGTCTGATGGGGATCAGAGGCGCAAGTTATCCATGCAGCCAGCAGTGAAACGTAGGCGGTTAACAATGGACGCGAGTCGCACTCGGGCGCGAGAATATAAGCGGAGAGGCCAGCGAGGGGTTCTGCTGCGGTTGTCGCGATATGGGAATACAGGCCATAACGAGCGAACATGGTGTATAAACGCAACGTTTCTGTCAGAAGATTTGTGGCGAGCGGACGTGGATAGGGTGATGAAGCAGGAGTTGATGTCAAGAAGCGCAAGAGCGCATCGGCCGGGTCGAGGAGCCTGGATGTCGACACCCGAGAAGCTGAGGCGAGCGTAGTGAGGAGATGTATGGCGGCTGGGTTAGGCGGGGGCGAACTCTCCGATTGGGGAATAGCCGTCAAAATGAACACACGAAACACATTAGCGATCAATGAGGGTGCATCAGTGATTTCGTCCGCAAAAGCATTGCTATGCATCGCAAGGCGTTGAAGTATTGCTAAAAGTTGCACCAGCGAGAGGTGTGGAAGGTCCGCCGTGTCGAAGATCATCGTTATTTGAGGTAGGAAGAAACGTAGTTGAATAGATGATATTGCATCGCCTTTTGAAGCGCCTTCGCCTTCCTGATCCGGAAGGACCTCGTCGGGGGGATCGTCCTGCAGCTCTGCACCTTCCACGGTCATAAACTCCTCATCCCACCCCACGAGGGCCTCCGATAGCACCTCCACCGCTCTCGAGCCCAAGCTGCCTCGTTCGGACATGGCTTCCGCGCCAGCAGCGATAGCCCTCTTTCGAACTTCGTCTTCCTTTCCGCGCAATTCTTCCATTCCCTTTGCGTCGCTTGATGTTCCCCGCCGCAGGGCAGCGAGTCTTCGCACGATACCCGCAAGAATGCCAAGCATAATAACACGCTGCGCCGGGACAGTTGAGCGAGTAAGTAGAAAAACGTCATCGAGCGTATAACCAGCCCGCGCGCCTTCTGCATGGTGATGAAGCCCAAGGTGGGCTGGCAATGTGGCAGACAGTTCGGGTGGGATCGGTGCGCCGTGGAGATCGAAGCGAAGGGTGGGAGCAGTGGGATCTGGCAATGGCGTGGACTCTATCCAAGCGAGCGATGGATCGCCAGGGGGAAGCGAGGGGAAAAAACGGCGCCTGATGTCCTCAGGTGTACCCTCCTCCGAAGGTCCATCGGCGGCCATGGTTGATGCAGCAGCCGAAGGGCCCTTATCCGGCACTCCGACATTTAACTGCGGCTCAGAAGCGTCGGCTAGCTCAATAGAGCGAGATGTGGGGGGTTTCCATTTACCAAGAGACACCGCAAGGTCATCTCCTGATGGAGGGAGGAGTGCTAGCGGCTTTCTTCGTGGCGATGGAGGGGCAGATTCATAGACGTGAACATCGTTTGGAGTGACGTCCGCAAAGCGTAGCCTACGATTCCCGCGCACTGGGGTGGAAGGCCGAGTGCTAGAGCTTGAAAGAATTGGCGAAGGGGAAGGTGGCCCTATTGGCCGTTCTCCTGAAGTCGAAAGTTGGCTAAGCGTGCAATAGGAACGGAAGATGGGATAGCGTACCCGTTGGTACGATGTCAACTGCTTTCAGGGGGTCAGTTCTGCGTATTATAGCCTTTGGACGGGAAAGTTCGGAACGAACCTGATGAGACAAAAGGCATGGCAATCCCGCTATCACCATCAGGCCGACTCGGGGTAAGGTCTCCTTCTAGTGAAGCGGCAGCTTTTTTCTGCTTCTCCTGGGACTCACGAGCCATCCGTACTCTCCTGAGCACGTCGCCGATATTTTTTCCAAATTTCTCCTCGATCTCTCGCCGCTCCTGCTCTCTCTCCTCCTCAGTCATCGCACCCACGCGCCTCTCATTCTCCTCGCTCATCCGCACCCGCCAGTCATCCGTATCGAGTCCTTCAGACGGTAGAAGGTCATTCGTCTCTGACGCATGCTGTACGACAGGTGGCACGGCATCCCGTGATGATGATGCAGCAGGTTGCTGTCGCGCTTGATTCCTCGCAAAGACGCTCTTCGATCTATGTTGCGCCGTAGGGAAACCTGTTTTTGACCCATTGGGTTGCGGCACGGAAGGGGCAGGAGCCGAAGGACCAGGCTTCCGTTCGAAAACGGAACCGACGAGGGGTTTACTGTGTCCCGACATTATTACGGTTGTGGAAGTCGGAGCGTACGATGATCACCGACTGACACAGCGGTATGAAGATGGCTGCCAGTGTTAGAGACGAAAGAGGTGGTGAGGTTGTCTGTTCCCCAGCGCCTATCAAGGTAACAATAATAAGAGAATGGGGCACGGGCACATGGTGTAGATGGTTTATCACGCTCGCTTAGCATGCGAGAGGTGTCCGGTTCAATTCCGGATGTGTCCACTTGGTTTTCTTTTTGCAACTTTTCTAATTTTTTTGCTCCTTGCCTCCGTCATGACCACCAAAAACAGCTACACCAACTCTATGCTTGCACAAGATGACTGCATCGTAAAAACAGGCGCTTGTCATCTTTGACCCACGCCGGCGGGACACCTAGATCGCTTCACTCATGTAAGATACGTTATTATCTTTGTTGTCAGAGCGAGATAAAAGTGATATATGATTTTATAATAAAGGTGAAAGGATTCATTGATATGAAGTCGACGTTATGTGATCGAAAACTTGAAGAAAGAGTATTTCTATGCCAGAGTCATGTCGCGGGCGTAGAAATGCTGCAGGCCAACACTGCTGTGATAATGAGTATCACAGAACGCAACCATGTCCCAATCAAGTCTGTGGAAAAACTTAAGATGAGTCGTTTTGAGTGGAACTATCATGTCTGTCTTTTCACGGGGTTGGGAGGCTTGGGAGGGGAAGTAAGCGCCTGCGACATGATCTCGGGCTCCGCGAACCACTCCCACTCGTCATCGACGGAAAGTACGAAAGAGAGGCATGCACGCATTCACGCGCACGCTTGCGTTGGGCTTCCTCGGTGGGCAAGACGTCTTCAACAGGCGCGTGATGCGGCCGCTGAGATCTCGGATCGTGTTCTCGCGGTGTACGAGGGCGGGGGATCACAAAACGGGAAAAGAAAGTAGTGACCGCCGGAACTCTGAGGCAGGGGTGCCCAGGACGAAAGGCTCCAGCTCGCTGTCTTCGGTGAGGTTGCCGACAACCCGTTGAATGGCACGCGCATCCCGTTTCTTGCGATCATCAGACTCATCCATGGCGAGTTGCACGCAGCCTTCTGTCATGTTGGTGTTTCCGCGCTCCACCGGTACTATGGTCTCTGTGTGTCCTTGCTGAAGATCAGGCTCATGGACCAGTAGAGGTTGACCCTGACGTCCGAGGGCGCCGGACGAAAGTCCGGGAAGGCGGGCGGGATCACCACCGTGGACGGAACCGGCGAACCACTCGCTTCTAGTTGCGCTGAGATTCGAGCGAGGAGCATCACTGTCTGCTGCGAGTAATACGCATTCTGTTGCGCGTAGTTTGGGGTCAGGTTTGGAAAGCTCTGTTGCAGGAAGGCGGTCAAGCTTGCTGAGTACAAAGCAGCCTGATTAGACCCGTCCGATAAACACACGATCCGGACCTCGACTGATGGGAGAGAACACGCAGGAAGATGATGATTCCCTCCATGTCATCCTTCCATGTGACCATGTCTCGGTCAGAGCTTTTTCGTGGCTTTCTGCCTCCTCCATGTAGACGGACCATAATTTGGTGGCCCTTTCATCATACTCCATCATTCATGTCATGGGAATCAACGGATACGACGCTATTGTCTTGATGAGGGTGGTGCCACTGGCACTGCGAGTCGACATGATTCTGGTTTGGTCTGAGGAGCCTGCTTTTCGTCCGTGCCTAAGTTTTCCGCGCCAGTGTTAGTAGTAGAAACCTGTTTGGGCCCTTCGCCACTCGGTCAGTATGATACGAGTACGGATGAATTACCCAAGCACGCACCTGGTGCTTGTGGTTCCTCGACCTGCGCCTCGGATTCCCATCGGCAGATCCCGTCATGAGGAAGGAAACGAGAGGTTAACAATAGAGGATGTGCGCAATGACGCGGCAAAGAAAGAAGACCGCCTGGGAGTCGGCCTTGCAGGTGATGGGAAAGACGGAAAGTTGGGGCGCAATCAATTGAATGGACGAGCGCCCATCTTCAACACAACAATCGCCGTCGGCTTCCCCTAGTACTGTACATCGCCAGAAAAAGCTGGCAAGCAAACGTTGAAGCCCAGTGCCCCGCTTCAGTTATAGTATGTTATCGATGACGGATCGGATCGAGCCGGATGGATGGTAAAAGTGATCGGCCAGATGGCGGGCCCTGATGCGTACAGCAGAGACAAGGATGATTGTCACGATACGGTGCCATGCACCTAGCCAGGGAGAATGACATGCCGGAATGGAGGCACATGCTTAACACTTCACGGCCTCAAGTCAGGTCAATGCTGCACAGTAAGCAAGTTGTGCGCTGTGACTGAGTCCGAAGATGCCCGGTCCATCAGTACACCAGTGGTGTAGTGATAGAGTGAAATCAACCAGATCGCAATCCATGACCGGGATCCATTGACATTTCATACGGGTCCAAGTCACATCATAAAAATATGTGAGAACCTTGCCCCGAATGACGGGTACCTTGGTACTTGGACCAGGCTGTTCAGCACGGGAAGATACTCGATCGACGGGATCCACATGAACCCCAAGGGATACTGTGGGAGAGGTCCGGGTCATTCTCCTTGGATCTGATTTATCCTCCGTTATTTTCCATATCTCTCGGCGCAAAAACCGAGCTCATCAAAATGCAAAAATAGCCAATCCGGGATATGCGGCTGTACAATATCGGGATGATATGCATGGATCTTTCCCTATCGCTGGCTCATGCAAGTCACCGTGCGGCGAGGACAACGGGGTATTTTTTATCAACCAAGCGGCACACGCCGATCTTCCCTCTTTAACACCAGCAGTGAGAATCTAGAAAACGAGAAGATGAACCCTCGAGTCGTGACTCCGGGCCTAAAAATGACATGGTAAGCGTAAATCCGTTGGACAGAGAAAAAAAGATAAGGAAATGATACTCGCCTCGCATATTACGATCACATCCTCGCCAATGGCCGTGGCTACCCTTCCCCTAATCTCAGACGGAAGTGCTACCTCCTTCTGAACGAACGGGACAGATTTCGAGTCGGATGTCTGAAATTGCCCAACGCGAGCGCGGCCGAAGTCCCAGACACTGATTGAGCTCTGCGTGAGTCGGCGAGGAAGGTACCGCGAGCCAGAAAGTGGGTCCCGGAAGAGGATTGGGGAATCCGAAGAGGGAACCCTTCGCGTCCCAGTGGTTCCCCAGCCATCCCATTGGATGTGGCGTGTTCGCCTGTTCTCAGCAGAACTGACATGATTCAGTAGCGTAGCGATGGGAATGAGAAGCGTATGGTGAAATACGACTGCGATGTGCCGCGCATCCGTCATCGAAAGGTGGCTGGTCGCTTGCAGGGCTATTAGATGGTCCTCAGGCGAACCAAAGAACGGAACGGCCACTTCCGACGAGTAAGAGTGGACGTTGGGGCAGTAACGCAGGAACATCGCGACCGGCGTGACATCGCGCCCAAATTCGAGAGCAAAGCTAGCAGCGGGGGTGGGTCTGCGTCGCTTACCCCCCGAGGCGGGCACCTCATCCAGATTGTACACCGCCAGGACTGGGCCATCCGTCACCCCTTCGAGGACCGCGCGCCGATCGAGATCCTTGATATGAGTAGCGCCGAGCAATATACGATTCTCCGGAAGGAATACTACGCTTTGAACAACCGGGGATGTGATACACTGCGTGTGAATCAGTCCCACCCTTCGTGTTACGTAGGGGGCTTCCGGACGTACGATTACGGTGTGGCCGGCCTTCCAATCATATATCTTCAGTTGATATCTTGGCATAAGAACAGCGACATAGTTCCGAGCCACGACGAGCTGCAGAAGCGATGTATCACGATACTTGTGAGGAGGCCTCGAAGGAATTGGGCTAGCGGCCAGGGGATGTGGCCCCCCGCTTCTTAAGGAGAAGAAGTGAAGGCACCATCTACAAAGGACCGGTAATGAGGACCGATGTCGTTCACGATAAGATCCGGCCCTGCTTACCCTTCGTATTTCAACACGACAAGAATATCTTCGTAGGGATCGAGAGCACACGCAGAAGGGTAGAAAGGAAAAGTGTGCTCCCATTGTCTCATGGTGATTCCTCGTGTGTTGGATGGAAGCTGGAAGAAAGTTATCTTGGGTTCCGTCGCCCAGTGAATGGAAAGGATGCCACCCGGAGCAACATGGATGGTGAATGCATTAGCTGTGTCAAACAAGTGGACACAGTCGGACCACTGAAGATCCCCCCAGGCGTTGATGTGCGCCTGCAACTTTTCTCTACGCCCCGCGATCGACATTCTGCTCAAATGGCCATCCACCATACCTACTCTTCCCAATTCAAGGTGGTACTGAAGTAAAGAGGAAACGCCGACTAGATCGCGCATGCGTTTGCACACCTGCCAATGTCAGAGCCGGGAGCGGTATGATTCGCAGGAGAAATCGGGGACAAAAAGGACACCACGCACCCGCATGCAAGAGACGAGGTCCCGGTATTCGAGCATGGCTAGGATAGTGGAAACCAGTTCATTGGGAAAGACCTGGAACAAACTATTTCGTTCCCGGACACCCATTTGGCGATCTGACGCGGTGTGAGGATCAGGTTGTGGCAACATCGACGAGATGAAGGCTCCGTCGACCCGATAGAGCGCACAATCGCAGGTCGATACAAGACCTAGTACTGTATGATCCTACTGACGGGATGGAAGATTCCAAGTAAACCGTGAACTCTGTTACAATCTGGTTATGTAATCACTGCTTCCGGCATTTCGGCACACCGTTCCTCTTCCACAAACCGACCGCGACGGACGGCAACTGGCAAAATGGCGAACACCCTTCAAGCCGAGGGACTTTGTTTCCGTTTTCCAGAAAACCTACCGCCACACGCAAACCTCACTCATGAGGTCGCTGTTCAGATGCTCGGACGTGCCGTCGGCCTCGCCACGCAAG
>Ga0137397_10001515_pt1 | contig 16247 bp, 14 predicted proteins | sample czorhiz116metaG_FD_106658 | JGI IMG/M metagenome (GOLD analysis project Ga0137397, IMG submission 106658) | Vadose zone soil microbial communities from Angelo Coast Range Reserve, California, USA - czorhiz1.16 metaG | ecosystem: Environmental > Terrestrial > Soil > Vadose zone | place: USA... | reverse complement strand
CGCTCACGCTCATCCATGTCAACAGCGTCTTGCCCTCGAGGTAGCGGCGGTTGACATGGATGAGCGTGAGCGCCGCCGCTCCCATCAAGACGCCGATTGCGATGGCGCCGGCGGCGTCGTACACGGCGCGGCCGGTGAGCTGGCGCAGGGCCATTCCCAGCGCGGCGATGAGCAGCGCGATCAGCGCAACGAAGTCCTCGATGAAGACGGCCCGCAGCGGCGCGTCCGAGGTGCGCAGGACATGGTCGAAGAGCTCGCGCCCGCGCTTCGCCGCCTTCGGCAGCAGCTCGCGCACGGTCTGGAGGAAGGAATACCCCTCGAGGAGGAACGAGATCCCGATCACCGCGTAGCCGACCTTGTAGCTGGCGGCGACTTCGTCCTTCGCGGCCAGCTGCGCGATGCCGCGCCAGATGGTCAGCACCGAGCCGAGCGCGAACATGCCGAGCGAGGCGAAGAGCGACCAGACGTACGACTCGCGCCCGTGGCCCAGCGGATGCGCCTCGTCGGCCGGCCGCCACGCGGTGCGCGAAGCGGCGAGGACGAAGCACTCGTTCCCCGTGTCGACCCAGGAGTGCACCGCCTCGGCGGCCAGCGAGGCCGAGCCGGTGAGCGCGGCGGCAAACGACTTGGCCAGCGCCACCAGCGCATTCGCGGCGAAGGCGACCACCACGGCGGAGGCGCGCTTGCGGGGCTCCGCCGGGAGGCTCAAGCGGTAGCGCTCGATGGCTTTCATGGCCGGGCCTTCGAGGGAGCAGCCCACCAGGACGGGAGGGCCGGGATCAAGGTCCGAGGAAATAGAGCCCGTGCGCGGCTTCTTGACGCGACAGCTCGAACGTTCCGCTGGTACAGCCCGTCACCGAGCCCGCCATCCGATCCTCCACGACCGTCCCGTCGAACATGGCGTCGCCCGCGAGCTCGAAGTGCACGCGCATCGCGCTGACGCGCACCTTGTCCAGCTCCACCGAATTGTCTCCCGCGGTCAGCTGGCCCGCGCCGTCTTGCCCTTGGACGGAGAGCGCGATCGCGATCGGCGACTGCAGCCGGTTGCGCGACATGTGTCCTTCCCAACGGGTCACGCCTTGCAGCGGGTCCGGCTTCGAGGCCGCGCTCGCGCAGCCAGCGGCGAACGCGAGCAAGCCGATCCAGATCGTTCGATTCATCGGTTCACCTCCCCATGGCGATCAGGTTCGTAGTCTTCCGGGCCGGCTACCCGGCCTGGCCGAGCTCGAGGAACGTCGTGCGGCCTTTCCTGGAGGTTGGCTGCAGCACGTCGCGTGCCATCGACGACGACGGGTGCCTGCAGTCTCCTTGGCACGCTCCATGAAGACATCTCGCCTGACTCGCGCGTGCAGCCGCCGGTTGCGGCGACGCCGGACGACAAGGAACTGGCTCATGGGGAAGGTCTCGATGCTCGGACTCCTGCTGGTCGGCGCCTGCGCGCACCAGGCGCCCGTCCCTACCTTGCGTGCCCAGCTGATGGCTCGATGCGCGGCGGTCTGCGAGCCGGCTGAAGCCGTGGAGGCGTTGGTCGCCGTCGATGAGACGGACGATCTCTGGCAGTGCCACTGCAAATCCCAGGACGTGACAACCAACCCGACGGGGATTTGATCCGGCGCGATCTCGCCGGTAGGAGGGTTCGAATGGGCTGGCCCGAGGTTCGACAAGATGAAGGGACGAGGGGTCAAGCACGCCTTCGCGTCCATGCGGCGCTGCTGGTCTGGACGACCATCCTGCTGGTCGCCGCGTGCTTCGCGATCTGACGCCGATTGGCCAGGACGGCAATTCGCCATCCTGGCCCTGGCCTCAAAACCAGAGGATCGCGCCCGTGAAGAGCACGAGGGAGACGGCCAGGCCGAAGATGAAGATGTCGTAGGTCAGCCTCAGCATCTTCTTCCGGTGGACGATCAGTCTCCGCCCGAAATACAGGTACTCGAACAAGACCCTCTGCAGCTGGGACGGATTGGACACCAGCGCGTCCATGCGCCCGAGGTAATCGGACAAGGAGAGCCTCAAGTCGTCGCTGGTGAGGAGCAGGTTCCCTATCTGCTCGGGCGTCTCGTCGTGCAGATTGCGCAGCTCGTGTCCGGCGCGCATCGAAAGGATGGACAGGAACACCACCACCAGGTTCACGCTGAGCAGCACGATGGTGGGAACGATCAGATTGCGGTGTTCCTCGACCTTCCGCAGCACCAGACCCACCACCAGCGAAATCATGATCGCGTTGACGTGGATCATGGTGCTGGTCCGGCGGTCCGCGATCGAGAGGATCCTGAGCTGGTTGCGGGTCAAATCGCCGAACAGCCCCGCTGCCGTCCTGCCCTCGTTCTTGGAGATCTTCGCTTCCTCGGCCTTCTCCTCGGTCGCCTTGCCGAGCTGCCTGCGCAACTGCTTGTTGAGCCGGGCGAGGTTCCTCGCGCGCCCTCCGTCGTACTCGAGCTGGGCCCAGCGCGTGCGGTAGGTATGCTGCTGCAGGTACTCGATCCGGCTGCGGGTCCACTCGACGTCGGAGTAGACCTTGCCCGTGCGCTGCTCCTCCTCCAGACGGTGGAGCCCCGCTTCCTCCAGGTAGCTCTTGCTGGCGAGCCGCGCGAGGAGGGCGTCGTGCAGCACGTCGCCGGCGACGCTGTCGCGGACGCCATCGTCATCGGCGGCCTCGAGGCAGCTGGCGACCGCATCGGCAACGCCTTGCGGCTGGCCCTGGCTGGCGAGAAACTTTCGCGCGAGGTCGATGCGCTTCTCGCGCCGGTCCCCGTTCGTCGTCACATATCCCGCGTCGTGGAACCACGCCGACAAGAGCAGGATCTGCCCTTGGTCGCCATTCAGCTTGATGCCTTTGGCGATCTCCTTGCAATCGCCGACCAGCCCGCGGCTCCGCTTGTACCCGTGATAGATGAGCGGAACGTCCGCGCCGGCGCCGCTGAACAGATCGAGCACGTGCTGTCCGGCGAGTCGGACGATCTCGGGATCGTTCTTACCCATGCATCCCCCCGATCACAGATTGAAGCCGGAGAGGAGATAGAACTTGGTGCCCTCGTCCGAATGGACCACTGTGGCCTTGATCGCGGAGGCGAACTGGAAGTCCTGGCCCCCGGCGAACACTCCCAGCCAGATGCCGCCGCCGTATCCCGTGTGCCATTTGGACGAGCTCTCGCCGGCGACGAACACGCGTCCGACGTCGGCCAGCCCATCCAGGCCGAATCGCCACGGCAGGCCAAAGTTGATCTTGCCGAGCGCGACCTGCACCTCCGTGTTCCCCACCACCGAGGCGTCGCCGGCGAACCGGTTCAAGTCGTAACCCCTCAAGGTGTTCCCGATGGACGCGCCGGTCACGTCCAGGCTCATGCTCTGCCCGGTGGCGCCGCCGATGAAGGCGGACTCGAAGAACGGATAGCTTCCCCAGTTCTTCTCCCCAGCGACGCGCGCGTTGAACTGCACGTCGGTGAGGAAGTGGCCGCCGGCCGAGCCCGAGAGCGAGCCGCGCAGCTTGGTGAACGCCGAGGGATTGCTGAAGATGTCCGGGGTGTACTTGCCGATCACGTTGAACGACAGCCCGCTCGTGTGCGGGAAGGTCCCGCTGCGGGTGTCCATCACCAGGCCGAGCTCGCCGCTCCCCAGGGACATTCCGCCGCTCCCGGGCGGCTTGAGCGCGTTGATGATTCCGGAGTCCGACACGTCGGACGCGTGCTTGAACAACACTCCCATTCGCCCGCGGAGGGGCCCGAAGAGCGGAACCTCGAGCATGGGATTGACGACCACATATGCCTGTCTCAGCTTGTAGAAATCGGCTGAATCGAGCGCGTCATCCTTCACCGTCTCGTTTCCCTGGCCGAAGTACTTCACCGAGTCCATTCCGTCGTAGGCGATGTACAAAAGGCCCCGCACCGGCGAGCGGGTCCTCAGATCCAGGTTGTATTCGAGCTTGGGCCGGTTCGCCCCAGTGGAATAAGCCGCCCCGAAGTTCTGCACGGTGGAGAAGGGATCGAGCTGGAAGCCGTATCCCGTCCGCTGCATGATCGCGCCCGCGACCAGCCCCCGGTCGGAGTCGTACGACAACTGGGGGAAGAAGAGTGTGTCGTGCCCCCAGTCGCGGAAGGTCGCGTAGTGATTCGTGAGCGCCGCGGTCTCCGCGTCGAGGTTCGGATAGGTGCTCGGCTTGAACGGAGAATCCGGCAGCGGCGTATACACGTGGATGGCGCCGGGGTCGGAGCTCGTGTCCGAGATTTCAACGGTGGCGGGCGGCGCGACCACCCGGACCGGAATGGTCTTGTCCACGCCGCCCTCGACCTTGATCTGGTCCGCGCCGCCCATGGTGTAGAGGCGGATTTCCGAAGTGTCCTCCGACAGGAACGTCCGGTCGAAATACGGAGCTTCCGCCCTCTTTCCGGTCTTGTCATGGGCGTAGATCGCGACTTCCACCGCGCCGCCCGCCTGCCGCTCGATCTGGATCTCCTCGTCCTTCCCGGTGCCGCGCACATCCACCCGGTCGGCCAGGAGCCGGTAATAGTCCCGCGACTCCGCGGCCAGCAGGTCGCGCCGGCTGCGGAGCGACTTCTCCAGGCCCTCGCCGTCCTTTTCGTAGAGCGGCGGAGGGAGGCGATGGACCGCATCCGAGATGACCGCGTCGCTGAGCTTGGCCACGACCTCGCTGGTGACCGTCTCCCACTCCGTCTTGGCGAGGGGCACCAGGAAGCGCCGGTCGGTGAAGCGACCCGCGAACGTCAGCTTGTCGATCGGCGCGTAGTCCGGACCGAACCCCGCGACCTGCTTGGTGTAGTACTCGACGAGCGAGGGGACGATGCCGTCGAATCGGCTGAAGGCCTGGTCCCGGTCGCGCGGGACCGGCTCCCAGACCTTCTTGCCGTCCTGCTCGAACCGGGCCCAGCGCCACTGCATGATGTGTCGATCCCAGTCTCCCACCAGGAGGTCGATCAGGCGGGCACGCAGATAGGCGCGCGCGTCCACCCGTTCGTCGCTGCGCCCTTCGAGGCGCTGGAACAGCGTCAGCGTGTCGGCGACCATGGTCGCTGCCTCGATCCCGCGCTCGATCCGCTCCTCCAGGAGCCCGAGCATGCCGGCGTACTCGTGGAAATCGCCGAGGCGCGGATCATCGGGCAGGACGGCGAGCTGGGGCGTGCTGTGGAACACGTTTGCAGCGTCGAGCAACGGGGGCAGCAACAACGCGCCGTAGGGCTGCGCGCTGCTCACTTCGTCCTTGAAGAGATCGCCGATCCACGAGCCCCGCGTGTCTTCGTCGAGCAACTTGCTGCGCGGGTCCTTGTCGACCGATCGGAAAGCCCAGGTGTTGCCGTTGCCGCTCTTGAAGTGCAGGTTGGTGGTCTCCAACCCGCCGCCCTGACGATCGGGGAGCAGCCCTCCGTCGAAGTCGTCGAGGTTGAGCACCGGCACTTCGACCGGCGTGGCCCAGGTGTCGCGCCAATGCTGGCCGAGGAAGAAGCCGTGGAACCAGCTGGCCGAGTAGCCGGCGTTCGGCGCGATGGTCACCGTGCGCAGGGGTTCGTTGGCCGCGCTCGCGCCGGCGCAGAAGAGACAGCCCGCCAGAAGGATCAGTCCTATTCGTCTTCCCATGGCGTGTCCAAGATGCACGCAACATGCCGTGACCCTCGGCCCGCGGCGGCTAGAATTGCCGCCAATAGATCATCGACTGTCCCTGTCCTCCCAACGTGATGCCGGACGAGGGCGGGCCGTCGCCCATGCGGAGGTGGACGGCCGAGACGATGGCACCCACGGCCCCGCCGACGACGGCGCCGGCGATCACGTCGGTGGTCCAATGCTTGTCGGCGACGACCCGGAGCAGGCTGGCGCCCGTGGCGATCCCCAAAGCAGCCGGGCAGACCGCCCAATCGGCGCTGCCGTAGAGCGAGAGGCGGGAGTGCTGCACGCAGAGCGCCCCCGCCGCGGTGAAGGCGAGCGAAGCGTGGCCGCTGATGAAGGAGGAGTTCCGAGAATTGGCCGAACCGGCACAATTCGGGTCGTTCGGGTTCGAAGCGCACTCGCGCATGAACGGACGCGCGCGGCCGACCGCCCTCTGCATCGTCGTGGTCACGATGGTGGTGATGGCGATCGCTTCGGCGTCGATCAGCGCGAGCTGCAAGGCCGCGTCTGCCTGGCCGCGGCCGAGCCAGGTCACGAAGATCGCGTCGACGACGACTGGATACGCAGCCATGACGAAGGCAGCGTTGCTGAAAGTGTCCGCGCGCGAACGTCCGCTCTCCGAGGAGGCGCGCAGCGCATTGCGCACGCTGTCGTCGAAGAGGATCGGGCTGTCCCAGTGCGGCTGCTCGGGCGCATTGAGGAAGAGCTGCAACAGGATCGAGGCGGTCCCGAGGCCGCCGATCGCAGCTCCCTCTTCCGTCCCGATCCGGCGCCACCCGGCGGGCCATCCGGTCGACAGGTCCGGAGCCTCGTCGGCCCTCGCCACCGGGGCAACGGCGGCGAGAGCCAGGGCGAAGCAGAGCGGACCGGCAGCGCGCCGCGGCAGGATCGAGAACAGCGGACCTTTCACTCAGCGCGACGCCTGGTCTGCGCTGCCCGAGGCGGCGACCTTCCCCGCCGAGGGAATCAAGTCGTCGCGGCGGTTTTCCTTCCAGGCTTCCTCGCCGCTTCCGGTCGCGCGCGGACGCTCCTTGCCGTTGCTGACGGTGGTGACGCGCGACCCGTCCAGCCCGAGGTTCTCGAGATACTTCTTGGCCGAGTCGGCACGCCGCTGGCCAAGCGCCATGTTGTACTCGCGCGTCCCGCGCTCGTCGCAGTTCCCCTCGATGCGGATCTCCTGGTCCGACCGCTTCTGGGCCTGATCGAAGAACGACTGCAGCGCGGTCCGCGTCGCCGGGGAGAGCTCGGAGGCGTCGTAGTCGAAGTAGACGCTGGAGGGCGCGATCTCCGGCGGAGGAGGCGGTGCGACGGGCACGGGAGCCGGCGCCGGGGGCGGAGGTGGCTCGGCCACCACGATCTTCTGCGGAGCGGGAGGCGGAGCTGGTTGCGCGTGGGAGCAAGCGACGAGCACCAGGAGACAGCCGGAAACGATAGGGACGGTTCGCATGTTCGAGCCTCTTTGAAAGGTTCACGATCGCCGTACGCCCGCCAACCAGTGCAACCAAGATGCCACCGGGTCAGGGCGCTCCGATCGTGCTCGAGCTTGCGTACGCGATCTTGGTGATGTGCAGAGAGGTGCGTTGGCGGAGCGCGCTGCCTCCGTGCTGCCGGACACGCTCTTGCACTCCCGCGGCCACCACGAGCAGAAGGCAGGCCCATGCGAGCGGCACGAAAGCCCGCGGAATGAACCGGCCCGGCCGATTCGGATCCGGGAGGTCGGGAGCAAGCGCCGCCCGCTCGAGCAGGGTGAGCCTGGTGACGGAGCTCATAGCGCGGGTGCACGGTCGAGGAGGAGCCCCGCGAGCAGGACCGTGAGATAGGCCAGCGACCCGAGGAACTCGCGGCGCGCCCACCGCTCGCAGGGATCGGCCCGCAGGCCCTGGACGCCGAGGGCGAGGAACAGAGCTCCCGAGGCGACCGCCGAGACCAGGTAGACCGTGCCGCCGACGCCGAGTGGAATGAACATCAGCGAGACCGCGACCAGGGCGACCGTGTAGAGCACGATGTTTCGCCGCGCCTCGCGATCGCCTGCCGGCTCGTTGGCCTGGACGATCAACCCGGCCCGCGCATACTCCCGCCGGCGCAGCAGCGTGATGGCGAGGAAGTGCGGAACCTGCCAGAGGAACAGGACCGCGAACAGCAGGAGCCCGGGGAGATCGATGCGCCCGGTCGCGGCGGTCCATCCGATCAGGGGCGGCATCGCTCCCGCGACCGAGCCCACCAGCAGCGCCGCGGCTGTCCGCCGCTTCAGCGGCGTGTAGATGAGCACGTAGCTCACCAGCGCGATCGCCGCGAGCAGCCCGGGGATGGCGCCGACAAAGGCCGCCAGGAGCGGAATGGAGACCGCGGCCAGAAGCACTCCGAAGAGCAGCGCCCGGGGCGGGTCGATCCGGCGCGAAGGCAGCGGCCGGCGCATCGTCCGCGGCATCAGGGCGTCCGTGTCGCGCTCGAGGTACATGTTCAACACATTCGCCGCCGCCACGACCATCGCAGTGCCGATCAGCGCGAGCACCACGATCTGGAGCGATGGCCGCGAGGGCGCGAGCCAGAGCCCGGCAGCGGTGGTGAAGACGACCAGCGCCGTGATGCGAGGCTTGGTGAGCTCCAGGTGCGCCGCGAGGGTCGACATCGGTTCACGCGGCCAGGCGAAGGTGCGGGGCGGGACTGAGCGCGAGCAGTCCGAGGTGGGCGTCGCCCACGCCGCGCAGGCGGATCTGCCGGCCGGCGAACAGGCGCGCGAACACGGTCAGGGCCTCGCCCTTGATCGGCCCGGCCGCGCTCAGGTCGACGATCATCGTCGCCGACTGCGGCGCTTGCGCGACCGAGCACGCCAGCATCCTGGCGGCAAATGCGTCGAGCGTTCCCTCGATGGCGAAGGTGACGCGCCCACGATCGCTCCCATGTCGCACCCGCAGCCGCGGAGGTTTGCGGTCCGCGACCTTTTCAATTCCCTTCTTCCGCCGCTGCCGCCAGCAGAAGAATTCGACGGAGGCGATGAACGCCGCAGAGACCGCCCCTTTGGCCACCAGCTGGAGCGCCCGCTTCATCCCAGCCACACCAGCTCGAGGAACGTCGTCCGACGATTCAGCAGGATCGCCCTGCAGCAGTTCAGCCACGTGCGCAGCCCGAAGTCGTGGACGATGCAGGCGCAGTTCAAGAGCACATCCTTCGTCGTCACGACCCCGGCGATCATGGCTACCAACCTCCTCGCGAGGGATGGGTAGCAGGGGGCGTGCCAATTCCAGGGGTCCCGAAAAGCCGCGAGAAACCGCGCTTGCAAGAAGGGATTTCGATCAGGGCTGGCGGGTTTTCGGACCGCGCCGGTCACGACTTTGAGCAGCTTGACCAGGGTCTTGGCGGCGAGGCGACGAACGGCCGACTCATGACCACGCCATCGCCTTGGTGTCGAAGTCGTTCTTCTGCGGCGCCTTCAAGCACGCGTAGACCAGCATCATGCCGGCACGAAGGTCCCCTCACCGATGCGGACAACCGGCTCTTCCAGGCCCAGAGCTCGGCGGCGCAGGCGCGCGCCAACGTCGACGTCCGTCGCGCGGAGGGAGCGGCGGCGGAAGGACGGTTGTACAGCGACGCGGCGATCCAGGACGCAGCCTTCAGCGCCGATCGCCTTACGTCTGACCGTCGTCGCTCGCGCGTCGCGCCCGCCGACCGGCGAGCGCCTCCAGCCGGTCCAGGGTGACGCGCCCGACTCCGGCAAGGATGGAACCGGTCACGGCTTTCAACTGCTCGAGCGGGGCCGCCGCACTCGCGAGCGCTCCGTCGGCCGCTGCGTCCTCGACGGCCGACGCCGCGCTGCCCGCCGAGCTGGAGACGGTCGAGACCATGCCGAGGAGGCTGTGGGCCGCCTCTCGAAGCGCGGAGGCATCGCCCCGTCGATACGCATCCTCGACGCGGGCCAGCGCCTGGGGCACGAAATCTCGGACCGCGTTCTTCAGCGCATCGAGGACCGTCGCGTCTCCCCCGCATGCGGCGAGCAGCACCTCGGCGTCGACCCACGAGTCCGACGAGGCAACCCGTTCGACCTCGGCCCAGAGCGCGTTCCGGTCGATCGGCTTCGCCAAGAAGCCGTCCATGCCGCTCACCAGACAGCGATCGCGATCCTCCGCCCGCGATCGCGCGGTCAACGCGATCACGGGCAGGTGCCCGCCGGATACGCGCTCCCGCGCGCGGACCCGCTCGATCACCTGGAACCCGTCGAGGCCGGGCATGTGCAGATCGAGCAGCAGGACGTCGAAATCCTGCGACTCGAGGCGGGCGAGGACGTCGTTGCCGCTGGCGACGATGTGCGGCTGATGGCCACGCCGGCGCAGGAGCTCGCGCACGAGCTCGGCGTTGAAGTCGTTGTCTTCCGCCACCAGGATGCGCAGCGGGACGCCTGGCGCGCCAGCAGGTGGCGCGGCGACCAGGGCGGGGGCGGGGCTCTCGGGTTGGCGGACCTGCCCGACGTGCTCGCCGCCGAGCAACCGGGCGAGGGCGCCGGCGAGCTCGGTCTTCAGGAGCGGCTTCCGGATCGAGACGTCCGCGCACCTCGCGCCTGGGTCGTCCGGCGATCGATCGCCCGAGCTCATCAGCAGGATTCCGACGCCGTCGAGCTCGCTGCGCTCGCGAATCCGCGCTGCCACCGCGGCGCCGTCGATACCGTGCATGCTGGCGTCCAGCATCGCCACCTGGAAGCGGCAATCCGACGCGACGCCGTGCCAGAGCGCATCCAACGCGGAGAGGCCGTCGCCGACCGCCGTCACCTCGCACCCCCATGATCGCAGCCAGCGCTCCAGCGTGTCGCGGCTGGTCCGGTTGTCGTCGACGACCAGGACCCGGAGTCGTGGAGGTGGCTGGAATGCGGGAACCTCCCGCCGCCGGCCGCGGCCGAGCCGGGCCGTGAAGGTGAAGGTGCTCCCTTTTCCCGGCTCGCTCGCCACCTCGATCGAACCTTGCATGACCGCGGCGAGCCGCGAGGCGATGGTGAGGCCGAGACCGGTGCCGCCGTATCTCCGGGTGGTGGAGGTGTCCTCCTGCGCGAACGGTTCGAAGATCAGCCTGTGCTTGTCGGGCGGAATGCCGATGCCGGTGTCGCGGACGGTGAACCGGAGCGCGACCTCGTCGCCGGCGGATGCGCCGGACTCGACGGTGACCACCACCTCGCCTTCGTCCGTGAACTTGATCGCGTTCCCGACCAGGTTGATGAGGATCTGCCGCAGCCGGCCCGCGTCGCCGATCACCAGATCGGGAACGTCGTCGGCGACGTCGCAGACCAGCTCGAGCCCCTTGCGATGCGCGCGCACGGCGAGCGCGCGGAGCATGTCCGCGAGCTCGGTGCGCAGCGACAGCTCCGCGCGATCGAGCTCCAGCTTGTTGGCGGCGACGCTGGCGAAATCGAGGAGGCTGTCGATGATGCCGAGCAGGTTGTCGCCCGCGGACTTGACCGTGCGCAGCCAGTCGCGCTGCTCGTCGCCGAGCTCCGAGTCCAAGGTGAGCTCGGTCATGCCGAGGATCGCGTTCATCGGCGTGCGGATCTCGTGGCTCACGTTGGCGAGGAACTCGTCCTTCGCCCGGTTGGCGGACTCGGCCGCCTCCCTCGCCTGGCGCAGCTCGCTGACGTCGGTGCTGGTCCCGAGCCACATGGTGACGGCGCCGCTCGCGTCCCGCACCGGACGGCTCCGCGACTGGAACCAGCGAAACGTGCCGTCGGCGCGCCGGAGCCGGTGCTCGATCTCGAAGCTCCGTCCCTCGCGAAGGGCGGCCTTCCACTGCGCGGGCACCCTCTCCCGCCCCTCGGGGTGCAAGAGCGCGGTCCAGCCCCATCCGAGCAGCTCGCTCTCCGCAACGCCGGCGAACTCCCGCCACTGCGCGCTCATGTAGGTGGTGGCGCCCTCCAGGTCGCAGGTCCAGACCAGCTGGGGAATCGCCTCGGTCAAGCTCCTCCAGCGGTGCTCGCTGTCGCGCAGCGCCGCTTCCGTCTGCTTGCGCGCGGTGATGTCGACGAAGGACGCCACCACGCCTGAGGGAACCCGGCTCGCCGGATGGAACAGCTGTTCCGTGTTGACCGAGATCCACGCCAGGGTGCCGTCCTTCTTGTACAAGCCCATCACGACGTTGGAGCAAGGCCGGCCGGTCCGCAGCGTGACCATCGCCGGAAACGTCTCGTTCGCGAAGGGCGAGCCATCTTCGTGGATCGCGCGCCAGCGCGGATCGAGCGGCGTACGGCCCTTGACCTCGTCCTCGGTCATGCCGAGGATGCGCGCGCTGGCCGCGTTGCACGACCGGATGGCGCCGTCGGCGGTCAGGAGCACGATGCCCTCTTGCATCGACCCGACCACCGACTGGTAGCGGGATTCGCTTTCCCGCCGCGAGGCCTCGGCGATGTTGCCTGTGAGCATCGTCGCCGCGTGGTTGGTGCTGACGCTGAGGACGAGACGGTCCTCGATGGTGGGAAATTCGGGGCTGCGGCTGGCGGCGACCAGGATCCACTCGCGGGTCTCCCAACGGATCGGGATGCGGACGCAGGAGACGGTTCCCTCTCCAACCGGATTCTCGAGGCTGAGCCCGCTGTCCGCCGCTCCGAGCTCGAGGATCGGGCTCAGCGCGCGGCCGATGTCCGCGGCGTCGGCTCGGTCCCCATGGCGCGTCCGCGCAAGCTCGGAGCGAGGTTCGTCGAGGCCCGCCAGCCGCAGATAGACGAGCTCGAGGCCGAGAATCGTCTGCAGGACCTCGGCGAGGCTCTGGGCGATCTGGAGCGGCTCCAGCTTCACCCATGCCGCCGGCAGCGCCGAGAGCGCCACCATGTCCCGCATCGTTCGACGAAGGAGTTTCGCCTCTTCCACTTTCCGCTCGATCCCGAGCGTATCAGTTGACGCTGGTCGGCCCGGCGCGCTGCCGCAGCTCCTCGAGGAATTCATCGGGCGGCTCCCAGAACGGGTTCTCTTGCAGGCTGCCGCCGGCGTTCTCGATCAGCGAGAGCATCCGATCCGGGTCGAAGTACCCGTCCTTGAGATACGCCTCGTCCCAGCCCTTCACCTCCAGCTGCCCCTCGCGCTGCGCGCGATCGACATCGATGCCGGACTTCTCGAAGCGGACTTGCCTGGTGGGATTGGGGCGGGCCTCCATAGTGGGCCTCCTTTTGTCAGGCATTTCATATGCAAGGGAAGTGCCCGCGACAACGGGCTGTATCGAGGCCCGCCGCTGCGTGCGCGCGCGGCCGCTGGTCGAACCTTGGTCCCATCGCTCAAAGTGTAGCCGCGCGGTTGGCACTCGAAGCGCGGCATCGCCATTGCACACCGTCGGGACAATGACGCGCAAAGACCCGACGGCTTCGCGAATCGCCGGAGCCGGCAAGCCCGAGACCGGTCAGTGAAACTGACCGCCCGCCGCAGGCACATCGTCGCGGCAGCCTTGGTGATCCTCGCTCATTCGGCCGCCATCCGCGCCAACGATCCTCCCAACCCGCCCCCCAGCGCGCGCCCGTTGGGAGATCCCCCACAGCTCACCCTACCGCGCGCGCATCTGCTGGGAGACTGGCTCGGGACTCGCACCTGGCTCGAGGACCACGGCGTCACGCCGACGGTCACGTTCGTCACCGACGCGCTCGGCAACCCGACCGGCGGCGTGCAGCACGGCTTCACGGCGACCAACAACCTCGGCGTCGACGTGCTCTTCGATCTCCAGAAGCTGTTCGGGCTCGGGGGCGGCTCGTTCGAAGCGTCTTTCTCGGAGCGCTTCGGCTCCAGCCTGACGCAGGAATACATCGGCAACACCTTCAGCGTGCAGCAGATCTTCCCGGGCACGTACCGGCTCGTCCAACTGGCCTATCGCCAGCAGTTGTTCGACGACCGCCTCGAGCTGCGGGTCGGCCGCTTCGCCGCCGGCGACGATTTCATGGTTTCCGCCTACAGCTGCGTGTTCGTCCAGAATGGCTTCTGCGGCAACCCCGTGGGGATCTTCTTCAACGCTCCCGGGATGACCGCCTATCCCGCCGCGACCTGGGCCGGTCTCGTGAAGGTGAGGCCGACCGAGCGCGCGTACGTGATGGGTGGCGTGTACAACGGCGACCCTTCGATCCGGGACAACTCCCATCACGGCGCGGACTTCTCCCTGAACGGGCCGGTGTTCGCGATGGGCGAGGTCGGATATCAGCTCAACCAGCTTCCCGGCGACTCGGGGCGGGTCGGCAACTACAAGGCCGGATTCTGGTACGACCACAGCGAGTACACCGACTACACGACGGTCGCGCCCGGCCAGACGCCCGGTATCTCGCGCGGCAACTGGGGAGTTTATGGCCAGTTCGACCAGGTTCTGGTCCAGTTCGGCGGACCGGGCAGCATCCGGGGCTTCGGGATCACGGGCTCGGTCCTCGCTTCCCCCGATGCGTCGGTCAGCCAGATGCCGATCTTCGCCAATGCTGCCCTCGTCATTCGCGGCCTGTTCCCGTCGCGGGCGATGGACGTAGGAGGCTTCGGCGTCGTCTACGGGCACTTCAGCAACGACCTGCAAGACTCCCAGCAACGCCAGGGACAGCCGGTGCAGGAGCACGAGATCGCGCTCGAGCTGACCTATCGGTTCCGGTTCCTCGGCGACGCGCTCTTCTTCCAGCCCGACGCCCAATACATCATTCAACCCGGCGGTACGGGCCAGATTGCCGACGCATTCGTGGCCGGACTCCAGGCCGGGGTCAATTTCTGACGCCTCTTCCCACAAAGGAGCCTCACCGTGGATGAAACGGTACCAGGAATCGAGGCGGTGGCGGTCCCAACCGGGCCCGACCGCTCGACGTACGTCATCGCGCTCAGCAGCGTGGCCGCCCTCGGCGGCTTCCTCTTCGGCTTCGACAGCGGCGTGATCAACGGGACCGTCGATGCGCTGGCGCACACTTTCGGCACCCGTGCCGCGACCACGGGCTTCGCCGTCGCCTCCGTGCTGCTCGGCTGCGCCATCGGCGCGTTCGTGGCGGGGACGATCGCCAACCGCCTTGGCCGGCGCCCGACGATGCTTCTGACCGCCGTGCTGTTCCTCGCCAGCGCAATCGCCACCGGCCTTTCGGGCTCCGCCGGTTTCTTCATCGCTTCGCGGTTCGTGGGTGGCCTGGCCATCGGCTCGGCCAGCGTGCTGGCCCCGCTGTACATCTCGGAAGTGGCCCCGCCCCATGTCCGCGGCCGGCTCGCCTCGCTGCAGCAGATGGCCATCGTCCTGGGGCTGTTCTGCGCATTCCTCAGCAATGCCGTCATCGCCCAGATCGCCGGGGGAGCCGGCGAGAACTTCGGGCTGGGACAGCCAGCCTGGCGCTGGATGTTCTGGATGGAGGCAGTGCCCTCCCTGGCATTTCTCTGTGGCGTCCTGTTCATCCCCGAGTCGCCGCGCTTCCTGGTCGCCAGCGGCAGGCGCAAGGACGCGCTGCGGGTCTTCGACCGCATCGGCGGCGTCGCCGAGGCGCTGGTCCGTCAGGTGGAAGAGACGCTGCGCGGCGAGCACCGGCCGCGCCTGTCGGACATGATGCTGCAGGGCACACGGAGACTCGCCCCGGTCGTCCTGGTCGGAATGGGGCTGGCCGTTTTCCAGCAGCTCGTCGGCATCAACATCATCTTCTACTACGGAGAAGTGCTCTGGAAGTCTGCCGGGGCGACCGAGCAATGGGCCCTGCGCATCAATCTGCTCACCGGCCTGGTCAACATCCTCGCCACCATCCCCGCCATCGCGCTCGTCGATCGCATCGGCCGCAAGCCGCTCTTGCTCGTCGGTTCTGCCGGGATGGCGGTGACCCTGGGGGTCATGGCGGTCGTCTTCGCCACCGCGGGAGTCGGGGCGAACGGGAAGCCGCTCCTCACCCACGGGTCCGCCGTCACCGGTCTTCTGGCGGCCAACCTGTACATCGTCGCTTTCGCCGTGTCGTGGGGACCGGTGATGTGGGTCCTGCTCGGCGAGATGTTCCCCAACCAGATGCGCGGCGCGGCCCTCGCCATCGCCGGCGCCACGAACTGGGTGGCAAACTTTGCCGTCACCGTGACGTTCTTGCCGCTGGTGAACGCGGCCGGTCTCGGCGGCGCGTACGCGCTCTACGCGCTGGCAGCGTTGGTCTCCCTGCCCTTCGTGTGGATCAAGGTGCGCGAGACGCGGGGGAAGACTCTGGAGCAGATGTCGGGGTGACCGAAGTGCTTGTCCACCTCCGGACCCGCAGCGTCGTAGCGCCCTGACATCGGTCAGCCGCGGGCGAAGAGTCGGACTTGATTCAAGCTCCTCGCGCCACGCGCCGTCGTCACCGGCCGGCTCGCTTGGATGGGACTCTTGGTTCTGGATCCTCGATTGTGCTCCAGGCGGAGACCGGAAGCGGTCCGGCACGGCTGCGCAGCCATCCGACCGAGAGCAGCCAGGTGCGGGGCGGCACGACAGGAGCGCTCGAGGCGCACGGGTCGGTCCGCGGGCCCGCGCCCGCGTGCAACATCGCATTGTCGAGGACGTATCGCACGGCCCGCCGGACTTCCGCGGGAGTGCGCAGCTCGCGCGCGAAATAGTGGTCGTCAAAGACCCTTCCCGAGCGCCCTGCGGCCTTGTTCACCGCCCGCGCGACGCGGACCTCGAGCCCCTGCATTCCGCGCGCGAGCGACAACGCATCGGAAGCCTCCACGATG
>Ga0137397_10001514_pt1 | contig 16253 bp, 20 predicted proteins | sample czorhiz116metaG_FD_106658 | JGI IMG/M metagenome (GOLD analysis project Ga0137397, IMG submission 106658) | Vadose zone soil microbial communities from Angelo Coast Range Reserve, California, USA - czorhiz1.16 metaG | ecosystem: Environmental > Terrestrial > Soil > Vadose zone | place: USA... | reverse complement strand
TCACCGCCTGCCACACGCGACGCACCTCCGCGTCGGGTGAGCGGCCCGCGAATGCCATCCACGTCTGGTCGGCGAACACCGTACCCTGCCCCGGCCCGGCCCACAGATCGAGCAGCACGACGTCGCCCGCCGCGAGGCGACGATCGGCTCCAGGATGGGGCTCGTAGTGGGGCATCGCGCTGGTCGGCCCGAACGCCGCGATGGGCCCGTCGTTGGTCCAGAGGCCGGCGCGCTCGATCGCCTCGAGCACGCGCTGCTTGACACCCGTCTCCCGCACCTCGGCGCCGCGGGCCGCCTCGCTCCCCACCCACGTGAGCGTGTCGCGCGCGACGCCCGCGAGGACCGCCGCCGCCTTGCGGTGGCCAGCCAGCTCCGCGGGCGACCAGCGCGCCGCAAATCGGGACACGAGCGGCGCGGATGACATCAGCCGCGCGCCGAAGGATTCGAGCAGCTGGACCACGCCGTGCGGGACGCGATCCAGGTACGGAACCTGGTCCAGAGGGGAGGTTTCAATAGCGAGCGTGCGGCCCCGGACCAGCGCCTCGAGGTGCGCGTGGAGCTCGCGCCATGCGCCGTAAGGCCGCACTTCGCCGGGAAAATCGGCGAGTGCTTGGAGCTCGATGCGATGCGCGACCGCGACCGGACGACCCGAGCGCGGCAGCAGGACGAACAGGCGCCGCGTTCCCATCCCGGTGTCCCCGAGAATGCGGCCGGCGATGGGGTTGACCTTGCGGAAATCGTACAGCAGCCAGCCATCGGCCCCGAGCGCGCCGAGCTCGTGTGCGAGCGCGGGGAGGTCAAAGCCGTCGAGTAGCGGCATCAGTCGTGTCGGGGATCGGGCGGAGCCGCCCGCCATTCGCACACCTCGCCGCCGGTCGCCCGGCACGAGACATGGAGCATGGCGCCTTCGAAGCCGACGAGGAGCCGGAGCAGCTCGCTGAAGCCAGCGCCGTACAGCGCGCACGCGGAGCCGTCGGGCGTGGCCTGGACGGCGAGCGCGTCGCCCACCCGCGCCACCGGCACGTGGCTCTCGCGGCGCAGCTCCCCGGCGAACACGGCGCGGGCCGCACGCCGAGCGGCCACGTACCCGAGGGCCCGCGGGCCCGCGCGCGCGGCGAGCCGGGTGAGCAGGAAGAGGCGCCGTACCGCGCGTCGCGCCGCGCGCCGGCCGGCGTCCGCGAATACCAGGTCCGCATCGGGCCGCCGCCCCACCAGCCGGAGCAGCGCCTCGACGTGCGACTGGTCGGCCGGCGCGTCGCGCCGCACCATGCCCTCGTATTCGCGCAGCTGCATCGCCACCGTGGCCGACAGGCCGAGCCGCTTGGAAAGCAGCTCCTCGGCGAACTCCGACAACCCGTCCTCGACCGGCGTGTCGAGGTTCCTGACCGCCTCGAGGACGGCGAGAGGGACGATGCTGTGGACCACGGCGCGCGAAACCTAGCGGCCCACGCCCTATTGCGGAACCCGGGCGCGCGGGGAGAGGTTACGTGACGCTATGACCCCGCCCACCCCCCCGACCCCCCCGCCTCCCGCGCCCAGCCCGGCGGCCGAGGCCGATAAGCGGGCGAGCTTCGAGCGCGAAGCGCTGGTGCACCTCGACAGCCTGTACCGCGTGGCCCTGCGGCTGACCGGCAATCCCGCGGAAGCCGACGACCTCGTCCAGGAGACGATGCTCAAGGCCTACCGCGCTTGGCACCAGTTCGAGCGGGGGACGAACGCGAAGGGCTGGCTGCTCACGATCCTGCGGCATGCCTTCATTAATGAATACCGGCGCCGCACCCGGCACCCGGAAACCGTCGACATCGACGCGATCGAACCGTTCTCCGTGTTCGAAGAGCTCCAGGACGACGACCCGCAGGGGACCTTCTTCGACCGCATCGTGGACGACGAGGTCCTCCGCGCCATCGACCTGCTCCCGGAACAATTCCGGGAGACCGTGGTGTTGAGCGACGTGGAGGGCATGTCGTATGAGGAGATCGCCCGGATCCTAGAAGTGCCTGTCGGCACAGTGAAGTCGCGGCTGTTCCGCGCTAGGCGGCTGCTCCAGCAGAAGCTGTACGATTACGCCGTCGGGATGGGGTACATCAAGGGGTCCGCCAAATGAATTGTCGGGAGTGCAAAGAGCACCTCTATGAGTACCTCGACCGCGAGCTCACGCCTGTGGTGGAGCAGGAGATACGTCAGCACATCGCCGACTGCCCGCCGTGCGGCGAGCAGTTCGACTTCGAAAAGCTGTTCCTTGGTTTCCTGCGGGCCCGCTGCCGGGCCCAGGGTGCACCCGCCGACCTGAAGCGCCGCATCCTGGACGAGCTGCTCGACGAGTGAAGTGGCTCACCCCCGGCGGCCTGGTCGCGGCCGGCGTCGTCGGGGCCGGCGTGACGTGGGGCCTTGGCTGGCCGGGGCTCGTGTTGCTCGCCGTTTTGTTCCTCACCGGTAGCCTCCTCACGCACCTCGCCGAGCGCCGGGGCCCGAGCCGCAACGCGCGGCAGGTGCTGGCCAACGGCGGGGTCGCGCTCGTCGCCGCCCTGCTAGGCTCGTGGCCGGGGGCTGCCGGCGCCATCGCGGCCGCTGCCGCCGACACGTGGGCCACCGAAATCGGGGCCTATTCGCCTTTCCCGCCGCTCCTCATTACCTCCGGAAGCAGGGTGACGCGGGGCACGTCGGGGGGTATCACTGCCTTGGGAACGCTGGGCGGCGTGGCCGGTGCCCTCACGATCGCCTGGCTCGCTCATGTCTTGGGACCCCGCGGCATGGCCCCGGGGTTTGCGATCCTGACCGGCGCCGGCGTGTTGGGCATGCTCGCGGACTCCATCCTGGGCGCGACGCTGCAGGGCAAATACGAGTGTCCCGCGTGTGACGCGCGGTTCGAGCGCGGCAATACGGTGTGCCACGAGCCGGTACGACTCTCGAGAGGTTGGCGATGGCTCGACAACGACGGCGTGAACCTCGCGGCGACGCTCGTCGGTGCAGCCGCGGCGGTGCTCGGCTCACACGCTTCGCCGCCCTGATGGCGGCGACCTCGTGACCGACCGCTGGGATGCCGTCGTCGTCGGAGCCGGTCCGGCCGGCGCGACGACCGCGTTGCTGCTCGCCCGCGCCGGCGCGTCGGTGCTGCTCCTCGACCGCGCTCGGTTCCCCCGCGACAAAGCGTGTTCCGAGTATCTGAGCCCCGCGACCACGGAAATACTGGAGCGCCTCGGTGCGGATGTCCTCGCCGCGGTAGAGGGCGCCGCTCATGCCAAGCTGTACGGGATGAAAGTGGTCGCCCCCTGCGGGACGGCTATGTGCGGCCGGTTCCGCGGCGGTCCCCGCCCCTACAGCTTCGCCCTGCCACGGACCACGTTCGACACGATTCTCCTGGCCGCTGCGGGGCGGGCGGGCGCGGTCGTCCGCGAAGGCGTCGCGGTCGAGAACCTGGTCCTGGACCACGGGACCGTCGCGGGAGTCGTCGGGCGATCGGGAAACAGGGAAACGTACCGCAGTCGTGTAGTGGTGGGCGCCGACGGTTTGCGATCGGTGGTCGCCCGCCGGCTCGGGCTGGTCCGCTCGTCACCGCCGCGCCGCGTCGCGTTCACCGCGCACGTGGCGGACGTGGAGGGGATCGACGGCGTGGGCGAGCTGCACGTCGGTGAGCGCGGGTATGTGGGCCTCGGGCCGGTCGGCGGCGGCATCACCACAGTGGCGCTGGTGTTGCCGCTCGCCACGGTACGGAGGGAAGGCCGCAGCGGCGAGCGAGACTTCCGCACAAGGTTCTTCGCCGAGCTCGAGCAATTTCCCGGGCTCGCGGGGCGGTTCGACCCCCGGCGTTTGGTTCGCGACGTGCTGGCCACGGGTCCGTTCGCGCAATGGTCGCGCACCGCCGTCGCGCCGGGCGGGGGAGCCCTTCTGGTCGGCGATGCGGCGGACTTCTTCGACCCGTTCACCGGTCAGGGAATCCACAGCGCGCTTCGCGGCGCGGAGCTCGCGGCAGCCTGCCTCATCCCCGCGCTGGCGCAGGGAGTGGGTGCACCGATTCCAGCGTCGACTTTGCGGCCGTACGTGCGTGCCCGGCGGCAGACGTTCCTCGGAAAATGGCTGCTCGAGCGCCTCATCGGGGTGGGCGTCGGGTGGCCCGCGCTCACCGACCGCGTGGTACGCCGCCTGGCGAGGCGGCCGGACCTCGCAGATCTTCTGGTGAGCGCGACCGGGAATATCGTCCCCGCGCGTCGGGTCCTTAACGCTAGCGTCCTGGCCCAATTCCTCTGGTGACAACATGTCCGGCGTCGATCCCGCTCACTTCCGCCAGCTACTCGGTCGCTTCGCGACAGGCGTGACCGTCCTGACCACGCGCGATCCGGCCGGTCAGCCGGTCGGGATGACGGCGAGCTCGGTCGCCTCGGTGTCGCTCGAGCCACCCCTGGTTCTCGTGTCGGTGGATCAGAAGAACGATATGTATCCCGCGCTCCGGGCCGCGAAACGCTTCGTCTTGAACGTGCTCGCGGCGGACCAGGAAGCCGTCTCGCGGCGGTTCGCAGAGGACCACCCGAACCGCTTCGACGGCATCGGCTACCGGGAGACCAAGCACGGGATCCCGGTCCTCGAAGGCGTACTCGCAAGCATCGAGTGCGAGAAACAGGCGGAGGCCCCGGGCGGCGACCACACGGTGTACTTCGGCCTGGTCACGGGAGGCACCGTCTCGGACCGTCGGCCCTTGCTCTACTACCGCGGTGGCTACGCCGGCCTCGGCGACGGAGCCCAATGATCGGAACCGAGCTGCTCGACGATCCGCGGTCCGATCCCGTGCTGGTCGGCAGAGAGCTCCGCGACATCGCGCGCTTGAACGCGCTGTTCGGCGGGACGAGAGCCGTGGTGCGGGAGTTGAGATTCTTTTTCGAGCGGCGTCGTGCAATGGGAAACCGGAAACGGGAAACGTGGACGCTCCTCGACGTAGGAGCCGGCTCCGGGGATATCGCGTTGGCGGCGAGGGCGGCCGCCCGGCAGCTGGATATCGATCTCAAGGCGATCGGCCTCGAGCTGAACCCGACCGCGGCGAGGATCGCCAGCGCTGCCGGAGTGCCGACGATCGTCGCGGACGGAAGCGCGCTGCCGCTCGGGCCACGCTCGGTGGACGTGGTCGTGGCGAGCCAGGTACTGCACCACCTGCCGCGCCCGGTCGCGGTGCGCTGGATCGCGACGTTGGACCGGATCGCCCGGCGGGCTGTGGTGCTCGCGGACCTGCGCCGCTCCCGTGTGGCCATGGCCGGCGTGTGGGCGGCGTCGGTCGGCCTCGCAATGAGCGGCGTGACCCGCCACGACGCGGTAGTGTCGCTCAAGCGGGGGTACACGAAGACAGAGTTCGACGAGATGCTCCGGCAGGCGGGCGTGCGAACCGTGGCGCGGTACAGACGGGGAGCTCGGATAGTAGCCGCATGGTCACCGTCGACCGAGTAGAGATCCGGGCGCCCATCGAGCGGGTGCTCCACGTGGCAGCGGACGTCGAGCGCTGGCCACAGATCCTTCCTCATTACCGGTGGGTTCGCTTCCTGGAGCGGCGGAACGGCGGTGGCACCGTGGAAATGGCGGCTTGGCGCCCTTTCGGGGCCTTCCGCTACCCCACGTGGTGGGTGTCGGAGATGATCGTGGACCGGGGAGCGCGGGAAATCCGCTACCGGCACGTTCGGGGTATCACGCGACGGATGGACGTCGCCTGGCGGCTGGTGGAACAGCCGGGCGGCGTGGCAGTGACCATCGTGCACGAGTGGGCGGGCCCGGCGTGGCCGCTGATCGGTCCGTTGGCCGCCCGGCTCGTGATCGGGCCGGTATTCATCCATGGGATCGCGTCCCGGACGCTGGCGGGAATCAAGCGATACGCGGAGGGCACGACGCCGCTTCAGCGGCAGTGACGAGTCGCGGCTTCAGCCGCGGACCCACGGGGAGCGCAAGGTGAAAAACGGTAGACGAAGGGTGGTTATCACCGGGGTCGGCGCGGTCACGCCGATCGGCACGGGGGTGGACGGGTTGTGGGCCGGGCTCGCGGCCCGGACCTCGGCCGTCCGGGAAATCACACGCTTCGATCCGGCCCGGTTCAGGAGCCGGATCGCGGCGGAGATCCCCGACTTCCGCCCGCAGGACCATCTCGACGCGAAGCGGGCCAAGCGACTCGACCGCTTCTCCCAGCTGGCGGTGACGAGCGCGCGGTTCGCGCTCACCGACGCCGCTCTCGACCCGGCGCGTGAGGACCGCGATCAGGTCGGGGCGATGATCGGATCGGCGCTCGGAGGGGTGGCGTTCGCCGAGTCGCAGATCGAGCGATTTCGCGCGGAGGGTCCACGCGGGCTCGACCCCGCGCTTGCGCTGGCCGTGTTCCCCGGTGCCGCGAGCTGCAATATCGCGATCGAATTCGGGTTCACGGGCCCGAACTCGACCAACGCCATGAGCTGCGCCTCCGGCACGATCGCGGTCGGGGAGGCGTTCCACACGATCCGAGAGGGGCGCGCCGACGTGATGATCGCGGGCGGCGCGGAGGCGCCGCTCGCGCCCATGACGTACGCCGCCTTCAGCGTGATCCGCGCGATGAGCACTCGCAACGACGATCCCGCCCACGCCTCGCGCCCGTTCGACGAGGACCGTGACGGGTTCGTGATGGGCGAGGGGGCCGCCGTCCTGGTGCTCGAGGAGCGGGAGCGCGCGGTCGCACGGGGCGCCAAGATCTACGCCGAGCTCGCGGGCTACGCCTTCACCAACGACGCCTACCACATGACGGCGCCGCGCCCCGACGGTCGCCAAGCAGCCCGCGCGATGCAGCTCGCCCTTGCGGACGCCCGCGTCGCGCCCGCCGACGTCGGCTACATCAACGCCCATGGGTCGTCCACGCCCCTCAACGACACGACGGAGACCGCGGCGATCAAGCAGGTCTTCGGCGACCACGCCTACCGGCTCAGCGTCAGCGGCACGAAGGGCTACTACGGCCACGCGCTCGGCGCGAGCGGCGCGATCGAGGTGGCGATTTGCGCTCTCGCCATGGAGCGACGCTGGCTTCCCCCGACCATCAATCTCGAGCGTCCCGACCCGGCCTGCGACCTGGACTGCCTGCGCGGCGAGGGCCGCGCGGCGGCGCCGGACGTGGTGCTCACCAACTCGTTCGGGTTCGGTGGGATCAACGCCGCGGTGGTGTTGCGACGTCCCGATTGACGTAGATTCCCCGCGGCCCACAACCTCGAGGACCTCGTCATGCCAAGACTGTTGCGGCCGCTTGCGGCCGAGTTCATCGGCACGCTGCTCTTCGTCTTCCTGGGCGCGGGCAGCGTCGTAGCATTCGTCGCCAACGGCCCCACGACCGGCAGCATCGGTCCCGTCGGCGTGGCCCTGGCGCACGGCGTCGGGATGGCCGTCATCGTGTCGATGACGATGAGCATCTCCGGCGGACACATAAATCCGGCTGTGACGTTCGGTCTGTGGATCGCGGACCGGCTGCCGGGCAAGCTGGTCTGGCAGTACATCCTCGCCCAGGTCCTCGGGGCCGTGGCCGGCGCGGCGCTGGTGAAGGCCGTGCTCCCGCGCATGGCCGTGGCCGTGGCACTCGTGGGCACGCCACGCCTTGCAAGTGAAGTGGGGTTCATGCAGGGCGTCTGGATCGAGGCGCTGCTCACCTTCTTCCTGGTGAGCGCGGTGTTCGGGACTGCCGTGTCGTCGGAAGCGCCGAAGATCGGCGGCTTCGGCATCGGCCTCGCCATCTTCGTGGCCGCACTGGTGGCAGGCAGCTTGACCGGGGCGGTGATGAACCCCGCGCGCGCGATTGGACCCGCGCTGATCGCGTGGCAATGGAACGCCCACGCGGTCTACTGGATCGGCCCGCTGATCGGCGCCGGTGTCGCGGGAGCGTTGTGGAAGGCGGTGCTGCTGCCGCGCAGCTAGAGCGCTTCGGCCACCGTCGGGGCGAAATAACTGAGGATGATGTCGGCGCCGGCGCGCCGGATGGCGTACAGCGTTTCCCACATCGCGCGCGTCTCGTCGAGCATGCCGCGCGCGGCGGCCGCCTTGATCATCGCGTACTCGCCGCTCACCTGGTACGCGGCGAGCGGAGACCCGAACTCCTGCTTAGCGCGGCGGATGAGATCGAGGCACGGCAGCGCGGGCTTCACCAGGACGATATCCGCCCCTTCCTCGACGTCCAGCCGGATCTCCCGCATCGCCTCGTCGGCGTTGGTCCCCTGCATCTGGTAGGACTGGCGGTCGCCGAACTGGGGGGCCGAGCCGGCCGCTTCGCGAAACGGACCGTAGAATGCCGACGCCATCTTCGCGGCGTACGACATGATCGGGACGCGCGAGAACCCGGCGGCGTCGAGCGCCTTCCGCATCCCCGCCACCCGGCCGTCCATCATGTCGCTCGGTGCCACGATGTCGATGCCCGCGCGCGCCTGCGTCACCGCCACCTTGCCGAGCAGATATACCGACGCGTCGTTGTCGACGTCGCCGTCCTGCACGACGCCGCAGTGACCGTGGTCGGTGTACTCGCACAGGCACGCATCCCCCATCACGAGGAGGTCGGGCGCAGCCCGTTTCACCGCCCGCGCGGCCTGCTGCACGATCCCCTGCTCGTCGTACGCCTCCGAGCCGGTCGCGTCCTTGGCCGCGGGAAGGCCAAAGAGAATGATGCCGCCGAGCCCGAGCCGTCGTGCCCGCTCGGCATCCTTCACGAGCTCGTCCACCGAAGTCTGATAGACACCGGGCAAGGCGGCGACTTCCCGCCGGATGCCCTCCCCGTGGCACGCGAACAGGGGCCACACGAGCTGCGAGGGGACGAGGTGCGTCTCCTGCACCAGGCGGCGCAAGGCCGGAGTGCGGCGCAGCCGGCGCAAGCGGCGGATCGGGAATTGGCTCATCGGCCGAGCAATTTCGACGCGCCCTGGGCGCGGAGCAAGTCCGCCACGCGGACGCCCGCCGCCACTGGATTGTTCTCGTCGATGTCGGCGGATGCCGTGAGCTGAACCGAGCCATCCTGCGCCGTCACGCGCCCGAAGAGGCGCATCCCGCTTCCCGCTTCCCGCTTCCCGACCCACGCCGCCACCGGCGCCTGGCACCCGCCCTCGAGCGAGGCGAGGAGGCCCCGCTCGGCAGCCACCTGGCACGCGCTCGCCGGATCCTCGATCGGCGCCAGAGCAACCCGGGCCTTGCGGTCGTCCGCGCGGACCTCGAGTCCGAGCGCGCCCTGACCTGGCGCCGGCATGACGTCCAACGGATCGAGCCGCGCGGCGATCTGCCCCGCGAGCGCCAGCCGCTCGAGCCCCGCCACCGCCAGTAGCGCCGCGTCGAGACCGTCGCGCCCCTCCTTCACTTTTTGCACCCGCGTGGGCACGTTGCCGCGCAGCGGCACGACGTCCAAGTCGGCGCGCAGGTAACGGACCTGGGCCACACGCCGCAAGCTGGACGTGCCGAGCTTGGCGCCCGCGGCCAGGTCGGCGATCGACGTGACGCTCGCCTCGCGCGTGACCAACGCCTCGGCGGGATCCGCCCGCTTGGGCACCGCCGCCAGTACCAAGCCCGCAGGCAGACTGGTCGGGAGATCCTTGAGCGAATGCACCGCGACGTCGATACGACCGTCGCGTAGTGCCTCCTCGATTTCTTTCGTAAAAAAGCCCTTCCCCTCGAGCTCGTGCAGCGGCCGATCGACCTCCGCATCGCCGCGCGTCTCGATGACGATGAGCTCGCCCTCCACGCCGTGGCGGGCGAGGGCCGCCTGCACCCATTCGGCTTGCCACAAGGCGAGTTTGCTCCCGCGGGTCCCGAGCTTGAGCCGGCCGGTCACGTATCCCGCTTCCCGCGTTCCGCATCCCGCTCGAAATGCCGCACGATCGCATCCACGAGCCCGGGGACGGTATAGTCCCGGGCCTCTATCGCGACCGTGATGCCGAGCTCCCGGGCCGTCCCCGCCGTGACGGGGCCGATCACCGCCGCGGCGAACCGGCCGGATGCCGCGGCCGGCCGGCCCACCAGCTCCACGAAGCCCCGAACGGTCGAGGCGGAGGTGAACGTGACGGCGTCGATCGCCCCGGCGAAGATCTCCGCCGCCAGGCCGCTCCCGTCTCCCATCTCCCGGATGGTCTCGTACACCGGGATTACGTCGACCACCGCGCCCAGCGCGCGGAGCCCGTCGGGCAACGCGTCGCGGGCCTCCCGCGCCCGCGGGAGCAGCACCGACTTCCCGCGCACATCGCCCTGCGCCGCGAGCGCCGTGACCACCGCCTCAGCGACGAACCGGTCGGGCACGACATCGGGGATCACGCCGCGGCGCACGAGTGCCTCCGCGGTGGCGGGTCCGATCGCCGCGACCGCCGCGCGCGCCACATCGCGCGGCGCGAGCTCCCACTCCGGCAGCCGGTCGCACACCACCTGCACGGCGTTCTGGCTGGTGAACACGATCCAATCATAGGGCGGGTCGCGGGTGAGCGCGGCGCGGAGCGCGGCGAGATCGGCGAGTCGCGCGATGCGGATCGTCGGGGCGGCGACGATTTCGGCACCGAGCGCCTCCAGCTCCCGCGCGAGGTCGCCCGCCTGCTCGCGCGCGCGGGTGACCGCGATGCGCCGGCCCGCGAGCGGGTGGGCGCGTGCGGGACCCGGCGGACGCGGCGCGTGTGACATAGATTGGTGCAATCTACCATGCTCCGCTCCCTGCGCTCCGCGCTCGCTCGGTTCGCCGTGCGGCGGGCGGCGGCCTGTCAACGCGAGGCGCCCAAACGCGCCGACTTGTGGCTACGGCTCGGCTGCGCGGTCGCGCCGACGTTCGCGGAATCCCATCCAGCGCTGGTGCGGTTGCGGCGCGCCATCGAAGACCGCTGGGGCGCGGTGGCCGCGGCGCAGGAAGCGGCGCAGCGCTTCCCCGCGAATCCCGACGCCTGGATGCTGCTGGGGGAAGCCTGGCAGATGGTGTTCCGCCAGCAGGATGCGCTCGTGGCGTATGAGCAGGTGCTCACGATCGAGGAGCGGCCCGATGCCGCCCTTGCAGCGGGCGATCTGTATCGCCGCGCCGGTCGCCACGCCGACGCGGCGGCGCGGTTCGCCCGCGCGTACGCGGCCGGCGGCGGTGCCGAGGCGCTGTGGCTCAATGCCCAAGCGCTGTTCCAGGCGGGTGACTTACGGGCCGCCGACGAAGCGCTGCACCTCTGGGCCACGCAGGTGCCTGATGGGCTGGCGCGCCTGTCCGAGGCGCGGGCCGAGTTGTTCCCGGAGAAGCCGGGCGGCTAAGACTTGTTGGAGCGACGGTAGAGGGAAACGGCGTAGGCGACCAGAATCATCGCCGTGACAACGTATGCCGCCACCATGTAACCGGCATTGTGGGGCACGTCAGACATGGCTGGGGCTCCCCCCACCGTGCGCGTCGGGCATGAGCGATAGGGCGTAACGCTGGGTCACGAATCCCACATACAACAGCGTGAACACCCCGAACGAGAGGAGCAGCGTGGCGAGCATACTACCGGGGAGGGACGGGGGCGACGGCTTGAGCACGATCGGCTGCGGGTGGAGCGTGCGGAACAGGTAGACGCTGAGGTGGATGAAGGGCACCAGGCACATCCCGCAGATGCCGAGCACAGCGGCGTAGCGGGCGCGGAGCCCGGGATCCCGCACGGCCCCGCGCACGAGCAGGTATCCCACGTAGAGGAAGAAGAGGAGCAGGGTGGACGTGAGCCGGGCATCCCAGGTCCACCAGGTCCCCCAGATCGGCTTCCCCCAGATGGGGCCGGTCGTCAGCACGATGGTGGCGAACACCGTGCCCACCTCGGCGGAGGCCGCGGCGAAGCGGTCCAGGCGCGCATCCTTTAGGAACAAGTAGAAGATGCTGGCGAGACCCACGAGGATCATCGCCGTCTCGGTCCAGATCGCGGCGGGCACGTGCAGATAATAGATCTTCTGCGCGGGCCCCTGCAACCGCTCGACCGGCGTGAACGCCAGCGCCCGAACGTACACGGCGGCGAGGCAGACCAGCGCCACCAGCGTGATCCAGCGACCTTTTTGAGCCAGGGTCATTCGTCCACCGTAAAGCGAAACAGGACGCTCGCGAGCGACACGAAGACGATGTCGTAAGCGGCGAGCAACTTAAGGTACCCTACCGACTCGCTCAAGGGACGCCCGCCGAGGAGCCGCGCCGTAACCTGCACGGCGCCGATGAGTGGCGGGACAAGGAACGGCAGGAGAATCACCACGAGGAGCAGTTCGGCGAACCGGGTTCGCATCACGAGGGCGCTGAACAGCGTGCCGACCGCGACGAACCCGAGCGTCGCGAGCGCGATGACCCCGATGAGCGGGACCAGCACGTGACCCACGGGCACGTCGAAGAACAAGACGAACAGCGGCAGCCCGACGCCTTCCACCACCGCGACGAACACCAGATTCGCGATCAGCTTGCCCCAGTAGAGGCTGGTGCGGCTGAGCGGTGACACCAGCAGGCCCTCGAGCGCCTGGTTTTCGAGCTCGAGCTGGAAAGCACGATTCAAGGTGAGCATCGCGGCGAACGTAAACGTCACCCATAGAATGGTCGGGGCGAGATCGATGGTGGGAACGGCCGTGGGGTCGCGTCCGAAGTTGAACACCGTGAGGACGAGCGCGGTGAACACGACGGCCGAGACGAGGGCCGTGCGCGTGCGGAACTCGAGCACCAGGTCCTTACGTGCCACCGTCCACGCCTGGGCAATCAACTCACCCATCCGTCTCCTTCCCCCCAACCGCCCGCCGATACGCCTCCGCGATCTCGGAGGAGCCTCGCCCTCCACGCGGCGCGAAGTGGACGAACCGGCCGCGCCGCTGGAACGCTACGTCGGTCGCGAGCTCGACCCCTTCGTCCACGTTGTGCGTCGCCAACACGACCACGCGACCTCCGGCGCCTCCACCGCGCAGCTCACCGAGCAGCGCCCGGAGCTCGGCCGCCGCGGCGAGATCGAGCCCGGTAAACGGCTCGTCGAGCAAGAGGACGGACGGATCGTGGATCAGGGCCTTGGCGATCGCCGCGCGCTGCGCCAGACCCCGAGAGAGCGACCACACCGGCTGATCCGCCCGATCGCCCATGCCGAGACGTGAGAGGACCTCGGTGGCGCGGGGACCGCGCCGCGCCGCGGGCACCCCGTAGAGGGATGCCCAAAAGAGCAGGTTCTCGCGTACCGTGAGGTGTTCGTAGAGGTGGGATTGGTGTCCGATCCAGCCGATCGCGCGCCGCCCCCCGGCCACCCGCACCGACCCCTCCTGCGGGCGGATCAAGCCGGCGAGCACCTTGAGGAGTGTGGTCTTGCCGGCACCGTTCGGCCCGAAGACCGCGAGGGTGTGGCCCGACGTGAGGGTGAAGGACACGCCGTCCAGCGCCACCACCTGCCCTCCCCCTTCGCCGAAGGCGTGCCGCAGGCCCTCAGCCGAGAGCATCGATGCGGGCGGCGAGATCTTCCAGGTCGAACGGCTTGACGAGGTACCCCGAGTGGCCGAGGTCGAGCACGTTGATGAGCGGCTCCATGCTCACGTACGAGGTTGTGACGATCACGGGGAGCGCAGGCTGCGACTGCCGGATCTCCTGCAGCAGGGTGATGCCGTCGGTGTCGGGCAGTCGGAGATCAAGCACCAGCACTTCGGGGTGGAACTCGTCCATCTGGCGGCGAGCCTCGGTCCCGCTCGCGGCGAAGGCCAGCTGGTAGCGTTCGGCAAAGAATCGCTGGTAGGTCCGCCGCAGCGTCGGCTCGTCCTCGACGAACAGCACTTTGCGCCGCGGGCCGAGGGCGGGGGACCCCATGGTGGGCCAATATATGCGGGTCCCTCCCGCCGTCTACCGGCGGCTCAGCTCGGGCTGCTCTCCAGCTCAAACAGATCGTCCAGCTTGGTCAGCACCAGCAGGAATCGCAGCTCCTCGTTGGCCCCGCGCAGGCATACCGTCAGCCGGCGCTCCGCGGCCTTGCGCTGAATCAACATCAGGGCACCGAGACCGGCGCTGTCGATCTGACGGGTGCCCGCGAGGTCGATAACCAGACGCCCGGCACCCTCTCCCAGCTGCTCCAGCAGCTCGGTGGCCGCACGGCGGAACGCCGTACGTGAGTCGAGCCCCAGCTCCTCGGGAGCGGCCAAGACCTTCTCGCTCGGTCGCGTGGACATTGTCACCAGCTCCTCCACAGTCGGCTCCAGTAGTTCACCGGCTGGGGCTTATGCGACTCCGATGCCATACAGCTAACCTGCGAGCGGTCAACCGCTTGTCAAAGCGGGGTGAGGCGCCGCACCCGCTGCGCTGCCGCAGACCGAGCGCTTGCGGCGCAGTTTGCAAGGGCCCGCCTTGACCCCCTCCCACTGGGGGCGCGTACCTTATCTGCGTGAAAGATCGCATCGACACGCTGCTCGACGAGCAGCGCAGCTTCCCCCCCCCGCCCAGCTTCTCGAGCGCGGCCCATGTGAAGGACGACGCTCCGTACCACCGGGCCCGACAGGACCGCGAAGGCTATTGGGCGGACTGGGCGCGCCAGCTCGAGTGGTTCCGGCCCTGGGACAAAGTGCTCGAGTGGAAGCCTCCGCATGCCAAGTGGTTCCTGGGCGGCACGCTCAACGCCTCCGTGAACTGCCTCGACCGCCACGTGCGCGGCGGTGGGGCCGATAAGGTGGCCCTCATCTGGGAGGGGGAGCCCGAGCCGCGCGAGGTACGCAAGCTCACGTACCGTGAACTCCACGGGCTCGTGAACCGGTTCGCGAATGTACTCAAGAACCTGGGCGTCAAGCGCGGCGATCGCGTCGCGATCTACATGGGGATGGTGCCGGAGGTCGCCGTCGCGATGCTCGCGTGTGCGCGCATCGGCGCACCCCATACCGTGGTGTTCGGGGGATTCTCCGCGGAATCATTGCGTGACCGCATCAACGACTGCGAAGCGAAGGTCCTCATCACGGCGGACGGCGGCTACCGCCGTGGCAGCCTGGTGCCCCTCAAACGCAACGCCGACGAGGCGCTCGAGGGCACGCCCAGCATCGGCAACGTGGTAGTGCTGCGGCGGACGGGCCAGGAAGTCCCGATGCGAGCCGGCCGGGACCGCTGGTGGCATGATGCGATGGCGCAAGCCGGGCCCCAGTGCGAGCCCGAGCACATGGACGCCGAGGATCCGCTGTACATCCTCTACACCTCCGGGACGACCGGCAAGCCCAAGGGCATTCTGCACACCACGGGCGGCTACCTCACGCACGTGTACGCGACGACCAAGTGGGTGTTCGACCTGAAGGACGACGACGTCTTCTGGTGTACCGCCGACGTCGGCTGGGTCACCGGACACTCCTACATCGTGTACGGGCCGCTCGCGCTCGGCGTGACCGAGGTGATGTACGAGGGGGCTCCGGACTTCCCCGGCAAGGACCGCTTCTGGTCGGTATGCGAGCGCCACGGCGTGACCGTGTTCTACACGGCGCCCACCGCCATCCGCGCGTTCATGAAGTGGGGCCCGCAGCATCCGCAGCAGCACGACCTCTCGCGGCTGCGGCTGCTCGGGTCCGTGGGTGAGCCCATCAACCCGGAAGCGTGGGTGTGGTATCGGCGTCATATCGGCGGGGAGCGCTGCCCCATCGTGGACACCTGGTGGCAGACGGAAACGGGCGGCATCATGATCACGCCGCTCCCCGGCCTGACGACCTGCAAGCCCGGCTCCGGCACGATCCCGTTCCCCGGGATCGAGGCCGAGCTGCTGGACGGCGATGGCGATCGGGTGCCGGTGGGTGGCGGGTTCCTCGCGATCACCAGTCCCTGGCCGGGAATGCTGCGAACCATCTGGGGCGACGACGAGCGCTACCAGAATGTCTACTGGAGCAAGTGGAAGAACACCTACTTCACGGGCGACGGGGCGAAGCGGGACGAAGATGGGTACTTCTGGATCCTGGGGCGGGTCGACGACGTGCTCAACGTCGCCGGCCATCGCATCGGGACCATGGAAGTGGAGAGCGCGCTGGTGGACCATCCGGCGGTGGCGGAGGCGGCCGTGGTGGGACGCGCGCACGAATTGAAGGGCCAGGCGCTCGCCGCGTTCGTGACGCTGAAGGAAGGCAACGCCGCGAGCGATGAGCTGCGCGAGGAGCTGAAGGGCCACGTCGCGAAGAAGATCGGCGCGCTCGCCAGGCCGGACGACATCCTGTTCACCGCCGATCTGCCGAAGACGCGGAGCGGCAAGATCATGCGCCGGCTGTTGAAGGACATCGCGGAGGGACGCGCGCTGGGCGACACGACGACGCTCGCGGACCCGACCGTGGTGGAGCGGTTGAAGAACCAGTACGAAGCGGCGGAG
>Ga0137397_10001513_pt1 | contig 16254 bp, 10 predicted proteins | sample czorhiz116metaG_FD_106658 | JGI IMG/M metagenome (GOLD analysis project Ga0137397, IMG submission 106658) | Vadose zone soil microbial communities from Angelo Coast Range Reserve, California, USA - czorhiz1.16 metaG | ecosystem: Environmental > Terrestrial > Soil > Vadose zone | place: USA... | reverse complement strand
GGGTCTCCGGGTTCGCCAGGGAAGCGTGGGTTTTGCGCAGACACCCCCGGTGTCGATACGAGGCGGGGACTTTTCCACGCTTCCCACTGTTAATCCCGACGGCAGCCTGGGGCCACCAGCAACTATCTACAATCCCTATCAGTATGATACGGCGACGGAGCTGCGCAAGCCTTTCCCGAACAACCAGATTCCTCTTGGGCCGACCACGCTTTGTGCCCCGCGACCCACTTGCATCGACCCTGTAACTCTGGCCTACCTTAAGTATGTTCTTACGCCCAATACGGTGATCAACGGCATACCGATGCTGGCAGGGACCTCAAAAACACTGATAGACGGTGACCAAGGGACCGTCAGACTGGACTTTAACAAGGGTACCAATGCCCATTTCTATGGCCGCTTTACAGAAGCGAGAAGGCCGGCCCTCGCCGGAGGCCTCCAGCCACTGCAGGGCACGAACAATGCCAGCTCATCGCGTAACATTGTCGCGCACTGGACGGAGAATATCTCGGCGAATTCGGTGAACGATTTTATGGTTTCCTACAGCCGGCCCAAATGGATATTGGGACGAAACTTCAGCGTTCCCGACGTCGCGAAGGAGATCGGCCTGCTCAACACATCGAACTTAACGGGGGGGCCAAACATCGGCGTCTCCAATTATAACCTCGGCTCTTCGACGCAGTACCTCCTGAACAGCACCGATGACACCTATCAGCTAAAAGACGATTATAGTGTTGTTAGAGGCAGGCACCAAATGAGGCTGGGCGCGGAGATAACGGAGAGGCGCCACTACTATCCCAACTCGCAAAACGATAAGGGTTATTTCAATTTTCAGGATACTTGGACGGCGGCCTGTCCATTGGGAAACGCTGCCTGCACTTCCGCCATGTCGTCGGCTGGTATTACAAATTCGGGTGGCAACGCTTTCGCCGATTATCTACTCGGTGCCGCCCAGCAAGATCTCTTAATACTCAATGGCAGCACCTACCGGGGGTACCAGAGATACTACGGTTTCTACGCACAGGATTCTTGGCGCGCGACATCGAAGCTGACTCTTAACTACGGGCTGCGCTATGAATATTGGAGTCCCTGGCTGGTTCCTGACAACACGGTCGCGAGTTTCAATTTCCAAACCGGCCAGCTTGAATATGCGCTCCAGAATCCTTTGGACTTTCGGAATCCCGCAGCCTGTTACGGAAAATGTGCGCCGCTGAATAACAATATCCCGCGCCAAGGATACACGGTCGGCAACATGGATTTCGCGCCGCGGTTCGGGTTGGCGTATCTCCTGACACCCAAAACCAGTTTGCGAGCATCGGTCGGGAAATTCTTTGACGGGAACATCAACAATAACCTATTCATCCTGACTCAGCACGGGACAGCGCCCTTCAGCCTAAGGAATGAGGTAATTACTACCGGTGCAGAGCAACTTCCTCCACTTTTGGTGCAAGGAAACTTCCCTGCTCCTTCACCAACCGGAATTCCTCAGCCCAATGCCAATCCTCCGGCTTCCTTCCGGGTTCCCTTATCCCATTATCCGACTGCCAGCGTCATCGAATGGTCGTTGAGTGTGCAACGACAACTCAGCACGCAATGGGGGATAGAAGCCGACTACAGCGGTTCCCACACCGTCCATGAACCCCAGTTCCTCGATGAGAATGCCGCAGACTTGCCGGTGGGACCGCTCGCTAATTTGAGCCTCCAGCAACGGCGAAGGTTCCCGCAATGGGGAACCATCGGCACCTGGGCGCCGATCGGCTGGGGCAGGTATAACGGGCTGGTCGCCAGCGTGAAAAACACCGGCTGGCACGGTCTCATGCTGATGGCCAATTTCACCTGGGCCAAGAACATAATCAGCTCAGATTTTGGTAACAGTGACATCGGCAATACTAACTTCCGCTATCCTTACATTCGAGCGGGGGATGCTGCGTTTACGCCAAGGAGACGGTTTATCGCCGGTTACCACTATGAATTGCCGTTTGGCAAGGGAAAGAGCTACGCTAGTTCGTTCAGCCCGGTCCTCGACAAGCTCGTCAGTGGTTGGGCGCTCAGCGGGATTACAGAGTTTTCAACTGGAAGTCGAGCAGCTGCTCTCACCAACGATGCTTCTGGAACGGCCTTGAGTTATGCTGGTCAAGCCAATCAGATTTGCAATCCGAACAATGTCCCCGGTGGCCGCAATCGACTCGAGTGGTTCAACACCTCGTGCTTCGTAACGGCGCCGTACGGCACTTATGGCAACTCGAAGCTGGGAGCGATCACGACACCCGGCATCAATAACTGGAACCTGACAGTGGAAAAGAGCACGCCAACCAATTTCCCCAAAGAAAGCGGCCGGGTGGACTTCCGGCTCGACATGTTTAATGCCTTCAACCATACGCAGTGGGGACCTCCTGATATTTATTTGCCGGACAACACTTTTGGCCAGATATTTAGCACTCGGCCAGCCCGGCAGCTTCAGGTATCACTCCGGTATGCTTTCTAATCTAGCAGTTTATTGAAAGGAGTCGATGCCGCGGACAGAAGAGACTTCCTTAAGAAGACCCCCAGGAGGTATCGCTCCTTTGATGGTTTTGCCAACTCTATCCGCTAATTCCGCTGCACTTGCAGAAGCAGGAGTTGTCGCCGAAGATCAAGAGGTGTGGAATCGCAACGGAGAGTACGACATAGTGCAGTAACTCAAATGTGCCAGGATCTAAGAAGGCTGAGGATCAGCTATGTGGCGAGAATCAAGGATATTCGTAGCTTTAACAGTATTGCTCTGCTTTGAGGGCAGCCCGAGTCTTAGCTTTGGAAAAGACTCCCCCCATAATCTAGTGGAAAATCCGGGATTCGAGGCTCTGGACGACCAAGGGCGATTGCCGCTCGGCTGGCGCCGGGAGTCGCCGCGTGAAGAAATAGCACCTGACTTTGGCATGGATTCAGGGGTAACCCATTCAGGAAGATACGCGGCCAGGCTCACAGCTAAAGGGATGCAAGGAACCCTTGGCTATTGGGCGATAACTGTGCCCGGACTGCACGGCTCCGCAGGACTCACGAGCGATGCGCCGATCTCCGGCAACACGATTGAAAGTGCAGAGTTTTTTTCAAACAAAGCTTACCGGTTCCGCTGCTACTTCCGCACGCAAGGAGTGGATTCTATTCATAAGAGCATATCCATAAAGGCCCGTTGGAAGGATAGCAAGGGCCAGGAACTTTTCGGGGAATATGTATCCTCCTACACTCAACAGGGAGAGTGGTACAAAGCTGAACGGGTACTTATTGCCCCGTTGCTCGCTCGAAGTGTTGACTTGGAGCTAGGTCTTCAGTGGACGCCCTCAGGGACGGTGTGGTGGGACGACGTCAGCTTCGAGGAAGTTCCCACCGTCCCCGAACGAAAGATCAAAGTGGCGACGATCAGCTATATTCCAATGATGCCCTCAACGCCGGAGAAGAATCTCGAATTCTTCGCCGAGAAAATCGCGGAGGCTGGCAAGGCGGGAGCTGACGTCATTTGCTTAGGAGAGGAGATTACGGTCGTGGCGACCGACAAAAATTCGATAGACGTTGCAGAAACAATCCCCGGACCGACCAGCCAAGTACTCGGCCAAGTAGCCCGGAAATACCACATGTATGTCATCGCCGGGATCATTGAGAGAGAGGGGAACCTAATCTTCAACACTGCCCTTGTGATCGACCGCCAGGGCAACGTCCTAGGTAAGTATCGGAAGACCCATCTGCCGGAATCGGAAGTCATGGCGGGAGTGACACCGGGCAACACGTATCCTGTGTTTAAGACCGACTTTGGAACCATCGGTCTAGAAACCTGTTACGACAATTTCTTCCCGGAGGTGGCTAGAAGCCTCGCCCTTGGTGGCGCCGAGATCATCTTTCTTCCCATATGGGGCGATACGCGTGCAAACGGTTACATCTGGGATATAGTGGCTCGTGCTCGCGCGATCGATAACAGCGTTTTCCTGGTTGCTTCAAACTACAGTAATACACGAAGCCTGATCATCGACCCCGATGGCCGGATCCTCGCCGATACAGGTGGGACCAGCGGCACGGCCATGGCGGAGATTGATCTTGACGCACGGACAATCGTGCGGTGGCTCTCCTTCCACGGGTTCGGGGAGTGGAAATACCTGTACCCGGCGGAACGGCGGACTGATACGTACGGGCCTTTGCTGGGCAGTTCCTTACATTGAGGGGGCCCGGTAACGAGCCTGTTACAGAGCAGTCCTGAACACGCTGTTACAACCTGGAGACCGGACCTGCAAGATCAGAAGGGGTGTCGAAAAACAAGGGTTGGTCAATAGAGGAATCGCTTGTGACGCTTCATCTCAACTTCCGATCGACTGACCCAACATAGGCGCAATTGAGAGTTTCGCTCCCAATACACAAGGAGAATTCAACGAGCGACCGAAGACAATTCTTCAAAGACGCGGGCATTCTGGGCATTGCTTCCTGGTGGAACGGTCTCGCGGCCGAGCACCGGATTGCAGATGAGACAAGGTCATCTGACAATCTCTCCTTTCCCGGCAATGTCTCCTCTCCGGTTGAGGCCGGCGCAATCGTGCTTGAGAACGCCGAGATGCGCCTGGCAATCAGTTCCAACGGCTCGGCCCTCAGCCTGATTCACAAACCCAGCGGGCAGGAGTGCTTGGCCCAAGATACCGGCGAACCCATGTTCGAGGTGACGCAATACCGTCCGTATGACAATGAATTGCAGCTTGCCTATCCCGCCAAAATCACCCATTTCCCCGCTGATCACGTACGGCGGGAAGACAACCGCTTGATCGTGAGTTTTCAAAGTGTGGGGTATGAGGCAGCCATCGAGTTCAAGATCACCGACGCTTACATTGCCTTCCGGTTGGAGAGTCTCACGTATAACGGATACACAAAACTCAGACCCAAGGGAAAGACGCCCATTGACGAAACTCTGTTTGTGCAATTGCCCATACGAGACCGGAAGAATCTGGGTGAATGGCTGAACGTAATGTGGGATGAGGAAATTGCGGTAAACGTTTTGGCGACGAACCCGTATACGCAAATCGATGCGAAGGCTCGCAGAGGCTACCATCTATTTCAAGCAGGGACAGTTAGCGAAGTGCTGCTAGAGGGAGGAGGCGCAGCTTTAATAACCACGACGACGCCACAACTGTTGGATCGGATTGCCCGTGTGGAGGAGGACTTCAACCTGCCCAGAGGTGTCGAGAGCCGCCGCCGCAAAGAATCCAGGTATTCCTACTATCAGGCACTTTCGATGACACCCCAAGACGCTGAGCGGCAAATCAAGTTTGCCAAAATGGGCGGGTTCCGGACGATGAATGTCTTTTGTCTTGCTTTTGCCAAGACTGTGGGCCATTTCCCGTGGCGACCGGAGTATCCGAGAGGAATGGCGGACCTGCAAGAGATGGTGGCAAAGATCAGTGCGGCAGGAATTATTCCCGGGCTACACATCTTCTATACGATGGCGAACAAGAACGACGCCTATCTGACCCCCAAGCCCGACCCACGCCTGAACTTGAGCCGCAATTTTACGTTAGCCGAGCCTCTAAATTCAACCGCGACGACGATAATCGTCGAGGAAAACCCCAGGCTATGCACGATGGATGAGGACCGCCGCATTCTGAAGATTCAGAATGAGTTGGTTACCTATGAGACGTTTACTGCGACTCCCCCCTATCAATTTCTAAACTGCACCCGCGGAGCTCTCAACACAATCCCGGAGTCGCATGAAGAGGCATCTCGGTTGGGATTGCTGGATGTGGATACGTGGCCGATTTTCGTGCTCTTTGCGCAGAATACGAACATCCAAGGGGAGGTAGCCGATCGACTCGGGAAGATCTATCGGGAAGCCGGGTTCAAGTTTACCTATTTCGATGGTGCCGAGGATGTGCCGGCGCCCTTCTGGTTCACCATATCGCAAGCGCAATTGTTGGTCTTGAGGCAGTTGGAGCCCAAACCTCTTTTTGCCGAGGGATCATGCAAATCCCATTTCAGCTGGCATATCCTCACGCGAGGGAATGCGTTTGATGTTGCCAAGCCGGAACAGATGAAGGCGGCAACGCGCGCCTATCCGGCAGCGGAAATTCAGCGGGTGGCGAAGGATTTTACAAGCATCAATTTCGGGTGGATCGGATACTGGGCGCCAAGCAAAGAGACGATCGGCACGCAGCCGGATATGATCGAGTACACGACCAGCCGCGCAGCCGCTTGGGACTGTCCGATCTCGCTGTCTGAGTCTCTGGGTGAGACGGACCTTTTGTCGTCCTTAGAGGCTCATCCGCGAACAGCGGATAACTTAGAGGTGATCCGGCGATGGGAAGATGTTCGTGCCCGAGCATGGTTGACGCAGGAGCAGAAAATTGCGCTTCGCAACTTGGAGCAGGAGCATACGCTGCTAGTGGACGAGGGCGGAGAGTTTGTGCTCGTGCCTTGGGACCAGATTGAAGGCGTGGCAGGTGCGAACGCTCCCGCGCGAGCATTTATATTCGAGCGCAGAGGAAACGTCTGGGTTGCGTACTGGCACGCTTCAGGAGAAGGATCGTTGAACGTACCACTAGGAGCAAAGCAGATGACCCTGATGAGGGATCTGGGGAAACCGCTCGCAGTAAGGGGAAACAGCAAGGAAGTAACTTTACCGCTGGGAGAGCGGCGGTATCTGGAGTTCTACAAGTTGACCCGTCAGGCGGTGATTGCTGCCTTTCAGAACGCAAAGACCATCCCGAGCTGATTCCCCAAATGCCCGCGGAACGGGCCTGAATAGGTTATTGAAATGCTGATGTCCATAAGACAAAGTTACAGGCTGGAGCTGGACTGGTTCTTACCAAGCCGTTCTTCACGATACTTCTTGCGCCAGTAAAAAACCTGGTTGGCGTTGACTGCATGCCGTCGCGCCACCCGCGCTACCGACGCCTGGCCTCTAGAGTCTCTTCGACGATTCGTCGCTGCTCTCAACAGTGATTCGTTCGGAAGTGTCCATCTATCCCCTCGTGGACACTTCCCGATGTGTCCACAAAGGCCATCATCGCTACACACCAACACTTCGTCCGGACGATTCAGACCAGTCGGACCAGACGCGTACGTCCATATCACGAAGATCATTTCTAGCTTCGATTGGGCTTCTCGCTCTTAAATCAGCTTAAGTGGTCACAGACTACGCTTGCTGGGTTGGCTCTTCCGTAAGAGTTCAAAGCATTTCTCGCCACGATTGGGGAGCAAGATCGATATTTCTCAATGCAAAAATCTCCCGGTGCGCCCTAGCGACTCAATATTGAAAGACTTACTTCCGAACCAAGGCACAGCGTGCGTCTCAGTGCGCTTGGACTTCCGTGAATACCCGAATCAACTCTGAGAGAATCTTCGGAGTGTGATTCGACTTTAGGTAAACGAGCCCCACCTGTCGCACTATCCGGTGGTCGCGAATCCTCAAGGAATGAAGTTCTTTTCGTTTCAACTCTTCGGCCACGGCATGGAGCGGGATGATACTAATCCCCATGTCGATCCTAATGAGCGGCTTGATCATCGCGACGTTCTCTGTCTCCATAAGGATTCGAGGTACGATTCTCGCTTCGCGAAAGAACTCCTCAAGAACACCACGGGTATGAGCCTCTCTGGGAAAAATGATAAGAGGGTGTTTGGGAATCTCCTCTGCGCTGATCCAACGCTTCTTGGATAGGGTAGGATGTTTTTTACTTACCACCACTACCATCTCTTCTTCGCACAGAGGAACAACTTCCAAGTCTGATCCTCGGATGGGAAGAATCGACACGCCGATCTCAATTGAGTTGTTACGAAGCTTCGAAAGCATTGCGTCCGTGGATCCCGTGGCAATCTCCACCTCAATCCGCGGATGCAGTGCCTTGAACTTTTCAAGAACAGGAGGCAGGATATACATGCAAGCCGTCATGCCTGCGCCTATCCTCAGGTGTCCCCACTCGAGTCGCGAAAACTCTGAGATCTCCAGCGCCGCGTTCCTCAGATCTTGAAAAATTCTCCGCGCATACCTAAGAAACGTCTCCCCGGCAGGGGTGATGAAAATTCTCTTGTTAACACGTTTGAAAAGGCGCTCGCCTAATTCATGTTCGAGTAATCCGATTTTCCGGCTGATGGCTGACTGGGCAACGTGCAATTGTCGACCAGCGCTGGTGAAGCTGGAATTGTCTGCCACGGCAAGAAACATTTCCAGCTGCCTGAGGTCCATAGCGGGCTAAAGTATATAGGGCGGCTGCCTTCATATCCACTTCAAATCTATTAGTCGTTTGTGAGAGAACGACCAATCCACATTTGTTACCAAACTTAGCTGAACATGACCATGCTTAGTATGATGACGAGAGCGCAGGAACAGTAACGAAGGGGTCGCCGCCGCAAGTAGCGTATGGTTTCCCGATCTGGAATGCTCAGTGTGGCAAGCCAATTGTTCGACAGAGTCGATGAGCCTAATCATGGCCGGTCCCGCCGACAGGATCGGCCCCACAGTGGATCTAAGGGGGTTTCTTCCCCATCTTATTCGTTCGAATGAGATACACCGCACTTGCTCCTAAGATTCCCGCCCCGCTAGTGATAAACCAAGCGAGATTATAGCTGTGCCAGGTGTCAAAAATCCGACCCGCCATCACGGGCCCGAAAGTTTGTCCCAGCGAGTCCGACATGATGATCAGCGCCAGTATCTTTCCGAGCGAAGAAAGTCCAAAGCAATCGGCTGCGACCAATGGAATCAGCATGTAGTCGGCGCCCATAGCGAAGCCGAACAGAATTGCAAAACCCATCACAACTCTCGCCCGGCGATCCAAGACCAGCATTGGAATTGCCAGGGCGAGCGTCAGATAGAACAGTGCCATGACGTTCTTGCGGATAAACGAGTCGGCAAAGTAACCGACAACCACGCGCCCGGCCAGACTCGAGAACAACAGAAGGCTGAGCGCTCGCGAAGCCGAACCGGAAGAATAGCCTTCATCTTTCAAGAAAAGAATGAAATGAGAGATCACCGTCCCAATCGCGCCGATCACCAGCGTACTCCCGAGCAGCAGCAGCCAAAAGTTCGCGGTTCCGATAGCATCGCGAACCGTTCGAGAGGGTGCGCTCGCGGCTTCGGTCACAGCCGGATTGGATAGACCGCCGTCGGGCTGCAATCCTAAGTCACGTGGCGAGGAACGTGTAACCAAAACAGCGATGGGGACCAGGGTAGCCACGATCACTGCGCCAATCGCTTCGAAGGCTCTGCGCCAGCCGAAGGTTTCAATGAGCCAGTGAACCAAAAGCGGCGACACCGTGCCGCCCAATCCGAGGCCCAAATACGCATAACCCATGGCGCGGCCACGCGCGGCGCGAAACCAATTTGCGATCAGCACCTGATTGGGGATGGGACCTGCTAAAACGTACCCGACAACCTCAGTGAAGCAAAGCAGGTAATATTGCCGGAGGGTGTTGATGCTGCCCATCAGAAACAGCGATCCCCCTACGAAGCCGATCCCCAGGAGGATTGCGAACCTGGCGCCCAAGCGGTCAATCAGGGCGCCCACCAGCAAGCCCAAAACGGGCGCCACCACGGAAAAGCCTAAGAACATCCCAGTGGTGACTTGCTGGCGCGAGAAATGAAGCGATTCGACGAGCGACGGATAGAAGACGGGGAGGCCATAGAATACGAGCCCGACTGCAAAAAACAGATTCAGAAAGGCGGAAAAAACAATCCACCTGCCGTAGAAGACACGCGGAAGCAGGCCATCGATCATCACGCTAACCAAAGTCGGTCCCAAGGATGGCTCAGAGAAGATCGGGACGACCTGGGTGCGCCTTCTCCTCTCGGTACATTCTGGTCAGGCTCCGGGAAAACTGGGAGTCCTTCTCGGCCAGAAGACCAAGCGCCAGGGATGATTGTCTTTCATAACGTCGACAAAGACAACGTTACGTCGAGAGGAATGCGGCCATCCGTCGAAAACCTTCCTGTAAAATCGATAAATGCTTTGGGGAAATCTTGCCCTTATCGGGCCGACTTCGATGAGACACCTAAGAGCCTCGTTCCAAGATTAGCTAAGTACTCTTTTTCATAAATACGATGACACATACAAATTAACTTTGAGTGTGACTGGATTCTGGTAAGTCTGGTAGGGGATTTCTTCCTTATGCCAAGAAAGGGCCCATTTTCGATAGTTCTTCTCCAAAGAAGAGCGCGGCAAGCTGGAAGCTCAGGCACGTCAATATAGGTCGTCGTATTATGACGTGGTTCGCGCAAAGATCGTGCTGCTCGCAGCGGAAGGCCTCTCCAACGACGTTATCACTACGCGACCCAAAGTTCGCCGCCAAGAACAGGCGCATTCAGGATCTGTATGATCGCGTTTGGCAGGGACGCCCTCTGCCGGCGCGTGAGTTCATTATCTCGGCCGACGACAAAAGTAGTATTCAAGCCCCCGCTGCAAGCAACCTACGCTGACTCCCGCGCCGGATCGTTCCACGAGAGTCGAACATGAATATCCCTGGGAAGGCGCATAGATCTAATTGGCTGCGTAGGATGTGCATCAGGCCCAAGTGTTCGGCCGCTGCGAAAAGAAAGTGGCATTGCGCCGGTCGATCGCCTGATTGGTGACAGCATGAGCCGACAACCTTACAAGTTGGCACGTCGCGTTTTCTGGATCATGGACACTGTTCCGCCTATCGCGCCCAAAAGGCGGTCGACCACCTCCTCTCTTAATGGGCCAACGTGGTCCTCGTGCACACCCCCTATCCATGCCAGTTGGCACAATCCGATTGAGATTTACTTCTTCATTGTTCAGATCAGAGGAAGGTACTCACGCTCATCGACTTTCAATCCCGCAGCGAACTCGAGCAGCGACTGCTGGCCTTCGAGCGGCGCCACGAGGAAACCGCTTCTCCCTTCCAGTGGACTTTCACTCGCAAAGACCCAAAGACCTGACAACTCTCGTGGCGCAGATCGAAAAACAAGTGGTTAGCTTCCGCAGCCTGACGTCCTTCCAAATACGTCACCGTAATTCCGACCGAGGGGCACCAAACGAGGTGTCGACTGTTTGCAACTGTGACGCTGTGCTAGTCTGCGGGAGCTTGAAGGAGGAGATCATGCGCTGGCAGTCTCAGACAGGACCGTGTGGTGTCGCGTTTCTGCTTCCCATGGCAATGCTCATGGCATCGACGAGTCTTGCTCAAACGGATTCGGTCCAACCGCTCCGTGTAGGGATTATCGGGCTCGACACTTCGCACGTTGTCGTCTTTACCAGAATTTTCAATGACGACTCCGACCCAGAGCACGTTCCTGGAGTTCGTGTGGTTGCCGCGTTCAAAGGAGGAAGCCCGGATGTCGAGGCCAGCAGGACCCGTGTCGACACGTTCACAGCGGAATTGCGAGAGAAGTGGAACATCAAGATTGTTGATGACATTCCGACTCTCTGTGGGATGGTCGACGCCATCTTACTCGAAAGCGTGGATGGCCGCACCCATTTGGAACAGGTAAAGCCAGTGTTGGCAGCTAAAAAGCCCGTGTACATCGATAAACCGTTGGCCGCGAGCTACAAGGACGCAAAAGAGATCACGCGGTTGGCCCAACAAGCTGGCGTCCCCTGGTTCAGCACCTCCGCCTTGCGTTTTTGGGAGGAAACTCAGCGTTTGAAGAGTTCGGCTGGCCTCGTGGGGGATATGGTCGGGTACACGGTGTACGGCCCTTCTCCCACCGAGCCGCACCATCCCGATCTGATGTGGTATGGCATTCATGGTGTGGAGATGCTCTTCACGCTGATGGGCGTTGGATGTGAATCGGTGAGTCGAGTCAGCACTGCCAACGAGGACGTTGTGGTGGGCAGGTGGAAAGACGGTCGACTGGGAGTGATGCGAGGGTTCCGAAATGGACTAAGCGAGTACGGGATCACCTTGTTCAGCGACAAGAGCGTCCTGCACTCTGAGCCCCGTCCGAATGTCTATGGTCCTTTGCTTGTGGAGATCGCCAAGTTCTTCCGAACTCAAGTTCCTCCTGTTCATCCAGAGGAGACTCTGGAGATCATGGCCTTCATCGAAGCTGCAGACATGAGCAAGGCCCGAGGCGGAGCATCCGTACAACTCAGTGAAGTAATGAGGTAAAGGTTTATCGACGAACGAGGCCGTGCCGTTGCGTGTCACGATAATCATGGAAAAAACTGATCACAACGCAGCCGGAAATACACTACTCGAAGCGTACACGCGATTGTTATTTGTTCCTTGAACGAGTCTTACCAGCAGCTGCTTCAAAACTGGGCACGGAGGGCTGATTTTACAGTAGTTAACCTTCCCGAGATGGGACGTAAGCAAAGGCAGCAGGGCCGAAGGAGAGCTGATGGCGTGATACGGTGAGCTGTTGACCGACGCCCAGAGGCAAAGATCCGGCCCTCGTTCCTGAAATTGCCGCGCCCATGCAGCGGGCGGCCCCGCGCCGATTACTGCAGGTGCCGGGAGGGCATTTTGTGGATTTAGCGCAGTGGGGCTCGCCGGTGTGATTTGCCCGATGAATTTCCTTTCCGCGGCGGCCTAGTGGCGGCGGCTGCGGGATTGGGAAGAGCGAGAGGTCTGGTTGGAAATCTGGCGCCTTTTTGAGCGAGTTGAACGAGAGAGAGCAACAACTGGACTGGAGCGAGTATTCTCTGGAGGGCAGTCTTGTTCCCGCCAAAGGGGGGCAGTGGAGTCGAAAAAAACAAGCGGGGCGCTAATCAATGCCCTATGTTGTGACAAAGGTTGCATGAGGTGGGGGCGTTTCGCAGCTTGTGGCAATCGATGCAGGCAGCCATGGACATGTCCTTCTCCTGCCATAGATAATCCCGGGCCTCTACCTGCCCGTGGCATACATTACAATCCACGTTCATGTGCTTTTGGTGACTGAAGAAAACAAAATCTGGAAGCCGATAAACTTTTGTCCATGACAGGGCTCGGTTCTCTTTCTCAAGTTGAGCGAGTTTCTGGATCGCCGGGCTACCCTTCATGATGGTTTGATGACAACTCATACATTCCGCGACACCTGGTATTTGCAGCTGTTCGCGAGTTCCCAACTCATGATGGCAAGTGTCGCAGTTCATTCCTACCTGAACATGGCGCTTGTGACTGAAGGGGATTGTCTGCACTACCGCCTTGGTAGCGCTGATATCTTGGGGTTCGCGCCCCGGGCCCGGCAAAATCGTTCTTGGTTGAGCCTGTGGTATCACTCCTACTGGACCGCTCTTTCCCTTGCGAGGCAGGGCATATGCCGCCAGAAGGTACGGGGAGGAAGTGTCGGTACTGAAGGATCCGCCCGGCCCGAGCGCGATGACCACGAATTGCTTCTTTGTTCTCTTTCCCAGAAACGTTATGGGTGTTGCGTGCCCATTTGCTTCGAGCTTTGTCACCCATACCTCTTTTCCAGTTTGCGCATCGAAAGCCCGGAAGCGTTTATCATTTGTGCCCGCAATAAAAACTAGCCCTCCGGCTGTTACAATGGAACCACCGAGACTCGGGACGCCAGTCTTGGGAATGCCTTTCGCTTCCAGCTCGTCCACAACCCCGAGCGGAACCTTCCAGGCAATTTCACCAGTGCTCAAATCGACGGCATTCAACGTGCCCCAGGGTGGCTGCTGGCACGGGTAACGGTTGTCATCCCAAAACCGCGCGTACGCACCCCACTTGCTTGTACGTAGATACGCTTCGGGAGACCCCTCAGGCTGTGGTTGCATAAGGCCGACAGAGCCCAATTCGCTCACATTCACGAAGAGATAATCTAGCGATGGATCGAACGAGGTCCCTGACCAGTTGGCGCCTCCGAGAGTCCCTGGGATATTCAAAGTGAGTTCCAGCCCCCAAGGATTGAAGACGCGGCCTGGTAGTATGGGCCCAAAGTTCTCGAGGCAGTATTTATGCGAGTCCGGTGTGACAGTGGTGATATCGTCAAGCGTTGCGGAAACCCTGGCGAGCGGCGGTGGCTTGACGGGAAAGGGCTGGGTGGGCCAAGTAAGTTCTCCAGGCACTCTACTTTGTGGGACCGGGCGCTCTTCAACGGAAAACAATGGCTTGCCGGTCAGACGGTCAAGCACGAACACAAATCCCATCTTTGTTACTTGAGCCACAGCCGGGATTTCACGCCCCGCACGGTGTATGGTAACTAGGTTGGGCGGCGAAGCTAGGTCGTAATCCCAAATGTCGTGATGAACGGTCTGGTAATACCAGAGGAGTTTTCCTGTGGAAGCATCTAAGGCCACCAGCGAGTTGCCGAAAAGCCCTTGACCTTTCCGGTCTACGCCATAAAAGTCGTAGGACGGCGATCCCAGGGGGAGGAATATCATTCCCCGCCGGACGTCCACTGTCATGACTGACCACACATTGGTCCCCGACCGATCTTTCCACGCGCCATCTTCCCAGGTGTCGTGTCCGACTTCGCCCGGTCCGGGTACAGTGTCAAATCTCCAGACGAGCTTTCCCGTCCGGACGTCGAAGGCGCGAATGGCTCCGCTGGGTCCTTTCGCAGGAAATTCCTGAAGGGCAGCTCCCGTGATTACAACATCTTTGTAGATGGCAGGAGGCGAAGTCACGTCGTACTTTCCTCCGGGCCAGTTGTCCGCGACGCCCTGACGAAGGTTAATTGCCCCGCCGTTGCCGAAGCCCTTGCAGGGCCTGCCCGTTTGGGGGTCAAGAGCGAAGAGACGTCCGTCTTGCGCTGCAAAGAAGATGCGCTTGTCGAGCTTGCGCTTCTCGCCTACGCAGGAAACTGACGCGTTGCCCTCCCAATAGGAAACACCGCGATTCACTATGGGGCGGCGAGTAGCGGGCTCATTGGAAAAGGGATCGAATACCCATAGTTCTTTACCCGTTTCCGCATCAACCGCGATGGCGCGGCTTGTAGGAGTCGTGAAATAGAGCAGTCCATCCACCATCAAGGGGGTACTCTCAAAAGCCTCAATGCGACTAGTTGAACCCAGACTTAGTTCATAAACCCAAGCTCTTTGGAGCTGCTGCACGTTCCCACGGTTAATCTGCTTGAGCGGCGAGAATCTCATGCCCCCGGGATCGTGACCATAAGATCGCCACTCTCGATCAACGGTAGCAGTCGAAGCCTGACCGAATACGACATCGCACACCACGAGATAAAATGCCAGGTTGTAAATGACTCGGCCCATCAAGCTTCCTACATTGGAAGTTCGCTTCATGAGACATTTCTCAGTTTTGAGGTGACCAGTTCCGGCTCTGGTTCCGTTTTGGCAACTTCGCTTGACGACCCCAGTTTCAACTTTGACGAACTGGCGGTCTTCGCGGCCGATTCGTCCGCCGGAGTCTCACCGCGGGCCGCGATTCCCTTCCAGGCTTCCCTGCTTGTCGACCCTCGAGCGTATCGCTGGACGCGCCGCCAGCTGTACCGGTTGGGAGCGGTCTCCAGAGCTGCCCTCCATTGCCCGACCGCCTTTTGGAAATCTTCCTGCTGGCGGAAGTGCTCCTCCACACGTAGGGCGGAGCTTCCATCCAAGGTAATCTAATGCAGAGACAACAACACCGGCAAATAGAATAATTCGACAGATCTCAGTTAATTTCGATATGTTGTGACGTTGCTCCCCTCCGACTGGCCGAAACTCCTAGCCTATTTTCCCTTGGGTCGCCGAAACATTTTGAGGAACAGGTAAATATCAAACAGGCGACGCCAGTCCTCAGGGAGGTTGTGCTTGCTGTGGGTCGGAAGAGGCTGACGCCGGGTGAGGTCTTTCCACACTTACGAGCATTTCAAGAAGGGAAGTCGGACAAAGCTGTCCTCATGTGCCAATGGCCTTGCGACGCCCCTGGGTTCAATTAGCGGCTCTCTCGAAGAGCAACTTTCTCCTTAACCCGTACCCTCGGCAGCAGGTCATGAGTGCACAAGACCAATGACGGAGTGCGAACCGGCTAATCGGAAGGCCTTGCAAGAGTCGAAATTGAACCACAGTTCGGATCCGCAACCTACACCACATGTGCTGCACTTGCGCTTTTACGACCTGTGTGAATGGTCAAGAGGAGCGCGCGGATCACCAGATCGATATGTTGATGTGGGAGACTGACGCCTCGGACCACAACTTGGAGGTAGCAGGCGTTGCTTGCCGAGGATGCTGCGCCGGCTCCTGGTATGCATCCTCCTTTTCCCTTCGTCGGGCCATCTAAAAGATAGGTGATCATCGACTGAACATTATATTAGACAAGGTGTTGTGCCTCAGAATAAGGTGCGTCCATTGTCAGGCTGAATTTACGTCCTCAAAAAAAGTGGAGAGCCGCGATGAGTACACATCGAAATCCTCACATTGGCACGACCTTGTG
>Ga0137397_10001512_pt1 | contig 16257 bp, 12 predicted proteins | sample czorhiz116metaG_FD_106658 | JGI IMG/M metagenome (GOLD analysis project Ga0137397, IMG submission 106658) | Vadose zone soil microbial communities from Angelo Coast Range Reserve, California, USA - czorhiz1.16 metaG | ecosystem: Environmental > Terrestrial > Soil > Vadose zone | place: USA... | reverse complement strand
TCAGGACTTTAGTGCGAAGATTTGCACACGGATGAGGCGGTTCAGTAGTGGCCAGGGAGGTTCACACTTGGACTCGAAGCGATCTGCAAGAGGTCTTGATCCGATCCACTTGAAACCCCTTGTGCAAATCCGGAAGGATCTCCAGAAGCTTCGATTTGCAACTGTTGCCACAGATTTTCATGAAAATGAGCTTTCGACGAGAACTTCCGAAAAGATTTAGAAAAGCCAAGGGTCCATGGACGATCCATGAGCCGACGACACCATCTCTTTAATTTAGCTACCTCTGAACCGGCTGAGCTGCGGTTTGATGAGGGCCGAGAGGTTGTATAGCGTTCTACAGGTGTGCCAGAGAAGGCAGTAGGAAGTTAGGTCCGGATGAGGCTACTAGTAGATGTCCAACACAGCTTTGAGCCTGAGCGTAGCATGATGCAGTCGGAAATGCTCACCGGGCGTAGCTGGGTTGATTCAGGTAGTACTAGACATCAAGGGAGAGCAGTCAAGCCGATGTTAGTGTTGAGGCCTAAGTTCTGACCTGACTCTGACTGGAAGACTTTCCGCACCGTCTTCTACTGCACTAGCGGATGGCCATCTGGAAAAAGGCAATTATTATGTGTTCTTGAAAGCTAACGAGAAGCCACGGCACTACTCCACAGATAATCTAGTTGATCGATGTTGCAGTGCCAGCTTAAAGTGACAAAAATGCCAGGACCGTGGATTGAACACGGGACCTCCAGAATATAAATACACTTCGCGCTTCAGTCTGTTGCTCTCCCAGCTGAGCTACCCCGGCAATATTAGATTCAAGTTGAGAGCAGTACTACAGTAGTACTAGTAGATCTCGTATAAAGGCGAAGGCTTCACCTATAAGCTCTCAAAGGTTCGATTTTTTCTGTTCTACTAGTCGTTTCGGTAATGTCCCCAACTACTGCCATGGTCATGATGTTGATGCTCGAAACGTTGGTAGGTATCGTAGTATTCCACGAGTGCTCGGATGTAATGCAATAAACACGGCGGCGATTCGATTCATGAGCGATTCCTTCATACTCTGACGGATACCAAACAATGGAAGACGTGGGGTATTCAGTGTAGTGGAGAGTGGGCATGTTGGGAATGACGGCTGGGAGAGCAGATAGCATAACGTGCACGTACACCGTCTGAGCTGAGGATCTCCCACTGTGAATTCCTCGGAAGCGACCGAAGCAAGTAGCTGCTGGACGTATAAAATGGCATTCCACAGGCGCAAAATTGATGCTGAAGCTCAGGCAGGGTGGCTGCGACGTCGCAGCCATCGCAGGAAGCTGAGTAAATTCGTTGTCTCCTTGGGTGAGGTATTGTTGCAGAACGGGCTCAGACACGCCTAGCTGGCGTATCATAACGGGCGGTGACGCACTTGGACTCGAAATCGTCGTCTTGATCTGCAAGAAGTCCTAGTTCGATCCACTTTAGAAAATACCCCCGCTCGCACGTCGCAAATCTGGTAGGATTTTTAGAACCTTGGAGCAAATTGCGCTCCTCCGTTGCATCACGACACCATGAACGAGATCAGATGAAAGCGAACGATTCATTAACTGTAAAATGTCGTTTTTTATATCCTTCCCGAGGAGATCGCCGAAAGGATATTCTGAGAGTCCTTCAAAAGTAGAGTAGTAAAAGCCAGGATGGCCGCGAGCATTTGTTCTAGCTCGTCTTCTTCGTCCGGGAGATCGATGGCCCATGACAAGGTGCGGGCATTGTCTCTCCCAAGATGACTTTAGAGCAGACATTTCTCTTTGATCAAACCACCTTCTAAATGCTCGATCTGCGCTTTCACCAGCGCCGAGAGTTGACGTAGGGTTCTATGGGAGGAGTTAGGCCGGAGAGAGCGGATGTGAAGCCCGACCGTGATGAGGATACGAAGTTGCAAATGAATGAAGGCAACGAGGCAAACAACTTGAGGGAAAGGCCTGTATTCAACAGCCAAAGAAGAGTGGACATCGAGGTATAATATGGACTGTCGCGGAATACGAACGGCATGAAGGTGATCAGCATATAGGAAAGTGCGCTGGCCCCGACACATGAGAGAACTGGCGAAGACAGTGTGGTTGTTCTCGAATAAAGATTTTGGAAGGCCTGGAAGACAGACATGTGAAGGAGAGGGAGTGCCTCTAATACCCATGGGAAGTACCGTTCTTCTAGTCCTCCTGCAAAGGACGCGCGAATTCGTGCCCGCTTCTGAAGGCTGTATTGTGTCCCGGTCAGACGGAGGTATCGCCTCGCTCACTGTTGCAGCAGTGTTGCTGATAGTGCACATGTAAGGCTGATGATTAGGTTCATAGACCAGAAGACATTTACCCAGATACGAGGGTAGGTGGTGTGAATGTGCACGGCTCAGAAAGGTTGGGGGGGCAGGGGGAGAACGGGACCAGTTGAGCTTCCAGCGGCCGCTATGACTTGGTATATATGGGCGAGATAGAAGGTAGAAGTGTCTTGAGAACTTGGTTGAAGTCCCTGATTTGCCACACTGGCCGAGAACAAACCAGTCTACAGTAACTGGGTTAGAAGAATATAGGGAAAGAGTCAGAGGATATTTCCCCTTGTACATACGAAGATAAGGTGCGCATTTCCCCGCCTCGGGCACCGCCATCCTGGAGCTCGGCGGTATGACTGAATGAGTCGTGGTGCTTAGGCCGAGACGTTGAAATCCCGAGAGATGGGATCAGCCGCGCTCGAAACGGCCCCGCGAGATGGCCCGACGGCGACGGAGGGCGAGCAGGGACTCGAGGCGCTGCCGTCCGAGGACCCGGGCGAGGAAATCTGGCCACCTCGAATTGAAGAGACCAAGAAGAGCGTCGCGGCAGGCATCGTCGTCATGTCGTCTGCTAGCCCAAGGTCGGTCCGGTCCTGCTTTGGTACTGTACCGCCGTGACAATCATGCAGAATCACCGCGTCGAACTGAACATGCAATGCCAAATTACAAGTGTTCCGGTTATCCTCCCGACTTCTAAAGAGAGAAAAAACCTCCTCATTATTGTATGGCTCCTTACAAGATGTTCACGAGAAGTGCGTGTGTCAGTGTCGAAGCTTGACCGAGGGGTACCGCCGTGGTGCACCAGCGCGGGGCCGCTGACGTGCGGTGTCACGGTAAGAACGTAGGAGCATGGCCTGGGAGGTGATTGGCGTCTACGACAACAGCCCGGCACTGTAAGGAGAGTGCGCGGGCTGGGCATGGAACGGCCTCAGCGCCCCCTGCTTCCTCGCCGCCCGACCTCGACCGCTTCGACCGACCGCCTAGAAACGTAGAAACGTAATATATTCGGCTACGAGTACGTGCCCTTACCGTACGCCGTACGGTGGGGAAAGGCCCACAGCACCCTAGTTCGCCGCGTCTCCATTCCTCGCTGTCCCCTCGCGGTCGTTGTCTAGACCCTCTCTATTGGACTGAACTAGATCGGATTGTTGGTCTACAGACTTGCTATAAAACCCCGCCGCCGCCTCGTAGTAGTGGACTTTATCCCCCCTCTTCCTCCGTGTGCCCCCTTGTCCGACCGTTCGACGTTAAACCGAAGTCTGTGTGTCACACGTCCCCGGTCCTTCGTAGAGGCCTCGTGTGTATTCTCCGCCCGACTGACCGACGATAAACCGAGCCCGTGTGCCGTCCATCGTCCCTCAGTCCAGGCGTCAAGCGCCGTTTTCTCTCCGTTTTCTCGTCAGTATCGTCGCGTATGTCTTGGTACAGTTAGTACACTTGCCCATCATTTTGCGATTGAAACTTGTTGGTCCTACAGATTAGGCTCGGTTCTAATCGAACTCACCGCATGACCCACACTGGCCAAGCTCCACATTGGCTAACCCAGTGTGCCTTGAATTCACAACTTGCCAATTAGTAACACTTGGAAGGTCCTGAGTTCGAGCCTCACTGGGGTAGCCAATGAGGATCTTCATAACAGTGTAAGGCATGTGTGCGTGCTGGGCCTGGAATGGGCTCAGCGCCCTCTTTATTCCTCGTCGTCCGACCCTCAACCTCCTCGCCCGACAAGCCCGACACCACAAGACAGCGAGCGCACACCCTTATCGTACAGAGAAGGTCCCGCCTGCTCTCCATTCCCCTCCTGCCCAATTCGCTTCCCCACCGAACAGTCCGCCGCGTCTCCATTCCTCCCCTCATCGCTTAGCTACCCGGGCCATTCCCCCTCACCCTCGATTTTTACTATACATTCGTTCTCGGCTGACGTTCTGTCTCCTCACGCTCGTGGTCTAGACCCCTCTCTCTCTGTGTCATTACACAAAAGTCTGGTAGCTTAGATTGTAAGTGGCTACCCCTCCTGCTATAAAACCTAAGCGCTGCCTCGTCGAAAGACCAGGCTGCGCGTGCCCATGTTCTTCCTCAACTTTCGTGTGATTTTGTTCTCTCTCGCCCGACCGCCCGTGTGCTGTCACTCGTCTCCCGGTCCCGCGACCTGTTTTCTCATCTCATTTCGTCTCGCTTCTCGTCCCCGCGTCCGTCCGAACGAAGATCGTGCCGCGCCGCGTGCGGCATTCCCTCAGCCTGAGTCCGCTTCTCCTCTCTTCAGCTGGGCTCCTCATATGCATACACACACGCGCGTGCGCGCGCGTTCTCGATCCCAGTGATCCCGGGCACGCTTTCCTACCCCCCCGGAACTCACGCAGACCCCACTCGGGATCTCGTGTTAGAGCCTTGGAAATTGAGTCTTTCGTTACCTTTTTGCAAGAAGTACAGCAATCATGTCTCACGACCCCATGGTCGGTTCTTCGCTCATCAGGGACTGGGTCTCAACGCTGCACGATTGAGATCGGGACTTCGCAGACTCCCACCCCGGTTTCGGAGGATCGTGGGTAGACTGACCCGGACGAGTCAAACGTTGGCTGAAACATGCTGAGCGGTAAGAGTGGTACTCGTACTGGACGAGTCCGCATTCAGATTGCCAATTTGTCATAGACATGTGGGGACCTGTAATAAATAAAACTATGTCGAACGGCATGTCGATGTCAATGAATCTGCGGATGACGGGCGTTTGGCCGTGGTTGAGTGTCAAAACCCGAAAATTGTCCGTTCGAAAAGAAGTAGAGAAACATCATACAGGGAAGAATGTTAGCATATAAAGAACTTGAAGCATTATACATCAACTTGAAGGTGGGCGCGAGGGTACTGGCGAGGAAGCTGAAATATGTCCGTTCATTCATTCCACGGTACCTCGGGACGAAAGAAAGATACACTACGAAGTTGGGATCATCGGTGATACGGAGATACAATCGCGCTTTTGATTGTAAAAGAAACACTAAATAATACACAGGGAGCCCCGAGAAAACGCAAAGGGGGATTCTTCAGTTGGAGCAGCTAGGAAGTAGGGCTATTACATCAGTGTACCCATGCGCGTCTTGTCTGGGTCAGTAGGTGATGACGGGAGGGAGGGAAAGAGGAAGCGTCGAAAAGGGAGAGTATTGAAAGTAAGAGGGTAAGAGGGCGCAAGCGTCATAGAGCGAACTTGAAATGTACAAGGGGAAGTCGGTAAGAGTGAAAACCAATAAGAAAAGGAGAAGCGGCTGGGTTTAAATGACGTCGCGAGAGAGGAAGGGGTGAGATGCCATGATTGCTGTACATTGTGTCAAAACCTGTCGTCTCACGTGGGGCGATCGAGAGGGCGAATGGAAAACGGGCTCTGAAGGTGGCGATTAGGGAGATGGGAGAAAAGCTTGAATGTGTTGTCGTAGAGCTGCCTGTCGCTCCGACGTGGCTGTTCCGCTCTGCGGAAGTTCTGAAGGTCGCCTTACATCGGGTCACCGGTATGGCGGTGGCTGGGGGTATCGCAACGGGAATATGAAGGCTCTCTTGGATTGTCTTCATCCCAGGCATCAGTGGGTACTGGGAATGTAGCTTCCCCAGGACGATGGCTTGGGTGCAAGGCAACAAACACAATGGCGATCCGATTCAGAATCAATCGGGTGAGCGATCCATACCTTGACAAATTCCGAATAAATTCATGCGCGAGCATCTCAGCCATGAACTGAGTGCCCGCTGGCTCCCATCTGGGAGATATCGTGACCGCTGCGAAGGCCTGGACGAGGGAGCGCACAGCACGCACGCTGGCTTCGAGACCGGCCTGAGAATTTGCCTGTGCGAGGTCGTGGGGAGCGACCCGAGTGAGGTGCTCCTGAACATCTAAAATGGCATTCCACAAGGTGCAAAACTGATGCTGCAGCTCGGGCGAGGTGGCGGTGGCGTCAAAATTGCGCAAAGCATTCAACACGTTTTCCACGGCGTCGAAGCTTGAACGGGAGACTAGGCTGTGAGGGAGAACCAACCACCGCACGAAGTCAAGGAAGTTCAAGAACAGCAAGCTATCGCCTTGGGCGAGGTATCGTTGCAAAACGGGCTCCGATACGCCTAGCTCGCGTATCAGAGTTGGGGACAAACGTTCATCGGATCCACGCGTATGTGCGGTAACCAAGGCAGTGACACACTTGGCCTCAAAATTGAGGTCTTGTCCTGCAATACATGCAAGGTCGGTCCACTTGAAAACACCCGCACCGATGAAAAGAAGAGAGTGCTGAAACGTCGTCTGTCGCAACTCGGGGCGCATTTCCAGGACCTTCAGGCACATTGCACTTCTCTGCTGCCTCAACGCTTCATGAACTAGATCAGATGAAAGCGAACGATCCATTAACTGCAAAACGGCGTTTGATATCCTTTCTGAGGAGACTTCCGAAAGGATTTCCTTGGAGTGTTTTACAAGAGCAGAGTTGTAAAAGCCCGGGATGGCTGCAAGCATCCCTTCCAGCTCGTGATCTTCGTCCAGAGAATCAAAGGTCCATGATAAGGCGCGGGCATCAATCTCCCAGGATGATTCTAAAGCGGACATTTCCATTTCTTTGATCAGGCCGCCTTTTAACCGCTCATCCTGCGCCTTCTTGAGAACTGAGAGTTTAGATAGGATTTTATGGGAGGGGCCCCGCCAGAAAATGCAGATGCCGAGTTGGATCGTTAAGACGGCGTGAAGTAGAGCATAGGATACGACAGCAAGGCGAAGCAGCTTGGTGGAAATGCTCCGTATTCCTGCATTGAATAACCAAAGAAGATTGGATAGTGGGGTATAATATAGGCTGTCGTGGAATATCAATGGCATGAAGGTGATTAGCAGATAGGAAAGCCCGCTGGCCCCGACACATGCGAGAATTATAGCGAAGACAGTGCGGTTGGTCCCGAATTGAGATATCGGAAGGCCAGCGAAAAAAAGGAAGACAGATGCGTGAAGGAGAGTAGGGAGGGCCTCCACTACCCATGGGAAGTAGCGCTTTTCTAGCCCTTCGGCAAAGAAGGCCCGAATTCGTGCCCGCTTGTGAAGACTGTGCCGGGTCCCTGTCAGACGGAGGTATCGCCTCGACCACTGTTGCAGCAGTGTTGCTAATAGTGCGCATGTAAGGCTGATGATTAGGCTCATAAACCAAAGGACATTGACCCAGATCGCAGAGGAAGACGGCGTGAATGTGGACGGATCAGAAAGGTTGGGAGGAAGGGGAAAGACAGGAGCACCCGAACTTCCAGCGGCTGTGACTTGGTATATGTGAGCGAGATAGAAGGCAGAAGTGTCCTGAGAGTTTGGTTGAAGGCCCTGGTTCGCCACAAGAAGGAAACCAGCGACGGTGGCCGAGAACAAACCAGTCTACGGGTAACTGGGTTAGAAGCCGGAGAAGGAGGACAATTTCCCTTGTACGTACGAAGACAAGGATACCATCTGCGTCTCCTTTCCAGCCGTCGGTCATCTTCGTATCTTCTTCATCCGCTGTTTTCAGATAGATGGAAAACATCGCCCCTGATCCATCGGAAAACGCGGCTTCTGGTTTAGAAGTACTCCCAGAGGCCCGAGGGACATCGTTAGGGTTGTGACCGATATCCCCATCTACACACGACCCAAGTTGAATGGGGATTGAGCGTGAGAGTCAAACGAAAACGCTTACCGACGGTAGCTCCTCCTCTGGGAATACCGCCGAGTTCTAAATCTGGATTGTCAGGCATCGATAGAAGGTGATGTTGGTGGGTAGTTTGAGAATGATAGCGACAGGGAGGAACAACACTTACGCTTGTTTATATTTAGCAGGACATGACAGGCACCACATTTTCAACTGAGAACTGTCACCCGCCCCATCCACATAAGGGCATTTGCTTGGGGACCACCGGCCATTTCTCTACCCTTCGCAGAACCCAACGTGAGGGCCATTCGCCATCTCTGAGACCAGTAACAAGGTCAGTCCGCCGCGGCACAGTCCCTTTAGTGATTAGAATCTTTCAGGTGTCGCTGTATTGAAGGATCCATCTTTTGCGTGGGAAACGCCATGGCTGTGGTTGTGGATAATCGAGCCTAGGCTGCCATCAATGACTTCCAGACTATCGATCTTCCCATCGGGACAGGACCATGGATGTACGATTGTTGGTGTTATAGTAATGGTATCCACACAACAAATGCGCACAAAAACGATTCATAGCAGGACCTTTGTAAAATCAATACACATACGCTTGACGTTGCGCTCTCGCGCAACCGCATCGACCATTTCCCGCGAGATGGCGATCGTCATCGCGTCGCCCTCGCCCTCTCTTCGAACGAGCAGCCCGCACTCGTTCAGCGCAAACGCGGCGTCCTCGACCCGCAGGTTCGTGACACAGGCCAGGTCTGCGAGCGTACAGCGCACCATGGCGTGCACCGCCGCGCTCCCGTCTGGCGCAGCCACAGTCTCGTAAGTCTTTTCGAGCTGCATGTGCGCCGCGAACCCCGGCGTCCCCGGCGTCCCCGACAGGCCCGACGAGCCAAAGCCAAAGCTGTCGCGCGTCGTGGGCGATGCGCTGCCCCCGCCTTCTGGGGAGCTCGGTGCCGCGGACTCGCCATCCCAGCCTTTGGCGCGCTTCGTGCGCTTATGCGGGGATACTGTCATATCCGCGTCTCCGCGAACGTGAGAGAGGTCGGGTAGGTGTCCGACCGTCTTGATTGGGGGTGTATCGGGCGGAAGCGTAGAGAGAAGTTGACTGGTTGGATGCGATGCTCAGGGTGAGGTGAACAACGAGGGATGGGAAGTTGAGCGCGTACCGGAGGAAGCGAACGATCGTAGACACCCAGTAGGCCAGGTAGCTGCGCAGACCGAGATCGGAGAGCGGACGCTCAGGCGTTCCAACGCGACCTGCGCGGCGAGAAAGCTCGTAACCTATCCAGCAGGTCGGTCGAGGTCATGAAGAGGAAAGAGGTATTCTCTTACTGAATTCGATCAAGAGCATTCCATAGCCTTTCTTCTGGTATGGAGGAAGTACAACGATGCAGGCGAGATTGTAGTCGTCATAGGACATCTTTTCCTGTCAAAGAGTTCAGTTAGTACGAACGGGACCAACTTTTCTCAACCATTCACCTTTGAAAAGAAACCAAGGACATGGTCACGTTGAGAGTCGGCGTCGGTAAAGATATAAAAGAGGACTACCCGAGAACATACGTCAGCAACGTGGTGCAGCTCTGGGGATGGAGCAAGCGCTCACAATTATCGCAGTCAAAAAAAAGTGTCTTGATGTCGATAAACAACTTTCCAAATAGCGACAGATTCTGGCAATAAAGCTGCTCTCTTTGTATAAGAAAAACCATTTCGGATGACCCCATGGCAATCTGTGCGGCACGCACCTTTTCCTTCGCGCCGTCCACCTCCCAGATCGTGTGTGCACCTCGCTGGTACACCTTCCTGCCTGGTGGATGCTTACGCGTACACTTCCTCTACGAGCACGCACGCATACGAGTACGGATGCGGGTACGGATACGTCAGTATATACGCATCAACCGCCTTGCCCTGGGCGAGGGGAACCGGGACGTACCATATGCACTTCCCACGAGGTGCCATCAGTCATGTACTTGAAACACCGATCACAGACCCACAGGACGCCGCCCGCGTTCTCTCGGTTGACCGCACCTGCAAAGAGGTCCATCGTACGTCCATGTCCGAGAGCATCCTCGCCTTCACCGTCCGTGAGCGGGTACGGAGAGAAGTACCTACGACAGGGGGGAGGGGAGACGCATAGTCACATTATCTCAGCCCAAAGACCCCCCAGCACGAGGTGGTGGGGAAGCAACGGATGGAGGTCGCACCCACCATGTTTTAATCTGCCAGGGCCCAAAGTTGACCTTGTCAAAGTTACGCCTGGCCGAGGCCATCGTTGATAGGGTCGGGGAGGGTTGTGTCGTGTCCCGAGCATCTCGGTCGTGCGCGTTTCCGAGCGATAATGAGCGTCGCCGCTTGCGCGTACTCGTACCATTCACGCGACGCGACGAAGTCGCATCACATCCAGGGTACAGAGAATCCCGCGGTGGAGTCGTTGCACGCACGGTGTCAGCAGAGACCCATTCGTCGAGGCGCTTGTCCGTGCCGATGTAGTGGACAAAGACTTGGCCTGGTCGTCGATCGAGAATTTGGGCTTTTCCTATTCATATTTTCGCTTAGGAGTGATCGGTTGTTTTGCTGGGAATGACTTACTATCGCCACCGTTTTGGAAGACGTAGTGCTTGAGAGCAGGACTCATGATGGTTCTGGTCTTGGACACGCCATCAACACATTCTGGCGGCAAAAAAAACGTGTTTGGGCTGGTGTAATCTCTGCCACGTTACAAAACTTGCACCCCTCATCGACCACGAGTACCTCGTACACACAGAAATACATGCGATCATAGCAGTGATTTGAAGTAAATTCATGGTGGCATGTATGTAGCATGGCGTGGCGTAAGGTAATGCGAAGAGGAAGAAGGAAAGAAAGATTCCGACAAAGATCTTATGCCTTGGCATCCTCATGCTCCACTGCAAGAAAAGCCTCTCTCTTCTCTGCGATACGTGCAGCACGACGCTCCCGAACCGCCTTCAATAAAAAAGCGATATTCGTTAATAAAATGGAATTTGGAGGACAAGGGATATAGTCGCACCTTATTCTTGACGCGGCGGGCCTCCATTTGGTCTGACAGGATCTTGGTGCGGGACTTCTCCGCCTTTGCCTTGTGAATATACTCCATCAATACCCGCTTGTTCTTGAAGACGTTACCCTTGGACTTCTGGTAGAGGGAGTGATAGCTATTTTAATGGTCAAACAAAAAAGAGTCGTGTGATAGAAAGTCAAACGCACAGGTGCTTGTCAATTTTTCCCGCCTCACGATATTTTCGGAGTAATCTCCGAAGAACACGCTGCCGTCTCATCCAAAGGACCTTGGTTGGCATACGAGCCTCTGCTGTACCCTTCCGCTTTCCTACACCGGTGTGACGACCCTTCCTCTTAGCAGCAAGGAGTGCAAGCGTGCGAGCACGAGAGTGGACTGTTGTAGGCTTGATGATGATGCGACCATCCTTGATAAGTTTCTTTACGTGCGTACGAGAGTTGGCGTTGCCAATCTCTGACTGTTCATTGGGATCGAGCCAGATTTTACGCTTGCCGACGCCACCGACAGATGCGGCAAGCCGCTTTTGTGAGCGAAGGTTGACCATGGTCACGTCTGTGTTTATTACGTGAGTACTGAGGATATGGGATAAGAACAGATGGTCAATGTTCACTGACCTTGTTCTTGAAGGCGAGGGCAGGTTCTGTGTGGTGCGGAGATGTTGTCGGTCGGTCGGTCCTGGCAAGTGCCACAGCTGTGGCTGCCAAACCTTATGCATGAAACTGTAAATGCTAGTTCCCACAATCCGGCCCGTGAACCGTCGCCACTTGATCTCTTTTCGGCATAGCCTATCGTCAAATTAGTTGGCGAAAGGCGAAAAGCACTCTCATTTGAAAATGATCACGTCGTGAGAATCGTGCCGAAGACCAAGAAGAATGAAAAAAAAAAAAGAAAAGAAAGCAACCCTTTCCAACCGATTAAGGTGGAGCCTACACATGCCTGCGCCAGATTTTATGGAGAATTCTTGCGATGGATTTATCTGTGATTGTGTGGGTTGTGGCAGACTGATGTCATGTTATGTGTTGCGTGGTAAGCCCGGCACAGGAACCGGAGCTTTTTAGGAATTATTTCGAGGTAAAAAAAGATTATAAATCTATCAGGTGAGTGAGGGGGAAAGGGCCTGCTCTTGCCCTCGCTTTGGCACACGGTGTCAGTGGTGCCCAGGGAGTCCTTCCTTCTTCTGGGTCTTTTCCCAGTTCATTAAAGTTATCTGCCAATTGACTCAATTCGACTCGATATCACCTACTCGCCTCATTGAACGTGACTTTCACCATGACCGTTCAATAAACACACAACACACCATCATTCCTTGACGACTCCCCTCTTATCCAATCCCCTTGGGTCTTAAACCTACCCAGTCTTCTCCCTTGAACAGACTTCACTTCACTTCACCCTTCTACGCCATGGCTCTCCTAGACGCCCCCGATGACACCCAAGCCTCCTCAGAAGGTGACGGTCAAGACAGTTCAGAACCCCCAAGTAGTGACAGAAAGATATCTCATCAGAAGGACTCGCAGCCGCCTCCACTCACCAACGGCCACGCCGACTCCACACAGCGGAGGCCATCAATCTCACACTCTTCCCCCGACCACAATTCCCATTTTCATGAGCCTCGCTATAGCCACAGAAATTTAGAGCCCTTGAGGGTACCGCATTCATGTACTCAAATGCAGGGTTCTCATTCGACTGCGACGTCCACCTCTCCATCACCCACGAGTTCATTTTCTCCATCAGAGAGCAACCCATGGAGCGCCCCTCCGACCCTCCCTCCGAGCCGGCCACCCAGCCAAGCTCCGAGCAGAGCGCCTAGCATGTCGGGTGCTAAACCGGATCTATCATCGTTGTCACCGTCCCCTACTCCCGTACCTGGTAATGGGCCCAAGAAAGATCGCCACCATCCTGTCACGCCTGTCGAGCCAAGTCTTGCACCTCGCAATAAAGGACCTCCATCCGTCCACTCGACCGACGGTGGTAGTAAGTTCAATCTCAGAGACCTCCTGGGTTCAGCGCCTAAGCTCTCCCGCAAGTCTTCCGCGCGCTCCTCCGCGAGCAGTAGAAAGTCCGATTCTGAAGGTGGTCCCAAATCAACCGCCGGAGATAGCACGTCCTTTTTGAAGAAATATGGTACCTGTGAGCGTGTGGCCATCGGAAAGGGTGCTACTTCCGTCGTCCGCCTTGCGCATAAATGGGATCGAACCGAAGAGAAGCTGTATGCCGTCAAGGTGATCCTTGCTTTGGATTTACTCTGGTTCGTTAATCTGATCGAATCTTGCAGGAGTTTAGAAAGCGACGCAAGAACGAGTCAGAGAAGGAGTATGTGAAGAAGCTTACCGCCGAATTCTGTATATCGTCAACCCTGCATCACGTCAATATTGTCGAGACGGTCGATCTTGTCCAGGATGAAAATCAGCACTGGTGCGAGGTAATGGAGTTCTGTCCGGGTGGTGATCTCTATGCGGCGATCAAGAAAGGGCGCATGTCTCCGAGCGAAATCGAGTGTTGCTTCAGGCAAATACTACAAGGTATTTCGTACCTCCACTCCCAGGGTGTTGCTCACCGCGACATCAAACCGGAGAATATATTCTTCAATGGCAAGGGCCAGTTGAAGGTGGGTGTATGGCATGTTTGGCGACTTTTCGTTGCTTAACCCCCGCTAGATTGGGGATTACGGCGCATCGACGGTGTATCGTCTGCCCTGGGAGGCAACGGTACACATGTCTTCGGGCTTATGCGGTAGTGAGCCCTACATTGCGCCTGAGCAGTTCCTTGGCAAACGTAAGCTGAAATACATTGGCATGCCTTTGCACACTTTAATCACTGCGGCACCCGCAGCGTATGACGCTCGCCTAGTCGACATCTGGGCAGTTGGCATTGTATACTATTGCCTGCACTACGAAGAGCTGCCTTGGCGCGCTGCGCAGGCATCCGATGGCTTATATGCGGCATATGCGTCCGCCTGTGCTAACCCTCAGCAGAGTGCTACGCCCCCGACGATTAACAACCTTAATCCTCGCTCGTGCCGTTCTCTCATCCGTCGTATGCTTGAGCCTGACCCGAAGCAGCGCGCATTGATTGACGAGTGCACGTCGCATTCGTGGGTACAGACGATAGAGGTGTGTCATACGGCCACGAAGCCGGCGCATAAACATGCGTACGCGGAGGGCCGCGCGCAGGCGGTACTGCGTGGTTGAGGAAACGGATGTCTATCTTCGGATGATGTTTTCATTTTGTTTCTTTCACTCCTACCTACCTACCGTATTCCTCGGTTCGCACGTCATGATCTCCAGGTCTTTTCGCCCGTATTACACTGTCATCTCGGCGTACCTGTCTTAGTAGTTTTGGGATTGTGAAGCCCTGTGCTACTTCCTATGCTGCGGATTGAGCGCCTGATTACCCGACATGCTTCCGCGTCCATCATACATAGAATTGAAGCATGAGGATAAATACATAGAATAATACCTGATCGATCTAGCCATAGGCATATAGGTCTCGAGGGCCTAGGGATGTCAGCGGAAGACGAATGAACGAAGCTGCCGCATGGAGTTGGTGCACTCCACATGTGCATGTGCGTTGTTTATGGATTATGCCCGGGTACTGGCACCTCGGCAACACAAGGGTCCGAAAGGCATTAGTTTGTACTTCTACACCTGAAGTCGGGTTCTAAAAGTTGCGGAAGACATCTAGCCCTCGCCCAGCCCAGCCCCTGCGCCCAGGGCTCGCTGCTCATGCCGTCGCATTAGTGTGTTACTCTACACGGAACGTATGTGATCCTCTCGCCCAACACGAACGTGCGATGGCCAGGGATGAGAAATGTCGGTCATCGGCGCTCACGGCTTCCACAGTGATGCCTGAGTACCAAACGATGCCACGCTACTGCCGCGTGCCCCGATCGTGTGATTGGGGGCCTAGCGAGTAATATATTTGTATACAGCGACGCTGCGAGAGGGATTTTAGCGACGTCTCGGTGATTCTTCCAATTAACCGCATCGGTTCTTCTACAGCCGCTAGCTTCGGCTTCTTTTTGTTTCTGATACGCCCCCTTCTATCTACGATAAGCAATCAAAGTATCGTAGGACTGTGTGGGGGCTGAACAATGGGGATCGGGGAAACGTTATCAGCAAGCAGTGGTTCCTGGGTCGTGCACTTAGTTATTTCGGGCAACTTGACGACGGGGTGTTTATCGGCCGCGGGCGCAGGAGGAACCGCGGATGTCTTCGTGTCAATTGGTAAGGAGTATCGTGTGCGTGTGAGGACGCTATCCGAGTGCGTGCGAGGGCAAAAATAGCGTACCTTCATCGAGTGCAACAGCGAGTCATAAATCTGGGTGGATCGAAGGTGCGCTCGGAAACATTTGTTCTGCCATTGACAAACGCCGTCGCTCTCGAGGAAATTGGAACAAATTCGATCAGACCGTCGTTCTCCCCTGTTCCTTCCCTACTCTATTTAAGCTTGCCACAGCGCCCCAGAAAAGACAGAACACGTACACGTGAGGGATGAGTGAACCGTCCTCGGATGAGGCGAAGTTCCGAAGGGCAGTCATCGCGCTCGAGGAGATAATCGAAGAGGTCGAGCTGGGAAAGATCATAAGACATAAGAGTGTACAAATTTGACCAGAGCTGATTATACCATATCCCTGTGAGGGACATGCGCACGGGGACATCGCATATCCCGACAGGAACCCCAAAAAATGAAGTTCCTGCAAATAGAGCGAGGTTTTGCGTGCACTGGTGACGAATGCGTCTTAAATTTCGGTCGCTAAAAGAGTCACAGCGCAGTCGTGTAAGGGAACATCGGACCAAAAGAACCCTCAAAGGGCAGGCTCACCTCTGGTAGTGGGTGAGATGAGGCAGCTGCCATTAGGTATGGACAAATCGTGGCAATGAGCAGGGTGCTTATGAAGGGCGGGGGGGACACAGGGAGAGAACTTTGTCGGACTTTCGGTTGCATCTTCTCGGCGAACGCTGGATGCGCCCGAGCTGCGGAGCCCGTTCCACAATATTGCCTCCATAAACGCACAACTGCGTCACTGAAAGAGAGAGCTGTACCGAGCGTTCGCTCTGCACAATTACTGTGAGTCTGTGACTAGTACAATTGAAAGTTTCCTGATTGATACCCAGTCCTACTTGCAGCAATTCTAATGGACAATTGAATTCTGTCCCGCCAGTATAAACGTGCTTTGGGCAGTTAGGGTAGCTGGGCAGTAAAGTTTGGTCCGCAGTCCGCAAGCACTGTATCTTTTGTAAAGGTGTAGAGATGATCGCCTCGGCCTGCCTGCGGAACTCACTGCGGCAACTGGACTATTATGAAGCGGCCCGGGT
>Ga0137397_10001511_pt1 | contig 16257 bp, 16 predicted proteins | sample czorhiz116metaG_FD_106658 | JGI IMG/M metagenome (GOLD analysis project Ga0137397, IMG submission 106658) | Vadose zone soil microbial communities from Angelo Coast Range Reserve, California, USA - czorhiz1.16 metaG | ecosystem: Environmental > Terrestrial > Soil > Vadose zone | place: USA... | reverse complement strand
GCCGGTGCCGTCTTCGCAGAAGGCGCTGAAACTGGCAGGACTCAGGCTGGAGCAGATGGATCGCGTGGAAGTGAATGAAGCGTTTGCGGCGCAGTACCTTGCAGTGGAAAAAGTGCTGGGGCTCAAGCGCGAGAAGACGAATGTGAACGGCGGAGCGATTGCTCTGGGACATCCGCTGGGAGCTTCCGGGACGCGGCTGGTGATCACGATTTTGAACGAGCTGCGGCGAAATGGATTGCGCTACGGCCTGGCGACGGCGTGCATCGGGGGTGGGCAGGGAATTGCGATGATTGTTGAGGCGTTGAATAACTAGCTGCGGGCATTTCTGCTACACTTTCGCATTCGGGTTTCACGGTTTTCTGCCAGGCTCTTTTCTGCCGATGGGCCGGCAACATCATCTACGAGGAAAAAATGGCGATTCAGAGAGTGGGTGTCGCGGGGTGTGGGTTGATGGGCTCGGGGATCGCGCAGGTATCGGCAGCGGCGGGATTCGAAACGGTGGTGCGCGAAGTGAGCGCGGAGCTGGTGGAGAAAGGGCTCAAGGGAATTGAGAAGAATCTGAACTGTTTGGCGGAGAAGGGCACGATCACGGATGCGGTGCGCGGCGAAATTCGGGCGCGATTGAAGGGCACCACTGCCATCGAGGACTTGAAAAACTGTGACCTGGTCATTGAAGCGATCGTTGAGAAGCTTCCGGCGAAGCGGGAACTTTTTGGAGCGTTGGATGTGCTCTGTCCACCGCCGACAATTTTTGCGAGCAACACGTCTTCGCTGACGATTACGGAGATCTCCGCGGCAACGAAGCGCCCGCAGCGTTTCGTGGGGCTGCACTTTTTTAATCCAGTGCCGGTGATGAAGCTGGTCGAGGTGGTGCGGACGATTGCGACGGACGCGGCGGTCTATGAAGAGATGGTGGCGTTCGGAGCGAAGCTGGGCAAAACGGTCGTGCGCGCGCACGACAGCACGGGGTTCATCGTAAATCGGCTGCTGGTGCCGTATTTGCTGGATGCGATTCGCGCGCTCGAAGAAGGCGTCGGCTCCATTGAGGACATTGATAATTCCATGAAGCTGGGCTGCGGACATCCAATGGGGCCGCTGACACTGCTGGACTTTGTCGGGTTGGATACGACGTACTATATCTCCCAGATTATGTTTGAAGAGTTCAAGGAGCTGCGATTCGTGGCGCAGCAACTGTTGAAGGGTATGGTACTGGCGGGATGGAATGGATGCAAAGCGGGGCGCGGATTTTATGATTATTCCGATCCGCAGAACCCGAAAGCGATGAAATTTTAGTTTCTGCCAAGTAGGGGCGCGCGTGCTGCGCCCCTACAGGAGAAAATGCGAATCGGAGCGAGAGAAGCTTAGATGGCTTACGATAATCTGCTTTACGAAAAGAAAGACGCGATTGCGTACATCACCTTTAACCGGCCGAAGGTGCTTAATGCGCTGAACCGCAAGACGGTGGAAGAGTTGCAGCATGCCTTGCTCGATGCCCGCGATGACGTGGCCGTGCGCGTGCTGATCCTCACGGGCGCTGGAGAGAAAGCGTTTGTCGCCGGGGCGGATATCAGCGAACTGGCGTTGCAGACACCGGTCAACGGCAAAGAATTTTCGCTTTTCGGCCAGGGCGTTTTCCATCTACTGGAAACGATGGGGAAGCCGTCGATCTGCGCGATCAATGGATTTGCGCTGGGCGGCGGATGCGAACTGGCGCTTTCCTGCACCATTCGAATCGCAAGCAAGGCGGCGAAACTTGGACAGCCGGAAGTGAAGTTGGGAATTTTGCCGGGATATGGCGGGTCGCAGCGGCTGGCGCGGCTTTGCGGCAAGGGTGTGGCGCATGAGCTTTGCCTCACCGGGGAAATGATTGCCGCGGAAGAGGCGCAGCGTATCGGACTGGTGAACCACATTTACGAGCCGGCGGAGTTGATCCCCGCCGCGGAAGGGATGGCGAAGAAGATTATCGCCAACGGGCCACTCGCGGTGAAATTCACCATGGAAGCCATCGAACGCGGCGTGGAAATGGCCCAGGAAGAAGGGTTGTTCCTGGAGGCCACGCTTTTCGGAGTGGCTTGCGCGACCGAGGACATGCGGGAAGGAACGAAGGCGTTTTTGGAGAAGCGGCCGCCGCAGTTTAAGGGGAAGTAAAGGAAGTAAATGAGGTAGAGGAAATCAAGGATTAGATTCGGGAGCAGCGCGAATCAGCGATGGCGGAGAAATCAAAGCCCGGAAAGATTGACGGCGCATTGAGCGCGGCAGGGTTTCGCTTTGGCATTGCTGTGAGCCGGATCAACAGGTTTATCACTGAACGGCTTGTTGCGGCGGCGGTGGATGCCCTCGAGCGCGCGGGAGCGGGCAGCAAGGATGTTGACGTGGTGCACGTTCCGGGAGCATTCGAATTGCCGCTAACGGCGAAAAAAATGGCCGCTACGGGAAAGTACGATGCGCTCATCGCCATTGGCTGTGTGCTGCGTGGCGAGACAACGCATTACGATTACGTTTGCTCGGAAACTGCACGCGGTTTGCAGCTCGCGCAGATGGACAGCGGCTTGCCGATTATTTTTTGCGTGCTGACGTGCGACACGCTGGAGCAAGCCATCGACCGCGCCGGTCTAAAGGGCGGCAACAAGGGATTCGAAGCGGCCCTTGCCGCCATTGAAATGGCGCAACTGTCGCGCAGGCTTCGCGCGGCTCATTCGAATGCGGCCCCTGCCGGCAAGCCGCGGCGCAAGTAACGTGTCCCTCCGCACAAAATCCCGCGAATTTGCAATGCAGATGCTGTTCCAGTGGGACATGAGCCAGCAGGACTTCACCAAGCTGGAATCCAAATTCTGGAAGAGCGCCAAGGCGGCCGACAAAACGCGCGCCTTCGCGAACAAACTGTTTGAAGGGGCGGCGAAAGACGTCACCGCACTCGACGCCATCATCGTCAAGCACGCCGACAATTGGCGGTTTGAACGGCTGGCGGCCATCGACCGCGCCATTTTGCGCCTGGCGATTCACGAGATGAACGGCAAGGACACGCCACCGAAGGTCGTGCTGAACGAAGCAGTCGAAATGGCGAAGAAATTCTCCTCCGAAGAATCCGGGTCATTTGTGAATGGAATCCTCGACGCAGTCCATAAATCATTGAAAACAAACTAGTTATGTACAACTTCCCGGTCTTCAATCCATTACCCAATCGTTTGCAATATTAACGCGAAACTTTGAGTTGTCCCCCGTATTCGATTCTCCAAGTGTGGTGGTAACTCCAGGAATGACTTAACAGGAGAAGACTCATGAACGCAGAACTCATAGTGCGTCGAGGCGTGCTCGCGGTTGCCTTTGCCGGTTTGCTCGCCGGTGGTGCGTACGCGCAGAGCCAGGATCCGACTCCGCAACAGCAAGACATTCAGAACGACAAGAAAGACATCCGAAACGACAAGAAGGATCTGGCCAAGGATCGCGCGGACCGCAACGCGGATCAGCGCGACATCAACCACGACAAGCGCGACTTGAGCAAGGACCGCGCCGATCGCAACGCGGACCAGAAAGACATCAATCACGACCGCCGCGATTTGAACAAAGACCGCGTGGATCGCAGCAAGGACCAACGGGACATCAATCATGACAAGACTCAGCTTGCCCGCGATGACCAGAAATACGGCGCCAACAGCGCGCAGGCGCAAGCCGATCGCAAGGACCTACATGCAGATCGTGTTGACCGCAACAAAGACCAGAAGGACATCAACCACGATCGCAAGGACCTGAACAAGGATCGGGCGGACCGCAACGCGGATCAGCGCGACATCAACCACGACAAGAAAGACCTGTCCAAGGACCGCGCGGATCGCAACAAGGACCAGAAGGACATCAATAAGGACAAGAAAGACCTGCACAAGGACCGCAAAGATCTGCGCCACGACAGGCGCGGACACTAAGAGCGGTTCTTCATTGTCAGTTCTCGGTTGTCAGTTCCGGAAAAGCAAAAAAGGCCGCTCGGGGCTCCCAGGTGGCCTTTTTATTTGCAAGAAATGAATTTCTTCAGATGCGGATGGTTCCTTCGAAAACTTTCACGGCTGCGCCGCTGACGCGAGGAACGAGTTTCTTCCCGCTTTGTGTGACCTCCACTTCGATGTGGCTCGGGCGTCCCATTTCCGCTCCCTGAAGAATAGTCAGGGTGTGCCCGGGCGCCAGTTTTCCATTTCGCACAAGATAAGCACCGAGTGAGCCAGCAGCGGAGCCAGTCGCAGCGTCTTCGTAGAGTTCCCAGGGCAACATGCCGCGGGAGAAGGCCTTGCCATTGCCACCGAGAGCGAAGCAGTATGCCATCGCCGCGTTTTTGCCCTGCAGTTCGCGGAGTTCGGTCATGTTCATGGCGATTTTGCCGAGTGCGGCGCGATTGCGCAGCGGGACCATCAGGTTGAAAATGCCGGTGGATACAAACTGAGGTTCCAGTTTGGGATCGAAGTCTTTGGGCGAAATTCCCAGTGCGGAGGCGAGTTTCTTCTTATTGATTTTCGCGGGCTTGAAGATGGCTTCCTTCTGGGTCATGGTGACGCGCTGTGGTCGTCCGTCCTTGAACCTGATTTCTACCGGCAAGACTCCAGCTCCTGTCTCTTGGAGAATATGGACGCCGCCATCCTGTGCAGGAACGACGCCCAGTTCCGCAAGCAGATACCAAGTTCCAATCACCGGATGACCGGCTAGCTTGAGCTCTTCTTTTGTCGTGAAGATGCGCAGCCGCGCGAGGGCTTCTTCGTCTGTCGGTTTTTGCACGAAGACGGTCTCCGAAAGATTCATTTCGCGGGCAATGGCAAGCATCTGGTCGTCGGAGAGTCCATCGCCGTCGGTAAACACGGCCAGCGGGTTGCCTTCAAAGCGGTTGCTGGTAAAAACATCGAGAGTGTAGAAACGGTGTTCCATGGCTGGTCGTAGGTCGCCGCGGGAGCAGATTGCAGATTTCAAATGCGCTCGAGCTGGGTGACCGTCCTTTCGCTGGTAATATTCCCGGTGTTCAAGGTAGATTTCGGTTCGATCAGGATAATGTGGACTTCGTCGTCGGCCGCGGGACAGTGTTCCACGCCGCGCGGCACAACCACAAATTCGCCTTCGTTGACGACTGCTTCGTGGCTGCGAAACTTCATCCGCAGTGTGCCTTTCACAACCAGAAACAATTCGTCTTCGTTATCATGATGATGCCAGATGAATTCGCCTTTCAGTTTGACTGCTTTAACGTGGCAGTCGTTCACCTCGCCGATGATGCGCGGGTTGTAATAGTCGGAAAAGCGGCTGAATTTTTCGTTGAGATTGATTGTTTTCATGGCAGCACCTAGAGAGCGTGAACTATCTTGGTTACAGCATCGAGAACGCGCTGCGTCGTCACTAGTCTTGACGTTTCGCAATAAACGCGCAGCAGAGTCTCGGTTCCTGAAGCGTGGACCATTACCCACCCGGCAGCGCCTAAATAAAGCTTAATGCCATCCATGTCCTCGCGGCGCACCACCGGCAAATCTAGGACACGGGTCAGCTTGGCATCCGCAAAATGAGCGATGGCTTTTTCCTTTTGGCCGGGCTTCAGATCGAGATCCACACGGCCATAGTGATACTCGCCAAACTCCGCGGTAAGCGCCGCTAGCAATTCGCCCAGCGACTTTCCGTGCCAGGCCATCAATTCCGCAAGCAGCAGCGCGGAAACTGTGGCGTCCCGTTCGGGGATGTACAGGCTCGTGCCGATCCCGCCGCTTTCTTCTCCGCCGATCAGAATGTTCTGTTCGAGCATCAGTTCGCAAATGTATTTGAACCCAATGGGCGTCTCATGGAGCTTTCGCCCGAATTTTGTGGCGAGCTTGTCGATCAGCTTGGTAACGGAGAAAGTTTTTGCGATGTCTCCCGGCAAGTTGCGAGTCCCCGCGAGATGCCAGACGAGCAGCGCAAAAATCTGGTGGGGGTTTATGAACGTGCCGTCGCGGTCGATGGCGCCGATTCGGTCGCCATCGCCATCGGCGCACAGACCGCCGTCGAATTTTCCGGCCATCACGGCTTGCCGCAAAGCTTCGATATGCGGTTCGATTGGCTCCGGGTGCACGCCGCCGAAACGCGGATCCCGCGCGCCGCGGATTTCGTCGCAGGCAATACCATTTCGCCGGAACAGTTCGACGAGCAAACCTGTGGCCGAGCCATGCATCACGTCGGACACGAAGCGAAACTTCGCGCTCTTCAGCCGCCTCCAGTCGACCAGCTTTTCGAGTGTGTCGAGATAGGGCGCACGCGGCTCCAGGGGCTGAATCAGATCCTTGCGCGGCGGCAGAGGTGGCGCGCTTTCGCGCCGCACCACGTCCAGATCGTCTTCGATTTGCGCCACGATCGAAGGCAGAGCCGAGCTTCCGTAGCTCGCTTTGTACTTGATGCCATTCCATGGATAGGGATTGTGGCTCGCGGTGATCATCAACCCGCCGGCTGCTCCGCGTTGCCGCACAAGCAGGGAGACTGCTGGCGTAGGGCAAGGCTTATCCGTCAGGAAAACAGGAGTTCCGCTGGCGGAGATTACTTCAGCAACGGCGGAAGCAACGCCCTCCGAGGCGAAGCGATGGTCGTAGCCGATGATGACTCCCTTCGGCGCGTCCTCGCAGCGCACGACGTAGCGGGCAATAGCCCGGGCGACAATTCGCGCGTTCGCGAACGTGAAGTCTTCCGCAATGACGCCGCGCCAGCCATCCGTACCGAACTTGATCGAAGACATTTCAAGTGAGTATACGCGATGCGAACTCTTCGCCAACATCCGGATTGGCCTGTTAGAGGAGGTCTTTGCGGCGCTGTTCTTCCAGCCATTTCACGATTTTGCCGACATCTTGGGCGCGGTCGCGCGGGCAGATCAGCAGCGCATCGGGCGTCTCGACAACCACGAGATCGTGTACCCCAATCGCCGCCACGAATTTAGACGGGCTCCACAGAAAATTGCCATCCGCGTCAAGCGTGTGGCCTTGTCCGGCAAGGACGTTTTCGCCCGCTTTCTTTGTCAGCAATTGGTAGACGGCCGCCCAGGAACCGATGTCGCTCCAGCCCACTTCAGCAGGAATCACAAAAACGCGCGGCCGTCCCTGCGTGTGTGTGGCGGGTTCAAGGACAGCATAGTCCACGGAAATATTTTCAAGTTTGGGATAGATAGCGCGCAGTTTGCGCTCATAATTCCTCGTTCCGATAAACTTAGCGAGCCGTTCGAGCGCGTCATGCGTCTTTGGCAGAAAACTCGTCAGGTTTTCGAGAAATGTGGAAACGCGCCAGAAAAACATCCCGGCATTCCAGTGATAATTTCCGGATGCCACGTATTCTTGCGCGAGATTCACCGCAGGTTTCTCCGTGAATCGCCGCACGGCAAAAACTGGGAAGCCTTTGCTTACGATCGGTTCACCAGTTCGCTCGATGTAGCCGAAACCAGTCTCTGGCCCCGTCGGAGGTATTCCAAGCACTGCCATCCGCCCAGGCTCACGAGCCACGTCGAGCGCGGCGCTCATGATCTCTCGGAACCTTTGCGGCTGCTCGATGTAATGATCGGCGGGGAGCACCGCCATCAACGCGTCGCCGCCTGCCGAATGCCGTATGTGAATGGCCGCGAGCCCAATCGCCACCGCCGTGTTCAACCCCATCGGCTCGATGAGCACGCGCTTGCGCGCCGCTGCCGGAACTTGTTTACGTACAGCGGCGGCCTGCTCCGCATTTGTAACTGTCCAGGTGTGGTCAGCGAAGATCAGCGGCTTGAGATGCGCGACTGTCTGTTGCAGCATCGTTTCTTTACCCACGATGTTCAAAAGCTGCTTGGGAGCGCGCGTGCGGCTGCGCGGCCAGAATCTTGTGCCGCGTCCGCCCGCGAGGATCACGGCGTGGACTGTGAGTGTTTCCTTCGCCATTATTCAACAGCCTTAATCAAAAATAACTTGTGCGAGTGCCGCCGCAGAAACCCCATCGCGATGCAATTGCGTCTTCAATGCCGGTATATCCGGCAAATAGGTGCGAATCAGAGACGTGGGCGTTTCCGGCAAGACGCCAAGGTAGGATTGCGATGCGGGCAGCAGCCAGCATTCCCCGTGGTGATAACGCGCCCCGCTGTCTGGCCAAGCCAGGCTGCCCGCGCCCTCCAGGATCACGATAAGCTCGAATCGCTCGGGATCGACCATGATTTGGCATTTCGCGGCACACTCCCATCGCTCAGTCGCAAAATAGCGGCAGGCGGCGAGCAGAGACCTTGATGCTCCTTCGGCAGGAAGGAGCAGCGAATTTACTTGCCCTCCCGCAAGCTTCCCGAAGTTCGTCACCTGCAATGCTTTCTCAACGTGCAATTCGCGCGGTTTTCCGTACGCGTCAAGGCGGCCGAAATCGTAAACACGGTAGGTTAGATCGGAATATTCCTGCACTTCGCAGATCACCATGTTTGGACCGATGGAATGCGGAGTGCCGGGTGCGACAAAATAGGTATCGCCAGCTCGAACGTTTTTCCTTTCGAAGAGGTCTTCGAGCGTGTGTGATACCAGCTTTTCCAGAAACAGTTCTTTACTCACGCCCGGTTTTAGCCCGAGCTGCAGCTGTGCTCCAGCCAGCGCAGAAACTACGTGCCACATCTCCGTTTTTCCGCGGCCTCCGGCGGCCTTTTCATGGACGGATGCGTAAGCGTCGTCCGGATGAACTTGTAGAGAAAGCTTTTCGGTTGGGAAAATGAATTTGACGAGAACAGGGAAGTTCGCTTCGGCAACGGCTCGGCTGCCGCGCCATTCCGCGGGCATCTCTGTCCATGCTTCGCCCAATGTTCTTCCGGCAAATGGACCGGATGCAATTCGGCAATCCACGCCCGTAAGCCACGCCTCGCCCAGCGGTTCCGTCAAATCGGATTTTTCAGGGAAGAGCGGCGCCAACGAGCGTGCTCCCCAGAGGCGCGGGCTGAAAATAGGTTCGATGCGTGCGGGCGTGGGCCTCACGGCTTACGACGCAGCTTCAGCGCGAGAGAAAAAACGTTCCAGCCGGCGCAGTCCTTCATCGATTCGTTCGATGGAGGTGGCATAGGAAAGCCGCAAATAGCCTGGCGCGCCAAACGCCTCGCCCGGCACCAGCGCGACGCGAGCTCGCTCCAGCAGCAATTTCGAAAGCTCGGTGCAAGTTTTAGCGTGCGCAGGCTCGCCTTCACCGAGATGCGCTGAAATATTCGGGAAGGCGTAGAACGCGCCACCCGGCCATTCGCAGGCCACACCGGGAATGGCGCGCAATCCCTCGACGATCCGTTTGCGGCGCTTTTCGTATTCGGCCAGCATCACGGGGACGCTTTCCATCGTGCCCCGCATCGCTTCCAGTGCCGCGTACTGCGCGACTGATGTGGCATTGGAAGTGGACTGGCTTTGCAGCTTGATGAGCGCCTGGATCAGCGCTTCTGGTCCCAGCGTGTAGCCGATGCGCCAGCCGGTCATCGCAAACGTTTTCGAAACCGATCCGATGATGATGACGTTTTCCTTCGAACCCGCCGCACTCGCGATCGAGTACGGTTGGTGCGGGTCGTAGGTGAAGTGCGAGTAGCACTCGTCGCCCATCAGCCAAACGTTGTGCTTCTTGCAGACCGCCAGAATACGTTCGTACTCATCCGGAGGAACCACGCCACCCGTCGGATTGCTCGGTGAATTCAAAATCAGCAGTTTCGTTTTTGGAGTGACGGCTTTTTCGATGGCGGAAGCTTTCACGCTAAAGCCGTCTTCCGCTTTCGTTGACACGAATACCGGCGTCCCACCGGCATACTTCACGATGTCCGGGAAACTCACCCAGTACGGCGCGGGGATAATGACTTCGTCGCCCCGCTGCACCAGCACGCTCATCACGTTAAAGATGGAATGCTTACCGCCGACGCTTACGACGCATTCCTTCGCTTCGAACGACGAGCCGAGTTCGCGCTTGTGCCACGCGCAAATCGCTTCCCGCAGCGGCATGATGCCGCCCGTCGGCGTGTATTTCGATTTGTTTTCCTCGATCGCTTTGATCGCCGCTTTCTTGATGTGGTCCGGCGTAGGGAAGTCCGGCTCGCCGGGGCCGAAGTCCGCGATGTCCACTCCCTTTGACTTCAGCTTGTCTGCTTCGGAAATCACAGCGGCAGTCGGCGAAACTTGTATGCGATTGATGCGGTCCGTTAGTCGCACTCTTGCTCCTTAGAAAAAGTTCACGGTTCAAAACTGACGGCAAATTCGCTTACGAAACTTTGGCTCGCAAGCGCTGCTCGACCACTTCCGGCACGAGGCCCTTGAGCGACGCCCCAAGCTGCGCAATTTCGCGCACCAGCTTCGAACTCAAATAGCTGTACGACAAGCCCGGCAACATGAACACCGTCTCCAGCCGCGGCTCCAGTTTGCGGTTCATCAGCGCCATCTGCAGTTCGTATTCGTAATCGGAAACGGCGCGGATTCCGCGCAATATGACGCCGGCCCCGCGCTTCCGTGCGTACTCCACCAGCAGCCCGTCGAAAACGTCGATCTCCACGCTTGTCCATTGTTTGGTTACTTCGCGGAGCATTTCGATGCGCTCGGCTACGGAAAAAAGGGGCGCTTTCTCCGCGTTTCGCAGCACCGCGACGATGAGCAAATCAAACATCTTCTCCCCGCGCTCGATGAGGTCCAGGTGCCCGTTGGTGACCGGGTCAAACGAGCCTGGGTAGATGGCAATCGAAGTTTTCATTGTGAAATCATTGGCGTAGCCCGTCTTGGCTTATTCTAACTCAGCTGAGGAAAACCGCAGCTTGTAAACTTGGTGAGAAGCCAAAGTGGATTCTTTTCGCGCCGCAAGGAATCCTCTTCGCGGCACGTCGAAGTTATGACAGTATGCGGAAGCCGGTGCTACATAGCAGCGATCAAAGATGGACTACCTTCGCGGGAGGATCTTACGGACCATGGCTCAGAATGCGCGCTTGCAGGGATTTGGCATACTTGTTCTTTGCGTTTTGCTCTACCCGGCGATGACCACAGCTCAACAGCCTGCATTGAACCTGATGCCGCTTCCCGCGAACGCACAGCTGGGGAGCGGGAGCTTGCACGTGGACTCGGTGTTTTCGGTGGCCTTCACCGGGTACACCGAGCCGCGGCTGGAGCGTGCCCGTGAGCGGTTCTTGCGGCAACTTGCACGCCAAACGGGCCTCCCCCTCTCCTTCAAGCCCGCAAAGTCGGGAAAAGCAACGCTCGTCGTGGAGACTGAGCACGCCAGCAAAGAAATCCAGGAGGTCGGCGAGGATGAGTCCTACATCCTCGATGTAAGTACCGCGAGCGCCAGGATTCGCGCGTCCACGCCGCTCGGGGCGATGCACGGACTGCAGACGTTCTTGCAACTTGTGGATGTGTCGCCCGATGGATTTGCCGCGCCGGCAATCACCATCCAGGATAAGCCGCGTTTCCCGTGGCGCGGTTTGATGATCGATTCCGCGCGCCATTTCATCCCGCTCGATGTTGTCCGCCGGAACCTCGACGGCATGGAAGCCGTGAAGATGAACGTGTTCCACTGGCACCTCTCGGAAAATCAGGGCTTCCGCGCCGAGAGCAAGAAATTCCCGAAACTTCACGAACTGGGTTCCGACTCTCTTTACTACACCCAGGATGAAATCCGCGATCTGATCGCCTACGCAAAGGATCGCGGCATTCGTGTGGTGCCAGAATTCGACATGCCGGGGCACAGCACCGCGTGGTTCGTGGGGCATCCAGAACTGGCCAGCGGAAAAGGTCCGTACGAAATCGAGCGCCGCTGGGGAGTCTTTGATCCGGCAATGGACCCGACCAACGAAAAAGTCTACAAGTTTCTTGATGACCTGATCGGCGAAATGGCCAGGCTCTTTCCCGATCACTATTTTCACATTGGCGGTGACGAAGTGAACGGCAAAGAGTGGGACGCCAATCCCAAGATTCAGGCCTTCATGAAGGCGCATGAACTCAAGAACAATGAAGCTCTCCAGGCATATTTCAGCGGACGCGTCCAAAAGCTGGTGACCAAGCATGGAAAGACTGTCGTCGGCTGGGACGAAGTTCTCGTCGAAGGAGTGCCCAAGGACATCGTGATTCAATCCTGGCGTGGGCAAGCGTCGCTCGCGAAAGCTGCAACGCAGGGCTTCCGCGGGATTCTTTCGAACGGGTATTACTTGGATCTGGGATGGCCTGCGGCGCGGCACTATGCCGTGGACCCGATGAGCGGAGATGCGGCAAGTCTCTCGGCGGAGGAAAAGCAAAGAATTCTGGGCGGTGAATCGTGCATGTGGGCGGAGTACGTCAGCCCGGAAAACGTGGACTCGCGCATCTGGCCGCGCAACGCTGCAATCGCGGAGCGCCTCTGGTCGCCGCAGGAAGTCCGCGACCCCGCTTCCATGTACGCGCGGCTCAATTTTATCAGCGCCCGGCTGGAATGGCTGGGACTCACGCACCGGACCGTTTCGCGGCACATGCTGCAGCGTCTCGCGGGCCCCGCGTCGCCATCGCAATTTGCCGCTCTGCGCACCCTTACCGATCTCCTTGAACCAGTGAAGGATTACACCCGCGAACATACAGCTACCGCCCCGCCAACCAGCGGCACGCCGCTGAACCGCATCGTGGATGCCGTTCCGCTGGAGAGCGATGCCGGACGCCATTTCGGCGAATTGATCGATCAGTTCGTCGCGTCCTCCTGCCAGGATCCTGCGATGCAATCGCGGCTCCACGAACAGCTCGCAGCTTGGCGCGACAATGACGCTATACTCCAACCGCTCGCACAGCGCTCGTTTCTCGTAAAAGAAGTGGCCGCCAACTCCCAAGATCTCTCAGCTTTGGGTGCAGCAGGGCTCGCCGCCCTGGATGCCATAGGAAAAGGACAACCCCCTCCGGATTCGTGGAAAGCGCAGCAACTTGCCACGATCGAACAGGCGAAAAAGCCGAAGGCACAGTTACTGTTGATTCCCGCTCCTGCCGTCCAGAAACTGATCGAAGCGGCCACGGCGGGCGGTGCTTGCTCCAGTACGAAGCCATAGCCGCGGATTGCGTCGGCGCATTGGCTGATTACTTCGATTCCGTCGGATAGTTATGGCAGGTGCCGCTGCCGGCATCATGAAAGCTCTTCCCCTCTTCGGGGATAAATTCCCAGGCGTACTTTCCAGGTGACAGCGTGAGCTTCAGCACGCCGTAGGTACCCCACTCGCGCGCTTCACTGTTTGGCGTAGCAAACCCAAGCAGATCGTGGCTGCGTCCTCCGGTCCCAGCGACGATTTCGCGAATTCCATTCGCGGGGTCGCCCTTTCCCTCCGGGTCTTGCGGTGCAAATCGCTCGTACGAGTGTTCGTGTCCTGCAAGAACCAGGTCGGCGTGGGCAGCATACAGGTCTTCCCAGAGCTGCTTCAATTCAGGATGCACGGCGTGGCTCTTGAAAACGCCGCTGCTGAACAGTGCATGATGGCCATACGCGAGAATGCAAGCAGCAGGGCGCTTCGCGAGATCCTCCTTCAGCCAAGTTTCTTCTGGTGACCCGGCAGCACACCCACCCAGGTTTTTCGCATCGCAATTGGTATTCAGCACCACGATGTGCCAGTCGCCTAGGTCGTAGCTGTAGTAGCCTTTGCCTGCGGGCCCTGCCTGCGCGCCCCAGTATTCGAAGTAAGCCGAAGCCGCATGATCTACGTACTCATGATTTCCTAAGGCCGGTCTTGTCCGGTCTCTGAAACGCCCCCACGCCGGGTCATAGCAATTCTTGAAATCTTCCGCGCTGCCTTTTTCGTAGGCCAAGTCGCCCGCCGCAAAAACCGTTCCCGGTATTTGCTCGATCAGCTTGGCCGTCGCTCGGGCGCCCTCCGGATCCTTGCAACTGGCGATATCGCCTGCCCCCACGAGAACAAAAGTCCGCTCCGGAGCGCGTTTTTTCTTTGCTTTGGCCCTTGTTTGGCTGTTTCGTCCGGCTGCCTGGGAGATTTGTGCTTGCGCTCGACCTGGGGTTGGAACGAGGAGGAGCATCAGGATGCTCCGACACGCAACTCGGCCTAGCAGTTTATTTCTCCCCCGGTTGTATCGAAGCATCCAGTTCCTCCATCGAAAGATTAGGCTACCATGTCGCGACGGAGACTTAGCGAATCGCACTTTGCCCTTGAATTTCTATCGTTCGCTGCACGGGAGACCGTTCGCTGTAAATCTCTGGCAACTAAGACTATTTTAGTCTTACTATAAGTTGCTAAAAATACAGGAGTTGCAGCAACTTGAGAGATGGCTTTGGATTGACTTTTGGCCCTAACCGGGGATATACTTCATGTGCGACTGAATCAGTCGCATATTCTGGGGAGCGCAGAGTCTCTCAAACGATGTTTAAGCTTTCCAAGAAGTCCGATTACGGGCTGATTGCCGTTAAGCACCTGGCGATGCATCGCCATCAGCACGCATGCAGCGCCAACGAAATCGCTGAAGAGTATGGCATCTCGGCGACATTGATGGCTAAGGTGCTGCAGAAACTCGCGCACTGTTCCCTGGTTGCCGCTAAGCACGGCTCCAGCGGCGGGTATCAGTTGGCAAAGGACCCATCGCATATCAGCGCGCTGGATGTCATCTCGGCGATTGACGGTCCGGTGCTGATCACTTCGTGCGTCACAAGCCACGGGAATTGCGACGCCACGGAGCGTTGCTCGGTCAAGGAGCCGCTGCGCCGCGTCAACGAGAGTATTTTGGGCGTGCTGGGCGCGGTTACGATTTCACAGTTGAGCGAAGAACCGCACGAGCCCGCGCTCGTCGCGCTGTCGACCGCTTCGCGGTCGCACATGAGTTCGACTTAGGAGAAAAGGGATCATGCCAGTTAAACTGCCGATTTACATGGACAATCACGCGACCACGCCGGTAGATCCGCGCGTCGTCGAAGCCATGCTGCCGTACTTCACTGAGAAATTCGGCAACGCTGCCAGCCGCAACCACTCGTTCGGCTGGGCCGGCGAAGAGGCCGTGGAGACCTCGCGCCAACAGATTGCATCGCTCATCAACGCCACTCCCAAAGAGATCATTTTTACGAGCGGCGCCACCGAGTCCGACAATTTGATGATCAAGGGCATCGCGGAAATGTTCCGCGAAAAGGGCAATCACATCATCACCCAGGCCATCGAGCACAAAGCCGTCCTGGACACCTGCAAGAACCTGGAGAAGCACGGCTTTGAAGTTACCTATTTGCCGGTCCAAAGGGACGGGCGCATAAGCTTGGAGGATCTGAAAGCGGCGATCAAGCCAACAACGATTCTCATCACCATCATGTACGCCAACAACGAAATTGGCGTCATCAACCCGATCCCAGAAATCGGCAAGCTCGCCAAAGAGCATGGTATCTTCTTCGCCGTGGACGGTGTGCAGGCCGTTGGCAAAATTCCTGTCGACGTCCAGAAAGACAACATCGACCTGCTGGCCATCAGTGGCCACAAAATTTACGGGCCCAAGGGCGTTGGCGCCTTGTACGTTCGCCGCCGCAATCCCCGCGTGCAGCTTTCCGCCATCATTGATGGCGGCGGCCACGAGCGTGGTATGCGCTCCGGGACCCTGAACGTGCCCGGTATCGTCGGCCTCGGCAAAGCGTGTGAAATCGCGCAAAAAGAGATGCCGGAAGAATCAGTTCGCATGCTCGCCTTGCGCACGCGTCTACAAAAGGGCCTGGAAGCGAAGTTGGACGAGGTTTTCATCAACGGCTCGATGGAACACCGCTTGCCCAACAACCTGAACATGAGCTTTGCCTACGTCGAAGGCGAATCGCTCCTCATGGGCATTAACGACATCGCCGTTTCCAGCGGTTCGGCCTGTACTTCGGCAACCCTGGAGCCCAGCTATGTACTCAAAGCATTAGGCGTTGGCGAAGACCTCGCCCACACCTCGATCCGATTCGGCCTCGGCCGTTTCAACACGCAGGAGGAAGTCGACTACGTCATCGACAAGATGGTGCAGGTCGTCACCAAATTGCGCGAGCTTTCCCCGCTCTACGAAATGGCCAAAGAGGGAATCGATATCTCTAAAATGAAATGGCAGACAGCCTAAGCAAAGGACTGGGACAGACAACATGGCAAATGAAGGTACAATTCGCATTCATCGCTCCATCGGTGGCACTGGCGCGGCTTTCCGCGTGACGTTTGTGCCCTACGGCGGAGAAGGAGAAGAGGCCGCCGTCGCCGGCGAGCGCTCTTTCCATGAGCTTCAGCAAGTGCGCGCCTTTCTGAAGATGCTCGGGCTCGGCGCGGAATTCATCAAGGACGCTCTTCGTCAACTGACCGCGGGCCGTTCGGCTTCCGTGCCGAACGTT
>Ga0137397_10001508_pt1 | contig 16267 bp, 18 predicted proteins | sample czorhiz116metaG_FD_106658 | JGI IMG/M metagenome (GOLD analysis project Ga0137397, IMG submission 106658) | Vadose zone soil microbial communities from Angelo Coast Range Reserve, California, USA - czorhiz1.16 metaG | ecosystem: Environmental > Terrestrial > Soil > Vadose zone | place: USA... | reverse complement strand
GTCCCCAAGGGGCCTTCTCTGGATCCGTCGGTCAAGCGGCTCGCGGTCGCGGTCGAGGACCACCCCGTGGACTACGCCGACTTCGAAGGCGTCATCCCAGAGGGTGAGTATGGCGGCGGCACCATGATGCTCTGGGATCGGGGCACGTACCAGCCGGAGGATTCCGTCGATGTCGCGGCGGCCCTGGCGAAGGGACATCTCGCGTTCACGCTCCGGGGCGAGAAGCTCAAGGGCGGCTGGAGTCTCGTGCGACTGCGCGGCCGCGACTGGCTCTTGGTCAAGCGGCGCGACCGTTACGCGTCCACCAGGGACATCACGGTGGAGGCGCCGACGTCCGTGCTGACCGGGCGCACGCTCGCTCGGATCGCCGCCGACGAGGGAGGCGACGTCGCCAAGGCGGCGTCCGGCGATCCTCCCACGAGCGCGCGCCGGCGGCTGTAGAGAGATGATCACGTTGATTCGCCCGATGCTGGCGACGCTCGTCCCGAAGCCCTTTCACCGGAGGGGCTGGGTCTACGAGGAGAAGTACGACGGGGTCCGCGCTCTCGCCTATCGTCGCCGACGCGTTCGACTCTACTCGCGCAACCTGAACGACATCACCGCCGAGTACCGTGAGATCGGTCAGGCCCTCGAGCGCCTCGGGCGCGGCCCCTTCGTGCTCGACGGCGAGATCGTCGCCTTCGACCGTCGCGGCGTCTCACGCTTTCAGCTTCTCCAGCGACGGGCGCAGGGCGAACGGGTCCACCCGGTTTTCGCGATCTTCGATTGCCTCGAGCGGGACGGCGTGAGCTTGCTGCGGCGGTCGCTGGCCGAACGCCGCAGCGCGCTCGAAACGATCGTTCCCGCGCGCCGCGGCGATCTGGTGCGCGCGCGCCGGCTGCCACCCGACGGGCTCGCCGCATACCGCCGCGCGCAGGAGCGCGGCTGGGAAGGCATCGTCGGGAAGGACATCGCCTCCATCTACGAGCCAGGCCGTCGGTCCCGGAGCTGGCTCAAGGTGAAATGTCGCAAGGAGGCCGAGTTCGTCGTCGGGGGCTTCACGGCTCCGACCGGAGCACGCCGGCATTTCGGAGCCTTGCTCGTCGGCCTCTTCGACGGGCCCGCTCTCCGATTCGTCGGGAAGGTCGGTACCGGATTCTCAGAGAGAATGCTGGCCGATCTTGCCGCCCGGATGCGAGCGCTCCGGACCGACACATCGCCGTTTCGCCCGGCTCCCCGCGAAGCGGGGATCACCTGGATCCGCCCCAAGCTGGTGGCGCAGATCGCCTTCGCCGAGTGGACGGCCGACGGCAAGCTGCGGCAGCCGGTCTTTCTCGGCCTCCGCCGCGACAAGAAGCCCTCGGAGTGCACCTGGAGGACCCGTGAGCTCTAGGCGGCGCCCCGCAGCGCCGCCGCCGGCTCGCGCGGTCGCCCGGCCACGGGTGATGGGCGTGACGATCAGCAATCCGGACAAGATGTGGTGGCCGGACGAAGGGATCACCAAGCTCGACGTGGTGCGCTTCTACGCGAGGCTCGCGCCGCGCCTCGCGCGGTGGACGAGGGACCGGCCCCTCGTCGCCGAGCGATGCCCAGACGGCATGCGCGGTCAGTGCTTCTTTCAGAAGAACTTTCCGACAGGACTTCCGCCGGGCGTGCCCACCGCGCCGATCGTGGCCGCCAGCACGGGGCGGACCGTGCACTACGTGATCGGCGGCTCGACGAGGACGCTGATCGCCCTGGTGAACCTCGGGTGCATCGCTGTCCACGTGATGAATTGCCGGCGACGGGCGTTGCAGCAGCCAGACTGGCTGGCCTTCGACCTCGATCCCGTCTCCGGCGCGTTCGCCGACGCCGCGCGCGCCGGCCGGCTCCTGCGCACCATCCTCGACGGCCTGCGTGTCCGCTCCTATCCCAAGACTTCCGGTGGGCGCGGGCTTCACGTGCTGGTGCCTCTGAGTCCCGGTCCGACCCAGGCCGAGGTACGCGCGTTCGCGCAGGAGATCGGCCGCATCATGGCCGAGCGCGCGCCCGGGCTCGTCACGACCACGATGTCGCGGGCCAAACGGCGGGGCCGCGTCTTCGCCGACGCCCTCCGCAACGCGTTCGGCCAGACGGTCGTGGCGCCCTATTCTGTGCGTTGCCGCCCGAGCGCTCCGGTCTCCACGCCGCTCGCGTGGGAGGAGGTCGACCCCAGGCTCGATCCGGCTCGATACAACCTCCGAACATTCGATCGCCGCCTCGCGGGCGGCGATCCCTGGGCTGATTTTTGGGACAGGCGCCAGCGCTTGCCAGAGATCGGGCGGTAGGCCCCCGGACACCCAGGCCAGTGGGTGAGATCTCACCCACTCGAATCGCGCGAAGGCACGTTCATCAGCTCGTTCCTGGGCCGCCCTCCCGAATTGCTTGGTTGTGTCTTCACCCGAGGCGAGCCTCGAGGCTGCCAGTCACGCTGAATTTCAGGCGAAATTCGAGTGTGCCGAGCGTGGCGCCCCTCTTGCTAGGCACTGCGCCCAGTGGCGCGTGCGTTCGCATCCGTCGCGCGTCGAACCAAGCGGAAGGAGATCGAGCTATGGCAACGGCGACCGTGACCCGAACCGAAACGCGAACCGACGAACAAATCCACCGCGACGTTCTGGCGGAGCTGAAGTTCGAGCCGCGCGTCCTGCCCAACGAGATCGGGGTGGCCGTCAAGGACGGCGTCGTCACCCTCACGGGCTACGTCGACTCCTACCCGAAACGGTGGGGGGCGGAGGACGCTGCGCATCGGGTCCGTGGCGTGAAGGCCGTGGCGAACGAGATCGAGGTGCGGCTGCCCAGCTCGTCCGAGCGTACCGACACCGACCTCGCAAGGGCGGTCGCGCATTCGCTCGAATGGGATGCTGTCGTACCCCTCGAGAAGATCGACATCACGGTCTCCAAGGGCTGGGTGACGCTCAGCGGCGAAGTCGAGTGGCAGTACCAGAAGGAGGACGCCGAGCGGGTTGCCCGGCGTATCTCGGGCGTGAAAGGCGTGACGAATCTGATCAGCGTCAAGCCCCGCCTGACGCCCACGCAGCTGAAAGAGAAGATCGAGCAGGCGCTGGTGCGGACGGCGACGATGGACGCCCAACGGATCACGGTCGAGGTGCAAGGGAGCAAGGTCGTCCTGAAGGGCACGGTGCGCTCGTGGGCCGAGCGAGAGGAGGCCGAGCGGGCTGCCTGGTCGGCCCCGGGAGTCACCGCGGTCGAGAACCGGATCGCAATCTCGTTCGACTGATTTGAGGGAGGAGCTCTCATGGACACACGAGCGATGCGGGATCCCTGGCAGGAGATGCGGCGCCTGCAGCGTGAGATGGAGCACGTCTTCACGGACTTCACCCCGGCGTGGCGCTGGCCGCTCACCGGCGAGTATCCGCCCGTCAACCTCACGCGCGGAGACAAGGACATCTCGATCGAGGCGCTGTGCCCGGGCGTGGACCGCGCGAGCCTCGACGTGAGCGTCGTCGGCGAGACCGTGACGATCCGCGGCGAGCGGCACGCCGAGCCCGGCGTGACCGACGAGCAGTATCACCGGCGGGAGCGTCCGATCGGCACGTTCACGCGAAGCCTCAGCATGGGCGACCGCCTGGATCCCGATCGGACTCAGGCGACGTACAGCCACGGCGTCTTGAAGGTGCAGCTCTCCCGGGTTCCCGAGGCGACACCGAAGAAGATCCCGATCCAGAACTGATTCCGGAGAAGGAGTGACATCCATGGCGACCATGACGACGACCCCGGCCGCGGCGTCAACCAGGCCCGAGCGCTCCGAGCGCGCGGCCCGCACCATCTCGCCGCCCGTGGACATCTACGAGACCGAGAAGACCTACGTCCTGCTGGCCGACATGCCCGGCGTCACGCCGGCCGGCCTCGAGGTCGTGGCCGAGCGCGATGAGTTGATCGTCCGCGGGCGCGTCGAACGGCCCGCCACCGCGCCGGACTACCAGGAGTTCGAGCTCGAGGACTACTACCGGGCCTTCAGGCTCACCGAGGATCTCGACACAGACGGAATCAGCGCCACGCTCCGGGATGGCGTGCTGCGGGTCGAGATTCCCAAGTCCCTCGGGGTGCAGCCGAAGAAGATCCCGGTTCGGACGGAGTAGGGCGCGAGTCAGGCGAAAAGGAGAGCACGATGAGCATCATCGATAAGGTCGGAGCACTCTTGCCGTGGCGGCGAGAGCGCCACGAGCTGGCGCCCGCGCGGACCAGGGGGCTCGCGTTCCGGGAGCCCGCGTTCCGCGAGCCCGGCGGGCTGGCGTTCCGCGACGATCTCGACCGCTGGTTGCAGCGCCTGGTCGAGGAGCCGCTGGGATTGCCCGGGTTCACCTCGTTCGTGTCGACGCCGCCCGTCGGCATGCACGAGACCGACGACGAGGTGGTGGTGACGGTCGAGGTCCCGGGTGTCAGTCGTGACGATCTCGATCTCATGATCGGCTCCGAAGGCCTGGTCATCCGCGGCGAAACACGCGACGAGCGAGAGGACAAGCGCCGCGACTACCGGCTCGTCCAGGCGCGCTACGGAAGCTTCGCGCGGACCGTGCCGTTGCCGCCGGGGCTCGACGTGGACCACCCCACGGCGCGCCTGAAAGACGGTGTGCTGACGGTGAGATTCCCGAAGGCGGACACGCGCCCAGGGATGCGCCGAGTCCCGATCAAGCACTGAGGCACGGAGATGGAAGCGGCCGCGGTCCCGCGCATCGCCGTCGAGGAGGCTCGCCGCAAAGTAGTGGCAGGCGACGCGCTCCTCGTCTGCGCCTACGGCGACGATGTGAAGTGCAGGCAGCTGGGGCTCGAGGGCAGCATCACGCTGTCGGAGCTCGAGTCGCGGCTGCCCGCACTCACGAAGGACACGGAGATCGTCTTCTATTGCGCGTGACCGGCGGAACAGACAGCCGCCGGTCAGGCGGCGAAGTATCGGGCGCGAGGGTTCGTCAACGCCAAGGCGCTCAAGGGAGGCGTCGAGGCCTGGCAGCGGGCGGGATATCCATTGACGGCCGCGGCTCAGCGGTCTTCGTGAGGACGCAATGAGCAAGGTGATCGGCATCGATCTCGGCACCACCAACTCGGTCGTCGCGGTGATGGAGGGCGGGACTCCCGTCGTCATCCCCAACCAGGAGGGGAGCCGCCTGACTCCCTCGGTCGTGGCCTTCACGAAGGACGGCGAGATCCTCGTCGGCCAGGTAGCCAAACGACAGGCGGTCACGAATCCCGAGAACACCGTGTTCTCGATCAAGCGCTTCATGGGCCGCCGATACGACGAGGTTCAGCAAGAGATCAAGCTGGTTCCCTACAAGGTCGTCAAGGCGGCCAACGGCGACGTGCGTATCGACATCCGGGGCAAGCAGTACTCGCCGCCCGAGATCTCGGGGATGATCCTGAGAAAGCTGAAGGAGGCGGCGGAGGCGCACCTGGGCGGGAAGGTCGCCCAGGCCGTGATCACGGTGCCCGCCTACTTCAACGACAGCCAGCGCCAGGCCACGAAGGACGCGGGGCAGATCGCCGGCCTCGAGGTCCTGCGCATCATCAACGAGCCCACCGCGGCCGCGCTCGCCTACGGGCTCGACAAGAAGACCGACGAGCAGATCGCCGTGTACGACCTCGGAGGCGGGACGTTCGATATCTCGATCCTCGAGCTCGGCCAGGGCGTCTTCGAGGTCAAGGCGACCAACGGCGATACCCACCTCGGCGGCGACGACTTCGACCAGCGCGTGATCGACTGGATCGCCGACGAGTTCAAGAAGGAGCAGGGCGTCGACCTCCGCCGTGATCGTATGGCGCTCCAGCGGCTGAAGGAGGCGGCGGAAAAGGCGAAGATCGAGCTCAGCTCTACTTTACAAACCGAGATCAACCTGCCGTTCATCACCGCGGACCAGAGCGGCCCCAAGCACCTGGTGATGACGCTCACGCGCGCGAAGCTGGAAGCGCTCGTCGACGACCTGGTCCAGCGCACCGCCGAGCCTTGCCGCAAGGCAATGAAAGACGCGGGCGTCACCGCGGCCGACATCGACGAGGTCGTCCTGGTCGGCGGGCAGACGCGGATGCCGAAAGTCCAAGAGCTCGTCAAGCAGCTCTTCGGCCAGGAGGCTCACAAGGGCGTGAACCCGGACGAGGTGGTCGCGGTCGGCGCCGCCATCCAGGGCGGGGTCCTGGGCGGCGACGTCAAGGACGTCGTGCTGCTCGACGTCACGCCGCTCTCACTCGGTGTCGAGACCCTGGGCGGCGCCATGACCGTCCTGATCCCGCGCAACACGACGATCCCGACGAGGAAGAGCGAGGTCTTCAGTACCGCCGACGACAACCAGACCGCGGTGGACATCCACGTCCTGCAGGGGGAGCGGCCGCTGGCGAAGGACAACCGCACCCTCGGTCGGTTCCGCCTGGAGGGCATTCCGCCCGCGCCGCGCGGTATGCCGCAGATCGAGGTGACGTTCGACATCGACGCCAACGGCATCCTGAACGTCTCCGCTCAGGACAAGGCCTCCGGCAAGCAGCAGCAGATCACGATCACCGCCTCGTCCGGGCTCAGCAAGCAGGAAGTCGAGCGGATGGTGAGGGAAGCGGAGGCGAACGCGAGCGAGGACACGAGACGGCGGCAGGAGATCGAGCTTCGCAATCAGACGGACGCGCTCGTGTACGCGACCGAGCGCGCGCTCGCAGAGCACGGTGCGAAGCTCGCTGATGCCGAGCGCACGGCGATCGAGCAGGCGCTCGGCGAAGCGCGCGAAGCGGTGAAGGGAGACGACGTCGAACGCCTCCGGAGGGCGCAGGAGAGCCTGACGCGCGTGTCCAAGACGCTGAGCGAGGCAGCGTACCGCGAGGCCCGCGGCGGCTCCAACGGCCCCCAGAGCTCCGGACCGCCGAAAGACGACGTCGTGGATGCGGAATTCAAGAATGTGGACGACCGGAAGCCTTGACGGCATATGCGCCGCGCCGATGACGGGAGGGGCGATCTCGAGGACGACACCAGCGGACCGGGCGTTCAGGACGAGGATGCCGAGCACCTGCGGCGCGCCCTCGACGACGAGCGAGACCGGCACCTCCGCCTTCGCGCCGACTTCGAAAATGTTCGGCGGCGCGCGTCTCGCGAGCTGGAGGCCGCCCGCCGCGAGGGGCAGCGCGCGGCGCTGCTGCCGCTCCTGCCAGTCCTGGACTCCTTCGAGCGGGCGCTTGCCGCCGGGTCCACCGATCCCGACTTCTATGAAGGCATGGCCGCCACGCACCGGCTCTTCGCCAACGCGCTCCGCGAGGCCGGCGCCGACCCCGTGGAAAGCGTCGGCCGGCCGTTCGACCCGAAGATTCACGAGGCGGTCGCGACCGTGCCATCCGACAGCGTCGAGCCTGGAACTGTCATGCGTGAGATCCGGCGAGGCTGGCGACTCGGGAGCGAGCTGCTGCGTCCCGCCCAGGTCGTCGTCGCGGCCCCGCGAGCGGAGCCCGACTCGTGGCGGTGAAGTTTCGCGACTACTACGAGGTGCTGGGCTTGCCGCACAGCGCCAGCGCTGACGACATCAAGCGCGCGTACCGTCAGCTGGCCCGCAAGCACCATCCTGACCTCCAGCCCGCCGCCGAGCGAGCTCGGGCTGCCGAGCGGTTCAAGGAGATCAACGAGGCCTACGAGGTCCTGAGCGACCCCGACAAGCGCGGCAAGTACGACGCCCTCGGGGCGAGCTGGAAGAGCGGCATGGACTTCACACCGTCCGGCGGCGAGCGCGCTTCCGCCGGCGCTGGGGGGTGGGAAGACCTCGGAGACGTCAGCGACTTCTTCGCGTCGGTCTTCGGCCGGGGCACCGGGCGGACGAGCCGCGGCGGGGTCCGCATCACGATCCCGGGAAGCGACATCGAGGCGGAGCTGCCGGTGACCCTGGAGGAGCTGCTCCACAGCGCCCGACGCCGGATCACGCTGAACGGCAGCCGGAACCTCGAGGTCGAGATCCCACGCGGCGCCCGCGAAGGCACCGTGCTCCGTCTCGCTGGCCAGGGGGAGCCTGGCGTGAACGGCGGTCCGCCGGGCGACGTGTACCTGCGCCTTCGGCTGGTCCCGCATCCGCGCTATCGCGTCGCCGGGGACGATCTGGAGATGGATCTGTCGCTCTGGCCGTGGCAAGCGGTCCTCGGGGCCGACGTGAGAGTCGAAACGCCCGATGGGCCGGTGACGCTCACGGTGCCGCCCGGCACCCAGGCGGGGCGGCGCCTGCGGCTGCGCGGACGTGGGCTGCCGCGTCCGGACGGAGGCCGCGGCGATCTCTACGCGGTCGTGCGGATCGTCGTTCCCGAGCGCCCGAGCGCGCCGGAGCGCGAAGCGTACGAAATCCTGAAACAGCGCGCCACCGCCCCGGCCGACCGGGCGGCGGTGGGATGAGCGGGACGTGAGCACACCACCACGGACACGACCAGGCGCTCCGACCGTCGAGAGCCCGCGGCTCGTCGAGGCGTGTCTCTCCGGCGAACAGCTCGCGCGCGCCGCGGGAATCAGCGCGGCGACCCTGTCGCGATTGATGAGTCTCGGGCTCGTGGAGCCGATCCCGAACGAGCGTGGCCTCACGGCGCCGACGTTCTCGGCCGCGACGGCGTCACGCCTTCGCCGGATGCTGCGCCTCCATCGCGACCTCGGCGTGAATCTCACCGGCGCGGCCATCATCGTGGACCTCGTGGAGCGGCTCGAGCGCGAGCCGGGCGAGCCCGGCCGGTGATGTCGGCGCGATGACCGACAACGTACAAAGGGAGCGACGCCCATGGACCTCAACCGACTGACCGAGAAGGCTCAGGACGTGATCCGCGAGGCGCAGGCGCTGGCGCAACGCCGTGGTCACGCGCAGATCGACGTCGAGCATCTGGCGGTGGCGCTGCTGAGCCAGGACGGCGGGATCGCGCCCCGTATCGTGGAGAAGGCGGGTGGCAACCCGGCCTCGCTCGTGCAACGGCTCCAGCAGGCGCTCGAGCGCCTGCCGCGCGTCTCGGGGCCCGGCGCGCCCGCGGGCCAGGTGTTCATCGCGCCGCGCGTGAACGAGATCCTGACCGGCGCCGAGACCGAGGCGCAGCGCATGAAGGATGAGTACGTGAGCGTCGAGCACCTGCTCCTGGCGCTCGCCGACCTCAAAGACGGCGCCGTGTCCGAGGCGCTGCGGGCCGCCGGCCTGACGCGCGAGAAGCTCCTCGAAGCGGCGGCGGCCGTCCGGGGCGGCCAGCGCGTGACGAGCCAGACGCCCGAGGGCACGTACGAGGCGCTCGAGAAATACGGTCGAGATCTCACGGCCCTCGCGCAGCAGGGCAAGCTCGATCCGGTCATCGGCCGCGACGAGGAGATCCGGCGCGTGATCCAGATCCTGTCGCGCCGCACCAAGAACAACCCCGTGCTGATCGGCCCGCCCGGTGTCGGCAAGACCGCGATCGTGGAGGGCCTGGCTCAGCGGATCGTGCGGGGCGACGTGCCCGAAGGGCTGAAGAAGAAGCGCATCGTGGCGCTCGATATGGGCGCGCTCATCGCCGGCGCCAAGTACCGCGGCGAATTCGAGGAGCGGCTCAAGGCGGTGCTCAAGGCGGTGACCGACGCGCAGGGCGAGGTCATCCTCTTCATCGACGAGCTGCACACCGTGGTGGGCGCGGGGGCCGCCGAGGGCGCGATGGACGCGAGCAATTTGTTGAAGCCGTTGCTGGCTCGCGGCGAGCTGCACTGCATCGGCGCGACGACCCTCGACGAGTACAAGAAGCACATCGAAAAGGATGCGGCGCTGGAGCGGCGCTTTCAGCCCGTCATGGTCGACCAGCCGACGGTGGAGGACACGATCTCCATCCTTCGCGGCCTCAAGGAGCGCTACGAGGTCCACCACGGTGTGCGCATCAAGGACGCGGCCCTGGTGGCGGCCGCGGTGCTCTCGCACCGCTACATCGCCGATCGATTCCTGCCCGACAAGGCCATCGACCTCATCGACGAGGCCGCGGCCCGGCTCAGGACCGAGATCGACTCGATGCCGGCGGAGCTGGACGAGATCACCCGGCGAATCCTTCAGCTCGAGATCGAGCGCGAAGCCCTGCGCAAGGAGACCGACGCCGCCTCACGGGACCGGCTGGGGAAGCTCGAGAAGGAGCTGGCCGACCTGCAGGAGAAGGCCAGAACCCTTCGCGCCCAGTGGGAGAGCGAAAAGGCGGCGATCGAGCGGCCGCGCGAGCTCCGCAAGCGCATCGAGGAGACGAAGGTCGAGATCGAGAAGGTGATGCGCGTCGGCGATCTCTCGCGGGCGGCCGAGCTCCAGTACGGGACCCTGGCCAGCCTCGAGCGCGAGCTGAAGGAGCTGGAAGCCAAGGCCCAGAGCACGGGCGGCCGGCGGCTCATCAAGGAGGAGGTCGACGAGGAAGACATCGCTGAGGTGGTGTCGCGATGGACCGGCATCCCGGTATCGAAGCTCATGGAAGGCGAGATGCAGAAGCTCCTGCGCCTTCCCGAGGAGCTGCACAAGCGGGTCGTCGGGCAGGACGAGGCCGTGAGCGCGGTGGCCGATGCGGTGGTTCGAGCGCGAGCCGGCATCAAAGACCCCAAACGCCCGATCGGCTCGTTCCTCTTCCTCGGCCCCACGGGCGTCGGCAAGACCGAGCTGGCGCGTGCGCTCGCCGCGACCCTCTTCGACGACGAAGAGAACATGATCCGCCTGGACATGTCCGAGTACATGGAAAAGCACACCGTCGCTCGGCTGATCGGCGCGCCGCCCGGCTATGTCGGCTACGACGAGGGCGGCCAGCTTACCGAGGCGGTCCGGCGCAAGCCGTATTCCGTCGTGCTGCTCGACGAGATCGAGAAAGCGCATCCGGACGTCTTCAACGTGCTCCTTCAAGTTTTGGACGACGGGCGATTGACCGACGGGCACGGCCGCACGGTGAACTTCAGGAACACCGTGATCATCATGACGTCGAACATCGGCAGCCAGCTCATCCTCGAGATGCGCGGCGCCGACGAGCGGACCTACCAGCGGATGCGCGAGCAGGTGCTGGAGGCGCTCCGGCGTCACTTCCGGCCGGAGTTCTTGAACCGCGTAGACGAAGTCGTGGTCTTCCGTGCGCTGACCGAGGCGGAGCTGGCGAAGATCGTCGAGATCCAGCTGGACGGGCTGCGGCGCCGCCTGGCGGATCGTCGGATCACGCTCGAAGTCACCGAGGCGGCGCGCAATCACCTGGCCAAGATCGGCTACGACCCCGTCTTCGGCGCGCGCCCGTTGAAGCGCGCCATCCAGCGGGAGGTCGAGACGCTCGTGGCGCGGCTGATCGTGGCCGGCAAGCTTCGCGACGGTGGGACCGTGCACGTGGACGTGGCCGGCGGCGCGTTGCGGGTGGAGCCGGCGTGAGGCCCTTCGAGGAAGCGGTGGCGTCGGAGCTCGCAGGACTCCTGCGGGCAGGCGTGCCGGCGCACGGTTTCCACATCGCCGTGCGCGAGATGCTGGTCACGCGGATGGAACGCGGTCCGCTCGGCGCGCGCGAGGTCGGCGACGCCATCGAGGGCGCCGTCCGCGCCGCCGGCCGCCTGGTGCGCGAGCTGGACGCCCCGGCGGAGCTGGCCGAGATCGTCTGTCGCGCCGCGCTCGAAGCCGTGCGAGGCCACGGTGGCGAGAGCGCTCGCTGGCTCGCCGAGGCGACGAGCGCGGCGTACGCGGCGCTCGACGAGCTGGCGCTGGAGCGCCCGGACGACGCGACCTGGCGCTGGCTCGTGGGGCGGCTCCCGCGCTGGTAGGTGCCTGCACTGGGAGGGCTGAGATGTAGGGAGCGGGATTCGAGACGGATCGCCTGGACATGGCGTGACTAGCCCGCAACTGGTGGGTGATCGCGCTGCGAGGAGTCGCCGCGACCCTGTCGCGCGCGGCATGATGCGGTGGGCGCGGCGCAAGGAGCTCACGATGCGGCGATGGCAGATGTGGTTCTACCGACGCCCGACTCAAGTTCTGTTCTGGGCCGTTGTGCTGCTGGTCGGCTCGCTGCTCATCGGCAGGACCGGTCGGCCGCAATGGTGGTGGCCCTTCGAGCGGCCGGCGCCGGCGATCGCGCTGATGCCGGCGGCGGCATCGGCACCGGCGCCCTCCGGCTGGACGAGAGTCGCAAAGGCCGTGATGCCCGCGGTGGTGAACGTCGCCTCGGCCAGAACAGCGCGCGGACCCGACCGGCCATCGGGGCCTCTGTCCTCCGATCCATTCTTCCGCTTCTTCTTCGGACCCGAGCGGGGACCACGCCGCGAGCAGAGCTTGGGCTCCGGAGTCATCGTCACGAGCGACGGCTACGTCCTGACCAACAATCACGTCATCGAGGGCGCTCAAGAGATCCGCGTGACCCTCGACGACCAGCGCGAGTTCAAAGCCAAGCTCGTCGGGGCCGATCCGCACACCGATCTGGCGGTCCTGAAGCTGTCGGGCTCGGGCTTCACGCTCCTGCCCCTCGGCGACTCGAGCCGTGTTGGGGTGGCCGAGATCGTTCTCGCCGTCGGCAATCCGTTCGGGCTCAGCCGGACGGTGACGATGGGCATCGTGAGCGCCGTCGGCCGCGCCAACGTCGGGATCGCCGACTATGAGGACTTCATCCAGACCGACGCCGCGATCAACCCCGGGAACTCCGGCGGTGCGCTCGTGAACTCGGCCGGCGCGCTGATCGGGATCAACACCGCCATCTTTTCGCAGAGCGGCGGATACCAGGGCATCGGCTTCGCCGTGCCGGTCAACATGGCCCGCCAGGTGATGGACCAGCTGGTCACTCGCGGCCGCTTGACTCGAGGCTATCTCGGCGTCGCCGTGCAGGAGCTGACGCCGGCGGTGGCGCGAGGGCTCGGACTCACCGCGAGTCGCGGCATCCTGGTGGCCGACGTCACCCCGGACGGGCCGGCGGCACGGGCTGGCCTCCAGCGCGGCGACATCATCGGCGCCGTGGGCGACAAGCCGGTCACCGACGCCGGCCAATTCCGCAATCTCGTCGCCGGCACGACCCCGGGCAGCCGCGTGCGGCTGACGATTCTTCGCGACGGCCGCGAGCAAAAAGTCGATGTCGTTGTCGGCGATCTACCCGAGCGTCCGGCCGCCGCGACGCCCGTATCCGGTACCTCGACCCGCGTGGGCCTCGCCGTCGCCGACGCGACGCCCGACGTCGCGGTGAAGCTCGGCTTGACGCCTGGGCTTCAGGGCGCCGTCGTGGCCGAGGTGGCCCCAGACGGTCCCGCCGCCGAGGCGGGCGTGCGCCCCGGCGACGTGATCCAGGAGGTGAACCGACGGCCGGTGCGGTCGGCGAAAGATTTCGCGCAGGCCGTTGAGCACGCGGGCAACGGCGACCTGGTCATGCTCGTCAACCGCGCTGGGGGCACGGCCTACCTCGTCATCGAGCGTGCCGGATGACCCCGCGATGATTCCCCTCCGCGACTCCATTCCGTCACGCAGCTGGCCTGTCGTGACCTATCTCCTGATCGGGCTCAACGTCTGGGTGTTTCTCTACGAGCTGGCGCTCGGTCCCGACCTCGAGGCCGTCATCCAAGCCTGGGGCTTCGTGCCGGCGGACTATTTCGCGCTCGCCCGTGTGCCCGGGGCCGAGGTGGACCGCTACCTGCCGCTGCTGAGCTCGATGTTCCTCCACGGCGGCTGGCTCCACCTGATCGGCAACATGATGTATCTGTGGATCTTCGGCGACAACGTCGAGGACCGCATCGGCCATCTGCGCTATCTGCTCTTCTATCTCCTCACCGGTCTGGGGGCGGCGCTCGTCCACGCGCACCTGCATCCCCAGTCGACCGTTCCGACCATCGGCGCCAGCGGCGCGATCAGCGGCGTCCTCGGCGGTTACCTCCTCCTGTTTCCTCATGCGCGCGTGCTCACGCTCGTGCCGATCGTTTTCATCTTCGTCCAGATCGTGGAAGTACCCGCCGTGATCTATCTCGGATTCTGGTTCCTCATACAGCTCGTGGCCGGCACGCTTGCCTTCGCGTTGGCCGACGCGGCCGGAGGCGTGGCGTGGTGGGCGCACGTCGGAGGATTCACGGTGGGTCTGATCCTGGTGCCGCTCCTACTCCGCCGTCGCAGCTACCCGCGGGCCTGGCGGACCGAAGTCGGCCCGTGGTGAACGCAGTGAGACCGAAAAGGGAGGCTGGCGAATGAGTATCGGTGACGTGCTGTGGCTGTTCTTCATGATCTCGGCGCTGCAGCCGGTGATCCGGCAGAAGATGCTCGAGGCTGCGCGCCTGCGAGTGCTGCATCGGTTCGAGAGCTCGCGAAAGAGCCGGGTGATCGCGCTGGTGCACCGCCAGGAGACGATGAGCTTCCTGGGATTTCCCATCATGCGCTACATCGACGTCAACGACTCGGAAGACGTGCTCCGGGCCATCAAGCTCACCGATCCCGACTGTCCGATCGACCTGATCGTCCACACGCCGGGCGGCTTGGTGCTCGCCGCCGGCCAGATCGCGCACGCCCTCCGGCGCCATCGCGCGAAGGTCACCGTCTTCGTGCCGCACTACGCGATGTCGGGAGGCACGCTGATCTCCCTGGCGGCCGACGAGATCGTGCTGGACCCGAACGCGGTGCTGGGACCGGTGGACCCGCAGCTCGGTGAGTCGCCGGCCGCGTCCGTGCTGACCGTGCTCGACAAGAAGAAGCCGGACGACATCGAGGACAAGACATTCATTCTGGCCGACGTCTCCCGCAAGGCCATCGTGCAGGTTCGACGGACGGTCCAGGATCTCCTCTCGGACCGGATGCCGATGGATCAGGCCGCCGCGCTGGCCGAGAAGCTCGCCACCGGCACCTGGACCCACGACTATCCGATCATGGCCGAGGAAGCCAAGGCACTCGGCCTGCCGGTCAGCACGGAGGTGCCGGAAGAGGTCTATCAGTTCATGGGGCTCTTCCCCCAGCCGACACGTACGCGGCCCTCGGTCGAATACGTGCCGACGCCGTACCGCGCGCGCAAGAATTAATCGACGCGATGCCGGAGGCCATCGAGATCCCGACCATGGCCGGTACGATGGACGAGCTGGCCGGTCGGGGTTTCACCGAACACTTCATCCTGGCGAACGGAAAGCTGCGTGCGGCCGACAGCGGGAAGCTGTTCCCCGCAGAGGAAGTGATGGTCTCGGAGTATCACCGTTTCGAAGGCGCATCGGATCCGGACGACATGGCGATTCTCTACGCGATCCAGACCCGCAGCGGCCTTCGAGGGACCTTGGCCGACGCGTTCGGCGTCTACGCGGACCCGGCGGTGGGCGCGTTCATGCGAATGGTCGTGGTGCGGCACCTCGCCCACGCTGCGGCCTTCAACCCCCGCGATCGTTAGACCGATCGCAAGGCGGGCGAGGTGCCGTCGGGTCCCGGCCCGCACGCTACATCGCGTACTCGAACTTCGGCATGGCCTTGACGGCGTCTTTGGTCGCGCCGGGTAGGACGAGCTTGCCGTTGTCTTGCTTCAACATGCCCACCGGAATGGCCACGTTGCGCTTTCCCAGTCCGATGAACCCGCCGACCCCGATGATCGCGTAGGACACGGATTGGTCGGGTGTGATGATGAGATCGTCAACGGTTCCGATCTTCTCGTCGGCGTCGTTGTACACGGGCTTGCCCATGATCTGCTTCTTGGCGCTCCATCCGAGCGCCACGAGCTTCATCTGTTCCGCGCTGATTGCGATCGTGGTCGTGCCGGCGACTTGCGCGCTGACGCTCGCGGCACCGCCCAAGGTCACCGCGCAGACAAGCACGATGATGGTCACGACAGTCAGAAATCCCTTGCGTTCCATGATCTGCTCCCTTCTCCCTCGTCGTTGAATTGCCGCCTCGACGTTTCCTCCCCCTAACGGCAGCAGCAAGACAGACGCCAAGCCGCTCGCGACGCGCACGTCAGGTCTCGTGCGGTCGACGTTGGGTGAAATCTCCCTCGGCTCTCACCATCCACACCCAGCGCGACGGGTCGGATTCCACCCAGCGACAATCTTCGGATCTGCTGACGCCCGGCAGATGCTCTCGATCAGCGCCGAAAGAATCGGGACCCGATCCTGGCTCGGCTCTTGCTCAGGGTCGCATCGCTAGAGCGAGTCCGTGAAGGATCAATGACAAAGCCCCGTGAGAGCCCGTTGTCGCGTGAGGGTAGTGGAGCCTGGCGGCTCCTGAATCGCCGGCGCCTCGTGTCGCTTCTGGCGATCGCGCTGCTTTTCGCTGCCGCAACGCCGAGCTTCGCGTGGCACCGTGGGCACGGCCGGGTCTTCATCGACATTGGGCCGTTTTGGTGGGGCCCGTATCCGCCGCCGCCCTACTACGTATACTCACCTCCACCG
>Ga0137397_10001507_pt1 | contig 16272 bp, 16 predicted proteins | sample czorhiz116metaG_FD_106658 | JGI IMG/M metagenome (GOLD analysis project Ga0137397, IMG submission 106658) | Vadose zone soil microbial communities from Angelo Coast Range Reserve, California, USA - czorhiz1.16 metaG | ecosystem: Environmental > Terrestrial > Soil > Vadose zone | place: USA... | reverse complement strand
CGTGGATGCGGCGCGCCGACTCGCTCGCCGCGATCTCCGACACGCTGGCTGTTCGGGCGCGCGATGCGGAAGCAGCGGGGAACGCCGCCGCCGCTCGCGCGGCCGAGATGACGCCCAGCCAATTCGCGATGGCGGCGGAGCGCGCCGAGGGGTTCGTGGCGCTCCAGGCCGCGGGGAACGTCGGCAGCGGCTGGGTGTTCACTACGATCGAAGAGCAGGCGCTCAGTGCGCGACTCGTCGACCTGAAGAAATACCTCGGGTGATCGGACGGACGGCGGGCAGCGTCATAGCGGTCGCGCTTTTTGCGGCGGCCGTTGGACCGGTCAGTCACGAATACGCGACCTTGGCCGTCCGGCTTCCTTCCGGAGCGTCGCGTCTCTTCTGGCGAGCGTCACGCGCGCCCGTCCAATGGACTGCGGCCGACGCGCGGCTCATCGGGCTCGTCACCTGGCATCCGGGACAGCCGGAGGGGGGCGTCGAATGGGCTACGCTCCCGATCGCGGGACAGGGCGAAGCGTACGCGCTCACGCTCGTGCTCGCGCGCATCGATCCTCAGGCGGTGTCTTTTCATCTGATGTGGGACATTGAGCAGGACCGCGCCGCCTGGACCGTCGATCGGGCGGACGGCGCGGCGCTTGCCCTCAACGCCGGAATGTTTGTGGAGCAGCTGCCTTGGGGCTGGGTGGTGATGAACGGCCGCGAGCGCCTCGCGCCCGGGCACGGACCGCTCTCATCGGCGCTCGTCGGCCTCGCGGACGGCCGGCTCGTTTGGATCGACGGTGACGACGTCTCGACGTGGCGTGGCCGGGCGGACGTGCGCTTCGCGTTTCAGTCCTATCCGACTTTGCTCGCGGGCGACGGCGAGGTGCCGGTGGCGGTGCGCAATGGCGGGATCAATGGCGCGCATCGGGACGCGCGGCTGGCGCTCGGTCTCGATCGCCAGGAGCGCCTGCTCGTGGTCCTGACGCGGCTCGACGTTCCCATCCCCGGCGCGGATCGCCTGCCGTTCGGCCTCACGGTGCCCGAGATGGCGGCGGTGATGGGTGCGCTCGGCGCACAGCATGCGATGCTGCTCGACGGCGGAATATCGGCGCAACTGACCATCTCAGACTCGACCGGTCATGCGAGAGTCTGGAAGGGACTGCGCAAGGTGCCGCTCGCGCTCGTGGCCCGCGCCGGGCCGGAGTAGACGCGATATCATTACGCATGCGCCCTTTCCGTGCCGCAGCCTTCTTTTTCGTCCTCCCACTGATCCAAGGCACCCCGCAGCGCGATGACGGCCAGTGGACAATGCCGGGCAGAGACTACGCCGCCACGCGCTACAGCGGCTTGTCGCAGATCACGGCCCGCAACGCGGCTCGACTCCGGCCGGTCTGGAGCTTCTCGACCGGCGTGCTCGGCGGCCACGAAGGCCAACCGCTCGTCGTCGGCAGCACGATGTACGTCGTCACGCCTTTTCCCGATGTCCTGTACGCCTTCGATCTGACGCGCGAGGGCTACCCGCTCAAGTGGAAGTATCGGCCCGAGGTGAATCCCGCCTCGCTCGGCATCGCGTGCTGTGATGCGATCAACCGCGGCGCGGTCTACGCGGACGGCAAGATCGTCTACAACCTGCTCGACGGGCACACTGTCGCGGTCGACGCCGTCTCGGGGCGCGAGCTATGGAAGACGCAGATCGCGGACCTGAATCAAGGCGAGACGACGCCGATGGCGCCGTTCGTCGCCGGCAATCGCGTGATCGTGGGACCGTCGGGCGGCGAGTTCGGGATCTACGGTTGGGTGAAGGGCCTCGACCTCGCCACGGGCAAGATCCTCTGGACCGCGCATAACATGGGTCCTGACTCGCTGATGCTCGCGCGGCCCGGACGCGGCCGTTATGCCGCCGACGCGAATATCGGCGTGTCGACGTGGGAGGGCGATTCGTGGCGCCGCGGCGGTGCCCCGGTCTGGGGCTGGATCTCCTACGACCCGCAGCTCGACTTGATCTACTTCGGCACCGGGAATCCCGGCCCCTACAACACGGAGCAGCGGCCGGGAGAGAACAAGTGGACCAATAGCGTGCTCGCGCGCCGACCGGGCGACGGTTCGCTGGTGTGGGCCTATCAGTTCACGCCGCACGACAGCTGGGACTACGACTCCAACGCCGAAATGATTCTCGTCGATCTCGTCGTGGGCGGGCGCATGCGCAAAGTGCTCGTGCACTTCGACAAGAACGGCTTCGCGTATACGATCGACCGCGTGACGGGCGAGCTCCTGGTCGCCGAGGCGTTTGCGAACGTGACATGGGCGAAAGGGATCAACAAGCGGACCGGCTTGCCGATCGTTGACACGACCAAGATCACGGGCGCGTCGCGCGGCAACGTGCAGGGCATCTGCCCGAGTCTCGAGGGCGGGAAGAGTCCCGCATCACCCGCCGCGTATTCGCCGCGCACGGGGCTGTTCTATACCGCGACGAACAATCTCTGCATGAACTTCGAGGCCGCGCAGGTGACGCGGATTCCCGGCACGCCGTACATCGGTGCGACGACGCCATACGTCGCCGGTCCTGGCGGCAACATGGGGGAGTTCATCGCCTGGGATGCGGCGCGCGGCCGTAAAGTCTGGGGGATCAAAGAGAAGTTTCCAGTTTGGAGCGGCAGCGTCGTCACTGCCGGCGACGTCGTATTCTTCGGCACATTGGACGGCTGGTTCAAGGCCGCCGATGCGAAGACTGGCCGCCAGTTGTGGAAGTTCAAAGTCGGTTCGGGTGTCGTGGGCGCGCCGATTTCGTTCCGCGGACCGGACGGCAAGCAGTACATCGCGGTCTACGCCGGCATCGGGGGCGACTGGTTCCTGCTGTCGGGCGACGTCCGCTCCGACGATCCCGCGGACGTCCGGCCGCCTGCGGATTTCGCGCCCGATCTCGCGCGGCACACGAGCCAGGGAGGCATCGTCTGGATCTTCGGCCTGTGAGACCGTACGTCGTGCGTGGTGCGTCGTGCGTTGTCCTGACGCTGCTCGCGGCCTGCGATCGGGAACAGCGTTTCCCCCCATCCGTCCGCTATCCCGACCACGTCGCGGCCGGTGGCAACCAGCCTCCCGCCGGTGAGATCAAGAACCCGATGGCTTCTGATTCAACGAACGTGGCGGACGGCTCCAAGATCTTCAGCGCGATGAACTGCGACGGCTGCCACGGCGGAGGCGCGCTCGGCTGGGTGGGGCCGAGCCTCGTGGACGGCCGGTGGCGCTACGGCGGGACGGATGGCGCGTTATTCCAGTCGATCTACTACGGCCGTCCGAGAGGCATGCCGGCGTACGGCGGCATTCTGTCCCCCGGTGCTATGTGGAAGATTGTCAGCTACATACGTGCGCAACCCGTACCAGTGACGGTGCCCACAGAGTCATTCAAGTAACGGGATGCATTATGTTGGGACCCCGAAACAACCTCCCTCGCTGAGGTCCCTATGCGCGTGCTTCGCGTCATGGTCCGTTGCTTCATCGTCCTGGCCGTTTGCGGATGCGGTGGCGGAGCGCGCCGGCCGGTACGGCAGCGCGTGCTGCTCCCACCGACGTTGAACCTCGTCCCACATCACAATATCGGGCTGTTCGAGTTCTCCGTCGAAAATGCGAAGGGCAACCTCCACCAGTTCGCGACGAGTCGCTTCGAGGAGTATGTGCTCGCGGCACAAAGCGGCATCGAGATGCGCGAGTTCACCTCGGCGGATTCGGGCCGCGTCTTCGCGGCCGCAGCCGACACGAACGGCTGCCCCGTCGCCTTCTTCGGCCACCTCAAGATCTCCAACGTGAAGCCGCATGGTGGCCTGACGGCCGGCCTCGCGCCGGTACTGCGGGCGACGGTCACGGTGCAGCTGTCGGTGTGGCTCGTCAACACCCGAACGGGCGGCGTGATGTGGCGGCGCAGCTCGTCCTCGACGGAAGAGGTTGGGGGCCTGTCGTTCATTGGTGGCACGCCATCATTCTCGGCGCGGGATCCGAACGATGCGTACGGTCGACTGATTAACCAGCTGGTTTACAACGTCACTTATGACGTCAGGTCGACGTGGGTCGACCAATAGGGCGGCGATCAGCAGCCGTGCCCCTCCATCTCCACCGACTCCTTGAAGGTCGCGGCACGCCTGACAAGCTCCGCATCGGTGATCTTCCCCAGGCCTGACTTCTCAACAGCACGGTCCAGTGCCGCCCAGAGACTGCGGCGTGAGGGATCGAGCTCGAGGGCGCGTGCCAACGGATTGATCGCGGCGTCCCACCACTCATGCTGCGCGTAGAAGCCAGCGAGCGTCTCCATCGCCGCCACATCTTCCGGATTATCCTGCAGGTACAGCATGAGTGAATCGACGAGCCGGCTGGCTTCAGTCAGCTGCTGAGGCTCAGCAGGCGATTCCGCAACGAGGTCGAGCGGCGGCACAGTCGCCGGCTGCGTGCCGGTCGGGCGCGCCATGATCCAGACGAGGTCGATGGCGGCGGCGATCATCAAGCCTTTCCAGTAGCTCACGGTTCCCCCCTTTCAGCCGGGGGAGAACGCACGAGGCGCGCCAGGCCGTTTGCAGGCTAGGCGCGCCTCGATTGTGTTGCGGCGGACACTATGCAGCCGGGGGCGGCGTGTCCTCCTTACCACGAGACTTCTTATTGAAGAACCAGAAGGCCAGCATGATCAGGCCGACGATCAAGCCGATCTTGAAGACGAAGAAAAACAACGGCAGGAGGAAAGCGCCAGCGAGTTTCCACAGAACAACGCCGACGAGACCGACCGCGGCGAGCTGCACGACAGGCTTTAGCATCAGGGAGTCCGGGACAAGGGATAGGAACAATACGCAACTGGCGATCAGAAGTGTCGAGTGGGCTAACTACTTGGGAGGATGCGCGCTGAAGTAAAAGATTCCGCCGCCTGCTCCGCCCACGAACAGATCCGGGGTGCCGGTCCCGCGAATATCGGCGAAGGCGGGCGCGGCGTACGGCGGCAAGCGCACACCGAGCGTCGAGTCGCGCCCGCCCTGCTCCGTTCCCACGAACAAGACCTGATTCACGAAGCGCGGCACGACGCGCCTCCCCACCCGTCGGCCGAGATAATCGTCGCTGACCAAGACGAAATGCGGCGCTTGCCTGGAGCCATCGTTCCTGAAGAAAGCGATGCGACCGCCGGCGTCGCCGAGAAAGAGATCCAGGTCGCCGTCATGGTCGATGTCGTACAGCTCGGGGACGCCGTTGCTGCCGCGCGGCAGCCGCACGACGGCTGAATCGACCAGCACAAAGCGGTCCGCGCCGCTCTTGCCGCTGTTGTGATACCACGCGACGGCATCCTGAAACTGACCGACCACCAGGTCCGGCAGCCCGTCGCCGTCGAGATCGCCGAGCGCCGGGGCGTCGTGAAATGCAGGCAGCACTGTGAGATGCCCGCGCAGACGGAACGCCGGCGCGGTGCGCGAGCCGACATTCTCGAACCAGTACAGCCCGCCGGTCTTCGGGTTATCCGGCTCGATCTTCGTGCCGACGACCAGATCGAGATCGCCGTCGCGGTCGATGTCCGCGAACGCGGGGATTGTTTCGGCGCCGAGGTCGATCCCATCGAGCAGATGCGTCGTCGCCACCGACCACGCTCCCGGCGCCGTCTGATCGAGCTCATAGAGATTCGCGGTGCTCGTTTTCACGGGATTGAACGCACCGCCCAACACCCCGACAACCAGATCGAGCCTGCCGTCGCCGTTCAGGTCGCCGGCCGCGGGCGCGTTGTAGCCGCTCGTCTCGAGCGGCGCGCCTGGCGGAAATGGGATGCGGTCGCCGTGGAAGTCCGGGTGGGTGCAGGTTCCCTGATTGCGGATCCACAAGAGGCCGGGCTCGAAGAAGTCGCCCCAGAGAATGTCGGGATCGCCGTCGGCATCGACGTCGAAGACCGCCATCGTATTCGCGCCGTGCAGCGATGGCTGGCGCTGGCCGATGATCTGGATGTCTTCGAACCGTTCCGTCAAAAGCAGGAATCGAGGAGCGTGGAGGTTGTCGAGGTTCTGAAGTTCGTACCGCGTGATAGTACCATCCACGCGCCCCAACAGCATATCGAGCTTGCCGTTGCAATCGATGTCGGCGAATTGCGCGATGTTCTGCCGGTCGGCGTAGATCGCGACGCCCTCCACATCCTTCAGTGTGTCAGCGGCGACGACGAAGCGCGGCACCGCGCGCGTGCCGACGTTGCGGTAGTAGCGGATATTGCTGAGTGGTGATTCCGCGAAGAGGTCGTAGAGCCCATCGGCGTCCACATCGACGAACCGATACCACTCGCCGATGTCGAGACCTTGGAAGCGATCAGCCGTCAGCCGCCAGCCGTCAGCAGCGCGCTGGAAGAGCTCGAGCTCGCCCGAGGTCTCCTGGATAAATAGATCGAGCACGCCATCGCCGTCGATATCGACCAGTTGCGGCCGGGGATGTTCGAAACCGCCGAGGAACGGGAGAGCGTAGGCTCGGCCGGCCGAATCGAAGACAGGGAACGGCGAAATACTGCGCTCGAAAACTAAGGCGGTAGGGGCGGTAAGGGGCGGTAAGGGGCGGTAGCACGCTGTCGCTACCAGGACCGCAACCGCCAGCCTCAGGGTTTGCCTCCCGCGACTCCCAGACCAGCGCCGTCCGGTGCCGTGTCGACACGCCGCACCACTTCACGGCGGCGAGCGTCGATCACGATCACGCGGCCCGGAGCAGCAGTGGAGCCAGGGATCGGCATCGCCATGCTGATGCCGCCCATGTTCATCACGTTGTCGGTGTTGTGATTCGCCACGAACACCAAGCGGCCGTCGCCCGAAATCGCGATGCCGTCCGGCTGGGCGAAATCCCCCTTCACGGTCGTGACCACGCGCCAGCGCCGGGCATCCACCACCGTCACATCGTTCGACCGCTGGTTTGGCACCCACACCTCGGCGCCGTCGGGCGTGAATGCGACGAGCCACGGCCAGTCGCCGGTCGCTACCTTCTGCACGAGCTTGGGCTTCGCCGCGTCCGCGAGATCGAACACGAGCAGCTTCCCGGTGAGCTGCGCCGTCGCGACGAGCGTGCGGCCGTCTGGAGACACCGCGAGCTGGACGATGACCTGGCTGGTGTCGCCGCCCGGCACGTCGACGATCCCCACCTGCTCCCGCTTGGCGTCATAGACCGCAATCTGGTTGGCGCCGAGGCTGCCGATGTAGGCATGCTGGCCATCGGGCGCGACGGCCAGACCGTGGGGACGGGGGACCAGAACCTCCACCTCCTCCACCGCCATCGACTTTCTGTTAATCACCGCGATGCGCGCCGGCGCGTTGACCGCCGACATCGAGCGTGTCGCATAGAGCAGGTCGCTCTTGGGATCGAGCGCGAGCAACCCCGGCGTCACGGTCTCCGCCTTGGCAACGACGTGATTGGCGCGGTCGAGCTTCACGACCGCGTTGTCGCCGACGAGCGAGACGTACCAGAACGATCCGTCCGGCTCGACGACGATGTGATGCGGCTTGGGATGGGCGGAGAATCCGAGCGCCGTGAAATCGACGACGGCGACGACGGAATCGGTCGCCGCGTCGATCACGGTCACCTTCCCCGATGCCTGATTGGCAACGTAGACGAAGATCGGGGACAGCAGCGCGAGCAGCAGGTTCATGGCACGGGCGGCGTCGGGTGTTTCTTCAGAATGAACAGGCCCTCGCTCATGCTCGATACCGCCACGATCCCGCTCTTGAAGAACGGGTAATTGCCCCACGTCCCCTCGAACCCGGGCTCGTCCGGACCGACGGGATGCGTGTCGAAGAACCCGATCTCCTTGGGATGGAGGCGATCGGTGATATCGAGCACGCGCAGGCCGCTGACGTAGTTCGACTGGTACATCGTGTTGCCGACCAGCCAGAGATTATGGTCGGTCGCCTTGTTCTTCGAGATGTACTGGCCCGCCAGCACCGGGTTGTCGAGGTCGCTCACGTCCCAGATCAGCGTGCGCGTGCCGTCGACGAACCCCTGGATCTCGTCCAGCTCATCGTCCTCGTACGCGTAGCGCTGATCGTCGGTGAGCCACCCCTGGTGCGCATAGCCGACGTTCGGATAGGTCGCCCGCGAAATGGCGACCGGATGCGCCTTGTCCGTCACATCGGCGATCGACAGGTGCGTCTCGTTCCACCCAAAGCAGATCTGGCGGCCCTGATACTTCGTCGTCGGCCCGTGATACACGACGCACTGGGCGTCGTGCGTGTAGCCAGTGCCTTGCCGGCCCGTCTGCGGGTCGGAGAAGCAGCCCGCGAACTTGGGATGCAGCGGATCGTGCACATCCACCATGTGGAGCCCGCCGCCGCACATCTCGCCGCCTGAATTCGATCCCGTGAGATACAGGTAACCGCTGATCGTATCGGCGACGATGTCGTGGACGCTGTGCGCCAGACTGTAATGCGCATCTTCGGTGAAGGTCTGCGGCGTTCTCACACCGCGTAGCCGATCGAGATCGAAGATCTGCATCCCGTGATTGCGCGCGCCATCGGAGACGATGTACGCGTAATGCTTGTACGTCTTGATCTCGCGCCAGAACGAGCCCGGCGCGCCGGCGGTCTTCGGCAGATCGCCGAGGTAACCGGGATGGCTGGGATCGGTGATATCGACGAACGACGTCCCGTCCACGCGGCCGACGATGGCGATTGCCCGACCTGTTTGCGGATCGTCATAGCCCCAGATGTCGCTGAGCTGGACGCCACGCTTGCCGCCGATCGCCGACACGGGGAGGAACGACATCAGATCGACTTGACTGCAATCGAACATCTGGACTTTGCCGTTCGTGCACTCGCGGTTCGCGCCCGTGATCGCCGGAAGGGTCGACACGTCGCCGACGAGATGCGCGGCGACGCTCCACGCGCCGGTTGGCCGACGGCTGTACAGCATCACACCGCCCTCGCCGTAATCCTCGTTGGGGATGGCAATGGCGACCAGCGATGGCGAGGCGGCGATCTTTGCACCGAACTGGGTGCGGCCCCCTTGCATGGTGGCGGGCGGCCCCAACCTCGTAGCAGTCGGGAAGCCGGTCGAGTCGCGCGTGACCAGGAAGACACGTCCTTGGAATCCATTCGCGCCGTCGGCGCCGATCCATAGTTCGTTGCCGACTTCGGCGAGGGCGATGCCGTAGCGCGTGCCAAAGCTCCCGTCAAACGGCAGCGTCCGCGTGACGGGATTCCAGCGGCCGCCCGCGGAGTCGCGCGCGAAGACCCAGACGGCTCCCGCGCCACGATCGTTGATCGCACCGATGAACGCGCTATCGCCGCGCAGCACCAGCGAGCTGCCAAACCCGCTGTTCCGTCCCGTGACCGGCCCGGGCGGCGAGATCTTGGTTTCCAGCTTCCATCCGCCCGCCGCATCACGGTTGAACACGTAGACGGCGCCGTTGCCCGAGTCCGCGCGGAAATTGCCGATCATGACGCGCGAGCCCGAGGCAGCGATCGCATTTCCGAACGTCGCGGCGCCGGACGTGTCACTGGACATGAGCGTCGTCTCGGCAGACCAGGTAGTACCGCCCGTGTTGCGGAAGACGTAGACCGAGCCACTCCGCCGCGTGAATACCATCGGACCGAATCCGCGCACACCGGTCGCGATGTAGGCGCGCCCATTCGCCAGCACAATCGACGAGCCGAACGCGTCGGCCGCGTGCCGTTCCGGAGCCGTAAAGCTTCCGGTTTGGCGCCAGCCCCCCGCGGTGCCATCCCGCGTAAAGACATAGACGACGCCGCTCTCCGAATCCGCCTTGGCATCACCGATCAGCAGGATGTTGCCGTCAACGGCGATCGCGGATCCAAAGCCGTCGTCGTTGCTGGCATCCGCGCGCGTGATCTTCTTCGCGGCGCGGCCCCCCCCCCAGGCGCCCTGCGCGTCGGCCCGGAAGACGTACACCACGCCGGGTCCATAGGAGTTGCCGGGTTGGCCGACGTAGACCTCGCGCCCGCCGACGGCGATGGAAGAGCCGAACGCGCCTTGGGCGACCACGGCAGCGGGAGTGACGGCGAAACAGCTGGCGATCAGGAACAGTCTGCGATGCAACACGGAACGAGGCTCCGAGAGGGAGTAAGGGGTGGAGATATGAAGCGAAACCGGTACCGCTGCAAGACAGCGGTTAGGCGAAGAGCTGAGAGGATTGGGAGCTAGAAGGTGGCGGCGGCCGCATCGCCGCCAGCGCGCGACCCGCATCCGTCCAGCGCGAGCGCATCCACTCGGTGAGCCATAGCGGCAGCGTGCGCGTGCGCTCGAGCGGCTCTTCTCCGATCGTCGGCTTCGCGCCGGTCAGCATTTCGCGCGCGAGCGACTGCACCGCTGCCATGTCGTTGCGCGACGTGGCCGGCTTGCCGAGCGCACTCGCGATGCCCGTGTCGGCCACGAGGACGCCTTCGTCGGCCAGCAGCACGTTCTCCGCCTTCAGCTCACCATGCGAGATCTCGGCGGCGTGCGCATGCGCGAGACCGCTCAGAACGCCACGCAGGATTTCCACGGTTCGGGCAAGCGGGATCGCGCCATTGTTGCCGATCCAGGCGCGCAGTGTCGTGCCGCGAACGAAGGGGCGGGTGTGATAGACGAAGGAACCGGCGCGGCCGGCACCGCGGGGCCGCACGAGATTCGGATGCTGTAGTCGCTCGGCGACCAATAAGACCGCGCGCTCGAATTGCAGATCGTTGATGCCGAGGGACAACGCCGCCGGCAGAATCTTGACGAGTAGCTCTGCGCCGTCTTGGGATTGAGTCGCGACGAAAAGCCGGTATTCCCCCACCGGCCGCACTTCACGCTCGATCCGATACAGCGGGCCGAGGGCGTCCGCTATGGCGGTGCGCAGTTCGGACATTGTTGGCAAGTTAGTCCCCGTATCCCAGATGGGAAGGGACTACTCGCCCGTTTCCCTTCTAATCCCTTGGTATAGGTCCTGAGCACGCTGTCTTTCGGCCACTGAGCCAAAGATCTTCTCCCCATCAAAGCGGCCGTTCTCGATGAAGATCTCCGAAATTCTGGTGCCCGCCGTCACACTGCCCGCTACATGGACGCCGGGGACCGAGGTTTCAAGCGTCTCGGGATTGAGCTTTGGCCGTCCCGATTCGGCATCGAATGCGATACCGATGCGCTTGAACAGCTCGAAATCGGGGTGAAAGCCGATCAGCGGATAGACGCGATCGGCCGGAATCCGCTCTTCGTTGCCGAGCGCGCCGCGCACGAGCACATCGCGCGGGGTGATCTCCCTGACCTGACTGCCGAGGCGGGCCTGGATCTCTCCCGCTTTGATGCGGTTTTCGAGATCGGGGCGGAGCCAGTACTTCACACTCTTGGGCCACGTCGTGCCCCGATAGATGATGGTGGTGCGAGCCCCCGCGCGAAACAACTGCAACGCCGCTTCGACCGCGGAGTTCTTGCCGCCGATCACGACGGCGTTGAGTCCGTAGGAAAGGTGCGCTTCGTCGAAGTAATGATGGACGTGCGGCAGGTCTTCGCCGGGGACGCCGAGCGTGTTGACGTGGTCGAAATAGCCCGTCGCGAGCACCAGTTTGTCCCAGGCGATGGGCTCTCGTCCCAATCTCGTCTCAACGAGACTCTTTTCCACCAATTTCGTATACGTCCGAACGCGCAGGCCTTCGACCCGTGCGACGCCGCGATAGTACTTCAGCGCCTCTTCCCGTGTGGCCTTGGCGCCGGCGCAGACCAGCGGGTGATTGCCGATCTCGAGGCGCTCGGGCGTTGTGAAGAACGTCATGTTGATCGGGTAGCGCACGATCGAGTTCGCGAGCGCGCCGGCGTCGATCACGAGGGGATCGATGCCGCGGCGTTTGGCGGAAATGGCGCACGCGAGGCCGATCGGCCCGGCGCCCGCGATGATGGCGGTTTCATGGGGAGCAGGCATGATCGCGGGAATCTATTCACAGGCTAAAGCCTGTGCTCGGCCAACGTTGTCCTAAAGGACTCATCCGATCGGCCCTTGCCAAATAGACTGCGCAACAATATTGTTGCGTATGGCCAGACGCGTTCGCAGCAACAAATCGCTGGTGAAGCAGCGCTACCAGGTCGCCAAGCTCGCCTTCCCCGACGATGCCGACCTGGCGCGCAGCCTGGGCGTGCACCGCAGCGCCGTGGTCCGGTGGAAGCGCGGCGAAGCGCCCGCGCCCCAGAATTGGGAGCAGCTGGTGGGCTTGGACACGGTGGTGTCCCTGCTGGAAGGATTCCTGGAAGTGGCGTCCATCCCCAAGTGGCTGCGCGGCCTCAACGCACACCTCGGCGACCGCCGCCCGATCGATGTGATCCGCCAGGGGCGGCTTTCCGAGGTCGTCGCCGCGATCGAAGCGGAAAAAGCCGGCGCCTTCGCCTGATGGCGGGGCGGGGGGGGCCGTGGCGGGTGTTTCCGTGGGATCCCGTCGCGCAGCCCGGCGAACCGTTCTCTCCCAGCTACATCTATCCGAATCAGGGCTCCGGCCGCTTTGATCTGAGCGGCAAGCTGGTCGTCTACCTCGCCGAGACCGCCGTTCACGCCGTCGCGGAAAAACTGCAGCGATTCCGCGGGCAAAAGATCGACCGCAAGGACTTGATCGAGTCCGGGAAGCCCCTGGCGCTCGTCGAATGCCGGTTGGGGAAGATCAAGCTCGCCGATCTCTGCGATCCCGCCGTCCTCGTGAAGCACGACATCAAACCGGATGTGCTGGCGAGTCGAGACTTCGCGAAGACTCAAGCTTTGGCGGCGGGCTTATATAAGGAAGGCTTTTCGGGACTGCGGTGGTGGTCGGCACTCTCAGGAGACTGGCATACCATCGTCGTGTTTCAGGGAGAGATCGAGTACGGTACCCCCGAGCCCCTGACGATCGGGCACAAGATCGTGCAGGAGGCTAGTGTGGCCCTGGGGATCCAGGGCTCCGCGCTGACCCGCGAATGATGTCCACGCGCAGCTCCACCCACCCGTCTACCTGGCGATACTCCACGCGCAGTTGGTGTTCTCCTGCCGTAATCGGCGCGTAGTCGACCTGCGATTCGTGCGGCGTCCAGTCGTCGATCACTAGCACATTGTCCAACCACACTCGCACAGCATCATCGCTGATCGTACGAATCGAGTAAGTGCCGGGGTGTAAAGTCACTGTACCGGTGGCCTGGAGAGACCAATGGCTTTGTGGCAAAGCTCGGAAGCCGCGTGGCGCACGGTACCACATGTAATCGAGTCTCGGCTGACCCCGGGCCGGTGGCCCGGGGGGAACCGAATCCCCCCGGGGCGTCGCCCCGGGGTCAGCCGAACCCACCGGTTTCTCGAAGAAGTTGGCCGAGTCAGTCCAGGTGAAGAACTTCACATCCCAATCAATCCGCGGCTCGAACCGTCCGTAAGAGAATCGCGTCCCACCCGACTCGAGCGTCAGCTCCCAATTGCCCATCGAATCACGATGCGGCATCACTGCAATCGTATCGCCGATCCGTCCCGCGGCGCGTGATAGCGTGGCCACCCCACGGGTCGAAACGAGTCTCCACGTGCCGCCAGGACCGAGCGTGGCCAGGCGCAAGGGAACCGCGCGCGTCGAATCGACCGGCCAGAGCTTGGGAGACATCCAGTCGTACGGCCCCCACTCATCCACGATGATGGCGGAACGGTCTCGACCTGCCAAGGGCGGCGAGGGGCGGCGAAGGGCGGCGAGATAAGGCGGAGGCGAAAGGCGGCTAATAACCGCCAACGTGTCGACGCCGGTCGTGTTGCGCACACTCAGGATCGTGCGATTGCCGATGAATGCGTTGCCGCCGATCCGGTAATCCCTGCTGCGGGTGTCGTGATGTTTCGGATAGCCCCAGTCGGAGGGCTCGATCGAATCGGCCCACAACCGAATCGCCGTGGAGTCGTGATCGAATCGGTTGTTGGCGATGACATTGTCCTGGCCGTGCTCGATCGCGACGCCGGTGCGGTTGCCGCGGAAATCGTTCCCCACGATTTCCGTCTGGTAGCTATAGCCGCCCCACACCCCGTACTCGCTGCCCCAGGCACGGTTCGCGATGATCTCGTTGCGGCTGAAGGTGGCCTCGACGCCGTTCGCGGTGGCGTAGCTGCGTCGTTGCCGTAGAACAGGTTGTCGTTCGCCCCGCCGGTCCCCGAGTCCATCGTCGTCTGCCCCGCCCACAAGAACACGCCGTCGCCGCCGTGCGTCAGCGAGTTGAGCGCGACAACGTTGCGCGAGCTCTGCTCGAACAGCAGTAGATCGGCCGAGTCCTGGCCGCGCTTATAGAAGCGATGGCTGTAGCCGCGGACGTTGTAGTCGAGCTGGTTGTGAATGATCGTGTCGTCCGAGGAGCGATACAGGCCGATGCCGAGCCCCGAGTTGAACGAGAAGTTGTTGTCACGGACCATCACACCGTTGGATCGGACGAGCAACAATCCATTCATCCCACCTACCGCGATGTTGTTGTGCAGTTCAGCGCCTTGGACGTTCAGGAGATAGATCGCGGCCCCAAACCTCAGCCATTCATCTTTGTTGTTGTGGTGAAACGACAGCCAGTCGAGCAGGCTCTCATGCTCCACCAGGCTGAAGAGCCGTGGCTTCCAGTTGTCGCTGAGATCGTTGTTCCGCAGCGTGAGCTGCCGAGTGCCGCGCGCCAGGATGCCAACCTTGTATCCATGGATGGTGGCCTGGACGATGCGGATGTTGCTGCCGCCGTCGATCACGATGGCGGTGTCGCGGGCTTGGTCGGGATCGGCCTGGGGATCGATCCCCGCGAGGATCGCGCCGCGGAAATCGACGGTGATGTTGTTGCCCCGCACGATGATCGGAGGACCGGCGAGGCGATACGTCTTGGGAATCACCCGCACCGATTGCGTGATGATCATGCCCGACTGCAGCTCGATTGGGGCTTGCGAAAGCGCCAGTACTAGCAGCAGCATGGGTCCAACTTATGCGTGGCGCTGAGCTTCCGCTCGTCACTGCCCTGCCGTTCGTGGCGCTGCTGCTGGCGATCGCGCTCGCGCCACTCGCCGCGCCCAGATGGTGGCATCACAACCGCAACAAGGCGCTCGTCGCGCTGCTCGCGTCCGCACCGATCCTCGTGTATCTCGGAATCCACGCTCCCGAGCTACTGCACGAGAAGTTCCACGAATACCTCGGCTTCATCGTCGTCATCGGTGCGCTCTTCGTCGTCACGGGCGGAATTCACGTGCAAGGCTCACTCGCGGGGACGCCGCTCGTCAACACGGGGATGCTTGGGCTCGGCGCCGTACTGGCGAACCTGCTCGGCACCACCGGTGCCTCGGTCCTGCTGATCCGGCCGCTACTCCGCGCCAATAAACGCCGCAAACGCGTCACCCACATCGTCGTCTTCTTCATCTTTATCGTCGCCAATTGCGGCGGCCTGCTCACACCCCTCGGCGACCCACCCCTGTTGCTGGGCTACCTGAAAGGCGTGCCCTTCGATTGGACGCTGCGCCTCTGGCCGCAATGGCTCATGATCAACGGCATTCTGGTGGTGATCTTCAATCTCTGGGACCAGTGGGCGCTGAATAAGGATGAGAAGGAGCTGCCTGGCTCGCAGCACGAGGAGGTGCTGATTCACGAGCCGCTGCGCATCACGGGCAGCGTTGAGATACTCGTGTTGCTGGGCGTCATCATCACGATCGTGGCGGCGGGACGGGCGGCGGCGGCGGGGCAGCCATGGCCTCAGAACGTCCGGGAGCTGCTGATCGTGTTGCTGGCGTTATTCGGCTATTTCGCAGGTTCGGGCGAGCGCCGCGCCAAGAACGTCTTCACCTTCACGCCGATCATCGAGGTGGCGGTGTTGTTCGCGGCCATCTTCGTGACGATGACTCCAGTTCTGGAAATGCTCAACGCGTGGGCCCAGAGACCAGAGTTCGCATTATCAAAGCCCTGGCATTTCTTCTGGGCCTCGGGCACGCTTTCCAGCGTGCTCGACAACGCACCGACGTATCTCGCGTTCGCGGCGAGTGCCGCGGGCCTCCAGGGCGTCCCGCCGCACGGCCCCTATATCGGTGCGCTGGCGCTCGATCCGGTCGCGGCGAAGCTCCTCGCGGCGATTTCCACCGGCGCGGTGTTCATGGGCGCCAATACCTACATCGGCAACGCCCCGAACTTTATGGTGCGCGCGATTGCAGAAGAGAATGGTGTGAGGATGCCGTCGTTCTTTGGCTACATGGCGTACAGCGTGGGAATCCTGCTGCCGTTGTTTGTGTTGGTATCGGCGGCGTTTTTCAGGTGAGGGTCCGTTCACCCCGGGGCGGTGCCCCGGGGTAAACGACCTACTATGATTGGCTCGTGTCTTTCACCCCCCTGCCCCAGCAGCGCCGCGCGATCG
>Ga0137397_10001506_pt1 | contig 16273 bp, 20 predicted proteins | sample czorhiz116metaG_FD_106658 | JGI IMG/M metagenome (GOLD analysis project Ga0137397, IMG submission 106658) | Vadose zone soil microbial communities from Angelo Coast Range Reserve, California, USA - czorhiz1.16 metaG | ecosystem: Environmental > Terrestrial > Soil > Vadose zone | place: USA... | reverse complement strand
TGAGATTACTTAAACTTTTTTTCCAAAGTTTTCTGGACAAGTAAAGCCTAAGTATTGTTTAACACTTATCTAAGCTTTCCTCAGACTTTTTTCCATGAGAAAAGCCTGATTTGCATGCAGTGTTGAGAAAACAACGGACTGAGGTGATAGAGAGTCGGTCCGCAGCCCAAATGCCAGTGGACAGCGCTAGGCGAATGTCCCGTATCACTTTACTCCGGACGTTCATGCCGACTTGAAGCACGAATAGATTCCCAGATACAGTCACGGAGGTACATAGGTGAATCGATATTGAATTGAGTGGATGATGCCGGGCCGACCATGGGCTGCATCGATGACCGATGCTCGGCGTATGTTCAAGTTTTCAGATGATTTCTCACGATAAAGCATACTCACCTTCAGAACCGACGTTCCGACAGGACCACATTCATCAGTTCGGCAAAACTGTCCGAAGCGCTGTCGGATGTGGGTAACGCGTGTCCTTTTTTCGTATCCGGATATCCAAGTCTCATTTTAACTTCCCACATTTAGCTCAGAGGGTAACGTGGACGAAGATGCGTTCTGAAGGGACCTCGGTGCTAGCGTGCTCCGTCGACTCGTCGTAACATGCAGGGAATGTTCCCGGTCTGCAGTGGCCTAAGCTTTTGAAAGGGATGACGTCGTTTCAAGATCCATGGCTTCAGTGGAAGGAAAGGCGTGGCGTGCCTGAGGGGCCGCAAACCGTTTTCGCCAACAAAGTCGCCGGAGCAAGCCAAGAAGACGGACGAGGTCAGGCGTAATCTCGCCTCAACGTTTGGGGCATGTGGCGTATGTTCTTGACGTGCTTTGCTGTTCTGTGACCAAGCCATGCTCAACTTCTTCTCTCAACATGCAATTTTTGGTATCTGCAGCTTCTCCAACCGACTTCGTCTGTTCACATGTGCATAAGGTTCATAACTCGTCCACCAAGAACCCACGTGATATGGCTGAAACCCCCACGAATCACTTGTTATGTGTTCTTGACCTTCGTCATCAGTCCATTCGGAAAAACCACTCGACACTAGCCATTCGCAACTTCACCTATCGCCATCCCGTGCTCGTGGTGCTACCGTCTCAAGCCAACCAGTCGGGATTCGACTGCTTATTTTGGGTTTCTCAGCGGGCTCATCCTCACTGTCAGTTCGACATAGGACCAAAAGGACATGCACAAGTGACAGTCTCAGGCTGTCACTTGTGCATGTTCTTTGGTCCTATTTCGAACCGGTCACTTTACCAAGCTCAATGTTATAAACGCGCAGCATCTTTCGCCGACAAGTCTCAAACTTTGGGGCTTTCAACTTGGCCTAGTGTCTAGATCATGTTTCCTTTGCTGCTATTAGTACCTTTCCTCCCTGCTGCGTTCGTTGTTGTGTCGGTGCTGGCTTCACCCTTCCACCCTGGTCCGCATGGTGAAAATAATTCCACCTCAAATGGCTCTCTATCCCCCGCCCCGGCTGCAAATACGTCAGCCTCGGTACGACGCCCCAATTCTGGTTCCAACTGTTTCCCTGCTATTGGGTTCAAGACGCCCTCCAATGTTCCAAGCAGTCTCGACGGGTGGTGGTGTGATTCTGCCACAGAGTATGCTTTCGTGGGGTTTAGCTACGAAGTTACTGCTTGTGCGTTTGTTTTCTCCATCAACAAGGTAGTTCCGTCATCAACTTGACTCGGTGTCCAGGTCAGAGCCCATCCCAGTTACGAGAAGAATTTTCGGATATTCGCAACAGGTTTCATTCGAGATACGTCCGCTTGTACGGTGCCTGCGATCGCGAAGGCTTCTACGACGACGTTATTGCTGCAGCTTGGGATAACTCCCTGGGTGTGCACGCCCTTATCTGGGTAAGCCGCCACGTCAGATGGACTCAAAGTCTCGACGCTTGTCTCATCCGGAGGCTACCAGTTTGGCTTTGACGGGTCGAACAAGTGGATGGGTCGGCGCGACAGTCTATTCAGAACGCTTCGCTCAAACCCAAAAGCCAAGTTCGTTACACGCGTGGTCCAATTTGGCTCCGAGCCTCTGTTTGACGCGGTCCTGTCGCCCGCCCAGCTTGCCGAACAGGTGCTGGACGCCAAGAAGAGCCTGTCGGGTCTGGGCATTCCGATCACGGTGAGCGAGCTCGCGTACGGGTATCAAGAAAGGGGAGGAGCGCAGGACGTCCTCGACGCGATCGACGTTATCAACATCCACATGCTGCCCTTCTTCGCTCAGATGGCGTCAACAGGTAAGTCATTTCACAATCCGAGTGATCCTCACTCAGAGAACCTCCCTCGCATACACATACGCAGGGGATAAAGCTTGGCCCCTGGTTCTCAACGACCTGAATTGGTTTATCGCGCACGGGAAGGGGAAGAAGATGTATTTTGACGAGGTGCGCCTTTCGTCGCGGTGTGCATCTGGGCCACACTGCACAGGCTTGTTGAGGCAGTCGCCCGTTCCCCAGAACGGTTGGCCATCCGTAACCTCACAGGGTGTTCAACCCAACAGTCCCAATGCCGTCGCAAGCATCTCCAACGAACACGTGAGTACTTCCTTATCGCTGGCGTGCGGCGACGTGTTCAATTGGTCGAGGGTGGGAGAGGGGGAAAAAAGATTGTTGACATTATGCTACAGGCCTACTACGATCTTCTTGATCAGCACTGCGAATACTTGAAGGACGTCGTAGGAGGTGGCGTCGGCTGGTTCGCGCACATCTACTCCGACGATCAGGAGCCTGGATACGGGATATATGATTCCTCAGGGAGGCTCAAGTTCCCTTTCGCTCCTCGAACTTCTTGCTGAGAAACTCCGAGGGAATCGACAAAGCAGGGTTACGTTGTGGAATGTTCTGCGCGACCGTGAGGTTCGCTGGGGGACGGGGGCATGGATACGAGTTAGCTCGGTGATCATGCTAGTGGGAGAGATACACTGCGCCTAGTTCGTCTCGAATTTGTTAACGGACAAACATCATCAATCCAAAACGAAAATTTATAACCTAGTCCATCCGGTTTGATATGGGCAGGAAGAAGTTAGTCGTCGCACAGTGCAGTGGGGGTGATCACGTGATTGTTCACAATGCCCCGCATGCTGCCCGTTCAAAATACAAGTGTATGCTGTATTGTTTGTCAAGATATAATGTAACGACTGCTTTCTCAGTCGGATGCAAACCGTCACAGTTTTGGTCGCACTTTGCTTTTGGGTGGTAGTGGCAGTACGTGTCCTTCGTCCTCCAAGACCCGGCGCGCCAGCTCGCCCATCAGGGAAATCTTGTCGGCGTATAGATGCGCCTGTTCCGAACTCGCTTGGCGTCTCGCACGTCGCGCCGTAATTCCCTGTACGATAACCGCGAGCTGGAAAGGAAAGAAAGTTAAAAGAAAAAAGGTCAGCACGGTATTGCGGACGAGACATGGGCAGACGCTGTCTCCCACGCGGAGAGGAGAAATAATATGAAGATGATGACGAACCCGGAAGAGCATCCAGCTGCGCGCGAATTCCATCTCTTGGATTGGATACGACTGTTGCGTCACTCGGCAGTATTCGCGCTCGAGTTCCGCGAGTGATATCGGCTCTGCTGGGCTGTTCTTGTAGCCGACCATCATCTGGCCGACGTCCTTCGGGTCAAGGACCCAGGGTTGCGTCAAGTTTGCCAAATCCGCCAGCTGCAGTAAGGCACCCCCGGTTCGTCAGCCCCACGCGTGAACAATCAAGCTGAATCGACCGCATGCGCGTGCTCATACCGGGCTGCCAAGCGTGCAGAGCTCCCAGTCGAGGATGCCGATCACGCGATTCTCCGTCGGATGAAAGACGAGGTTGTCGAGCTTGTAGTCGCCGTGGACGATGCGCGCGCCGCCGGTCTTGCGCTCGTCGGGCAAGTTCCGCTCGTACCATGCGAGGAGCTCACGCCAGCCGAGGATCTCCCCCACCGGCTCGCCGGAATCGACGTCCCGCACCGCGGCTTGCGCGAGCGTCACTTTGGACAGGGACTTGATCTGGCGCGGGAAGTATGGCTTGTGTGAGCCGAAGTTCTCCAGGCCGACGGCCTTCGGGTCAAGCGAAGAGAGCGCGCCGAGCGTGCGCACCGCAGAGAGCCAGCTAGAGTTGAGAGGTGTATTAGAGAGGCGGGCGGGCTGATGAGCGAGAGGGCCGTCGGGAAAGGGGTGGGAGGTACGGTGATAGTAGCCTCCGGAAGAGGGAAAAAAAAATCACACACCACTCGCTCCGGACCTCGGGTGGCACGCCGGGCATCGACATGTCGGTGAAGATGCGACCCTCGAGGAACTCCATGATGTAGAAGGGCGTTCCGATGACGTCGACGTCTTCGCATAGCGCGAACACCTGTGGCACTGGCACGCGCGACTCTGGGGACGTCGTGGGCCGGGTGTTGTGTTTGTGGATCGCGGCGAGCACGGCGTATTCCCGCTCGACCTGGTGTGCCGTTTGGGACACTGCCTTTCCTGCGGGTTTCTTTCGGAGTACGAAACGTACCCCGCTATGGCGGTAGGATGAGATGCAGGCCTCAAGGAAGGATGCTAGAGCAAAGGGCTGACCGCACATCCGTCAAGAAATATGTCGGATTCGACTGCCCAGCGGTATTTTCTCATCAGTACAAAACAGGTGCCCATGACCATGACCGGCTCTAACCTGGCCAAACTGCGGGGGATGGGTTAGTTCGAGCACAGAGCGGTAGTGTGAAGGACGCACTTTGAATTGTTTGACGGTGACTGGGGCGGTGACGGCGGGTACGCTCTTTGCGAGGTAGGCGTTGAGCTTGACTTGGTCGATAGTTGCACGAACGTCCCCATATTCTCCCCCCGCAGGCCCAGGTGGACTTGGATTGACCATAGTCACAGAAGAACTTGAAAGAAATCCGGGGCCCTGTAAGACGGAGATGGGAGAGGGCGGCCATGAATCGGCCCGAGCATGTATGATAGTCCGGCCTCGTGGTCGGGGGCGAGGACTCGAGTGCTACTGAGTTCTCCTCGCTGAGTTGTGAGACGTTCATGGCCACTGCATCATACTGTGTTTTCTGTACGTACAACTGAACAAGTACAGGTTATCAGTGCTCGCCGCCTTGGAGGAACGCCTCCCTTTCCTTCCTTCCTATCTTTCAACGCAGACCCACCGCCAATTATAATGGAGTTCGAGTCTCAACAATCTGCTCCCCTGGCGGACAGACTCCGTCCACAAACCATAGAAGAAATCGTGGGCCAAGTCCACCTCACCGGTCCAAACGCCCCGCTCTTCGAGACCCACACCGGTGTCGGCCGGCGGCGGCTCACGACCGAGAACATCATCCTCTGGGGACCGCCCGGGTGAGTAGCTAGGCTACAACATGAAGTCCCTTTTCCCCTATTAATATAACGCGTCAGATGCGGCAAGACGACGGTGGCGCGAGTCCTCGGCTCTTCGTCTTGCGCGGGTGCGGATGGTATCTTCAGGGAAGTGAGCGCGACGATGGCGAGCACGGACCAAGTCTGTTCCTTATTCGGAGAAGCGAGAGACGAGCTGCAGCTGGCGGGGAGGTTTGTAGCTATGGCCTTCCTCATGTTCAGTTGGACACGTCATTGACGCTGCGCGTTCAAGACGAACGATTGTATTTCTCGATGAGATCCACCGATTTACGCGTTCTCAGCAGGTTCCAACGCTCTGCTACTCTGCCTGGTATCGTATTTTGAGCATATATACTTTAGGATGCGTTCATCCCTTTCATTGAACGAGGTTTTGTGCAAGTAAGCAACTTTGAAGGATTCATGCAGTGAATATTGAAGTTTCTCACAAACGCACAGATCATAGGAGCGACCACGGAGAATCCGTCATTTGAACTAAATCGTACATTAATCAACTTGTGTCGGTGAGGACCCCAAATTCTGTCTGCTCTGTCTTCTTCCGTGACGCCTCTACAGGGTCTATGTCCTCGAACGCTTGACTGATGAAGATGTGATTGAGATCATTGACAGAGCGGTTGCGCGCATAACGCATCCTGCATCTGGCGACAGCGATATCTCAGCTGAGGGTATTTGTCCTGCTCTGACGATATCCGGTCCCTTCCCGCACCTCACGCGACGCGTCGTGACCACGATCGCGTCGCTTTCGTGCGGCGACGCGCGTACGGCGCTCTCCCTCCTCGAACTCGTGCTCCTAGCCGACCGAACAACGTCCGAGTCCGCGCTAATTGAGTCGTTGCGCCTGTCCGTGTCGACGTCGTACGACCGCACCGGTGACACGCGGTACAACCTCATTTCCGCGCTGCATAAGAGCGTGCGTGGCAGCCAGCCCGGCCCGGCGCTGTACTGGCTCGCGCGGATGCTCGAAGCTGGCGAAGACCCGGTGTACATCGCGCGGCGGATGGCTGTCTGCGCGAGCGAGGACATCGGGATGGCGGATCGCGGCGGGCTGCCCCTGGTGGGTGTTTTTGGCTCCTGTATCTCTCGTTCTTAGAACGCTGAGCCGGCAGGTGGACTGGCCGTGCGTCATCGCGGTTGGTTGATTTAGGCTATGGCCACGCTGCAGACTTGTCAGACGGTGGGCATGCCCGGATGTCGTGTGCCCCTCGCGGAACTCGTCACATACCTCGCCGAGGCGCCCAAGTCGACACGGACTTACGAAGGATACAATCGTGCCGAAAGACTCGTGAAACGGGACCCGACATTGCCCGTCCCCATCGCGATGCGCGACATGCCAGTGGGTGTGATGGATGCGATAGATGGCCAAGTCTACAAGTACCAACCCGAATACAGGTGCGCATTATTCTCGTCCGCTCAACATGAGATGAAAGTCAATTTTTTTTGTGATTAAGACATCCGGTGACGAACGAGTATCTGCCGCCAAGCATGCAAGGGGAAATAATACTACGAAAGGAAGGGGATTTGTCGGACAAGTTGTGGGATGAGGATGCATTGAGGAGATGGGAAGAGGCCAAGAACGGAGGGCAGCCGTGGCGTAATTAGAGTAGCTTACCAAACGGGGAATCTCACGTGACTCGCTTGGCCACGCAAAAATTTCGGCGCCGAGACGCGAGTGCGTCAGTTTCGCTCCTTTTCCTTTTCTCACCACCACAAAACATCCCCCATGTTCGCTGTCGCCCGTTCCCTCCGTTCCGCCGTCTCTCGCTCAGGCAGCTATGCCGTATGTATACCTGCAGGTATACCCGACGCGTCGTGCTTACTTTTTCTACTAGGGCCTTCCCCGTTCCTTAATCGCGAGGAACATGAACTCAAAGGTTTCGGGTACGCATACGTGTCATGTCCCTCGCCCCCAACACTCACAATCTTGTAGGTCCTGTTGTCGGTATCGACTTGGGAACGACCAACTCTTGCGTCTCTGTTATGGAGGGCAAGACTTCCCGTGTCATCGAGAACTCGGAAGGTGCACGGACAACACCCTCCGTCGTCGCGTTTACCAAGCATGGCGAGCGTCTCGTTGGCCTCCCTGCCAAGCGACAGGCGGTCGTGAATTCGCAAAACACCGTCTTTGCCTTCAAGCGCTTGGTTGGTCGGCAGTTCAACGACAAGGAGGTGAAGGATGACATGAGGCACTGGTAGGTTCACTCGTTATTCCACTTCTTTAACATTCTTACGTGTCTGTTAGGCCGTTCAAGGTTGTCCCTAAAGCCGATGGACGGCCGGCCGTTGAGGTAGAGTTCAACGGCAAGCAACAGCAATATGTGAGTCATGAGCGCTAACCCTCATTTTTCCGAATGCTTATTGTTTTTCAGTCTGCTGAAGAACTCTCATCGATGGTCCTCGTCAAAATGAGGGAGACTGCTGAGCAGTATCTGAACAAGAAGGTCAAGTGAGTTCATCCCAAGTTACTTCATCTCCGTCGGCATACCAAGCGTTTAATCGGCAGCCATGCCGTCATCACCGTTCCTGCGTATTTCAATGATGCGCAGCGGCAAGCAACCAAGGATGCTGGTCAAATTGCCGGCCTTGAGGTTCTTCGAGTCATCAATGAGCCTACGGCCGCCGCCCTGGCCTACGGTCTGGACCGCACAGAAAACTCTGTCATTGCCGTCTATGATCTCGGCGGCGGTACCTTCGATATCTCTATCCTGGAAATGCAAAAAGGCGTTTTCGAGGTCAAGTCGACGAACGGAGACACTCACCTCGGCGGCGAGGACTTCGATATCGTCCTGGTTGAAAACATCATCAATTCGTTCAAAAAGGAGACCGGCATCGACCTCTCCAAGGACCAAATGGCTATCCAGCGTATTCGCGAAGCTGCAGAGAAGGCGAAGATTGAGCTTTCGTCAACGTCCCAGACTGAGATCAACTTGCCCTTCATCTCGTCCGGCCCCAGTGGTCCTCAGCACATCAACCAGAAGCTGCTACGCTCGCAGTTTGAGTCGCTCACTGGTCCTCTCGTTCAGCGTACCGTCGAACCCTGTAAGAAGGCGCTGGCTGATGCCGGCATCAAATCGTCAGATATCAATGAAGTCATCCTTGTGGGTGGTATGACGCGGATGCCAAAGGTGGTCGAAACGGTCAAGACTATTTTCGGTCGTGAACCCTCCAAGGGTGTCAACCCCGATGAAGCTGTGGCCATTGGTGCTTCAATTCAGGGTGGTGTCCTTGCTGGCAACGTCACAGATATTCTTCTCCTCGATGTCACTCCTTTGTCGCTCGGTATGCCATCCCCTTTTAAGGCGTCAATTGCATGTTAACATGTTTGCAGGTATTGAGACACTTGGCGGTATCATGACCAAGCTCATTTCGCGCAACACCACTATCCCGACGAAGAAGTCGCAGGTCTTTTCAACCGCCGCGGATGGTCAGACCGCTATCGAAGTGAAGATCTTCCAGGGCGAGCGTGAACTTGTCCGTGACAACAAGCTTCTTGGGAACTTCAATCTGGTTGGCATCCCGCCCGCGCCTAAGGGTGTACCTCAAATCGAAATCACCTTCGACATCGATGCTGGTGCGCCTACTTTCTCTACCCCTTCGGACGAGTTTCTCACATCTGAGCAGATGGCATCGTCCACGTGACTGCGAAGGATAAAGCGACGAGCAAGGACCAGTCTATGACCATCGCCTCATCGTCCGGTCTCAATGACAAAGAAATCGAGCGTATGGTCTCTGATGCGGAGCAGTATGCTGAACAGGACAAAGCCCGCCGTGATATCATCGAGGAATCGAATAAGGCCGAATCGGTTTGCGTTGACACCGAAAAAGGTGGGAACATCGCGTACCTGGGGATCATCTTTGATACTGATGGAGTCTTAGCCATGAACGAATTCAAGGATCAGCTCGATGCCTCGGAGAAGGATAAAGTGACCAAGCACATCGCCGAGCTTCGTGAAATTGCTGCCAAGGCTCAGGCTGGCGACGGTGCGGTGACTGCCGATGCCATTCGGGAGAAGATTAACGAGACACAACAAGCATCGCTTGGCCTCTTCCAAAAGGTGAAGATAGTTTAGGTTCCTTATCCCATTACACTCTGACAATATGTTCCGAAGGTTTACGAGAAGAAGAATGCTGAGAACTCGTCGTCAGCCACCCCAGAGGAGGAGAAGAAGGAAGAGAAGAAGGATTAAATTCGTTTCGCCTTCTACTTGTCCACCCTTCTATTCCTTGCGCCTATCCGACCCCCTTACCTTCGTTCGTGCTACCTTATGACCTACATGATCTCCATCACTCATTTTAGAGCATCAAAAGTATATCGCCCTGCTCAGTACCCACCGCTACGCACTTTCGCATGTTTATTGTATTCACGCATATTCACCACCCCACCATCTACATCCCCGCTCAGTAGTACCATCTGGCCTTGACTAACAGAGTCGAACTTGCTCATGGCTACGAAGAATGGGAGCTCGAAGGTGTTCATTATGAAGACTTATGATCCAAGAATCCACACTTTAGGCTCGTCAGAAGCCCACAGAAGGGTCCGAACACTACATGAATTTATCGGTTTAACTAGCGTTGCATCCAGGGTTCACACTAAACCGACAGCACGTCTGTGTTGACCTTCACACACATCATGCGCTCACTCCGGGCAATTCGTGTATCTCCGGATTATTGCACCTCACCTCTCTCTCGACTGCATGTTCTCAGAAAGTTGGCGTAGGCAAGTGCAAGATTTATTGCGCACGCACCGAGCCAGAGGCATTGTAGGTCATAGTTCGCGCTAAAAGCGAGGGTGATGTCGAGCGGGAGCGTGGCGACGTAGTACGTAGTATGTCGAAGGACGCGCCGAGGAGCTGTTGGCCTTGACCGCGTAGCACGGCGCCACACGAGCCGTCAAGGCCATGGGTGACTTGAAACCAAGGCGAGGACGGGAATCACTTTGCCCACGAGGTGTACGACCGCGTTGTCGTCGCTGAAGAGGTAATCAAAGACTTATGTTAAAATTTCTCTGTTTGAGTAGGAGGGGCGAGAGACGGGTGCGCGTCTTTGGAGGGGAGGAGAGAGAGCATGACGATTGTTCCTTTTAACGCGTTTAGAAGCACCGAGAGATGCCCTGTGAACATTCCCCACATACTCTGGTCTGCGAACGTGTGGGCGGCAAGTGGGACTGGGCCTAGAACGGGCAGCTGCTAACACGACAACTCCGAAAGCGATCCTGAACGTAAATAAAAGAAAACGAATCAAAGATCGCAATGAACATCGACGTTGCCGGAGTAAGTTGGCAGTAGAGAAGAACGGGCAACGAGTCATGGAGGATGACGGAATGACGAAAGCCCAGACGCGCCATTCCAGTCCAAACATCAAGATGCCGGGGAGTGCGGGTTTGAGAAAGGTGATGCAGTTTCCAGCAGAGCCGAGCACGGCGCGTCCCCACGTCGGGTTCCGCGGTGCGCTGGCGCAAAAGCCAGGAACGAGTCTGTAAGCGCCAATCGTCACCAGACCCGAATAACTGTTTCTTCATCTGGGATCCATCGAGCGTCTGGGATTCGCATGTGGGGGAATACAACCGGAGATGCTCAGCCCTAGAAATATTACCGGGTGATGGTAGCAATTGGAAAGGCGAGATGGAGGGACAAGAGGGGGAGTACTGTAGAGGTCGGGATGGGGGAGGTCGGAATGGAAACGAATGTCCCGCATGGTCAAATACGTGTGTGTGTGCGTTAAGGGGAGTAGTAAAGAGGCCGAGATATGACATGAAAAGGCAGAGTCTGTAACGGGTACTCTGGTGAACTCGAATAAGATATGGTGCGGACGCAAAGTTAAACGAGAAACAACCACGAAAAGGCCGTATAAGACTGCCGCAATCAAGGGAGTGAATCGGCATCATGCGCTACATTGCCTCCCTCAGGCTCGAGCTCCGCCACGGCCGCCATCCACACTACATCGCCCAGTTGCGACCTGGCATCCGTGCGGAGAGAAAAGTGGCGCCACTGTACCCGCTCAACGGCCGATCGCACTTGCCTCATCGCAGTTCCCGGGAACCGACAGCATTGAAGAAAGAAGTTGTTGGAACCCTGTCCGAGACGACGCAGTAGAAGGTCTGATACGGCCTGGTTGACATGCTCGTGGTCCGGCGGCTGTGAAGGCGGATAGATGCCGCGTCCAAGCTGTGGGAAGGGAGGAAGACGCGAGAGAGGTTATGCACCTATACATCGGCACTGGCATGCAGGTGATTGGTGTGGAAAGAACGGCGATCAGATGGACAATCCGAATAACCACGGCGCTTTGCGCCGTCGAGACCGACTGTAGTGACTAACCTGTTAAAGACACATTATATTGTGAGATCGCGTCGTGTCTGGGCCTCGAGGCCGTGTCCATCACACTTTTGTATCCAGCATGCTGCATTTACTCATAATGCTGTATTTACTTTTCATACTTTTTGTGCTTTTTTTCTAAAAAGCACAAAAATTATGAAAAAAGTAAACACAGCATTTTCTTGATGCTATCCGTCAACTCTCGTGGAGCACCTCCGAATCAAGGCAGGGTCCGTTGCCATTGCCCACTTGACTGAGGTCGGCTCAACCCGTGGATCATCATAAACTTGACGTTCCAGAACGTTTGCCCAGTATTTGCCAGTGGAGTATATAACTGTTCGGTCTCACGCCTCAATCCCCCACGATCGCACACGCACTCAGCCCACTACTACCCGCTACTCCTGTCACCTCGTTGCCATGGATCCACAGGGACCACAGCAGAATCTTCCCCGTCTTCCGGGCTATCTCAAGTTCCGAGTCCTCATCATCGGAAGAGCCAACGCTGGAAAGACATCGATTCTACAAAGAGTCTGTGACACCACGGAGAGCCCAGAAATCCACAAGGAAAATCAGGCATCAGGGAATCGCGATCTGGTACGCTCTCGCCCCATTAACGCTTTTGATCTCATCATCTCTCCAGGTTGAGCTCGAGCCTTCAATGGAGGTTGGGCAGGCTTATTCTTTCCTTGTGACTGCTGATCGTGAGGCTCCTGCTTGTGCAGCGCGGCCTACATGACATCGACGACGAACTGATTTTCAAGAACCATGCCGGTTATGTTTTCCACGACTCGCGCGGATTCGAAGCTGGCGGTCAAGACGAGCTGAAGATTGTGCAAGATTTTGTCCGTCGTAAGTCCCAGGAGGAGCGATTGAACGATAGATTGCATGCGATATGGTTCGTTCCTTCGGGTACGTACGCTTGAAATTTCACAAAGTTGGTTGTCAGGTACTGCATCCCGATGGACAAAGATCGACCGTCGCTAGATTTGAAGCATTTTGGGGATATTTGCCTGGATAAAAATGGTATGTCAAAATGCGGCGGCTTGACGAACTGTGATTGACATTGGGCATTTCTCGAGTCCCTGTGATAGCGCTATTCACAAAGTTCGATCAATTCAGACGTGAGGTCAGGATGAAGTTGGAAGATCACCATCGTGACCCAGAAACGGACCTCGAGGTCGAGATGGAAAGCATATTCAATGAACATTATTTAGCCAGCCTTGAAGGACCTCCACCCTTTATACGTTTGGAGAGTGAGAGTTTCGTTAACCAACTGAATATGTATCACGCTAATTTCTGTCCTGTAGAAATGCATAAGCCTGGCCAACGTTGTATGGGACTTATCGAGATCACTGCCAAGGCACTTTCTACCGGCGTCGCGCTCATTCTCTTGGCAGTACAGAAGAATAATTTGGAGCTGAACATAAAGCACGCTGTCGAATGGTAAGTTCTTATGTATGGTGGGACGAGAATCAGAGGTGCTTAGTCCCATTACAGGATCCATGACGCATGCAAAGCGGGGCATGGGAGTACAGAGAGTGTAATGAAGACGTGCTTAGCGGCATTTCCGTCTATGTGGGTAAGTTGTATTACACTTTTCCGAATTGCGTCTTGTTGAAAAAAGATTATTACTCAGTATCCCGTCCGTCCGTCCTTGTTTGTTTGTCTCCTACGTCCTGAATTCCTATTCTATATGCTCTCATCGCACTCTCACTCGTTTTTGGCACCTTGATTTGTTATCCCGCACGTGCTCGACAGTTTGTGAGTGCCCCTCGTTCGCTCGGTTTCCATCGGTGTTCCTGACCTGACCTTCTCTCACAGTCCGTGAGTGCCTCCTGCTTGCTCGGTTTCGTTGGCTGCCCTGACTTGTCCCTCCCCCGCACTCGACAGAGAGTGAGTGCCACTTGATCGCTCGTTTTCTTTTGCTGTCCTGACGTCACCCTCCCTCTGCACTTGACAGTTCGTGAGTGTGCCACGCTCGCTCGGTTTGTTTCGGTCTCCTAACTTATTTCTCCCTCTGCTCTCGACAGGAAGTAAGTGCCCCTCGCTCACTTGGTTTGTTTCGGTCGCCTGACTTGTTCCTCCCTCTGTGCTTCACAGTATGTGAGTGTCCCTCACTCGCTCGGTTTGTTTTTGTCTCCTGAGTTATTCCTTCCTCTGCGCTCGACAGGAAGTAAGTGCCCCTTGCTCGCTCGGTTTGTTTCGGTGTTCTGATCGTCCCTCCCTCTGTGCTCAACAGGAAGTGAGTGCCTCTTTCGCTCGCTCGGTTCCTTTCGATGTCCTGAGTTGCCCCTCCCTTCGCGTGCGACAGGAAGTGAGTGCCCTTCGCTTGCTCGCTTTCTCTCGATGACCTGACTTGTCCCTCTCTCCACACTCGACAGGGAGTGAGTGCCCCTCGTTCGCTCGGTTTGTTTCGGTGACCTGACTTGTCCCTCCCCTGCGCTTGACAGAGAGTGAGTGCCCGTCGCTTTCTCATTTTCTTTCGGTATCCTGACATATCCCTTCCTCTGCACTCCACAGGAAGTGCGTGCTCCTCGCTCTCCCATTTCTTTCCGCGTTCCAACTTGTCCCTCCCTCCGTACTCACAGAGAGTGAGTTCCCCTTGCTTGCTCAGTTTATCTCGATGTCCTGACTTGTCTCTCTGCGCTGGCAGCTGGTGGGTGCCCCTCATTCGCTCGCATTCTTTTGGTGCCCTGACTTCTCCCTCCCTCCGCACTCGACAGGATGTGAGTGCCCCTCTCACGCTTGGTTTCTTTTGGTGACCCGACTGCTCCTTCCCTCTGCACTCAACCGCTCGACAGTTCGTGAGTGTCCCATGCTTGCTCTTCTGTTGCTTTCAATGTCCTGACTTTCCCGTCCCTCTGCGCTCGACAGAACGTGAGTGCGCCTCGCCGGCCCAGTCCCTCCCGGTGTCCTGACTTTCTGCACTTCGCAGGGTGTAAGTGCCTCTCATTCGCTGTTTATTTTGGTGTCCCGACTTGTTCATCCCCCCGCGCTCAACAGGACGTGAGTGCCTTGCTTTGTTGGTTTCTTTCGGTGTTCTGACGTGTCCCTCCCTACTCGACAGTTCGTGAGTGCCCCTCACTTGCCCAGTACCTTCCATGTCCTAACTTGTCCCTCCCTTCATGCTCGACAGGACGTGAGTACCTCTCTTGCTCGCTCGGTTTCTTTAAGAGTTCTGATCGTCCCTCTGCGTTCGACAGGAAGTGAGCAGCCCTTGCTTGCTCGGTATCTTTCAGTGTCCTAACTTGTCCCTCCCTCTGCGCTCAACAGAGAGTGAGTGCTTCTGGGTTTCTCAGTTTCTTTTGGCGTCCTAACTTGTCCCTCTGAACTCGACAGTCCGTGAGTGCCTCCCGCTTGCTCAGTTCCGTTTGCTGTCCTGACTTGTCCCTCCCTCCGCACTCGGCAGAGAGTGAGTGCCACTTGATCGCTGGGCTTCTTTTGCTGTCCTGACTCATCCCTTCATCTGTGCTTGACAGTTCGTGAGTCTGCCACGCTCGCTCGGTTTCTTTCGATCTCCTGACTTATTCCTCCCTCTGCTCTTGACAGGGAGTAAGTGCTCTCTAGCTTGCTCTGTTTCTTTCGGTGTTCTGATTGTCCCTCCCTCCATGTTCGACAGTTCGTGAGTGCCTCTCGCTCGCTCGCATTCCTTTGGTGTTCTGACTTGCACCTCCCTTTGCGTGCGACAGGAAGTGAGTGCCTCTCGCTCGCTCGGTTTCTCTCAGTGTCCTGATTTGACTCTCCATCCATGCTTGACAGTTCGTGAGTGCCCATTGCTCGCTCGGTTTGCTTCAGTGTCCTGACTTGTCCGTTGTGCTCGGCAGGGTGTGAGTGCCCCTCTTTTTCTCGGTTCTTTGGGTGTTCTGACTTATCCCTCCCTCTGTGCTTGACAGAAAGTGAGCATTCCCTTGTGTGTTCGGATTCTTAGGTGTTCTGACTTGACCCTCCCTCTGAACTCAACAGGAAGTGGGTGCCTCTTGCTTGCTTCATTTTGTTTGGTGTCCTAACCTAACCCTCCCTCTGAACTCAATAGGAAGTGAGTGCCTCTTGCTTGCTTAGTTTTGTTTGGTGTCCTAACTTGACCCTCCCTCTGTGCTTGACAGTTGGTGAGGTCATTACTTATTTGTTTTTAGTTACTGACCTCTCTCACAACTGTATTTTTCAGATTGTGGGTATATCTCTTATATTTGTCTGATATTTTTTTTCACTGTGCTACAGACATCATACTCAAAACTAAGCCCCTTTATTGTCAATGTACTGTTTGATTTTACTGTTTAACCTTGGTCATACTAACACACCTTCAGCCACCTCTCTCTATATCCAGTGATAATACACATCACACAATGATTGGTACATTTTTACTCTTTACATCAGCAAATTCTAACATCTATTATAGTGGCAATTCTTATTCTGGAGCATGCCTCCCTTCATCATGCCTCATTTTCCAAGCCAACTATTGATGAGGCCCTTGATAAGGCATATTCTCAATATCAGGCTTCTGAGATTCATAGTGCAGTCATAGGGCAGTTTTGTGCACCTTCTAAGGAATACTCTATTCAGCAATTTATGGAGTTCATTCTTACTCATCGTCTCTGATACCTGCTCTTTGCTTCTTAATATTTATC
>Ga0137397_10001504_pt1 | contig 16280 bp, 10 predicted proteins | sample czorhiz116metaG_FD_106658 | JGI IMG/M metagenome (GOLD analysis project Ga0137397, IMG submission 106658) | Vadose zone soil microbial communities from Angelo Coast Range Reserve, California, USA - czorhiz1.16 metaG | ecosystem: Environmental > Terrestrial > Soil > Vadose zone | place: USA... | reverse complement strand
TCCTCCCAGGAGTGGACCTGAAAACAAAAGCAGCTGTGCTCTACTTCCGGGTCCTGTATACATCTGTTGACCGGATCGAATTGAAATACTGCTGGATATACCACACGGAAAAATCTGGACAAAGTCACCATCGCATCCGTTCCCAAGCCAATCACGTGGGAGTTAATTAATTAGCTAATATGACAGCAGCCGTTTGCTTATCCGTAAATAGTGAAAACCGTCGTTCTCACCGGATGGTGTTTATTGTTTCGGGTGGTGAGTCATTTTTTTCGAGTTGGCGCTTGTCGGCATGCAGCAACCCCCAGACATCCTCATTCTTGCCGAATTAACGACATGGCGCCGGGACGTCCATCGCATGGTGCCGGGACGTCCGAGGCCTACCTTTTTTCCAATATTGCAATGTCTTCGGGTCCGTGGGTTTGGGCACAGCTTGAAGCTTGAAGCTTGAACCCTCTACCCACGCCTCGTGGTCAAGGTGCCGCATTCACAATCTCATTCTCGACAGTCATCATGTCCGTCCCCACTCCCAACAGTCTCAATTCTAACATTTTGCGTTCTATCGTCGAGCATGTCTTCATGCCCCCGCAGCTTCCCCAGGAAGACCCTGGTGAACAGATAGTGCAGGAAATGAATGTGGCGCTATGTGACAACCTCATAGAGGCTGCCCAAGAATTCTTCAAATACCTCCCCTCTGAACAATCTCCTTTGTGGAAGCGTATGATCAAGATGATGGAGTTGGCTCGTCGCGCTGCAAGCGTCCCGTTCGGAGAAGCCTACCTCCAGGGTACTTTATCAGATATGGAGATCGAGGGTCTGTTCAACATCTCCCTTTTCTTCACCTTTTGGGTTCGATCGTTTGTTATCAGATGTATTTGCGATGCATGTCCGCGCACAAAATGCTTGTCTCATCGTGCGTAGGCCTGCCGTCGCCGACTTCGTTCAGTTCGAGGTCTTCGAAGTCTCGCCACAGAATCACGATGTCATGTCGACCGAGGGAAAGCTCCTATGCTCCTACCCAGGACCCGCGATCCAAGTGCCCACGGATACTTTTATGGACAAATCCTTTCTTCGGGAACTCTCCTTTTTCCTCGTCCAAATGGATGTGGATTCGACTCCGACCGCCACCAAGGCGGGATCCGTCGTCCGCGAGTTTCACGAAAGTGCGGATCCTAGGTACATTTCGGGGTTATTGGTGGGAATTCTCAGGGGATTCGGTCAGCCCGCAGACGTAGAGCGCATCACGAAACGCATAGGCGACGAAGTCTTGTGGTGTAACGCTTACAAGTCGCTGAGAAGGTCCCCGTTATGGCTCGTCCTCAGAGTCACCCTTCAGTCCTCACTTCCTGCCGAACTTTACAAGCTCTTCATTTTATTCTTCCATGCACATCTTCTGCGTAAATCGTTGCGCCTGGAGCTCCAAAGCGAGTTACTCTACGTGATGAGAGCCAAAATGACTCGGCGGCTTTCAAAGTTGGGCTCCGCTGTACCACAGGATGTCTGTGAAATCGTTCACAACACCGCCGTAGAAACTGAGGCACTAATCACAAAGAGATGGACGGCATTCCAGGCGATTGGACCCGGTCCTACGTTAGAACCCACGCTTGATTTCGTTGCAGACACACACCTCTCCCTCGACGCATCATACAATTACCTTACGGAGGTGCTCAATCCAATCCCAACTACCCGCTCGCAAACGTCGTTCAACCCCCAAGGATCACGCCTCTATACCGTACATGATTTCTCGCAATTTTCGAATGGCAAACTTGCAAACGCTATTGCCAATGGCGGACACATCGCGATCATGGATTTCGAGTTATCAGTGGAGGAGAATTTGACATCGTGGGTTGCTGAATCAGCCGACGGCGAGGGCGCTCTGGACGTTATTGCTTCGTGCATCCAGCAGTACCATGCGGGTGCGGAAAAGCTTTATAGGCCCAACGCCGAAGATAATTCCATCATGATTTTAACCATCATGTCCCTTTGGGTGGCCCTAGACGGACTCGCCACCAAGCAGTGTCCCCTTCTGAAGGAATATTCTCCTGAGATTCCTTCCAAGTTCCTCCACGACTTACTCCTTCACCGGTCATCCACCATAAGTCGTGCTCTGCAGATCGAAGAGTATTTATGCCAGCGACACGGAGAGGTTCCGGATCACGTCCCATCCATCTTGTCGAACGTTGTCAATCATTCTTGTTTCGCTGTCAAGCACTATTCGACTTCCGAGGATTTAAAAAGTCGTTATGAAGAGATAGAGAAGCATGCCCAGGAACAACGGAAGAAGAAATGCGAAGAACTAGAGTCGTTAAATCAGCGTTTAAATTCACTCCGGAACGAGGCGTCGAGGATGAATCATGATATCTTGAAACACCGAAGAGAGACTTGCCAGAAATGCCAACTTGATCATCAAGCCGACTCTCTGACAATCAGTGTCCATGAGTGGCCGCTACCTTCCGAACAGCTAGATGCACAGCGAGTGGTGTTCGAGCTGTCTCCTCCACACACATTTTCAGTTTGGCGCGATATCACTTACATGATCCTCCGCCTGTCCTCGGTCAATCCCTACGGTTCGGCTCATAAGTTTCTCGATACATTCTCTGGCCTCTCGAAATGGGCACAGCAGGCCTGCGGAGTGACTATTGGTTCAAATACGGAGCCGTTTTCCGATCGGAGTCACTACCAGGCGATTAAAATCCCCACGGACGAGTCTTCCGTCTTGATTAAGAATGGACTCTCGTTCCAATTGATTGACCGTTCTCGCAGTTCCTGGGTGATGGGGTCGCTCTCCGAGTCCAGTATCGCCGAGTTGTGCGCCCCTCCCATCGACACGGCAAGCCCATATAGACACCTCCATCGTTTCGTATCCAACACTCAGCACACCGCGAATGATACCATCGCCTCTCAAGCCGATTGTCCCAAGGAGATTAGCCTTCATGAATTCATCGCGTTTTCTGGGCTGCGGAGTGGCCCACGGCTGCAGTGGTTGAACATTGCAAGGGAACTCGCATCGGCTTCCCTCTCATTTCGTCTCGAGGAGGTGCACACCTTGTTTACGCAGGCAGCTTGGCAACTCGGACCGCACGTAGCCGGTGTCCGTGAATGGCATATAGACCTTGAGATTTCCACTTTCGGAAATACCCTCCTATGCGAGCTCGAGTCCCTTCTTGAAAGGGTGAAAGCCAATTGGTTAGAGGAAGTCACGGTACGGACCATCGGTATGTGAGAGACCCCCGATGTGGCGCTTGGCTCATCTGTTCCTAGCTCTTCTTTGCAGTCGCCTTTTGGCCTCAACAACGGACCCGGATATTTCTAGGCGGGCATATAATCTGCTGCGGGAAGTGCGAAGCGTAACGCATGGATGGATCAGTGCAGTACGCGATAAGTTGAAGTCCAGGTCTACGCAAGAGGAGACAACCCGCGTGGGCTTACACCAGCGATTATGCATGCTCGCAGCGACTTGCTTTTCGACTTTCGACGTATGTCCAGAGCACATCCCTGCCCTCCTTTGCAACGACGAAGACTTCTCCGTCGCGATGCAATGTGCGATCATCATTCATGACAACACACCACTTCGCTCAGATGACAACTCTTTGTATCTCACAAAGATGCTTAGTCGCCATCGCCGGCTACTGCATGACCTGGAGCCAATCTTTCTGAAATCAGATCCGACCCCCGAGCCCGATCAAGCCAGATTGTTGTACACCCCCGCTTACGATCGCACGCTTCAGCAGGAGTGGTCGGATTTTCGCCGCTCCTCGAATTGGCAAGTACTTCCGAGACCTAATTCTCGTTGGATATGCTGTGTGACGGAGGGAAGACAGGAAGTACACTACGATGTTCTAACAGGAGAACTACTTATCGACGGAAAACAATTGGGAAGACTTCCACGAGAGATGGTGGAACACCCCACATACGCGAGTGTTCTCGGCAATGTGAGTGGTCAAGGCCAGATTCTACTCTTGTTTTCATCTTTTCCTGAGGCACTTTCAGAACATTTTTGATGTAGTTCCTGCTGACGATCCTGGAATGGACTATAAGACTCGGTCCGACGTGCCCGGATACGAGGTAAGGCATCGCTCTTCTTGGGCATGTTGCTGTGGTAATGATTAAGACGACCAAAGATTCTATTCTCGTGGAACAATGGGGATTTAATCTTACAAGCGAAAAAGCCGGGAGACGCGAACGAAGATGCGAAAAGATTACAGCTCATTCCACGGTCCATACTCCGCAACGACTTCCCAACAAGTTTAATCGACAATTATGTCCACTGGCTGGACCTGAGCACGAGCGAGCTCGAATTCTGTCCAGCTGGATCCCCGTGGACACATGAAGCTTCTAACTGGCGGCTTAAGATTCGCGAACACCCCCGTGTAGTACTCCAGAGGCCTCATCAAAGCGTTTCCTTGTCCCCGATACAACTCATCGACATTCGGTCACGTACCTTTGGTGTATTGTCCAGCCTGTTGGCACCACTAGAATGTCCAGAACACATCGTGGCTACGTATACCGCTGCTCGGACGGTGGAAGTTTCCCTCCCTCGGTTTCATCTACTGTTCTTCGTCAACACCAACTGGGAGCTCGAATGCCGGAGCGTCCCCGGCTATGCGGTTGACAAGACCCAGACGTGTGGGACGATGTTTGGCCTAAAAAATAAGTTGATCTTGCGCCCCGATCATGATCGACTGCCACGACGAGTTATCATCCCAGAAGGAAATGTTTCCTTCACGCAAAATGGCAACTTCGCCTGCGTCTCCATAGACACTGGCCCCGGACAGCACGTTCCTTGGCACGAATACACGATCGACACCGGCCTCCAGTGCCTCACAAGTCATACAAGCCTACGTGGCAAGCTACACCTGTGCTATTTGCATGCGCTCACCAGTCACTGTCTGCCTGATCCATTGCTCGGCCACACCGGAACCGAAGAAGCCCTCTACATATTGCAAAGCGCTTCGTGCCGATCGTTTCAAAGGCTTGATGTCCACGAGGCAGCGCTGTTGAATTTGATTAGGGGCCTGACACCATACCCATATTACTACCCATATGGTCTGCGGTCGATGGCCAGAGTGAATTGGAAAGACCTCCCGGCACTGTCACAACACCACGGCTTCTCCCAGATTGTATCCTCGCTTTTTGTCCATGCGAATTCTTTGGAGGCTCTGTATGATCAACCCGCCCATTTCTACTCCTCTAGTTGCGACGTATTGCTGAATCGAGTGGCCTCCCGTAACAAGTTATACTACCCGTCGGATTCGCAGATATTGCAGCGACCATCGTCGCCAGATGACGTCATGTACGAGTCGAGGGATGTTTCCGGTCTTGGTGCTGCAGAACACGTGGCTTTTCGAACGTCATGGTCTATATGGAATGGCCGCCCTTCTCTCGAAGGCGGGTTGCAGAATATTTGGGATACCATGAATTCATGGGGTTCAGTTGGCCCCGCCGACAGCGACTCGGAACTCGCTCTGGGATACAGTCATCACTGGCTCAAGTTCGATGCAGCAAGGGACTGGTTCGTGATCTATGATCTCTGCCGGAACGCGATAAATGGGCGCTCCCGAAACTCAAGAATACAGCTCTGTTTCTCTCTTTCAGCGGCAGCATATGGCGAGTCCAAGTATTCGGGCATCGTCCCCTTCCTAGTGATCTTTTCTCTGGATGAACGTCTTTGCCGACTCGATCCTCCATCAGACGGATCTTATGTGCTATCCGACGACGTGGCTCCGGATTTTGCGCTTCTCAACAACTTGGTATTCGAGTCCAAACTACCTATAGAGTCAACGCCTGCGCATGCCTTATCCTGGAGCTGCGATGAATACAACAACACCATCCAAAGAGAATCGTCAAGAGTCGCGGAGACGCTACTTCGTCAGTGGCCAACGTATCAATATGAGGGTTTACCCGAAGAGTGGTTTGACCGACGTGATTTCAATCGACGTATCGAGGAATACGTCCAGCCACTCCTCCGCAATATCCCACTCAAAGACCACGCGGAACAGCTGGAGAGCGTCCTGCAGAAATATAGGGATGTTAACATACCCTTCCCCGCACCATACATGCTTCCACCCCAATCTATCACCGGCCACACAAAGGCACCTTCATACTCGCTCCAATATGTGTTGATTTCCCGCGCCAACGTCCCAACTCCGTCTGCCGACGGAGAGCCTTCTCTACGTCGCCACAAAGCAGCAGAACCCTCACCACTGGCCAGTTCGGACAGCCTGAAAGGCCTTATTGAAGAGTTCCGCAACTCTCGTCACCCCTTGCAAAGGGACTATGGCGATGAGCTAAACAAGAGTTATCGTGAGCTCTTGTCACAGAACGCGCCTCAACTTGCTCAAGATGCTATTCCTTTACACGAGCACCTCGTTAGCTATCACAACGAGTGCTCTCGCAGGAAAGATCGCGAATTTTCCGAAATTTCAGTATGCCTTATGCCGCTTCCAAACGAAGGAGAAACCAATAGCGTTGCGGGCCTCTGGCCTCGGATAACTCCCCGATCCTTACTCCGGCAGCTAGCCCGAGATCGCATCAATGAGCTTCCCGATAAGTGGCGATCAGTATTCATCCACTATGCAATCGCTCTCCTGAGATATCGACATTCTATCCGCCTGTTGGAGCTCTCATTGCGACAGAGACATGAAGAACTTCTTCGAGAATTGGACGCCATTCACAACGAGGTACTGGCGGAATCGAACCCTGATTGGCTGTTGGTCCAGGTTCGTCCGAGACCCTGCTTATAATGCAGTTAACATGGACTAAAACGGCGAGTATAACAGATCGAGTCAAATTTCCTGGCTCGTCCAGTTCAGGTAGACATCGCACACGAAATGATCTCTCCGAAGTCGAAGCGGAATATATCTCTTCAACTCAATATGGGAGAGGGCAAGTCATCAGTTATCGTACCTCTCGTCGCTTCCACTCTTGCCGATGGTTCAAAACTCATGAGAGTCGTGGCTCTCAAGCCTCTCGTCAATCAGATGTTCCAATTGCTCGTCAGTAGACTCTCTGGCCTGGCCAACCGACCCATTTTCTATCTTCCTTTTTCTCGCAGTCACCGCATGAGTCCTTCCCTTGTTGAAACCATCAGGGGTCTTTACGAACGATGTGTCGCAGAAGGTGGTGTTCTGGTTACCCAACCTGAACATATACTTTCTCAGAAACTCATGCACATGGATTGTCTCCTTATGTCCAATGGAAACCGCGAGAAGAATGCGATGGCTCGTGACCTGGGGGCCTTACAGGACTGGGTGGCCGAGAGATCGCGCGATGTGCTCGACGAGAGCGACGAGATACTCCATGTGCGATATCAACTCCTTTACACTTCGGGAGAGCATACGCCCGTTGACGATCACCCCAATCGATGGACCATAATACAGCAAGTATTCGGCAGATTGCAAGCACACGCCGAAAAATTGTGTGCGAAGTTCCCGAAGAAGTTTGAGATGGAATGGTCCAAATCGATGCCGAGAGGATTTCCCATCATTCGCATACTGGATTCTACTATCTCCCAGAGGATACGTTTCCTCATCATTGACGATGCTCTCCAAGGACAACTGTCCCCCCTCCCACTGAATGTTCTCCCGCCGCCAGTCCGGGACGCTGCGCGTCACTTCATGGCGTGGAAAGAGATCGATGACCAGGAACGCGATTTGATTTATGAATGTTGCAGAGGAACAGTCATGTTGAAGGGAATTCTCCTACTCCGCGGGCTCTTGATGGATGTCGACGGAATTTTGTACTATGTGCTCAAGGAGCGACGCTGGAGGGTGGACTACGGTCTCGACCCCAGCAGGACGTTGTTAGCCGTCCCATATCGAGCTAAGGTCTGTTGTATTGATTGTATTACGGTAGATTGCTAACTACGAACACAGGATGTGCCAAGTTTGTGCGCCGAGTTCGCTCACCCAGACGTCGCGATCACATTGACCTGTCTCAGCTATTACTACGGGGGGTTGACGAAGGATCAGGTACTCTTGTGCTTTGCCTTGCTGGCTAAGCTTGATGATCCGGAGATGGAATACGATCACTGGGTAGAATTGGGACAAGACATTCCTACGAAGCTGCGCCGGCTCATCGGTGTGAACACGGAGGATAAAACTCAAGTCGACGAGTCCCTCATGCCGTTGTTCTCAAGAAATAAGGGGGTGGTGGATTTCTACCTATCACAGGTAGTCTTCCCTCTAGCCGCACGAGAGTTTCCATTCAAACTCCCGACGTCTGCCTGGGATCTGGTAGAGGCCAGGGAGAGCCGCGTCACGACAGGCTTTAGCGGCACAAATGACAATCGCTACCTCTTACCCACATCAATCATCCAGGAAGACCCTGACTTTGTTCTCAGTACAAATGCGCTCGTTTTGCGGCATCTCCTGTTGCCCGAGAATGACCATTACGAGTGTACCGAGGAAAAAAACGGCAAGCGCGAATCCGCAACTGCTTTCTTAGAGCGTCTTGTCAAAAAAGTTCCTGAAATCCGGGTCCTGCTTGACGTCGGAGCTCAGATGTTGGAACTTCGGAACGAAGAACTTGCGCGTCACTGGCTTTCCCTTCTGCCGGATGTCTCTGCCGCTGTCTTTGTCAACGACTCAGATCACCTAACCGTAGTCACTTCGGATGGCATGTTAGAGCCGTTCATTTCGTCTCCGTTTAGCGGGCAACTGGACAAATGCGTGGTGTATCTCGACGAAGCCCATACTAGAGGAACCGATCTAAAGTTTCCGCAGGGCATGCGCGCAGCGGTTATGCTTGGCCCAAAGGTCACTAAGGATAGACTGATACAAGGTATGCAGATCGACTACGGAAAGGGAAAAAAGTTGACCAGAAAGCAGGTTGTATGCGAATGCGTCAACTGGGGAAAGGCCATTCTGTGATATTCTTTGCTCCAGGAGAGGTCGACCGTCAGATTCGTAGCGTTATTCCCGGTAGAGTGACCGGCGAGGAATCCATCCACGTGGCGGATGTCCTTCGGTGGGCGATGCACGAAACATGTGAAGACATCCTCCATCACCTCCCATATTGGGTACATCAGGGCGTCGACCACCATAAGCGATTTGCGGCATACAAGGATTACAGCACATCCAGGGATTTAGGGAAGTTGCAAAAGGCCTGGCTACAACGCGAGTCACGAACGTTGGATGAAATGTACTCGGTCTCACCACAATCCGACATGAATCCCGAAATAGACAGCGTTCCGGCCCTATGTGAGCGGGTGCAACAACTTCGGATAGCGAAGCTCGTCGACGACAGGATCGCAGAAGAACAAGAGCGCGAGGTAGCCCACGAAGTCGAGTGGGAGCCTCACGTAGAGCGTCCCCCGAAGGCCCAACCAGCGAAGCATGATCTTCGCCCGGACATCCGTCGATTTGTCGAAACGGGGATAATTTCTAGGCTCTCCGAACAGATATCGCCACTGTTGGTGCCCGTCGAGATGGCCAACGCCATAGATTCGACCACGGAGTGGTCTCCTTCTCCACTTGCGACAGCAGATTTTACTACCACTGTCGTGGGTTCGGATGGCTCGCGCCTGACGGATTATCTTCGCCCTGTCAACTGGATACTCTCGAGCGGGTCGGGGAAGGACAGCGTTGTGGTTGTGATCAGCCCATTCGAAGCACATGAGCTGCTTCCTGTCATCCGCAGGACGAATAAAGTCCGGCTTCATGTTTACGCACCACGAGTCATGGCCTCCATGCGCTCCTTCTCCGACCTCACGTTCCATTCCATCCCAGACTCACCAGCAGAGAAGTGGACTGCGCCTCCGCATGCAAGAATTTTGTTCGATCTATTCGCGGGACAGCTTTACTTCGACAGTAAAGAACAATACGAGGAGGTGTGCGTCCTGCTCGCTCTGTCCAGGGCACATCCAGATACGCAATGTACCCAAATAGATGGGTTTGTGCCAAAGGAGTGTCGCACGGGCAGATTTTCCCCGTTCACAGAAAGCAAAGTGAAGATATTGAAGGAGTTGACGGGACTGCGACGGAAGGGCATGGGCTACTATAGAACTCACATGGGACAGGTTTTGAATGCGACCCCGCTTAGTAAGAAGACCTTATCTGAAATGCCGCCTTGACGGTTGCATGGTTATGTGAATTTGTACGTTCAGATTTATTGTGTTGATTACGTTCTCAGCGTTTCCTACTCATCCTATTACTGACAATGAATACTGCTCGACGAAGGTGCATTTCGAACGCGTTAAAAGTGAGCGGCTAAAGAGGTTCTCGACATCACCTTCAATTTGGTCTTCGTCTTCTTTGGCAGCGTCGATTACAACCCATAGCACGGAATTACCGGTCGAGAGCGAGATGAGTAATTTTCGAGTTTTCTCTGCTTAGTGTCGTGTGACGGCTGTCGGCGTCCTGGGCTGGCAGAACTTTGGTTTGGGACCGGCCTCGAGCCCAAAACAGGGGCTGAGTCCCCGTAGGAAGGTCAACCCAATCAACACTTACTACCATCTGAGTCCTTAATTTTCACCGTCTGGTCCATGCTGCATGACTGCGTTGTGGTCACACTCGACGGTCGACTTTGAATCCATTCATATTCGAAAGCAAACTGGGATCAGTTATTTTTCTACAGGAGTACGTCCAAAAAAGCAGCTGAGCTGGGCTCGACAGGGGTCAAGGAAAAGACACACGGTAGATTGTGATATGATCAAGATATGATCCGACCGCAAAGTGCATGCATTCCTGTCGCTCAGTCGCGACCCAGATTCAGACAGAGCTGTACAAACAGCAACCGTAGCCATAGCCAAGCCCGATCCCGATACCAATGACCCTTGCAACGACTCAAACAGGAAGAAAATATCCCACTAGTTCTATATACCAATCAAGCAGACATAACGGATAGCGTCTCCTCACTCAGTGTACTCGCATTCAAGATCCGACCCAGGTGCGTTCTATAGTAACCCATCCCTTTCCGTCGCAGCTCTATCAGCGTCTTCAATATCTTCACCTTGCTTTCGGTGAATGGCGAGGGCCGGCCTGTACGGTACTGCGGTGGCACGAACCCATCTACTTGACTGTACTTCGAACCCGGATGCGCCCTGGACAGAGCCAGCAGAACGCATACGCTCTCATATTCTTCCCTACTATCGAAGTAGAGCTGCCCCGCGAATAGATTCAACTCTATTCTCGCGTGCGCAGGTGCCGACCATGTGTCGGTCGGCGAATCTGGGATGGAATAGAAAGTGAGGTCGGAGAAGGAGCGCATCGAGTACGAGACTCGTGGCGCGTATATGTGTAGCCGGACTTTCTTCTTCTCGCGAATGATGGGAAGTAGCTTGTTTGCTTCAAATGGGCTGATAACGATCACGACGCTGTCCTTCCCCGACCCGCTCGAAAGTACCCAGTTGACAGGGCGGAGATAGTCTGTCAGGCGCGAGCAATCGGAGCCGAGGACAGTGGTAGTAAAGTCCACCGTTGCAAGAGGAGAAGGAGACCACACCGTGGTCGAATCTAAGGCTTTGGCCATATCGACGGGCACCAAGAGTGGCGAGATCTGGTTGGAGAAAAACCTAGAAATTCTCCCCGTTTCGGCAAATCCACGGATGTCCGGGTGAAGAGCATGCTTCGCCGGTTGGATCTTCGCAGGGCGCTCTACGTGACGCTCCCGCTCGATTTCGTGGTTCACCTCCCGTTCTTGTTCTTGTTCTTGCTCTTCCGCCACCCTGACATCAACAAGCTTCGATATGCCAAGTCGTTCCATCCGTTCACTTAGCGACGCAACGCTGCTAATTTCTAGACCCATCCCAGCGGAATGCGCTGGGAGAGAGTACATTTCTTCCAGCGTTCGTGACTCGCGTTGCACCCAAGCGTTTCGCAGAACCTTCAAATTCCCGGTTGCACTGTGATCTTTGAATGCCGCGAAACGCCTACGGTGGTCTAGGCCTTGCTGTGCCCAAAATGGGAGGTGGTGACAAATGTCTTCACATGTTTCGTGCATGGCCCACCGAAGGACGTCTACCACGCGGATGGGGTTGCTAGAGGCCAGTCCACCGGGAACAAGGTTCCGGATGCGACGGTCGACCTCTCCCGGCGCGAAGAACATCACCGTTTGACCTTTCCCCAGCTGACGCATTCGCATACAACCTTCGTTCTAATCAGTTTTTCTTCCTTTCAACTAGTAGATGGGAATACCTTGGACCAGTCTATCCTTAGTGACCTTTGGACCAAGGGTAACAGCAGCGCGCATCCCTTGTGGAAGCTTGAGATCGGTTCCTCTTGTGTGCGCTTCGTCGAGATATACCACGCATTTGTCCAGTTGCCTGTTGAAAGGAGATGAGATGAATGGCTCTAATGACCCATCCGGTGTAACAACGGTAAGATGATCCGAGTCGTTGAGGAAGATGGCGGCAGCGACATCCGGCCGAAGTGAAAGCCAGTGTCGTGCAAGTTCCTCATTCCGAAGTTCAAGCATTTGAGCTCCGACGTCGAGTAGGACCCGAATTTCAGGATCTTTGCTGACCAGACGTTGCAAGAAAGCAGTCGCAGATTCGCGCTCGCCATTGTTTCCCTCAGTACACTCGTAATGGTCATTCTCTGGAAGCAGGAGATGCTGCAAAACAAGCGCATTTGTACCGAGAACAAAGTCAGGATCTTCCTGGGTGATTGACGTGGGTAAGAGGTAGCGATTGTCATTTGTGCCGCTAAAACCTGTGGTCAAGTTCTTCTTGTCTTCCACCAGATCCCAGGCAGACGTCGGGAGTTTAGATGGAAACTCTCGTGCCGCCCTAGGGAAGACTACTTGCGATAAGTAGAAATCGACCGCGCCTTTATTCCTTGAGAATAACGGTACAAGGAGCTCATCGACTTGGGTTTCGTCCTCAGTGTTCACGCCGTTGAGCCGGCGCAGCTCCATAGGAATGTCTTGTCCCGCCACCCAGTGGTCATATTCCATCTCAGGGCTATCAAGCTTGACTAACAAGCCAAAACTCAGGAGCACCTGGTCCTTCGTTAAGCCGCCGTAGTAGTAACTGAGACAAGTTAATGCGATTGCGACATCTGGGTGACTGAACTCGGCTCTCTGGCTTGGTACATCCTGCGTTCACAGTTAGCAACATTGTGCTGCTTAAGCAATATGGCAGACCTTTGCACGATATGGGACAGCTAACAACGTCCTGCTGGGGTCAAGACCATAGTCTACTCTCCAGCGTCGCTCCTTGAGCACATAGCCCAGAATTCCTTCGCCATCGGCCAAGAGCCCGCGGAGTAGGAGAATTCCCTTCAACATGGCCGTTCCATCGCAATGAGAGAAAATCAAATCACGATCTTCGCCCGAGATTTCTCCCTGCCCCATGAAGCGCTGCGCAGCTTCCCGAATTGGCAGTGGGAGAACGCACATTGGTAGGTTCGAGAGTCCTCCTTCAAGAGCGTCGCCAATGATGAGTGAAGATATCTCCCGAGAGATGACGGAATCGAGTATGCGCATAATCGGAAATCCTCTCGGTGTCATGTCCACTTCGAACTCCTTCGGGAACCTGGCGTGTAATCTCTTTGCGTGTGCTTGCACCCGGCCGAATACCTGCTGTATTGTGGTCCATCGATTAGGATGATCATCGACAGGCATCTGTTTCCCTGAGGTGTAGATGAGTTGATACCGCACATGGAGAATCTCGTCACTCTCATCAAGCACGTCGCGCGATGTCTTGGTCACCCAGTCCTGTAGGGTCCCTAGCTTTTGAGCTATCGAATGTTTCTCTGGGTTTCCGTTGGACGTAAGCAAGGTATCGATGTGCATGAGTTTCTGAGAGAGTATATGTTCGGGTTGGACAACCAGAATGCCCCCCTCGGCGACACATCTTTTGTAAAGACCGCTTATGGTCTTAACCAGGGAAGAGCTAATGCAGAGACTCCGAGAGAAAGGAAGATAGAAAATGGGCCGGTTGGCCAGGCCAGAGAGTCGAGTTACGAGCAATTGGAACATCTGGTTTGATAGAGGCTTGAGAGTCACGACTCTCACGAGGTTTGAGCCATCTGCGAGAGTCGTAGAAACGAGGGGTACGATAACCGATGATTTGCCCTCTCCCATATTGAGTTGAAGCGATATGTTCCGCTTAGATCTTGGGGAAATCATTTCTCGTGCGACAGTTACCTGAACTGGACGAGCCAGGAGATTTGCTTCAATCTGTTCACAGTGGCCCTGTTAGTCAGCCTTAAATCGATCACAAACACAACGGACGAACCTGGACCAACAACCAATCAGGAGTCGACTCTGCCGGTACGTCGTTGTGGATGGCATCGAGTTCTCGAAGAAGCTCCTCACGTTTTTGTCCCGATGAAAGCTCCAACAGGCGGATAGAATGTCGATATCTGAGGAGAGAGGTTGCATAGCGCAATGTCACGTATCGCCACTGATCGGGAAGTTCCGTAATACGATCTTGGGCCAACTGACGAAGCAGGGATCGAGGGGTTATTCGAGGCCAGCACCCCGCAATGCCGTTGAGTTCCTCATCATCTCGAGAGGGCGCAAGAGCTGCTAAGATTTCGGAAAATATTTTGTTTTTCTTGCGAGAACACTCATGGTAGTAAGCGAGCAAGAGCTCATGCGGAGGCACGGCTCCTCGCGCCAAAAGGGGGGCACGTCCCAATAGCGCGTGATGACTCTTCTTCAGCTCATGTCCGTAGAGCTGTATCAATGGCTGTCGAGAATTTCGAAGCTCTTCAATCAGGACTTCAAGGCTGTCTGGACAGGCCACTCGTGCGATGGGTTCTGGTTCTGTGATAGAAGGGATGCCGCTACCTTGAAAAGGTTCTTCGTTGGCAGATGGCGTTGGGGCATTGGACCGAGACACCAATACATCTTGGAGCGAGTACGAAGGTGTCCTTGAGTTACCGATAATGAATTGGGGTGAAAACGAATATGAATTCACGGCCGTGGGTATCAGGTCATTGTCATACTGCTGTATGATACTCTGCAACTGTAATACATGTTGTCTGAGTTCGAAGTTCCGGGCAACTGACCGGGTGTATTCGTCGATCCCTTGATTGAAAGCAGATTTGGAAAACCACTCCTTGGGGAAATCTGCGAATTCATGATCTGGCCACCAATGTAGGATTGATTTCGCGAATAAGGTCGAATTGCTCCTGATAGCCGCATTATATTCTGCTTTCTTCTGCTTCTTTGTGCCCTCTGAGGAACACACAGGGGTGGAGTAAATGGGGAGGGCGGATTGGGATGCCAACATTTCGATACGGTGGCGTGTTGGGGCTATTCCGTCTGAAAGGATGTAAGAACGGTCTGGTGGAGGACTGAGATCGCGACAACTTTTGTCCAGAGCAAAGACAATTATGAAGGGGATGGCGTCTTTATACTTGGATTTGCTGTAAGCTGCTGCTGGAAGAGAAAAGCACAATTTGAATTTCATATCTTGGCTATCCCCGTTTACCGCCTTACGGCAGAGGTCATAGATCACGAACCAGTCCTGGGAGGCGTCAAATTTGAGCCAGTATGGACTGTATCGCAGTGAGGCTTTGCCGTCAGACGGGCCAAGTGAACCCCATGAATTCATGAGATCCCAAAGGCTCGGCGACCAGTGGTCCACGGAAAGCCGGCTGTTCCAAATAGACCACGACGTTTGAAAGGCTACATGTTCAGCATCCCCAAGATCGGGAATATCCCTTGACCTGTAGATGGCGTCGTCCGGGGATGATGGCTGGTCCGAACTCTGCAAGTCAGACGGATAGTATAGCTTGTTACGGGAGGCCGCCCGAGTCAACAACGTTTCATTGCGCTTGAAGGTTTCGAAGACGGCGGGTTGATCATACAGGGCCTCCAAAGCACGCGCATGATCAAAAAGCGAGCATACGATCCGGAAGAAGTCGTGGTGTTGTGACAATGCCGGGAGGTTGTTCCATTTCACTGTCGCCATTGATCGCAGATGAAGTGGGTAGTAGTTTCTGTCTGGCGTCAAGTCGCAAATCAGTTCCAGTAGGTCAGCTTCGTGAACATCGAGTCTTTGGAATGATCTGCAAGAAGCGCTGTGCAATATGTAGAGCGCTTCTTCCGTTCCGGTATGACCAAGCAATGGATCAGGAAGACAGTGACTGGTGAGCGCGTGCAGGTAACACTGGTACAACTTGCTGTGTAGGCTTGTGTTACCTGTGACGCATCCAAGACTGGTGTCAATAGTATACTCGTGCCAAGGGACGTGCTGTTCTGAACCGGTGTCTATGGAGACGCTAGTGAAATCCCCATTTTTATTGAAGGAAATATTTCCTTGTGGGATGATGAGTCGTCGGTGCAGCAGAGAACCTTCGGAGCTGGTGGGGCCCGGGCGCAAAATAAGT
>Ga0137397_10001503_pt1 | contig 16281 bp, 17 predicted proteins | sample czorhiz116metaG_FD_106658 | JGI IMG/M metagenome (GOLD analysis project Ga0137397, IMG submission 106658) | Vadose zone soil microbial communities from Angelo Coast Range Reserve, California, USA - czorhiz1.16 metaG | ecosystem: Environmental > Terrestrial > Soil > Vadose zone | place: USA... | reverse complement strand
CGAAACTCGTCGTCGCCGAGCATCCGGTCGAGGGCTCGGGTCCAGGCCGCGGGATCGAGCGGCGGGACGAGCAGTCCCGTCTCGCCCGGATGCACGAGCTCCGCATTGCCGCCCGCGGCCGACGCGATCACGGGGACGCCGAGCGACATCGCCTCGAGCAGCGACTGCGACAAGCCCTCGATCCGCGACGGGAGGGCGGCAATCGTCGCGAAGCGGTAGAACGCCAGCGGCCGTTCTGTGAACGGCACGAACACCACGCGGTGCCGCTCGGGCACCGCGGCCTGCGCCGCGGCGAGCTCGTCATCGGGCCCGATTCCGACGAAGGCCACAACCACGGGACGCTCGAGCGCGGGCAGCGCGCGCAACAGGATCTGCTGGTCCTTGCGCCGCGCGACGACGGCGACCACCGGTCGCCCGCCATCGCCCAGCGCCGACTGCGCGAGCGCCAGCTCCTGCGCGGATGGCGGGGCCTCGACGCGGGCCAGGTCGATGCCGTTCGGAACGACACGCAGCCGACCCAGGGGATGCAGCCGCCGGCGCAGCGCGCGCGCGACCGCCGCGCTCACGGCGATCGTGCGGTCGGCCGTGAATCCGACGGCGATCAGCTCCGGCGGCATGGTGAGTGGCATCGTCCGTCGCGTGACGACGAAGGCTCTCGGCAAGCGGCGACGCCAGCGCAGCCACGTGAGCGCGCGACGGTCGCCAGTGGCGTGACTGTTCACGACGTCCACGCGATTGTCGTCAATCACGCGGGCGATGCGGTCAGCGACGTCACGGAAGCGCGAGAACTCGAGCGGGATGTGTTCGAGCGATGCAGTCTCGGCGGCGTTGCGGGCGAGCAGCGTTCCGGCGGGGCAGCCGACCAGTATCCGGTGGCCGCGCTGCGCCAGCTCGCGACTCAAACTGAAGATGGACTGCGTGGAGCCGGCGCCCTCACCCTGATGCGTGAGCTGCAGAATCGTGAGACGCGCGGGATTCTCCAGCATGTGCCGAAGCTAGTTATACTGGGACCTCGATGCACGTCGTGGTGGCATCCCATCACCGGCTCCCGGTCGAGGGCTACGGCGGACCGCAGCGCGTCGTCATCGCGCTGGTTCGCGGGCTCGCGGCGCTCGGCCATCGCGTGACGCTGCTCGCGCAACCAGGAACGAAGGTCCCCGAAGCCGCGAAAACCGTAGAGGTCGCTCCGCGACTGTTGAGAGATTCTGGCGTCGATCTCAAGAAATTCATCCCCGAAGGCGCCGACATCCTGCACGCGCACTTTCCCCTGAAGCAGGGACCGAAGGGCGTGCCGTTCGTGCAGACGCTGCACGGCAACTGGAAGCCCGACACGCCGCTCCCACCGAACACGATTTGTCTTTCTCGCGATCACGCCAAACGCCACGGCAGCACGATCTTCGTCTACAACGGGCTCGATCCCGCCGAATACATCTTCCGCCGCCGCAAAGAGCAGTGGGACTTGTTTCTGGGCAGGCTGCACAGCGACCGCGGCTACCACTGGGCCGTGGACGCCGCGAAGCGCACCGGCCGCCGGCTCATCATCGCGGGCGGCTGGCGACCGAGCTTCACGGGCGCCGTGAAGTACGTCGGCGAAGTCGGCGGCAACCGCAAGGCGGTGCTGCTCGCGCGCGCGCGCTGCCTGTGGATGCCGGCGCAGTGGGACGAGCCGTTCGGCCTGCCGACGATCGAGGCGCTGTTCTCCGGCACTCCCGTGATCGGCACACGGCGCGGTGCGCTGCCCGAGATCGTCACGCCCGCCGTGGGCGTGTTACGCGATACGCTCGACGAGCTGATCCTCGCCGGCGACAAGGTCTCCACACTCGACCCCAGAGCCTGCCGCGAGCGCGCGGAGCGCCAGTTCACACACCTGGTGATGGCGGAGAACTACGTCCGCATGTACGAACACGTGCTGCGGACGGGCGATCTGCCCGCGAGCGTCAAGTAAACCGGCCGCTGATTCGGCTGCTCGTCTTCGGAGGGCTGCTGCGACTGCTCGCGGCGGTCTTCAGCGGCGGATTCCTCGCGAGTGACGATCATCACGTCGTCATCGGCGCGGCGGAGCGAATCGCCAGCGGCGTGGGGCTCCCCGTGACGTTCGAACGCACGGCGCTGTTCCCCGGCGTCATCGCCGCGATCATGACGCTGGCGCAGCACATCGGGATCCACGATCCCGGCCGCGTGATGCTGCTGGTGCGGCTGTTCCAGGCGGCCTACTCGCTGCTCGTCGTCTACTTCGTCTATCGTCTCGTCGAACGGTTGCTGGGCCCGGACAGCGCCATGCTGGCCGGCCTGCTCGCGGCCGCCTTTTACGCCATGCCCGTGACCGCCGTGCATCAGCTCGAGGAGTCGGTGTGCGTCGTGCCGTTGCTCGCAGCGTGTTGGTGGTGGCAGCGCGCTGAGGACCGTCATCAGCCGTCGGCCGCGTGGGGCGCGCTCGCGGGAGCGGCGCTCGGAACGGCGCTGATCCTGCGCCTTCCTTTGATAGGCTTCGTGCTGGCGTTCGTGGTGCTGGTCCTGCTGCGCCCGTATCCCGTCATGATCGGCGACAAACTCGCGTTCCTGGCCGGGCTCGCGCTGGTCGTGGTGCTCCAGGGTTACAGCAATGCTGTCGTGAATCACCAATGGTGGTACTCGTTCATCCACCGGCTCGGCCCCATGCTGCACCCCCAGCACATGGCCGTGGACGCCGAGGGATATCCCAGCAGTCCGCCGTGGCACTATGTGTTGACGCTGCTGGCCGCGTTGATTCCTCCCGTTTCGATTCTGCTGCTGGCGGCGGCGGCAAAGGGCGGGCGGCAGTTCCCGCTCCTGGGGATCGCGACGCTCGCGTTCCTCGTGAGCCACAGCCTCATCGCGAACAAGCAGGAGCGGTTCTTGCTGCCGATTCTCCCGGCGTTGTTCATCCTGATCGTCGCCGGGCTGCCGTGGCTCGCCACGCGCATCGTGCCTCCGCGCGCGTATCGCGGCATGTGGTGGTACTTCTGGATCGTGAACACCGCTCTCCTGGTGATCGTGACGTTCAGCTTCTCCAAAAAGGATCGCGTTGAGCCGCTGCTGATCGTGTATCGCCGTCACGACGCGACAGGGGTGCTGGTCGCGCAATACAACCAGACGTTCGGTGTGCCGGAGTACTACCTGGGAAAACCGCGGCCACCGCTGGTCGTGGTGGAACGAGGACAAGACGTGAAGGACTCGACGCGGGGATTGCCGATCAACTACGTGATCGTTTACAGCGACACGCCGGAGGCCGATCGCGTGTTTCTGGCGGGAGCGTTACAACGCAGTCTCACATTACTCACGGTGATCCAGCCGAGTCTCACGGACCGGCTGGCACATGCGATCAATCCGCGCCACAACAGGGCCCACACGGCGGTTATTTACACGACCTCGTAGTTGCGAAACTCGAACGGCCGTGCGCCCGTCAGCCGTTCGATCCAATCCGAGGCATAGAGGCGCAGGTGCTCCAGTTTGAACCGAGTCGGTTCCATCGCGGGGGGCGGCTCGTGCGCGTTCGCGGCGATCCAGCCCCTCGCCGCAGTCGGATGGCTGCCTGTAAAGGGCCGCAGCAAGGGAATCCACTTCAGGGTGCCGCGTTTCAGCTCGCGATCCAGGCGCTCTGTAGCCCACGGGTACATCCGCTTCGTCAGCTCGAGCTTCTCCCGCATCGTGTGGGCGGGTCGAGCCCAACCGTAGTGAAACATCCGAGCGCCGGTGGGACGTGCCCGGATTTTTCGATATTCCGCTCCCACGCGGAACCCTTGAGCGCCCTGGTATGGCCGGATGTCCCGGCCCAAACGGATGCAGCGGACCTCGCGACGATACCACTGGCGATTCGTCGCCACGCGATCGAAGCCTCCATAGAAATGCAGATAGTCGACTAGCATCCCTTCGACCTGCTCGTCCCGGTCCCACTCGGCGACCTTGTGTCTCAGGATGTTCGCTCCGCGCTCGTGGAGGACTTCATCGGCCTGGATATAGATGCCCCACGAGCCACGGCACGCGTCCATCGCCCGCTGTGTCTCGAGGGCGAGCATGTCGTCGCCTTTGCGCAAGTCCCATTCGCTATCGATGATCCGGACGCGTGAGTCCCCGATCCCCGCCACGAGCTGCCGCGTCTCGTCGTCCGACCTCCCGACGTTGACGACGACTTCGTCGCAGACCTCGAGCACCGAGGCAATCGCCGCCACGATGGGAAAATTGAGCTGGACCGCGTTGCGGACCAGCGTGAACCCAGACAGCAACTCAGGTCCGGAACTGCAGATTGTACAGCCGGCGATACAAGCCGTCCGCCGAGAGCAAGTCGCCATGCGACCCGCGCTCCACGATCCTCCCCTCCGCCAGGACGACGATGAAATCGGCGTGCTGCACCGTCGCGAGCCGGTGGGCGATCACGAACACCGTACGATGCGCCATCAGCCGCTCGATCGCTTCCTGCACGAGGCGCTCGGACTCAGTGTCGAGCGCACTGGTGGCCTCGTCGAGGATCAGGATCGGTGGATCGCGCAGCAACGCGCGGGCAATCGCGATCCGCTGCCGTTGCCCGCCGCTGAGCCGGGTGCCACGCTCGCCGAGCAGTGTGCCGTAACCTTCAGGCAGCCGCATGATGAAGTCGTCGGCGTTCGCGGCACGCGCGGCGGCCCGCACCTGCTCGAGCGGCACGTCTTTCAGGCCGTAGGCGATGTTCGCCAGCACCGTGTCGTTGAGCAGCACCGTTTCCTGCGACACGATCCCCATGAGGCGGCGCAGCGACGTGCGCGTGTAGTTGGTCAGCGGCACGCCGTCCATCAGGATCTCACCGCGGGTCGGCTCGTAGAATCGCGGCAGCAGATCGACCAGCGTCGTCTTCCCCGCGCCCGAAGGGCCGACGATCGCGACGACCTGGCCGCGCTTCACCTCGAGCTCCACGTCGCGCAACACCGCCTCGGACGGCTCGTACTCGAACGAGATGCCCCGGAACTCGATACGCTCGCTGAACTCCGCCGTCGTCTCGCCGGGGCGGTCGCCTTCGGCGGACGGCAGGTCGAGCACCTCGAACACCCGCTCCGCGGAGGCGGCGGCCGCGGCCATGGTCGCGGGATAGTTCGACACCGATTTGATCGGAGACATCAGCCGCAAACTGACCGCGAGGAACGTGATCAGCACGGCGGGATCGAGCGTCGCGGCGGTGCCGAGCGCCAGCCGCGTCCCGACGACGAGGATCAGCACGATCATCACGCCGCCGAACACCTCGCTCACCGGACTCGTGAGACTGGAATAGCGCTGCGCGCGCAGCACCCGGCGGCGGTAGCGCTCGGCGAGCTCCTGGAACCGCCCCAGCTCGAACGCTTCGGCCACGTACGCCCGCACCAGCTTCGCCGACGCGATCATCTCGCCCACCTGACTCGTCACCTCGCCGCGCTCGGCGGCCAGCTCGCGCGAGCGGCGGCGCAGGCGATTGATCATCGGGCGGATGATGAGCAACAGCACCGGCGCCAGCAGCAGCGAGAGCATCGTGAGTTTGACCGAGAGGCCGAACAGAATGACGACGTAGACGATGATGACGACGACGTTTTGCAGCAGCGACGCGAGCGCCGCGCTCACGGCGGTCTTCACCTGATCGGTGTCGCTGATCACGCGCGCGATCGTCTGGCCGGCACGCGTGCGCTGGAAGTAGCCGAGCGGCAGGGTCTGCAGGTGCCGGAACAGACGAATGCGCAAGTCGCGGACGACGCCTTCCTGAATCGAGACGCTGCCGAGCGACGCGAGATACGAGGTGAGGTTCTTGAGCAGCAGCGCCACCAGCAGCACGATGACGACGTTGCGAAGCGCGAGCTGCGGCGTGCCGGCCTGGAGGAAGGGTCCCGCGATCTTGTTGAGCACCGCCTCGACGTGCGAGCCGCCCTGCGCCGGCAGCGCCGCATTGCCGAACAGCGTGCGCAGGAACGGGATCAGCAGGACGAACGTAAAGCCGTCGAGCACCGACGAGACGACCGTCGCCGCGATCGTGGCGGCGAACAGCCCCGAGTAAGGGCGCAGCAGCGACAGCAGCCGTGCGCTGCTGGTCCCCTGGCTCATCAGCGCGAGCGGCGCGGCGTGAGCAGCGCGACGGGCAGGATCATCTCTTCGGGAGTGGCGCCGCCGTGCAGGAATGCGCCGCGGTAACGTGCCTGATACTCACGCAGTTTGGTCGGATACACGAAGAAGCGATCGCCCGTGGCGAGCAGCAGCCGGACGCCGAGACCCTTGGCTGGAAGCCCGTAGCTCTTCAGGTCCTCGACGGTGATGGCGGCTTCAGGGTCTTCGGCCCGCAGATCCTCGCCGAACTTGTAGCGCAGGTTGGCGGTCGCGTCGCGCTTGGCGAAGACCGTCGCCGGCGTATGGCAATGAATCGAGCCGTGATCGGTCGTGAGCAGCACCGGCACGTTACGGCGCTCGGCCTCCTCGAGCGCGGCCAGCACGGGCGAACGCTCGAACCACGTCTTCGTCAGACCCCGCAGCGCATCGGCATCGCGCGCGACCTCGTAGAGGATCGCGTTCTCCGAGCGGCCGTGCGTCAGCTGATCGATGAAGTTGAAGACGAGTGCCGTCACGCCCGGCTGTGCGAGGTGCGCCGGCAAGCGCCGCAGCAGATCCGCGCCGTCGGCGGCGGTGAACAACTTCTCGTAGCGCACCGGCACCTCTTCGCCCACCAGCTCGCGCAACTGCTCGGTCAGCAGCTCGGCCTCGTGAGCGTTGAGACTCTCTTCGTCGGTCGGCGCGCCCCACCATTCGGGATGTCGGGCCGCGATCTCCATGGGAAACAGACCGCTGAAGATCGCATTCCGCGAAAACGGCGTCGCGGTCGGCAGAATACTGTAGTAGTGCGATTCCTCTACGTCGAACAGCGGCGTGATCAGGTCGCGCAGCACTTCCCATTGGTCCAGCCGCAGGCAGTCGATCAGGATGAACACCACACGGCCGGTGCGCTTGAGCGCGGGCACGAGGAACTCGGCGCCGACATCGACCGACAACGGCGGCCGATCGCGCTCCGGATCGGACAGCCAGCGCGGATAATGCTTGGTGATGAATCCCTGAAAGTCCTTGCGCAGGCTCTCCTGCAGCGCGCGCAGCGCTTCCGAAAGCCCCGGCTCGTCGCCCGCGGCGAGCCGTACCTCCCACCGCGCCAGCTCGGCAACCAGCTCGCTCCACTCGCGCCAGGCGAGCGCCCCGCCACGCCGGCCCTCGAGCTCGCGGAAGCGCGTGACGAAGTCGCGCGCCAACCGCTGCTGGCGGATGCGATCGCCTTCGAGCAGGCGCGTGACGACGGACAGCACCTGGCGCGGATGCACCGGTTTCACGAGGTAGTCGTCGATCTCGATGCCGATCGCGTCGCGCAGCAGACCGTCATCTTCGCTCTGCGTCACCATGACCACGGCCATGGCGGGATCGATGGCGCGGATCTCGGGAAGCAGATCGAGGCCGCGGCGGCCCGGCATTTGCTCGTCGAGCAGCACGACGCTATATGGCTGCCGCCGCAACATCGCGAGGGCGTCGTCGCCGTGCGCCGCCTGCGCCACCGCGAATCCCTGTTCCTCGAGAAACCGGCGGTGTGCGGCGAGGCCGTCCACTTCGTCATCGATCCAGAGAATGCTCTTCGGACGCGGCATCGTGCGAGACAAATTAGTCCCGCTGGCGAAGCCGGGCAACGCGCGACTACATTGGCCGCGTGTTGCGCGTCCTGTGCGTCCGGTTCAGCTCCATCGGCGACGTCCTCCTCACCACTCCCCTCGTGCGCGCATTGCACCGGCGCCATCCCGACGCCGAGCTGTATTTCGTCACCAAGCGCGCAATGGCGCCGCTGGTCGTCGAAAATCCGCATCTGGACAGGGTCATCGAGCTCGAGCCGAACGAGCGGATCGCCGACCTCGCGCGCCGGCTGCGGGCCCTGCGGCCGACGCACGGGCTCGATCTGCACGGCAGCCTCCGCAGTGCCGCGCTGCGCCTGCTCGTCCCGTGCCAATGGTCCGGCTACTCGAAACGCAAGTTCGCCCGGACCGCGTTGATCGCGGCGAAGATCAACATGTACGGAAAGCACGTGCCGGTACCCGAGCGCTACTTCGAGACGGCGCGTGCGCTCGACGTACACCCCGACGGCGGCGCACCCGAGTTTTTCCTTGCGCCCGCGGCGCGCGAGCGTCTGGCTCGTTGGCTCGCCGAGCGCGGCCTGGACCGGCAACCCTTCGCGGCGCTCGCGCCGGGCGCCGCGCACGCGACCAAGCGCTGGCCGATCCGCCACTGGACCGTGCTCGCCGAGCAGCTGCGAAGGATGGGATACGGACTTGTCGCGGTCGGCGGCGCTGACGACCGCGAGCTTGCCAGCCAGTTGGGTCCGGGCGTTCACAACGGCGCGGGAGAGTTCACGCTCCAGGAAACGGGCGCGTGTCTCGCCCGTGCCGTCGTGCTCGTCTCGGGCGACACCGGCGTGATGCATATGGCGACGGGTGTCGGCACGCGGGTGGTCGCGCTGTTTGGCCCGACGGTGGAGCTGTTCGGCTTCTTCCCGTACGCCGGCCGCGCGGAGGTGCTCGAGCGCGATCTGGGCTGCCGTCCCTGCTCGGCGATGGGGACGGAACGTTGCCCCCTCGGGCACCATCGCTGTCTCGAAGAAATCTTCCCCGATCAGGTGGCTGCCGCGGTGCAGCGACTCGTCGCGTGAGCACGGCCGAAGACAAGCTCGTCACCTTGATCGCGGAATCGGCGCGCGGTCCCCAACGCGAAGGCTTGTTCGCGCTGTGGCTGGTCGTCCGGGCAGCGGAAGCGCTGCTGCCGCCGGCTCCGGTCAGCGCGAAGAATCATCGCCGCCGCCTGCAGGCGCTCGAAACGCGGATCGGCAGCCTGGCGCTGCCCGCGCCGCTCAAGCGGGCGCTCGCCGCGGCGCGGCAGCACCTCGAGACGGCGACGCCCAATGCCGCCGCCCTGGTGCTCAGCCAGCTCACCGCACCAGCGCGGGACGTGCTCGGCGTCGAGGCTGCGGACGCCGTGACCGTTGCAGCACGCACGGCCAGATTGCATCTATAGACCATGCCTTCCTCCGCACGCCGCTTCGAGAAACGCCCCTCGCTCGACAACCTGGTCGAACGTGTGGACGCGCAGCGCCCCGGGGAAATCACCGGCGACACCATCCCCACGGGCTTTGGCTCGCTCGACAAGCTGCTCGGCGGCGGCGTGCGGCGGCGCGACCTCATCCTGCTGGGTGGCGACATCGGCAGCGGTAAATCGGCGCTCGCCCTCGGCATCGCGCTGCGCGTGGCGCAGCAGTCCGTGGGCGTGGCGTATCTCTCTGGGGAGATGAATGAAGAGCGGTTGATGGAGCGCGCGCTGGCGATCGAAGGCAAAGTCGCCGTGGACGAGCTGCGCGCGGCGAAGCTCAACGACCAGACACGTGCCGGCGTGGGTGCTGCCGCGGTGCGGCTGCGAGGTCTTCCTCTTTCACTGTTACCGTTGGCCGGTGAGGACTTCGAGATGGTCTTCGAGCGGCTCGATCCGCTGCGCCAGATCGGGCTCGTCATGGTGGATTATCTGCAGCTCGTGCCGCCACCGAAGGCGCGCACGACGCAGGATGAGGACACGGCGCTGGTGCTGCGGCACCTCAAGGCACTGGCCCTGGCGCGACAGGTCGCGCTGCTCGTGGTGGCTCAGCTGCCGAGTTTCCAGACGGGTCGCGACGCGAAGCGCCCCACGCTCGACGACTACGGCGTCATGGGCGCGCCGAAGCAGCACGCCGACGTCATCCTGTCGATCTTCCGCGAGGAGATGTACAACCCGGGCGGCGGCGTGGACGGCGCGACCGAGCTGATCGTCGCCAAGAACCGCAACGGCCCGACCGGATTCGCGGATCTCTACTTCTATCGACGCTGGATGCGGTTCGAAGACATGCTCGACCCGGATCGGTGAGTTTTGTAAGTTGCAGTGCGGAGGAGCGTATGGCTGGTCACAATAAGTGGAAACAGATCAAGCGAAAGAAGGCGGTCACCGATCAGAGGCGCGGTGCCGTATTCACGCGTCTGATTCGCGAAATCACGATCGCTGCCAAGCAAGGCGGCGGGGATCCGGGCGGCAACGCCCGCCTGCGCACCGCCATCGACGCCGCGAAGGCCGAGAACATGCCGGCCGACAACATCGACCGCGCCGTCAAGAAGGGGACCGGCGAGCTGGAAGGCGTGAGCTACGAAGAGGTCACCTACGAAGGATACGGTCCGGGAGGTGCGGCGCTCCTGATTCAAGCGACGACGGACAACCCCAATCGTACCGTCGCCGAGATCCGCAACGTCTTCACGCGCCATGGCGCGAACCTGGCCGCGACCAATGCCGTCGCCTGGATGTTCGACCGCAAGGGGCAGATCGTGATTGACGCCAAGGCGAACGAGGATGCCACGATGGAAGCGGCGCTCGACGCCGGCGCGGAAGACATGGAGAAAGAGGGCGACATCTATTTGATCACGACGCCGCCCGCGCAGCTCCACGCGATCGACCAGGCCCTGCGGAGTAAGAAGCTGCCGGTGCAGACCGCCGAGATCGCGATGGTTCCCAAGAACACCGTGAAAGTCGAGGGGAGCGATGCCAAGCGGCTGCTGCAGCTCGTCGAGGGCCTCGAGGAGATGGACGACGTCGCGAAGGTCTTTTCCAACTTCGACATCGACGCCGAGGCGATGGCGGCGGTGACGGGATGACGTGAGGGTCCTGGGCGTCGACCCCGGCACTCGGGTCACCGGCTACGGCGTGATCGAAACGGGGAACGGGAACGGAACTCCCGGGGTGGGGCGACTTGTCGAATGCGGGGTGTTCCGGTTTGCTCGTATCAATTCGCTCCCCCACCGTCTCGCAGAGCTGCACCACGCAATCTCACAGCTCATCCGGCGCCACCAGCCAGCCGTGCTCGCCCTGGAGGACGCCTTCTATCATAAGAACGTGCGCACCACGCTCGTGCTCGGTCATGCCCGAGGCGTCATCTTGCTGGCAGCGGAGCAAGAGGGACTCGAAATCGCTCAGTATGCACCCGCAATGATCAAGAAGACGGTGGTCGGCGCCGGCGGCGCGCAAAAGTCGCAAGTGGGGGCAATGGTGGCGCATTTGCTGCGGCTGAAGCACGCGCCGAAGCCGTCAGACGCCGCGGACGGCGTCGCGGTAGCGCTGACGTATATCCTTCGATCATGATCGCGCATGTTCGGGGCAAGCTCGCGTCCAAGTCCGCCGACCGAGTCGTCATCGAGACGCCCGGTGGTGTCGGCTATGAAGTCGTCGTGCCGCTTGGCGTGATGGAGCGCTTGCCGGCAACCGGTGCCGAAGTCACGCTCTCGACCGAGCTCGTGGTGCGCGAGGACGGTTGGTCGTTGTACGGATTCCTCGACGAGGCCGAGCGCCGCTTTTTCCAGCGGCTCACGAGCGTCAGCGGCGTTGGACCCAAGATCGGAATCGCGGTGCTGTCGGCGCTCGGCGTGGAGCGCGGGGCGCGGGCGCTGCGCGAGAAGAACATTGCCTTGCTCGCCTCGGTGAGCGGGATTGGCCGCAAGACCGCCGAGCGCCTCGCGCTCGAGCTGGGGGAAAAAGTCGAGGAGTTCACCGAAGTGCCGCCCAGCGCGGTTCCCGTCGGTGCCGAGGCTGCGCTCAGGGCCCTGGAGCGGCTGGGATACGGGGTACCCGAGGCCGATCGCGCGATTCGCCAGGCGCTCGCGGGCAATGGAACGGAGACGGAAACGGAAGTCTTGGTACGGCGCGCGCTGCAGATTCTCACGACGCGATGACATCGATTCCTGCCGAGATCACCGCTGAGTGGATCTGCACTCGGTGCGGCTCCACGAACCGGCGCCTCGTGCCCGCGGGCACCACAACCGCCGAGGACACCTGTCTGCAATGCCACACCCTGCACATCATCGAGGCCGAAGCGCGACCGGTACGCTGGCGCGCCTTGCCCAAGAGCAGAAGCTCGGATTCATGGCTCGCGCCGAAATAACGACGCCGGAAGCGCTCGAGAACGAGCGGCTCACCGACGCCGCGCTGCGGCCGTCGCGGCTCGACGAGTTCGTCGGCCAGGCCAAGGTCAAGGAGTCGCTCCAGATCGCGATCGATGCGGCCAAGCAACGCAAAGAGCCGCTCGATCACGTGCTCTTCTTCGGCCCGCCGGGACTCGGCAAGACGACGTTGGCGTTGCTCATGGCCAAAGAGCTCGGCGTGAGCATCCGGACGACGTCCGGCCCGGTGCTCGAGCGCCCCGGCGACCTCGTCGGCATGCTCACGTCGCTTAAGGCGGGCGACATCTTCTTTATCGATGAAGTGCACCGCCTGCGGCCGGCCCTCGAAGAGTTCCTCTACCCGGCCATGGAGGAGTTCCGCGTGGACGTGCGCATCGCCGACGGACCGCACGCGCAGACGCTGCCGATGCAGCTCGAGCGCTTCACGCTGATCGGCGCCACGACGCGGTTTGGGCTGCTGACGCCGCCGTTGCGCGCGCGCTTCGGACTGGTCGAACGGCTTCATTACTATCCGCCCGACGATCTCGTCCAGATCATCACGCGCTCGGCCGGCATTCTCGGCGTCGCCGCTGACGCAGCGGGCGTCGCGGAGATCGCGCGCCGCAGCCGGGGGACCCCGCGCGTCGCCAACCGCCTCTTGAAGCGGGTACGCGACTACGCCCAGGTACGCGCCGGCGGCAAGATCACCTCCGCCGTGGCCGGCGAGGCGCTGAAGCGGCTCGACGTGGACGAATTCGGCCTCGACGACATGGACGCCCGCATCCTCAAAGCGATCATCGAAATGTTCGACGGCGGTCCCGTCGGGGTGCAGACCGTCGCCGCGGCGGTCGGCGAAGATCCGGGGACGCTCGAGGAGGTGTACGAGCCGTTTCTGATGCAGCAGGGCTTCTTGGCCCGGACGCCACGGGGCCGCGTCGCCACCCCTGCGGCCTATCGGCACTTTGGATTTGTCCCACCAAAAACCGCAGAGCAGGCGAACATCTTCGATGGATAAACCCCGGGCGGCGCCCCGGGGTTATCGAACCTCCGACTTCGACTACAACCTGCCGCAGGAGCAGATCGCCCAGGACCCGCTCGCCGACCGATCGGCGAGCCGGTTGCTCGTGCTCGACCGTGCCGCCGGTACGACCCGGCATCTGCACTTCCGCGATCTCCCGACGCTGATTCCGCCGGGCGACTTGCTCGTGCTCAATACGTCGCGCGTGATTCCGGCGCGACTGCGAGGGAAGCGGGAAGGGGGACAGGACGCCGAGTTCCTTGTGGTTCGCGTGCTCGCCGACGGGACATGGCTCGCGATGGCACATCCCGGCGGCAAGCTCAAGCCTGGACGGCGCGTCGCGTTCGGTGACGACAGCGCGCTCGAGATCGTGGAGGTGCTGGGTGGCGGCCTGCGGCGCGTGCGATTCGTCGGCGCGCTCGACGCGCAGGCTACGCTCGCCAAATACGGCGAGGTGCCGCTGCCGCCGTATATCCGCCGTCCCCCCAATCGGGATGATCGCGAGCGCTACCAGACTGTGTATGCGACGCATGACGGCAGCGTCGCCGCGCCCACCGCCGGGCTGCATTTCACGACGGAATTGTTGGCGCAGATCCACGAGCGCCGCATTCTGGTCACGGCGCTGGATCTCCATGTAGGGCCGGGCACATTCAAGCCGGTCCAGACGGACAATCTCGACGACCACACGATGCATCCCGAAGCGTACGAGATTTCCGCGGGCGCGGCGAGCGGGATCAGTTACAACCGGGGCAAGGTATGGGCGGTTGGAACGACGGTCCTTCGCGCACTCGAGTCAGCCGTCGGCTCGGACGGTCGAGTGCGCGCGGGCGCGGCTGAAACGAGCCTCTTCATCCGCCCGCCTTACGATTTCAAGGTCGTCAACCATCTGATCACCAACTTTCACCTGCCCCGCTCCACGCTGCTGATGCTCGTCTGTGCATTTGGGGGATACGAGCGGGTGATGGCCGTGTACGAGGAGGCGGTGAAAGAGGGTTACCGGTTCTATTCTTATGGCGACGCCATGGTGATCAGCTGATGTTCGATTTCTGGATCGACGGCCAATCCGGGGCCGCTCGCTCAGGCTCGCTCACCCTGCCCCACGGCACCGTCGAGACACCCATGTTCATGCCCGTGGGCACGCAGGCGACGGTGCGCACGCTCTCGCCCGCCGACCTCAAAGCCGTCGGCGCGCAGATCGTGCTCGCCAACACCTATCACCTGCACGTGCGGCCGGGCGAGGATGTCATCGCGCAGCTCGGCGGGCTCCACAAATTCATGGCCTGGGAGCGGCCGCTGCTCACCGACTCCGGCGGCTTTCAGGTTTTCTCGCTCGAGGGCTTCCGGAAGGTCGATGAAGACGGCGTCGAGTTTCAGAGTCACGTCGACGGTGGCCGGCGCAGGTTGACCCCGGAGCGCGCCATAGAAATTCAGTGGACGCTCGGTTCCGACATCGCCATGGCGTTCGATCACGTGATACCCGGTGGTGCGGACGAAGCAACGGCGCGGGATGCACTCGAACGGACGTTGAAATGGCTCGAGCGATGCAAACGACGGCACGATGAACTTGCAGGCCGTCAGACCGTCAGACCGTCCGACCGTCAGACCCTATGGCCGATTCTCCAAGGCGCCACATTGCCCGCGCTGCGTACGGAATGTTTGGATCGCGTGATGGAATTAGGTCCCTGGACCGGCATCGCAATCGGCGGTCTGTCGGTAGGGGAGCCCAAGGACAAGATGTACGAGACGATCGACGTGCTCGAGTCACGACTCCCCGCTACACTGCCCCGTTATCTTATGGGTGTCGGGTTTCCGGCGGATCTGGTCGCCGCGGTCGAGCGGGGCGTGGACTTGTTCGACTGTGTCGCCCCCACACGCGGCGGCCGCAACGGCTCGGCGTACACGCCAGAAGGCACCGTGAACATTCGCAATGCCGCCTACCGGACCGACGACGGGCCGCTGGACCCGAGCTGCGACTGCGAGACGTGCACGACGTATTCGCGGGGGTACCTGCGTCATCTGTTCGTCGCGGGCGAGCTGCTCGGACTGCGGTTGTTGTCGCTGCACAATGTTCGCTATCTGATCCGCCTCGCGGCGGAGATGCGAGCCGCCATTCAGCGGGGCGGCGACGCGTTCGCCACATGGGCCGATGACTGGCGCCGCCGCTACCAACACACAGGAGTCGCATGACCACGGCACATCTGTCCCTGCTGTTGATCGCGCCCACCGGCTCGGGTGGGCCGGGGGCCAGCGCATTCATCATTCAGATCGGTCTGTTCATCGCGATCTTCTACTTCCTGCTGATCCGGCCGCAGCGCCGCCAGGCGCAGCAGCACAAGGAGCTGCTCGGCTCGCTGCAGCGCGGCGATCAAGTAGTGACCTCGAGCGGCATCGTGGGCGAGGTCGTCCACATCAAGGACGACCAGGTCACGATCCGCAGCGGCGAAGCGAAGTTCGTGATCCTGCGCAGCGGCATCAGCAGTATCACCAACCGTACGGCCGTCGAGGCGAAGCCGGCGTGACGGTTCGCATGCTACACCTGCTCGGCTCACCCGTCCTGCGACAAAAGTCGGCCCCGGTCGCGCAGGTGGATGACGCCGTGCGCCACCTCGTCGGCGATTTGTTCGAAACGATGCGCGCCGCGAAAGGCGTCGGCCTCGCCGCCAACCAGATCGGCGTCGCCCGCCGCGTGGCCGTCGTCGACATCGGCGAGGAGGACCCGCCACCGCTCGTGCTCATCAATCCGGTCATCGTCGAGCGGGGGGAAGAGGACGAGACCGCCGAGGAGGGATGCCTGTCGATCCCGGAGATCTTCGGCGACGTCACGCGTCCGCTCCGCGTCGTCGTCGAGGCGCTCGATCAGGAAGGCAGCCGTTCGCGCGTCGAAGCGCACGGCTACAAGGCGCGCGCGATTCAGCACGAGATCGATCATCTCGACGGCATTCTGTTTCTCGATCACCTCAGCGCCGTGAAGCGCAGCCTCCTGCTGTCCAAATGGAAGAAGTCGCGCAAGGGACAGACCGGATATCTCAAGGAGGTTACGCCGGAGCCGGCGGGTGAGCTGTAAGTGCGCGTGGCCTTCTTTGGTACACCCGAATTCGCGGTGCCCTCGCTGCGCGCACTTGTCGGCGAAGGTTTTGATGTTGTCGCCGTCGTCACGCAGCCCGACGCGACGCGGGGCCGCTCCCGCTCGACGCTGATCCCTCCCCCGGTGAAGGTCGCTGCCGAATCCGAAGAGCTGACGATCTTCCAGCCGGAGAAGCCGACGGACGGCGCATTTCTCGTTCAGCTGCGCGATCT
>Ga0137397_10001500_pt1 | contig 16299 bp, 16 predicted proteins | sample czorhiz116metaG_FD_106658 | JGI IMG/M metagenome (GOLD analysis project Ga0137397, IMG submission 106658) | Vadose zone soil microbial communities from Angelo Coast Range Reserve, California, USA - czorhiz1.16 metaG | ecosystem: Environmental > Terrestrial > Soil > Vadose zone | place: USA... | reverse complement strand
TTCCGTCCCGTAGATGTGAACCAGAGAAATTGTGACTGCGGCTTTGGCCCGCTGCGAAAAGAACCCAACCCACAGCGGGACCAGACTCTTTCATGTAGCAGCTTCGATCTAGCTCTATCGTTGATGTCCGAGACCGATTCCCAGTGTTAATGCCTTCTGCCTCAACGAACCTTCCGTTCTTTTGGTCAGCTTCATAATTTTGGCTAATGGCGTTCTAGCTTTCGAATGGGTCCGCAATTCCTTCACGTCCGCTTTGGTATATTCCCGACGAACGATCTTCTTCTTTGCTTTCTTGGCCATTTCGATCTCCATTTGATTCGATGGGCCTTCTAGCACAATAGCTCCGATGGGCAACTTACGGTTCGTTGGTCGATAGTTTCGGATGCAGAATCAATCGCTCGAATTCGTTATCAGCTTCTAGGTGGCAGTAACTGATTAAAGCATCTCGGGTGAGTGCTCAGTTCGGTAGATCATAAACGACGGGTGCCTGAGAGGAGACTTCACTCAGCAGTCAAGATGGCAGTTTATTCCAGTCTATGGAGTCCAGAAGACGATAGTTCTTCTGTCGAGATTTGAGCATGCAATTGGTCCAACCGGGCGTCGCAGCATCCTGAATGTCGATTTGACGATAGCCAAAGTCTGTTCGCAGCCATTGCTCGGTGATTGCGGCTTTAAATTCGTCGAACGTGCAGTGGTAAGGCCGATCGATCATTGCGTGGTAGTGCAGCCGCCCGTCCGCGTTCGGTTCAATGACCGCCACCGCCTGGAGCTTTGCCCCGTAGCGCTTTGCACGACTGCCCAGCAGTTTGTGGGTGAGACGGTTGATGAAGTGGCGAAAGTTTTCTGACGCGATGATCGGACCAATATTCCGGCATCCAACGCGCTTCTTCATCGTAAGTGTGACCGCGACGGGGTGCTGAAACCGCGCGGGGTCAAATAGTTTGAGTATCTCTTCGACACTCCGATGGTGATCCGAGAACATTATCCGCCCCGCGCCATTCGACGAAGCGTCCTCAGCAGATAGTGCCTGGATTTGTTGCTAACGATCAGCAATGGACACTGACGACCGGTCACCGTGAACTTTTCTTCGCCGGCAAGTGTCTGACCGCCGCGCTTGATGATGAACTGACCGCGCGTGCGTCGGGAGTACAGAGCTTGCCGCAAGTCTTTCAGTTCATCGTAATTTCGTGGACCGTTTTCGTTGAGCCACTGCTGATGTCCGTCGTTGGTCCGGCCGGGTATTGGGTCCGTCTACCTTGATTTTGCTTTCTAGGCTTTAATGGAGCGGGTTCAGCCGGCGTCGCAGGCTCGTGAACAGAATGCCTGCCAATGTTGCTATCACATAAATCTCCTCTTCTCTGAAATCGAATTGGGTTGAGGGTTGCGCGGCAGCGCAAACCCCCAAGTGAGTATTTATGGATGCGTATGATGTTGGACCGGCACATTGGGCGCGAAAGTTCAGATTTGGATGGCTGGGCCAAAGACCGTTGCCCAGAGCCCAAATCCAAGGGACGGGGCTCCTACTAACAACAGGAGCAACCACCATGGACGCAAAATCATCGATTTCTCTTGTCTCAATCCAGAAGCCAACCGCCAACACCCCAATCCTACAGCGCCGCAATAAGCTGACTGCCAATATCGACCAGCAGATCGTCAAGATCGGGTCGTTTCGCGAGGGCAAGCGTATTTCGCGGGAACAGTTCTGGGTAGATGGCAGCGGTGCAATTTACTTTCAGCTGCGATACGGCAAACAGCCGTTCGAACTGCAAAAGGGCAAGAGCACGCTCAAGGCGGCTACGTTCGACGATCTGGTGGCGCAGCTGGACGAAGTGAAGACAATCACGGTCGCCGGGGGTCTCGATGACGCCCTCTCGGCATGCGCAAACTCCGTCCGCGCTAACTTCAAGGTGGCGAAGGACAAGAAGGCCGCCGCCAAGGGAACATGAAGTCCCCGATGACCGCGATAAGCCGGAGGCACCGTGCCTCCGGCTGTCGTCGCTGCGGTACCCCAACCATCTTGCATCAAATCAGTTCTTGAGGAGCCCGGAGTGTCTGAACCAGCCGTTGGAGCGCTGAAGCCAATCGATGCTCAATAATCTCTGGTGCAACTCTAATCTTTACGTTCGTAGCGTCCGCACCGCTGGCTTGGCTTGCTATCACTTCGGAAATTTTGTGGGTAAGAGCTATTGGCGTACTGATGATCCCTGCTTCGATCGGGGTCTGGATTTTCACCACGATACGTGCCGTTCATCTCCTAGAGCTGCGATTCTGGCACATGAAGTCGACGTATGTTTCGTTGATACTTGGTCTTGTGGCGCTAGGGCTAATTCTTTTGCATTTCGAAATTCTACTGTTGACGAAAGATCACCCGAGCGTTCGAGCGGACACAACGCTGTATCTTGCAGCGGCCCTCGTTGCGTCGGCAACAATGTGGTGCGCCTGGTACAACTGGCGAGAAGCGTTTCACTTGCTGCAAGTCTGACGATAATTCAGACGATCGTTAGCGGCAGCATCGTCGCAGTTGTATTGATTTGGATGGGAAACCGCCGCCGCGAAAGCGACTAGCCGCTAATCCTGTGCTTCAGTGCTTGGCGCTGGCGGAAGACTCTTGATCGAGCCTGTTTAGCAAGTCGGTAAGATCGTCAGCGTCATCAAGATCGAGGTCGATCTGAGGTACGTCATTCACTAACGCAGGCCTGTGCGTGACAGAATCGATAACTGCCCACAAGTCGCGACCCGGCAACTTTTCCATCGTATATCGCATCGCAGAATTAAACCTTCGAAATCCTCACCGCCTCCGCTCCACTATTCCGCTCCGCTCGACATTTCGCCGCCATTCTTAATGGCGCTCATTCCCGAAGATGCGCCCACGGCGCTTGTTGCACCACATCCGAGAAGCTCGATCTCCGTTCTCAGCCTGTCCATGTCCCAGCCCTGGCCGAGAAGGACGGAAGCGAGAACGCGGGCCTTGGGACCGTTGAGATCGCCGGCGAAGATCGCACCGGCGTTAAAGAGATCCTTGCCTCCGCCATTGCCATAGACGGGCTTGACGCGCCCTTTCGGGCACCGCGAGGTCATGATGATGGGAATGCCGCGCGTGATGATCTCGGCGACGGCCTTGGTGACGACGGGGGGCGCATTGCCGATGCCAAACCCTTCGAGGACGATGGCCTTGCTGCCATTATCGGCGGCATAGCGGACATAGCCGTCGGTCGATCCGATCACCAATTTTATCAGTTCGACATTCGGATCGATTCCGGAGGGCGCATAGTTCCGGCGCAAGGTCGGCTTGCGATGCACGAAAACCTGTCCGGCGTCGACCTCGCCCAGCTTGCCATGCTCGCCGGACATGAAGGTGTCGACGCGGGAAGTATGGGTTTTCGTCGCATCGCGCGCCGCATGAAACTCCTGTTCGAAACAGATCATCACCCCCAGCCCATGTGCAGCAGGAGAGGCGGCAAGGCGCACCGAATCGGCGATGTTGCGCGGACCGTCGCTATCCGGCTGATCAGCAGCGCGCTGGGCACCGGTCAAAACCACAGGCTTGTCGGAGCTGACGAGAAGATCGGCCATATAGGCACTCTCCTCCATCGTGTCGGTGCCATGGGTGACGACGACACCGTCGCAATCGGGCTCGTTCAGCCTTTCGTTGATGCGAGTGGCGAGGGCGAAAGCCAGAGAAAGATCGAAGGCAAAACTGCCGAGATTACAGAATTCGTCGACCTTGAGTTCGATGCCGGCCAGCGGGTCGTGCAGCGTGGCGCGTAGTTCCGACCCGCTGACGGCCGCAACGACATGCCCCGTTTTCTCATCGCGCCGCGAAGCGATCGTGCCGCCGGTGGTGATCAGGCAAATTTTCTTCATCCAGCCTTGTCTCTCTTGCGTTCGCCTCCTGAATATTATGGTCTGACCGAAAAATCAATCAAAGCCTATTCTTCTCCCAAAAACGCTAAGATTTAGGCGGTTTTTGCTCATTTTTTGCCATTGACGGCCTGACCGATATGGTGGTTTCATCGTATTGACCGATTTTGGTCGGACCAAATGGAAAACAACTCAACAACAGCGCCATGTGCATAGGGGTCGTCAATGTCTGACCTGTTTACTCGAGTGAAGCTTGGACCAAGCCGTCGACAATTCCTGCAGACGGTGGCGGCAGCCGGTGGCGCCGCGATGTTGCCCGCCTCACCGGGAACGGGCGAGGCGTTTGCGCAGGGCGCCGGCGACACCCTGGTCATCGCCGCGCCAGCCACGCCGCAGGGGCTCGACATCGAATTCGACGTCAGCATCGGCTCCATCGATTCGCTGGGCGCTCTTTACGAGTACATGCTCGCCTACGAGAAGGTCGAGGATCCCAACGCGCCGGGCGTGTTGCGCGAGGATACGTCGGTTCATGCCGACAAGCCCAACAACATGGCGCTCAAGGGCCGTCTGGCCGAGGCCTGGGATGTTTCGCCCGACGGTCGCAGTGCGACCTTCAAGCTGCGCGAGGGCGTCAAATCGAACTGGGGCAATCTGTTCACATCCAAGGATGTGAAATGGACATGGGATCGCAAGTTCAACCTCAAAGGGCAGGGCCTCTTCCAGACCGCCGTGCTCGGCCTGAATTCGCCCGACCAGATCAAGGTCGAGGGCGACTATGCGCTCTCCTTCAATCTCGACAAGCCCAATCCGCTCCTGCTGAAGCAGCAATGCAACCTTGCCAACCCGATCTACGACGCAACGAAGTGTGCTGCGGTCGGCGGCTCGGCCGATCCGTGGGCCGTCAACTTCCTCAAGAACGACAGCGCCGGCTTCGGACCCTACAAGCTGGCCCAGCTCGTGCGCGGCCAGCAGGCCGTCTTCGAGGCGCGCGACGATTATTGGGACACCAAGCCGGCAATGAAGCGCGTCATCATGCGCGAAGTGCCGCAATCGGCGAGCCGCTTCTCCCTGCTGCAGGGTGGCGCCGTCGACATCGCCCAGTTCCTTCAGCCCCGCGAACTGGAAGCACTAAAGAGCCAGAAGACCGTGGCGGTCGATGCGGTCAACTCGTCCTACATGATCTGGCTAGAGCTCAACGCCAAGATCGCGCCCTTCGACAATGTCGATGTGCGCCGGGCCGTCAACATGGCAATTCCGCACGATGAGATCATTCGCACGATCTATTACGGGTATGCCGATCCCCAGACGGCGCCGATGCCCTACATCTACCCGATGGCCGACAAGAGCTTCTTCTCCTTCAACTACGATCTGGCCAAGGCCAAGGCGCTGCTCGAGAAAGCCGGCGCCGGCAAGGGGCTCAACACGACGCTTTCCTACAATGCGGGCGATCCGACCCAGGAGCCGATCGCGCTTCTGATCCAGACATCGCTGCGCCAGATCGGCATCGAGCTGACGCTTGAAAAACTTCCCGCTGGTGTGTTCTACGAAAACGTCACCAAGCGCGCCAAGCCGATGATCTTCTATCTGGATTCGCCTTGGACGCCGGATCCGGGCTATTCCACATACCTCTATTTCAACTCGAAAAGTTACGTAAACTATTCCAACTACGTCAACACCGACGTCGATGCTCTCATTACCGAAGGGCTGGGGACGCTGGACAACGCGATCCGTCTGGAGAAGTACAAGAAAGTCCAGAAGACGCTGATGGAAGATGCGCCCTGGGGATTCATTGCCTATCCCAAATATACGCTGGCTCGCAAAGCAAATCTGAAGGGCTTTACCTACTACACGTCCAACAATCTGCGCTTCCAGGACTTCTCCCGAAGGTGACGGCCTTCGCCTCTCCGGGGCTGCTCCGGAGGGGCCTTTTGATCAAAGGGCGCCCATGCTCGCCATTGTTAGCTTGTGCGCACGCATAGCGGTGATCAGACCGCGTTTCGCTGTCGGATATCTGATCGTCGCCATCGTTGCCATACTCGCGATCCTGGCCCCGCTCATCGCGCCCTATTCGCCGACAGAGGCTGACTCGACTAACTTCCTGCAGTCGCCCGGCGGCAGTCATCTGTTCGGGACCGACAATGTCGGCATGGATATTTTCAGCCGAGCGATCTACGCACCCCGCATCGATCTGACCATCGCCATTCTCGGCACCGTGCTCTCGGCGCTTCTGGGCGGCTCCATCGGTGCGCTTGTCGGCTACTACAGCAGCGGGCGCGGCATCCGCGTCTGGGTTTCCTTCGCAGTAATGCGCGCCGCCGACGTGCTGCAAGCCTTTCCGGTCTTTGTGTTCGCGATCGCCTTGGTGGCGAGCCTCGGGCAGAGCATCCAGACGGTCGTGCTCGCCATCGCTTTCGTCAACGCACCCATCTATCTGCGCCTGATGCGCTCACAGGTGCTGAGCCTCCGCTCGATGCGCTATGTCGAGGCGTCCACCGTCAACGGCCTTTCCGATTTCCAGACCATCACCCGCCATGTCATCCCGAATGCAATGGCGCCGGTTCTGGCGCAGCTCTCGATCAATGTCGGCTGGGGAATCCTGCTGACCGCGGCCCTGTCCTTCATCGGCGCCGGTGTGCGCGCGCCCACCCCGGAATGGGGCAGCATGATTGCCATGGGCTTCCAGAACGTCGTCACCGGCCAATGGTGGCCGTCAATGTTCCCGGGCGCCATGCTTGCCATCACCGTCTTCGGCTTTTCGCTGGTTGGCGCCTCGATCGAAGTCCTGGCCGATCCCGCCAAGCGCCGCCAATTGCTGAACGATGCGCGCCAGCGTCCCGCGGGCCGTGCTGCCGCCGCATCCAAGCGTCAATCCCTGGAGCAGGTTTGATGATGCGGGTCCTGGGTTATCTTGCCAAGCGCCTCGTCTTCGTCATCCCGCAATTGCTGGGCATCGTGCTCGTCAGCTTTCTTTTGGTGAAGAGCATTCCCGGCGATCCCGCCGTGCTGATGCTCGGACCGACCGCGACGCCGGATGCCGTTGCGAGCCTGCGTGAATCGCTCGGACTCGAGCAGCCGCTTTACATTCAATTCTTCATCTATGTGAAAAATATCCTGCATGGCGATCTCGGCACTTCCTGGCAGACAACCCGGCCGGTACTGGAGGATCTGGTGCAACGCTTCCCCGCAACGCTCGAGCTTGTGACCCTGTCACTGCTGCTCGCGGTCGTGGTGGGCGTCACCCTCGGTGTCTTTGCCGCCAAGCAGCCGAACGGCTGGGTCGCGCGCCTTGCCGATCTTTATGGCTTGAGCGCTGGTGCGCTTCCGGATTTCTGGTTCGCGCTCGTGCTGATCTTCGTCTTTTACACGCTGCTCGGCTGGGCGCCGGCGCCGCTGGGGCGTATCGACATGATCGTCATCCCGCCGGAGCCGATAACCGGGGCCTACACCATCGACGCACTTCTGGCCGGCGACCTCGATGCCTTCGGCTCCGCGCTGGCTCATCTCGTCCTGCCGGTCCTCGCGCTCGGGTTGCTCAATGCCGGACCCATTTTGAAGATGACGCAGGCGACCGTGGAGAAGATGCTGGATTCTGATTTCAGCCGCTACGAGGTGTTGTGCGGCGTGCCGCATAATCTCGTCGTCCGCCATGCGCTGAGGAATGCACTGCCTTCGATTGTCACTATCATTAGCGTTCTCTATGGCTATCTGATCGGTGGAGCTGTGCTGGTGGAAATTGTCTTTTCCTGGGGCGGAGCCGGGCAATATGCGGTGCAGGGCGTCCTGAACTCCGACATCTATCCGGTTCTCGGTTTCGTGCTGTTCTCCGCGATCTTTTCCCTCATGGTCTATATCGTGGTCGACCTGATTTACGTGCTCCTCGATCCGCGCATCAGCAATTGAGGTCACGGATGTCGCAACTCGCCGTTACATCCGAACAGGGACTGGAGAGCAGGCCGCGGACAGCGGCGGCCCCGCTTGTCGACATCAAGGACCTGCGCGTGGATTTTTCGGGCGCGGACGAACCCAAGCAGGTCCTGAAGGGCGTGAGCCTGTCCGTGCTGCCCGGTGAGATCATCGGGCTCGTTGGCGAAAGCGGCGCAGGCAAGACGACCCTCGCGCGCTCGATCCTGGGGGTTCCGCCGGCGCCGGGGCGCATCAGGACCGGCGAGGTCGTCTTCGACGGCCGCAATATCCTCGCTTTGCCGGAACTGGAATTGCGCAAATTGCGGGGCCGCCGCCTGTCCGTGGTGGTTCCCAATCCGCGCGCCGAGCTCAATCCGACCATGACCATTGGCCGGCAGATCGGCGCCATGGCGCGTATTCACCTTGGCGTCAGCCGGGCCGAGGCGGCACGTCTTGCCCTTGCAATGCTGCGCGACGTGCAAATCCCCGATCCGGAAAGGCGCATGAACGCCTATCCGCATGAATTGTCAGGCGGCATGGCGCAGCGCGTGGTGATCGCCATGGCGCTTATCTGCAATCCGGCCTTCATCATTTCCGACGACGCGACCAGCGGCCTCGACGTCACCGTGCAGGCGCAGATCCTGTCATTGCTGAGCCGTCTTGCCACCGGTCATCGCAGCTCCCTGCTGTTCATCACGCGCGATATCGGCATCACTGCCCACTTCTGCGACCGCGTCGCGGTTCTCTACGCCGGCGAGATCATGGAGCTCGCGCCCCGCGAGAGCCTGTTCCTCAAACCGGCCCATCCTTATACGTTGACGCTGCTGGCAGCCTTTTCGCATAGCCCGAAATTGCGCGACACCTGGAGCGTTCCCCAAACAGGCCGGCGTCAAGTACAGGTAGGGGGCTGCAGCTATGCCAATCGCTGTCCCCTGGCCCAGCCGACGTGCAGCGAGCGCCGCCCGCCTTTCGCGGAGATCGGGCCCGGCCATTTCGCGCGTTGCCATTTTCCCGTGAGCCCCGAATGAGCGCCATTCTCACCGTCGAAAACCTCTACAAGCGCTTTCCGATCGTCGGTTCCAAACAGGTCGTGCAGGCGATCAACAACGTGAATCTTTCGATCCAACCCGGCGAGACACTGGGGCTTGTGGGCGAGAGCGGTTCCGGCAAGACCACTGTGGGGCGCTGCATCATCGGTTTGCTCGAACCGAGCGCCGGCACGATCAGCTTCAACGGCAAGCCGATTTCGGGGCAGCGGGGCTCGCGCGGTGATATCAAGGGTAAGGTCCAGTTTGTCTTCCAGGAACCAGCGGAATCCCTCGACCCGCGCATGAAGATCGGCCAATCGATCAGCGAGCCCTTGTTGCCGATGAAGCTCGACCGCGCCACACGTCAGAGCAAGACGCTGGAGGCAATCGGTTTGGTGCGCCTGGATCCGGATCTGCTCGATGCCTACCCCTCCGAGCTTTCCGCCGGCCAGCAGCAGCGCGTGGGAATTGCACGCGCGATGGTCACCCAGCCCGAGTTGGTCGTGCTCGATGAGCCGACCTCGACGCTCGATCCGACGGCACGGGCCGAGATCATCGATCTCCTGCAGCGCATCCAGGCCGAACGCAACACGGCCTATCTCTTCATCTCGCACGATCTTTCGACCGTGCGCTTCATCAGCCATCGGGTGGCGGTGATGTATCTAGGCATGATCGTCGAGCAGGGCGCGGCCGAGACTGTCTTCAACCGACCGCACCATCCTTATGCCAGCGGGCTGCTTTCATCCGTCCTGCTGCCGCACCCGCATTTGAAAATCGAGAGCACAGTCAGCCTCAAGGGCGAGATTCCAAGCCCCATCAATCTGCCGAAAGGCTGCTTCCTCGCCTCCCGCTGCCCCTTTGTGATCGAACGCTGCCGCACGGAAATGCCGCCGATGTCGATCGTGGGGGAGGGGCATTTCGTTCATTGCTTCCGCCATGAGCACGTTGCCGCCTCGGTTCCGGCATCGGACACCTTCAACGTCTTCATGCGGGAGGCGGAACGCATTCTTAGCCGCAACAGCCACGACACCCCTCTTCAAACCCAACCGCGTTGAACATCAGGAAACAAAAAATGGCAGGACGTCTTCAAGGAAAGAAAGCACTGGTTACGGGCGGCGCACGCGGCATTGGCGGCGCGATCGCGACGGCCTTCGCGCGCGAGGGTGCGGATGTCGCCGTGCTCGACCTCAAAATCGCGAACGCCGAAGCCAAGACCGCCGAACTGAAGCAGTTTGGCGTCAAGACGGTGGCGGTTGGCGCCGACGTCAGCAACGAAGCCCAGGTGGAGGCTGCCGTGGCGGCGGCGATCAAGGGGCTCGGCCAGATCGACATTCTCGTGAACAATGCCGGCATCGACACGACATCTGTTGTCACCGAGATGAGTACCTCGATGTGGGACGAGATGATGGCGGTCAATCTGCGCAGCGTCTTCCTGTGCACCCGTGCCGTGCTGAAGCCGATGATCGATCGCAAATTCGGCCGCATTATCAATATAGCCTCGCAGCTCGGGCATAAGGGCGCGCCGGAAATGGCCCATTATGCAGCGGCCAAGGCCGGCGTCATCGGCTTCACCAAATCGCTCGCGTATGAAGTCGCCCGCGATGGTGTGACCGCTAATGCCATCTGCCCCGGCCCGATCGAAACCGAGCTCTACCGCGGACTACCCGAGGAGTGGCGCAAGGCCAAGCTCAACGAATTGCCGATCAGGCGCGCGGGCCAGGTGACGGAAATTGCGCCCACCGCGGTCCTTCTCGCCTCCGAAGAAGGGGCTTACTATGTCGGCGCGACAATGAACCCCAATGGCGGTGACGTCATGCTTTGACCCAGCGTCGCTTTTCGATTGGCTCCGGCAAGTTGAAACGGCGATAATCAAGAGAAGCGAGTATGGCCCGCACGGGTAGCGACGACCACAAGCCAGACGTGACCGCGCTGATGGCTGAGGATAAGCCGAGGGGAAGACGCGACTATGCCGTTGGTGTTACCCGAACGACTGTCACTCATCTTCAGACGATGATCCGGGACGGCCGGATCAAGCCTGGAGAGGCGCTGCCTCCACAGCGTGACCTCGCTCGCGACCTGAATATCAGCCGCGCAACGCTCCGCGAAGCGCTCTCGATACTCGCCACGATCGGGCAGATCGTGGCAACGCCGAGCGGGCGCGGGTTTGTTGTGAGCCCGGAGGACGATACCCTCGCAACGCCCTCCTGGCGCTTCGCAGCCCGCTATTCCCTGCGTGAGGTCTACCAGTTTCGTTATATCGCCGAGAGCTATGCAGCCCATCTTGCTGCGATCGACCATACGAAACAGGAAGTCGAGGAGCTGAAGGAAAGCATCGAGTCCTTTCGCAAGGCCACCGGCGCGCTCGACCTCGCTGCCTATGCCCAGGCCGATTTCGACTTCCATCAGATCATTCTGCGAACTTCCCGCAACAAGCTTCTGATGGACATGCACCATACCTTTGCCAGTGTTCTTTTCGAAAGTCAGCGCTTGCCGACCGAGCGACGCGGCAATCTGTGGAACGCCGTTACCGAGCACGAGCGCATTCTCGAGGCTATAGCGATGAACGACCCCGATGGTGCGAGCTACTACATGCGCAAACATATCAGCATGGCAGGCTCCCGAGCCGGTTTGTCAGCAAGCGAGCTGCCGTAGTTTAGAGATGCGCGCCACCTGTACAAAAGGATCGATATGACCAAGGCGATACCGGTCGCGGCGTCGATGCGGACGTGTCGGCGCCTTGATGCAAGGCGGAGCACCGTCATGCCGGAGGAATGGAAAGCGCAGACCGGCGTCCCTGACGCGATTTTTTTGGGCGATCGGCCGGCCTCTTATCGCGCAGGATCATGCTTCGCTGCGGGGCGCTCATCAAATTCAACTCGATCAATAGGTCAATCTGAGACCGGTCAGGCGGATGCCCGGCGTTCGCTCGCCGCTGCCCGAGCCGGTGGCGGGCGACATCGAGTTCTTCGTCGTTCGAGGGAACCCGTATTCATTGGTCGGGGCGCCACGTTTGCGAGCACCGAGCGCGAAGCCGTCATCCAGGAGACGGTGACGAGCCGCATTGGTCTCGACAGTATTCGGCGCTTTGCCTTGCTTCCTTCGAGAGATTTGCTGGCAAGGTTTTTGCTAGGGTTCCTGGCCGCCAATCGTGCGGCGGGAGCAAAACGGAAGGTCAGAACGGTTGTTCGTTCTTGCCGTAATGACCGGGCTTCGGATCAATCAGGGACGTTGACCGGTACAATGAGCGGAACTCAATTTTGGTCTGACCATATTTTTATTGGTCAGGCCGTCCCAACCGCGATTTTTCCGATTGAACTGCGGGTTACTGCCGCCAAATCAGCCGTGCCGCACGTTCAGACCGTAGTCGCAACCGCCGAATTTCCGCCAGGCTGCGGAGCGAGCGCGACCTTTCGGCGCGCCTCTCCCTGCAAGCGGGGTTCGCTTCCCGAAGCGCTTGTCGTTCTGAAGGCCATGGTATCGCTGCATACCAAGGGGCGTCCCACCGAGGCGACGAGGATCGGCATCGCGCTCGCCCCGGCGGCCTCAAGCGCCCGATCCAGCTCGCCTACGATCCGCCGTACCCTTCGCGGTGCCCCGGATCGCCTACGAACAGGGCGTTGGCACGAGGCAATTGCATCTTTTATGGTCAGACCATCGATATTGCCCGTGCTAACGAAAATTGGCCGGTTGTCTTCCAAATTTAATCATGTTAGCGCGTTTTGGTCTGACCAAAACTAGTCGGCTGGGAGAGGGAAGGAATGAAAGACCGGCGCCAACCCGTGCTCGACTTTAATTCCGTTTCCAAGCGCTATGGGGCGACCGTGGCGTTGGACGATGTCTCGTTCGAGCTGCATGCCGGCGAGGTCTGCGGGTGTCTCGGCGAGAACGGTGCCGGCAAGTCGACGCTCGTCAAAATCCTGAGTGGGATCGTCGTGCCGGATGCCGGCGAGATCCATATCGCCGGGCAGCCTTTTCGCCCGCGCGGCATTGTCGATGCCCGCGCCCATGGCGTGTCCACCGCGTTTCAGGAACTCAGTCTGGTCCCGACGCTCTCGGTCGCCGCGAACATGTTCCTGCCCCGGCCCAAGCTGAACCGCCTCGGCCTCGTCCCGAGGCGCCAGATCGAGCAGGAGGCCGAGCAGATCCTGCAGGCGCATGACGTCACTGACATCTCCCCCGCGGCACTTGTCGAAGATCTGCCTCTCGGCATGCGCCAGAGGATCGAGATCGTCCGGGCACTCTGGCGCCGCCCCGCGGTGTTGCTGCTGGATGAAGCAACAGCGGCCCTCTCCGACCGGGAATGGCTGTTCGGGCTTGTCGACCGGATGCTGCAGGCGAACACCTCGATCCTCTATATCAGCCACAAGCTCGAAGAAATCCGCCGCCTGTGCCGTCGCTGTGTGATTCTGCGCAACGGCAGGAAAGTGCTTGAAGACGAAGTAGCGGAAATGAGCGACGAGGCCATCTTCAGCAGCATGGCCGGCCGCTCCATGGTCGAGACTTCCACACGTCAGTCTTCCTCTGCTCGCCCCGGGGCGACACCGGTGCTGGAGGCCAGCCATCTGAAGGGGCCGGGCATCGAGGACATCGGCTTCTCGCTGGCGCCGGGCGAGATCCTTGGCGTCGCCGGTCTGGAAGGACATGGCCAGTCGAGGCTCTTCAAGGCGCTGGTCGGCCTTTCACCGCTGGAGCAGGGCACCATTGCGATCGAAGGCGTGCCTACCATGATCCGTTCGCCTCGTCACGCGCGCCGGCTCGGCTTGGTCCTGGTGCCCGAGGAGCGCAAGTCCGAGGGCCTGTTCAACGATCTCAGCACTCAAGCCAACATCTCGTTGCCCGTGATCAACGAGGCGAGCCCGCTTCATTTTCTGAACTGGGCGGCCGAACGGCGGCTAGTGGAAAAGGTCACGCCGACGGTGAACCTGGCAGAGCGTTATCTGCCGTTGAGCATCAGCGCCTTGTCCGGCGGCAACCAGCAGAAGGCCATCCTGGCTCGTGCGCTTCTCGCCGAACCGCGCTGCCTGTTCCTGTTCGATCCGACGCGCGGCGTCGACGTCGGCGCCAAGCAGAACATATACGCCATGATGCGTAGCTTCGTGCGCGAGGGCGGGGCTATCCTGTATTATTCGACCGAGCTCGACGAACTGGTCCACCTTTGCGACCGCTGCCTCGTCCTCTACCGCAACACCATCGCAGGCGAACTCGGGCCTGAGGGGCTGTCGCAGGACAGGATTCTCGCGCTTGCTTCGGGCTATGCCGGCGGCGCGCGTGCGATTGCATCGTCGGGCGGAGCGTGACGATGGCAAAGTCCATATCCTTGATCCGGAAAATGGCCGGTGGCGGCGCCACGGCGGCTTCAGCGCTGCTGTGCGTCATGTTCGTAATCTACGCCCTGCACGAGCCCTCGGCTCTATCTCTGTTCGGAATAGGCAATGTTCTGAATAACACCGTCGTGCTGGCGCTGGCAGCGATGGGCCTCACGCTCGTCGTGCTCTGCGGGGAGCTGGATTTGTCCGGTCCGGGGGTTATCGCCATTGCAAATGTCGTGGTCGCCACGACCAGCACCGGCACTCTGGGGACTGGGGGAAGCTTGGCAGCCGTCCTCGCAATCGGCGCGGCCGTTGGTTGCGTGAACGGCTTCTTGGTCGCCTATCTCAAGCTGCAATCGCTCGCCGTGAGTCTGGGCACGCTGATCGCCTGCCAGGGCATCGCCCTTCTGGTTCTTCCGGCGCCCGGCGGGGAGGTGAGCGACGCGATCGTCAACACTCTGAGCGGCGATTTCTTTGGGATTCCGGTTCCGGCGATCGTCCTCGCTTTGGTGGGCGGCCTGTGGCTTCTGCTCAAGCATTCGCGGATGGGCATCTGGCTGTACGCCGTGGGAACGGATGAGCAGGCTTCGCGCTTGTCGGGCCTGAACGTGCGGACGACCAAGTTGTTCGCCTTTGCCGTGTCGGGCATGTGCTACGCGATGGCCGGCTACGTGTATTGCGCGGAAATCGGCTCGGGCGACCCGCGCATCAGCGATTCCTTCCTGCTTTTCATGTATGCGGCTGTTGCCATCGGCGGCACCTCGCTGAACGGCGGCCGGGGCGGGGTCATCGGCACCCTTGCCGGCGCAGGCATTCTCACCATCCTGCAGAAGATGCTGTTCGCGCTTGGCGTCGCCGATTTTTACACGAACATCTTCAACGGAATCATCATGATCCTGGCGATCTTCTTCGGGCAGCTCTCGGCACTTCTGGCAGGTGCACAACGGCTGAGGAAAGCCTGATGCGGATGCACGAGCCCCCGATACCCGCCGGACATGCGGCCGTGAGCAAGACACCCGCCGCCCGCCGCGCCTTGATCGGCCCCGAGCTCCTGCCGGCCCTCATGGTTTTTGCCGCCACAATGGTACTGGTGGTGGGCATGAAGATCGCCAACCACTCCTTCGGCTCGTTCGATCAGCTCACCGCTATCATGGTGACCGCGATCTTCCTCGTCGTCGCTTCGTTCGGCCAAGGTCTGATCATTCTGCTCGGCGGCATCGATCTGTCGCTGGGCGTCGTGATCGGGATAGGCGGCATGATGATCGCCGGCTTGACGCGCGGCAGCGATGACGCATTGCTCCTGGCCATACCGGCGACGCTGCTTTGCTGCGCCGGGATCGGGCTGGTCAACGGCATCGGCGTCGCGCTTGCGAAGCTGCCCCCGTTCATCATCACCCTGTCGTCGGGGATAACCTTCTACGGCGTTGCCCTCGGCCTGACCGCTGGCAGCTCCCAGCAGCCGGTGGCTCCGGCCCTGCAGAAATTCATGAACAGCAGCTTGCTGGCAATACCCTGTCCGATCCTGTTCATCATCTTGTTCGTGCTGGCGGCCTGGCTGTTTCAGAACCGCACCGCGGAGGGGCGCAAGCTCTATGCTATCGGCAGCAGCCCGGGTGCGGCCCGAATTCTCGGCTTGCCGATCGCGGCTTTGACGATTGCGGTCTACACCATCGGCGGCCTGTGCGCCGGCATCACGGGCATCCTCCTGGCCGGCTATTCGTCGAGCGCCACCCTGGACATGGGAGATGCGCTTTTGATGCCGAGCATTGCGGCTGTTGTGATCGGGGGCGCGCGGGTGACGGGTGGCTCCGGCATCGATCTCGGCACATTCGCCGGCGCGCTGTTTCTCAGCACGCTTTCTACCGTCATCACCGCTCTTAGCCTTTCACAAGGGTTCCGCGATCTCGTCCAGGGCGGGATTATCCTTATCGCTTTGCTCCTCCAGAGCGGGCGGTTGATCGTGAGAAGCCGCTGATTATGGCGGACGCTATTCAAAAACAGAGAGGAAAATCCGATATGAAGACAGATTGGCACAAGAGATTATTCGCTGGCCTCGCTCCGGCCGTCACGCTCGCTGCTTTGCTCGCGCCCGGCTCGGCGATCGCCGAAGACCATTACAAGGTCTTCCTGGACATGAGCTACAGCGGCAATACGTGGCAGGCAGCCGCGGCCAATGGTATCAAGGCACTCGCCTCCAC